>Ga0181527_1002057_pt1 | contig 19531 bp, 24 predicted proteins | sample PEATcosm2014_Bin_30_FD_119762 | JGI IMG/M metagenome (GOLD analysis project Ga0181527, IMG submission 119762) | Peatland microbial communities from MTU Mesocosm Facility, Houghton, MI, USA - PEATcosm2014_Bin06_60_metaG | ecosystem: Environmental > Terrestrial > Soil > Wetlands > Peat | place...
GATGAAGTAGACGGCCTCGTGGGCCGGTAGTCTAGTCTGGTAGGATACAGAGAAATCGTCCAGCCCCTTGGCAAAGAGATCCAGACTGGGGGAGGTCGGGGGTTCGAGTCCCCCCCGGTCCATTATACTTGTTAAGTGGAACTCTTATTAACGAGGCCAAGAATCAGCAAAATAGGCCTTGAACCGTCTCAAACTGACCCAGTCCCCCTACGCTAAGCTCCTGGATGAGAAGGAATTCCATGCATGGCTTGAGAACCTCGAACGTGGTTCAGTCAACACAGCTTCCGTCTCTCTGAGGAAGATCGGGAACGTATGCCAGAGGTTCGAAGTCACTCCCCAGCAGATCGCCAAGATGAATACGAAGGAAGCAACGACCTTCCTACTGACCGTGGTCTCACGCCTTGAAAGGGAAGGACTCCGCGGTTCGACCATTGAGAGCTACCTGAAAGCTGTGAAGAACTGGATGGCATGGAATGACATCACGCTCACCAAGAAAATCAAGATACGCGAGACTCTAGAGGGGAAGTATGAAACAGAGATCGTACCCACCCAACAGGAACTCAAGAGGATCTTTGACGTCGCCAACCTTAGAACGAAGGTCTCTGCCAGCATAATGGCGTTCTGTGGAGTAAGACCCGAAGTCCTGGGCACCCTGCTCGCGAATGACGGGCTGAAGGTAGGGGATCTCCCCGAGATGCGATTCAAGGATGGTAAGGTGGAGTTTAGGAAGATACCGACAATAGTAATCGTGCGGAAGGTCCTCAGCAAGGCCGGACACAACTACTTCGTGTTTCTTCCCTCTGAGGGTTGCGACTACTTGAGGGCGTATCTCGAGTTGAGGATGTCAAAGGGAGAGGAGTTGTACCCAGACACACCATTGATCTGCTCAGCAGAGCACAAGGGAGTTGCTCACATTACAGTGACGAACATCGCCTACGACATCAAGAAGGCGATACGGAAGGCGGGCTTCGATTGGCGCCCCTATGTGCTGAGAAGATACTTCGAAGTCAGAATGATGGACGCAGAGCACAGCGAAAGGTCAATCCTGAGAGAATGGCGTGTATTCTGGATGGGGCACGTAGGAGACATTGAATCAACGTATTCAGTGAACAAGGGGTTGCCGCAGGACGTAATCGAGAGGATGAGGGAAGCGTACGCCAAAGCCGCAGAGAAGTACCTTGTGACGGCCAGGAGTCAGACGATAAGTAGAGACGAAGTCCTCGCGACTATACGAAAAGAGATGCTCAGTCAGAGATACACGGAGGATGAGATCAACGAGTTTGGGGACCTGGCCGCACTCACGCCACAGCAGATAGTGGAGTTATTGAATCGAAAGTCGGCAGGACTGAACGGCAATGGCAATCAGAAAGTCATCCCAGTGGGAGAGGTTCAGACGATGGTCGAGAAAGGTTGGGAATATGTCGACCAGCTGCCAGACGGGAACGTCATAGTAAGGCTGCCGAACCCCAATTCAAGAGTTTAGTTCGTTCCAGAGAAGTCTGTCGTAGACGCCAAACTTTACGAAGGCTTCTTCCGCCGGAAGCCTGTCTTTCTCAGACAGTATCAGGCTCCTCACAGGGCTTGAAGCCGGCAAGAGTTGGGAGACGAGTCGTTTCAGCGACTTCAAGTCGACAATACTTGGAGAGGCGGGAAGAGCAAGACCAGGTGACGTCGCCTTTGTTTCGGCCGAGAGTCGCGTGATGTCGGTTGAACTCTGACCTTGCGTGAGAGTAGTAAAGGTTAGCGCTTGAGGAACTACGATTATTTGATGTCCCTCCTGAGCCAGATATTGAGCTAGTCCACGAAAATGGGTGGGTACTTTTGAAGGGCTCTGGTCTTCAGACATGTTTCACCACGCCCCATTGAATAAGACTCCGAGCATGCTAGAGTAATCCTTGTGACTGAAGTAGAGATGGTTCCTTCCTGCTCCATCAACATAGATGGTGCCAAGATTCATAGCCTCTGCAAGAGCTCGTATTGTCTGCCGTTTGGTCCTTTCAGAATCAGCATGCCTAAAGAACCCATTAGGCCTTCCTCGCTCATTATCAGAGTACGCGTTAGCGTCCACGTGGAACCTATGCTCACCATTGACTCGATTTACTAGCTTGGTCAGTGTGTGGTGAACCTTAAGCTTCTTCATTATCAGTTCCCTGTAGTACGGGAGCAGACTGGGTTCGAAAGGTTCCCCATCGTAAAGGTTGAGTGTTCTCCGTATCGATTCCGATATCTTGGCATCGATTAGGCCCATGTTATCAGGGGGGTTAGTAAACCGTTGAGCTCGGCCTGCCATAAGTATCTCTTACTATATTGCTCAGCGAGTTTCTCCTCTTCGATTCGGGTCATGAGATTGAACTCTTCCACCATCGTCAAATCGCTTGCCGCGTGACCAAATTCGTGAAATATCACTCCAAACAAAGTCTCCCATGTCTTGTATCTGATGGTGTCTACCTTAGTTCTTCCCCATTCGGTGTTGGAACTGGAGGCGAGCGCGCGCGCTACAGACAAAGAGAAGAGAAGCAAAGAGTACTTGGGAAAAGTGAAGAAATGGATGAAAGACGAGGGATTGTCTAGTCAGTCCTGGTGAACTGGTACTTCGTGGCCCACTTTATCAATTCGTGAAGGTCGTTCTCAACAGCGAAGCTGTAAGCTTGAGCGGTGAGCCTCCTAATCTCGGTGTCTTCAAGGGAGGCCTGCAACTCCTTTCCCATCTTTAGGGCTGTGGCCAACCTATTAACGTGCTTGCTCTCATGAGAACGGTAGTTAAACAGGAAGCTTCATGCTTCAATGTGCCTTTCTCAGTCATCACAGTTCCGCATGGCAGAGGAAACCAGTTCGTTCCGCCCATGCTGTCGTGGACAGGCAAGTCTTCGCGGCCTTGTTCTTCCTTCTGGTCCTTCTTGCTCACGACCGAAACGGGCCGTTTAGGGGCATATTAGAGGAGCCGCTCAAATCCGGGGCAGCCTGAAGGGGAGGGGAAGATTCTTGATTCGTGCAAGTGGGCATGGGAAGACAATAAATGTCAAGAATGTCTTTAGCCAGGCCCAGGCAAATTGCGCGGCTCTTTGCATCTTCTTGGCTCTCTCTGTGCGCCCTCTCAGCAAGCCCTCTCAGCAAGCAGCACATATTGGCTCAGCAGCACATATTGACTCTTCCCCAAGACACGCCCGAAGCTATTTAATGCGCAGAATGAGCTTGATTTGGACGATGATGACAGCAAACAGAACAATCGCTAACGGTATAGCGAAGGCTAAGGTGAGGAGGCCCAACAACTGAAACATTGAAGGAATGCCTATGCCATCGAAGAGAAGGCAGGTGACCACAAGAGCCATTCTCTCGATGTACTTCCTGAAACTTAACGCTGAATCTGCATTCAACGAGTCTCGCTTCCTCTTTCCGAACCGCCAAAGTACTCTTCTTACCGAGTCATCATCTTCTTTCATTCTGTTCACCATCACGCAAAATGGCAGGCAACCCAGTGTCCATTCCCTTTTTCGACAAGCGGTGGAGCCTTGTCCTCACAGACTTGATCCTTGAGCCAACACCTCCCCCTGAAGACACATCCACTGGAATCGAGGTTTGCCATGGTTTCTGTTAATGAATTCGGAACGTCTTTAGGCTTCATGCGTTCCTCCGATTCACCTACAACAGGGACAGATGACAGGAGAAGGCGAGTGTAAGGGTGCAGCGGGTTCTTGAAGATGTCCTCGGTCGTCCCAATCTCGCATGCCTTGCCTCTGTAAATCACTAGCGTCCTGTTGCAGAAGTTGGCGACTAGGCTTAAATCGTGTGAGATGAAAGCATATGTTATCTTCGTGCTCTCCTTCAGCTCCTTAAGCAACGCGATTATCTTCGCCTGAACTGACACATCAAGAGCGGATGTCGGCTCATCCAAGATTACTACTTCGGGGTGAAGAGCGAGAGCGCGCGCAATCGCCACTCGCTGTTTCTCGCCGCCGCTCAGAGTGTGGGGATACCTGTAGAGATAATCGTCGTTCAGATTGACCAATTTGAGCAGTTGGTGAATCCTTTCTCTTCGCTCTTCGTGAAAAACCACAAGAGGTGACTCTAGAATGGATTTCACACTGCGCCTTGGGTTCAGCGATGATGTTGGATCTTGGAATACCGTCTGAACCTTCCTCCTGTAATCTTTCTTCTCCTTCTTTGTTAGTCGAGAAAGGTCCCTGCCTTCGTAAACCATTCTCCCCTCGTCCGGTCTATATACAAGAAGCATCATCTTAGCCAAGGTTGTTTTTCCCGATCCAGTCTCTCCTATAATAGCAAAGGTTTCGCCTTTCCTGATGTCAAAAGAAATTCCATCGATCGCCCTAACTTCTTCCTGTTTTCTCCTGACGAACCCTGTCTGGACTTGAAAGATTTTGGTGACGTTTTCGAACTCGTAAATGCTATTCATCGTTAGTCAACCTATCCTCGACCATGAAACAAGCGGCGCTTTGGTCGGGATCATATGCTTTGAGCAGGGGTCGAGCAGTTCTGCATCTTTCCATCACGTTGGGGCAACGCGTACTGAAACAGCAAACATTCGTTTCTCTGTCGGACTGAGATATTTCTCCTGGTATAGATTCCATAGCTCTGGACTTGTCAAGTGAGGGAATGGAGGCAATCAACCCTTTGGTGTATGGATGCATGGGGCTCTCAAAAACACGCGACGTTGTCCCGAGTTCAACCACTCTTCCTGCGTACATAACATATGTCCTCTTCGACATTTCATGTGCTATTCCCAAACTATGCGTTATGAGGATGAGGCTCATTTGTTTGGCTCGTGTCAGCTCGAGTAACAGATCTAGGATTTCCTTCTGTGTAGTGACATCCAAGGCGGTGGTGGGTTCGTCGGCAATCAGAAGATCCGGTCGTCTAAGCAACGCCATGGCAATCATCGTTCTCTGCCTCATTCCGCCGCTTAGCTGGAAGGGGTACATCCCAAGGATTCGCCCTTCGTCGTATAGCTTCACACTCTCCAGAGCTTCCTCAATTCTATTGTGGCGTTCGTCCTTTGCTACTTTCTGTTTTCCGGCCGACCACTTTAGAACATCTTCCATTTGTTCACCGATTTTGAAGAGTGGATTTATCGAAGACATGGGGTTCTGGAAGATCATCGCGATTTTCTTTCTTCCCTCCCAAGCTTTGTCCCCGAGCATGTCAATGCCGTCGAACGTAACGCTCCCTGATTCGACGACTGCAGTCTTTGGCAAAATCCCCATAAGAGTTCTCACTGTCATCGTCTTGCCGCTCCCTGTCTCTCCCACGACTGCGACCGTTTCCGATTTTCCCACCTCAAGTGACACGCTATCGAGAATTGGGAGGAGCTTGCCTCCGGAAAGTATCTTTAGAGTGAGGTCTTTTATTTCAAGGAATTCCATTAGAGCACCTTCACGTCAAAAAGATCTCTCAATCCATTTCCGATAAGGTTGAACGACCCTATGAGAAGGCTTAACGCCAGGGCGGGGAAGAAGGGAATCCACCACGCCGTTGCGGCGAATGACATCCCGGAAGCCACCATAATGCCCAAGTCGGGCGTCGGTGGGCGAGCCCCTAATCCGAGAAAGCCCATACCAGATTGAATCAGAATGATGAAACCGAAGTCTAGGGTCGCCTTGACTGCCAAAGTCGAAGTAGCATTGGGGAGTATCTCGAAGAACATGATCCTAAGGGAGCCGGCGCCCTGAACCTTCGCTGCCTCGACGTAGGGTTGGTTCTTGAGCTGCTTTGTCACGGTATACATCACTCGAGCATACCAGGTCCACCAGATAGCGATGATTGCAAGTATGACGTCATTAAGACTTGGGCCGAGGACACCTGCAATCACGAGTGCGAGGACAAGGCCCGGCAAAGACAGGAAGATGTCAATCACCCTTACGAGCACAGTCTCGACCCATCCGCCATAGTACCCCACTACAAGACCGAGGATTATGCCGGGTGGAGCGCTAACTGCGAGCACTACGACAGCAACAAATAGAGAGATTCTAAATCCGAATAATACTTGTGTGAGAACGTCCTTGCCGATATTATCAGTGCCGAAAGGATGAACCAGCGAAGGGGACAGGTACGCATGCGAGAAATCTGTGAAGGCACCCACTTGGTTTGCATAAGGAGTAAGCCATTGGGCAAACACAGACACTAAGATTATCGCCCCGAGGATAGCAAATCCGACTACAGCTAGTGGGTCATACGTTAGTCTACGCATCTGCCTCCTAAGCTCGTCTGCGCGTCCGGGTCTGAGGTGTATCATTCACTCTCTCCCAGTCTAATTCTTGGATCCACGTAGCCTAGTCCGATGTCAACGAATGAATTTAACGAAACGTAGAATATACCAATTATCAGGACAGTAGCTATGACAGCGTTGAAATCGTTACTCTGCATGGCTTGGACGGCATACTGAGACAGACCCCCCCAAGAGAATACAATCTCAACGAGGAACGCATTTGCCACAAGGGAAGCATAGAGCAGCCCTAGGATTGTCAGGACCGGTACGAGTGCTGTTCTTAAAGCGTACTTGAAGTTAGCATCCCACGACGACGCGCCGAACGCTCCTAGCGCAAGGTAGTAATCTTCCTGGGTCTGATCTAACATTCCGGCATAGGTAAGCTGAGCTATTTGGCCTATGCCCGCCAACGACAACGCAATTTCTGGCAATATCAGGTGTCTCGCGGAATCAACCAAAGCAGGCCAGTTTCTCGTCAGCAGACTATCGACTAGATACATGCCAGTGATGTGTGTGGGAAGCGGTCCTGTGAGCTGTCCTGTGATGGGCAACAAATTGGTAAAATACCCAAATATCAGCTGGAGAAATATTCCCGCCGCGAAAGGAGGTACGGCGATACCTGCTATCCAAAGGACGCGCACTAGAGCCGAGATTCCCTTGCCCCTGTAAGCTCCGGCAATGACACCGAGTGGGATTCCAATCAGAGCAGTCAGTATTATCGAGATTGTAATTAGTTCGAATGTTGAGGGAAAGAAGTACTCGACGTCTGCCAAAACGTTCTGGTGAGTGGTCAACGACATACCCCAATTGCCTCTGAGGAGATTCCAGACGTAGAGGAAATACTGTTCGTAGAGAGGCTTGTCTAGTCCTAACTGACGATCATAATTTGCAACTTGAGAAGCTGTTGCGTATGGGCCTAATGCGAGCCGCCCGGGATCGGAAGGCAGTACGTGAGATAGATAGAAGATTAGGATTGAGAGACCGATAAGCGTCACCAGAGCGAATATCACTCGACGTGCAACAAATCGAGCAAAAGAGGGCAATCCTCAAACCCCTCGAGGCACGCAGTCATAGGTGGGGCGAACCCACCTTTCCCCCTGTCCCTCTCTACTCAAGCACGTCGATGTTCCGCTTGGCGCACATGTCCTTTAGCACTTTCGGCCAGACCGTTACGCTTACCTCGCCCAGGTGCGCTTTTTTAAGGAGCAACATGAGGGTCCTTGACTGACCGATTCCGCCTCCAATCGACAGGGGCAGCTTGCCGCTCATTATTCCTTTGTGGTAGTCGAACCTCGACGCGTCAAGCTGGTCGCTCATCTCAAGCTGTTTCCTAAGAGTCGCGGCGTCGACCCTTATCCCCATGGAGCTTAGCTCGTGCCTTCGCTTCGTCACTGGATTCCAGACCAGGATATCTCCATTCAGGCCGTGCATGACCCTTCCGTCCTTGGACTTCGTCTCCGTCACCCAGTCGTCATAGTCCGCGGCCCTCATCTCATGTGGATACCCATTCCTTAAGACCCATCCGATTCCAACGATGAACACGGCGGGGTGCTCCTTTAGGAGCGCCGTCTCGCGCTCTTTCCGAGGGAGGTTCGGGTACATTTCGAGGACGTCCTCCGCGTGAATGAACTCAATCTTGTCCGCCATGTCCGGATACTTTCTCTTGAGCTTCGGGTAGAGCTCGTGAACGTGGGTTTCTGCCCCTTTCAGCACCTTCCAGATCTTCTTCACGGTCTGCTCCAAGTACTCCAGATTCCTCTGGTCGGCTGAAATCACCTTTTCCCAGTCCCACTGGTCGACATAGGCGCTGTGATCATGGTCGAGGAAGTAGTCCTTCCTGACGGCCCGCATGTCAGTGCAGACTCCCTCCCCCATCTTCATCTCCAGCTCCTTCAGCGCGAACCGCTTCCATTTCGTTGCAGCCTGGACCACCTGTGCGTCGATGGGGTGTTTGTCGTAGTCGTTCGAGATGTGGAACTGGACGGGAGTTCGCGACCCGTCCCTGTCCAGCATGTCGTTAATCCCGCTCTGGGCGTCGACTATCAATGGGACAGTAACCATCATCAGATTGAGCTCCTTGCAAAGGTTATGTTCTATGTACCCCTTAGCGGCAAATACTGCCCTTTGCGTTTCCTTTCTGTTGAGCAAAGAGCTGTATCCCATCGGCAGGATTTTCTCTACCTCCTCATACGTGCCTATGCCGGGGCCTACGAGGTCGTCTTTTGCATGAGTCGGTTGCATGGATGTTGAGTCTAACGGACGAGATTTAAGTCTCATCACGAATTCGGAATCCGTGGGACGCTCCGACGAAGGCTTCCGAGTCTCCTTGGATTGCTAATATGGTCGTAGGTAATCATCAGAAACCAAATCCGGAAAATCTCTGCGGACATGGGTCTCTGCACTTTTTCGAACAGATTATTAGTCCTCCAGATTTATCTGGAGACTCTCCTTCACGACGGTATGTGGAATGGTTGTGAGAGTGCTTCTGATACCATCAATATCTGTGATATCTGAGAGAAGGTCCTTCGCGGACTCCTTGTCTCGAGTTCTTGCTATGAAAATGATGTCATGGGGACCAAAAGTCAGGTAAACCGTCTGGACCTCGGGAATCTTTGCGATGCTCGCTGCAACTTTCTCAGTGTTCCTGGATGATGTTTCGCATGTCACTTGACTCACCAAGAGGTAGTCATGCCCCACCCTTTCGGGATTCACTCTGTAATGCGATCCTTCCAAGATTCCCAAACGCTTGAGGCGTTTGATCCTGTTAGAAACGGACATTTTTGTGAGTTCCAACTGTGTCCCAATCGCTGTAAAAGACAGTTGAGCGTCCTCTTGGAGCAACTTAAGCAACAGCTTATCTTTCTGGTCTAGACTTGCCCCACCCTTGACTTTGTCCATGGTACGGCGAAGTCGAAGGGCTGGAACGTATAAGAGCATTAAACCACTTGTCGATGCGTCGTAAAGATATTTGTTGAATTTGCGAGACGAAGTCAAGCAAAGCGTAAATATCACTATACGATTTGAATCAGTATGCAGTCTGCGACGGTAGGCTGCGGGAATGGTCTCCGAGGAGAACCGGCTGAGCTTGCGTTAGACGTGATTTATCCAGGAGGGTTCGGTATACGTTCACAACTTGGCGACCTGGAGGAATTGCGGAATTCCATCCTTCAGCATGGACTCCTCAATCCTATCACCGTTCGAAAAATACGCCCATCTCATTACGAAGTGGTTGTTGGCCACCGGAGGCTAAAGGCTATAGAAAGCTTGGGCCTCTTGAAGATTCCGGTACGGATAGTCGAAGCGGATGACAAGGAAAGCTATGAGATTTTTCTCGTCGAGAATCTTCAGCACCAATCATTAGAGCCACTCGACGAGGCACGAGCCCTCTACAAGTATGTCTGTTCAAAGGAAAGACGTGGGTTAGGGTATGGCTCCGTCAAAGAACTTGCGAGACGGATTGGAAAGAGCCAAGAGTATGTATCTAATCGAATCGGTCTCCTTCGGCTTCGAAAATCTACACTAAGGCATTTGTTAGAGGAGAGAAGGTTAACGGTTAGCCATGTCGAAGAGTTAGCCTCAATTTCTGACAATCCTGAAGCAGTTGAGCAACTCTCAAATCTCATGATGGAGAAACAAATTTCAGTCCGAGTTCTTGAGAAAACTATTCGGCTGATCAAGAGCGGCCTCGGAACGTCCAGAGCATTGGAACTTGCAAGAATAGAGTCTGATTTTAGAATCGGCCCTGAATTACCGAATTCCAGTGCAAATTGTCTTGACGACCTCATGAGGAGGACGAAAAGGATTCTTGAAGCGACCCTTTCGTATCTCGATAACACCCAGCCTGAACTCGAAAATGAGCCAGCAATCTACAATTACTGGGTGAAGAACGTTAGGTTACCTGTTCACAGAGCAATTGATGGGACGATTGTCTGTAAGAAAAGATTGGTGAGTAAGTGTATGTCCGGTTCAGAAATCATGCCAGCGCGAACTCACTTGTCTGCATAGGGAAACTACACAGTTCGACATCATGACGATCAGCGCGCGCGGCTTAGCGTGTGTGTTTGGTCCAAACCGTAAATAAGGAGCGACCCGAGTCGGAGTCATGAAGATACTGGTACTAATTCCTATGCTGAAGAACGATACCTCAGAGAGGGAGACAAGAAAAGAACTTGCGAGAATCAAAAACCCGACGGTCCAATACACAGTGAGGAGCTTGAAGGCGGGGCCTGCTTCAATCGAGTCAGAGTTCGATGATAGATTGGCTTCGCCATATGTGATTGAAGAAGTAGCGAGGGCTGAGCGAGAAGGATTCGAAGCAGTTTTCGTAAGTTGCATGGGAGATGTTGCCACGAGCGCTGCACGGGAGGCCGTCCAGATTCCCGTCATTGCACCATGTCAAGCGTGTATGGCCGTCGCATCGACCCTCGGTGATAAATTCGGCGTGGTCACGATAGTGGAGAATTTAGTCCCTGTGTTTTTTCGCAAAGCCAAAGAATATGGTTTCCTTGGCAATTTGGCTGGCGTCCAGAACATCGGCGTGCCTGTCTTGGAACTTAACAGGAGACGCACTGAGGTCGTACAAGCACTAATCAGGGGGTCGAGAGACTTAATCGACAACCATCAGGCCGACTCAATAATCCTAGGCTGTACAGGGCTTCTTGGCATTGCAACCGCCCTCCGAAAGAAGATTGAGGTCCCCGTCCTAGACCCTACGCCAGTTTCAATAAAGTTCGCTGAAATGCTCGTCGTTTCTGGAATATCTCACAGTGCCAAAGCGTTCATGCGTCCACCTAAGAAGGTCCGTAAGCTTGCAAATCTGCCCTACCTAGCGGGAATCTCCAACTCTAAACCCCAGTGAAGTCGCAGATGTGGAATAGGTTGATTGCATCATGAAGTGAACCAGATTCTCTCAAGCGTCTTTTTGAACAGAAGGGATCTAATTGCGACCATATGGGGCACGCCATGGGGCCTGCAGAGCAAGGAAAGCGACCGAAACTGCAAGTGGCTTGCATTCCCATATGATTATTCCACGTGGAATATCATTCTCGCGAGTTGGCTCAAGATCTCCGTTTGCTGCGACGTGCTTGAGCCGAGAGCCACTAGACTCTTGGTTGGCGCGACACTCTTGCCTTCTGTTAGCGACAAAGAAATCCTCTCACCTCGCGGTGTAAAGCGAAATGGAATATTCATTTCGACCCAGGGTCGCTTTGAACGCTCGCTAGAAGGATTACTCGAAGAGGCTTGACCCCCGAGTTCACGAAATCCTCCGACTTCTTGCCTTGAGTACGAACTGAGGTTCACCCTCCTCTGCAAGGTAACAATGCGCCATTACCGGGAGGCTGTTCCAATCGATTCCCCAATCCCCACGCTTATTGATGGCTATCGCCCCGTAGGGCACGTTTTCCCTTGCAGCTAAACTGACCCACTTAGTAACCGCTTCAGATGGGGCCAAGCCGTCCGTCATCAACCTGCATATGTCCCTTGCTACGCCGTACTTGATGCTGAATTCGCCTTGGCCGGTTACGCAGACAGCACCCACCTTGTTATCGGCAAACAGGCCGGCCCCAATAATCGCCAAATCGTTTATTCGCCCAGGAAGCTGCAGAGCCAATCCCCCAGAGGATCAGGCACAGGCTAGGTTCCCACGCCTATCCATCGCGACGGCACCCGTGGTGTCAAGTCCGAACAGGCCTGGTTTGTTTCTGATTAGCTTTCTCAGCTTCGGCCACTTGACAAGGTAATCGAGCTCCTTCGCTAGCTTGAGCTGCTTCTTCAGAGATTTGTATTCTTTCATTCTCGAGTCCGATACCTTCCCAGACTCTTGGAACTTGAATGCGCGACCGAATTCGGTCGCGAAATCCCCCGCAAGAATTCTGATATCGGTTTCGGTCATGACTTTTCTTGCAACCAGTATAGGGTTTCTGATCCCTGATACTTGAGCCACGCCTCCAGATTCGAGAGTCTTCCCATCCATAATGTTGGCTGTGAGGCTCACCTTCCCATCAACACCCATAGGTGAACCTGCTCCCGCTCCATAGCTGCCATCATCCTCAAGAACTTTGATTGCTTCCTAGACCATATCCAAAGCGGAGTCGGAGAAGCCCATCCCTTTCTTTGCCGCCCTGATTACCCCAAGCTTTGCTTTGCCCCGAAGGGCAGTATCAGCGCCTCCGTGAACGAGTATCTTTGCTTTCATGGTCGAGGGCTGCTCCTTTCCAACAAGCGGAATTTCAATCTTCATGTTTGAAAAGTCAACCTTCCAGCGACCCCCTGGGTTCTAATTATTTCTTCTTCGCGATGAAAACGTACGCAACGGTTGAACCAGCTTGGACACACCAGTTAGGATTTTCCGGACCAATAATCGTCCATGCCCAAAGAAAACCATCAACAGGCATTTTGATTTCTTCTACTACTTCGCCATATGGATTCTTGACCTCGGCTATCTTCGTCCCTCTTCGCAGTTTGACGCCGACATCCACAAATCGATTCACAAGCCCTCCTCTGTTTACCCTAACCGAGTCGTAGGACTCGTATTCTCCGTTCAATACTGGTGTGTCGGTCTGGGGCTCAATCTGACCTACTACCATTCCAAGCTTTTTGAGAGTATTCATTACGCCCCTTACTCCTATCTTCACTACTCTTTGTCTTCCGTCAAATCGAGATTCAAAGCTCCCTTCAAGTTCCGCTGTGAATCCTGGAATGCCGTTCATCATGCCGAGTTCCGCCCAATATAGATCTCCCATCTTCGTCCCCGGCGTTCCCAAGTTTGCAGTAGTGGTATGAATGACAGTAAGCCCAAATGCGCGCGCAAGCTCTAGAGTGCGCCTTTTTGTCTCCGCATCTTTGGCGGAGCCCACAAGAGAGAACATGAGACATGGATTCACGTTCTCGTGCAGATCAACAATCAGACTCGCGCCTACGGTCGCATGATTCCAGATGAAATTTGCTATGCGTGACGTGATATTTCCCAAGTTGCTGCCTGGATATGATACCGCTAAGTTTGAGCCATCGTGCGGTGAGACGTACTCTCCAAGTTGCATGCCGAGAGGATTCGCGATTGGGAAGGCGATTACGCTCCCTTTCAGGTATCGTGGATCAATTGCGTTTCGCATTAGTTCGTGAGTAACAGCGGTGCCCGATAATTCCGTTGGATGGGTTGCACCGCAGAGGACTACCCTAGGACCCTTATGGGCTCCGTTGGCAACCATGACCGGGAGGCCAACTCGTGTGGTGTCCCTCAATTCAAACCAAGTCGAAGGTCCCCATCTTGTTTCTCCCGGATTTGCGCTGACTTCGCCAACACTAATAGAGTCTGGCATCAATTCCACTACTAGACGGCGAATTACCTAAAATATTAATGGATTTATCTGAATCCGCAACATGTTCCATTGACCAGTAATTGATCCTCCCCTACACGAACCGGGAACGCGGAAGTCAGATTTCCCTTGGTGGAGAGATGGGGAGGCCTCCAAGGTAAGAACAGGATGCGTTTGATACTTTCAGTAAAATGTGAGGATGGGAGCCTTGCTACCAGGGCCCGAAGGCTCCCTTTTCCGTGTCTCACTGTCGATACTTGATTTGATATCTAACCGAGATTCTTGATGTTGTACATGTAGGAGTCGAAGGAGAATTGATTGTAATACACGTAGCCCCCTACGTTAGGACTTAGGGCTACATAGGATGGCGAATTGAAGCAGAAAATGTCTGGGGCCAAATTGACTATGTCTACCTGGAGCTGATTGAATATCTGCTGCCGCAACGTCGTGTTACTCGTGTTTTCTTCTTGGCTTATGAGATTATTGATAGTCGAATTGTCCACCCACTCGGCTGATGCCCAGGTTCCGTTGGCGAGAGAATCGTAGAACGGGTAGAAGTATGTGTCTGTGTCTGGATAAAGTGTTGCAGTGTAAACCGTCACGATTTGAGGAGATGTAGACGCGTGGGCTGCCAGCTGCGTGAATGTCTCCCAAGTCTGCACTGCGATATTCACTGTTATTCCAAGAGCGTTCTCAACATCTTTTTGGAATTCTTCTGCGATTTCCTGCTCGGTGATGCTTCCCGACACGTAAGTGATTGTGATTGTTGTCGTGGCAGGATTTAGACCAGACAACGCGAATTCAGCTTTTGCAGCAGTAATGTTCGTGCGATAGACGAAAACATTGGGGTCATGATATTGATAGGTATTGGCGACAGGACCTTCAGACTGCACGGCCCCTGGTGCGAGTATTGGCATTTCGCTGTAGTTGAATGCGTACGATAATGCTCTCCTAAGAAACACATTATTTAGTGGAGGGGATTGCGTGTTGATCATCAGGTCGAAGAGCTGTGGCGATGCGTACGTACCCCAAGTCCAACCCATGGACTTCAAGGACTGATATGTTGGAACCGACACATAGGTCCCCACCCAGTTCATCTGTCCTTCCTTGGCCAGCGACAGAATTGTGGCTTCCGTAGTGATGCTATCGAATTTGATGGTCTGGAAAGCCTGTGGGTTAGACGCCCATCCCTTCCAGAATCCGCCAAACTTTGTTAAGGTGAGAACAGTATCTCTTTGCCAGTTTTGCAACATGTAGGGTCCCGAGCCAGCGTCGTTGGTCGTTAGCCAACCGGTGCCCCAATCGCCCATCGGATTTGTACTGGTTACATTGGTCAAGTGCTGCATGACAAGGTTCTTGTCTACTATGAATAGCAGTGATAGAGAACCGAGAAATGGTGCAAAGGGCTTAGTCAGTTGGAACTGCACAGCTGTGCTGTTCACCATGGTTACCCCGGAGGAAGTCAGTTCTGGGAGCCAATCCGAAGCGACTCCTTGCTGCAAGGCAAGATTTCTCTGCATCGAGAACACCACATCAGCGGCCGACATGATGTCCCCGCTGTGGAACGTGATACCACTATGGATCGTAAGTACATAGGTCAGGCCGTTAGAGGAGACCGACCACTCGTATGCCACGTTTGGCGCGGGAGCCCCGTTAGGAGTCTGAGTAATGAGATTGTCATATAGGTTGATATATGCTGTGAACTGCTCGTAGTCGGATCCTATGGCTGGATCGAGGGTCCCAATACCTCCGAACAAGTCCATATTCAGCACTGACGATGCAGTTGAATTGGAGGTACTGCTTGTCGAAGTGGTTGTAGAAGATGTCGAAGTGGTTGTAGAAGATGTCGAAGTGGTTGTAGAAGATGTCGAGATGGTAAAGTAGAGTGCCACACCTGCAACAACTAACACGATTATTACGACTAAGGCGGCGATGGATCTACTGATTCCTGCGTGTTTGCTCAGATTCATTTTCGTTCAGAAATGAACGATTCGACTTCTTAAAGGTTTGAGAACTGCACATACCTGATTATTAGATGTTGGGAGTGACTTGCAGTTCTTGCAAACGCACCAAAAGGCGAGTCTTGGGGGACTTTTGGAAGGATTGATGAATGGATAAAAGCAGGGACCGTCAAATAATGGGGAACGTTAACTGAATAGGAGATTGATGAGGTTAATTCTATTCGACCGGGTATCTTCGCCTCATTTCATCGGTGAATTCAATGACCATCCTGTCCATGAACGCTATGAACTCTTCCTCTGATTTCATGGCCAGAGCCTTGTTGGCATCTATCTCGTCTTTTACCTTGAGCAGGAACGGGTCCGGCTTGAGCTTGTCGGTCTTCGAATAAATGGCTGTCAATCGAGTTATTGCGTCCATGAGTCTGAGGGATCCGTAGATCTTCGGTTCGCCGACGCATCCTCGAGCAGCGGTCAGAAGGAAGAGACACAACTCAAATATGTATTCTTCTGCAGATTCCCCGCCCTTGGGCTGAGTCTGGGATAGGGTTGGGATAGACTACACCTTCTCTCCCAAATTAGAAGACCAATTTTGGCCGTATTTGTCCAGATAAGTCTCCTTAGCTCCTTTCTTCTTTTTCAATGGCTTCTCCCCCGACTCCGCAGGATACCCTATGGACACCAAGAGATCAGTCCTACAATGACTGGGAAGGCCAAGAATTCTACTTACCGCTGCCTCATTGTATGATTTAATGAATGTGCCTGCTAGTCCCAGTGCATACGCCGCCAGAATGACATTTTCTGCCGCGGCGCCTGCGTCGAAGCGCGTCATCTCCTCAAAGACTTGCTGTCCGCATGTTCTAGCGAGGTCGACGTCTGTGCAGACAAAAATGGCTACTGTGCAGTCTCCGAAAAAGCCTGGAGAAACTAGTTTTATCTGTTGGAGTACCTGAGGGTCCTTTACGACTACAATGAATCGATAAGCTGCGTTTCCCGCCGTCGGGGCCCTATGAGCTGCGTACACTATTTTGTTCAAGAGGTCGTGGGGAACGGGTTTGGGTTCAAAGCTCCTGCAGGCGTGTCTCTTCCTAAGAACTTCGAACAGTCCTACTTGAGCGTCGCTTGCGGCACTCCGCTGCTCCGCCAAATCAGCGCCCCTGATCTGCGTATGTCGAGGATATCTCGGCTGAAAACTCGCTGACATCGCAGCGGACTTCCCGTCTCCCTCTCCCAGTCATCGAGCCGCAGTTCTGATTTCGACGTTTCTGAGCATTGCCGCCTCCCATCAGATGACACTTTCTATTGGCTTGTACGGAATGTCGAATCCGAAATTCTTGGGCCCAAGAATTTCAAGTCCCTTGGGCTTCCTGAAGGGCGTGCGCCCCTTGAGCCCGACAACCGACACATCATCCCCTTCCTTTAGGTTTGTATTCGTAACTGGCTCTCCCGTGTGCCTTTGGATGACTTGAATGATATCAGGGCTTGTGACATAGGGTGCTTCATCGAGCCATGTGACGTGATTCTCGTTCTTGAAGAAGATCTTGAACTTGTGGCCCTTGAAACCGCCGTCTCCTTCTATTGTGCTGGTCCCCCACAAATAGCCCTCCTTATCTTCCCATTGTTTTTTGACTACCTTTCCCTTGAAGAGTATCCAGCCGTTAGTTGCCTTCGCCACTGCTTCCGCTGGATCCTTCTTGCTCTCGACGGCTTCCCGAAGAGTCTGTCCAGCGATCATGCACTCGCTGAGCGTATTGCGAATAACGACTTCTTTCATTTCTCTTCCCTTCATCAAGAATCCAGCACCTCCGGCAAGCCCAAAGCCTGCAACGCTGATCTCCTTGCCAAGGATTTCGGCGAGGTGATAGTTGGCCGCAGTCTTTACAATGGTCACATCTCCCCACTCATCCACGTAAGCGATGGGGTGGGGTGGCATGTCAGCAAGGTACGGTGTCGATTGATCTATCTGCGGAACAGCTCGACCAGCGTAGTCACCGTTTACGACTTTCATTCCTAGCGACATTGCGACGTCGATAGGAGCCGGGGTGTTCCCTCCGCCTAGCTCACTGGAGACCATCGCTTCAATCGTCACGTTGGCATAGCGCTCCAACTCGCGGACAGAAAGCACCAGTATCCGATCCGCAATCCCAAGTTTCTTCGAAACCCCAGCTTTGCGCATTCTTGCCTCTGTTTCGGAGGTAACTGGGGCTATCGAGCCCATGAGAAAAGGAGTGCAGACCCAAGCGTCATCCCGAATAGAGGAAGGATCAGAAATCGGAATCTCGCCCATCTTTTCCAAGTCTTCCGACAGAAGCTTGAGTCCAAGGGTAGGTTTTCCACCACCGCCCGTTCCGTAGAAAGTGCAACCGCGGACAAAATCTGTGACGTCCTGCTTGTTTCTTAACACTAGTTCGGGCATTTGCCTCGAGTGATTTTCGGCTTGAGTGATTATAAAGCTTAACACTAACAATGAAGGCTAGTAAACTTCGGCAAGGTCTATCACGTCACTGAAAGCAGGTCGATGTCGTGATCCGAGGGTTCGAATTTCCCTTCCGGCTCGAACCCTTTGTCGAACTATTGGCCTAGTGCGCGCTGGAAGAGGTGCGACACATTTCTCAACCTGGCTTTCTGATCGAGTCAGACATCTTGGGTTTGTGCGGAACAATTCGAGGCGGCAAGGAGGGATAGCACTTTGACCTCAGACCTTCGATGATACGGAAGGAGATTGAGGATTCCCTCAGCAGTTACACATAGATTGCGTCGACCTTTGTCAGATGCACCCATATAGGTGAAGGGAGGTCAGCAATGCGTGAAAGTCGGTTTAATCGGCGGAACTGGACTGATGGGGAGAGCACTTGCATCGAGGCTGGCAACCAAGCATCAAGTCCTGATAGGGTCGAGGGAGAAGGAAAAAGGAGAAAGCGTGGCCGAAGCAATTCGGGCATCCTCGGAAGGGGAGGTCAGCGGTGGGACCAACGTGGAAGTAGCTGAGGTATGTGATGTGGCCATACTCACGGTTCCGGACTTGGATTTGTCATTCCTTGAAGCACTGAGAACCCAGTTAGGAGGGAAGATTGTGATTTCGCCCGTCGTTCCGATGCGAGTAGAAAATGGTTTCATGATACATTCGAGGGCTGAAGGTTCCGCTGCCGAGGAAATCGCTTCCGTCCTGAAGGAGAGCAGAATCGTGGCGGCTCTCCACAACATCCCAGCGGCCACAATCCTGAAGAAAGACAGGAAGATTGATTTCGATGTCCTTGTTGCGTGCGACACGAAACCAGATTATGACGAAGCTTCTAGGCTGATTGCAAGCATCGAAGGCTTGAGACCGCTGTATGTTGGGTCCCTCGCAGTGGCTAGAATTATCGAGGAAATTACACCGCTGCTTCTGAACGTCGCGAGGCTAAACGGTTTGAAGAGACTGTCTGTCAAGCTGGTCTCTTAGAGGGCCAGTATCGCAGAAGTGGCGGTCAACTATTTGATCTAGGTTGGTCCCAGTTTCGGAAATGTGAGTGGACGTCATTCAAGTCCGAAAGAGAAGAATAATCAAATCGCAACGACCACACGGATTCGAATTCCTCCGGGCGCAGGACGATGTGCGCCTCCACGTCCCGTGACTAGCCCTGTTTCTTCCGCTCGGTCAGTTCGATTCAGATGCCGTTGGGATCCTTGATGAAGGCATGGTTACCGAGGTGTGGAGCAGCTTCGTGCTCTCATCAGGGGGTTAGGACGATGTGCGGTCGTCGGGATTTGAACCCGAGTTACCAACCATGGCGGATCGGAAGGTCGCAATCGAATTTCTAACCCAATTGAACGATTTGATCCCGCATAAGCGGGAAGCATGCTTTGACGGGTCCCTCCTAGCAGGCCTTACCGGGTTCAGCAGTAAAGGTTCCACTTAACAAGTCAAATGGATACCCCCCGGTCCATCTGATTAATCGGGTGAGTCCTGGCCCGGCTTAAAAGCCCCGTAGCTCACAACAATAGGTGAACATGGAAAAGTGAGGAGGCTGAGCCTGGCGCATTCGCCGTACCACCAC
>Ga0181527_1002067_pt1 | contig 19423 bp, 13 predicted proteins | sample PEATcosm2014_Bin_30_FD_119762 | JGI IMG/M metagenome (GOLD analysis project Ga0181527, IMG submission 119762) | Peatland microbial communities from MTU Mesocosm Facility, Houghton, MI, USA - PEATcosm2014_Bin06_60_metaG | ecosystem: Environmental > Terrestrial > Soil > Wetlands > Peat | place...
AGCGGCACGGCTTTGTTCACCTTGTAATCGGCGGTGTCGTGGGAGGCGGTGCGCACGAAGGTCCACAAATCGCGCGGCTGCACCGAGTAGAAAAAGAACGGGCGGTTGTCGCTGACGGGGGTGATGTCGAACGTGTAATCGCGCTCGTACTCGTCGGGATTGGGACTGTGGAGCAGGTCGTAGAACTGGTTCCGGACGTCGCGGCCGGGAAGGTAGAGGGCCTGCATGCCGCCGGCCGACAACACCGCGCTGGCGCGCCCGATATCGGCCTCGTTGAAAGGCCTTCGGGAAATCAGGACGGTGTCGCGCGCCCAGCCCGGGGCGCCGGGTTCGCGGCCAATTATGAAATGGCGCCAGGCGTCGGCTTCACCCAGTTGGCGGAGCGCTTCCATGGCCAGCGAGACCAGCCGCAGGGATTCGCGCGGCGGGTCGAGGCCCCAGCGCGTCACGGCCACCATGCCGTCGGCGGTGAGGTGCGAGAGGTAATCGCGAAAAGCGTCGGTGGTATAGAGATTGTTTTCGGAAAGCGCGAAGGCGCCGGCGGCGGTGGCCGCCCAGGTATCCACCAGGGTGGCCTGCAACACCTGGTACTTGTCGGTGGTGCGGCGCACGAAGCTGCGGCCGTCCTCGACAAAAATGTGGACGTCGGGGCGCAGGTAGAGGCCCCGGCTGAGCCCGGGGAAGCGCTGGCGCATGATGGTGGTGGCGATGATGGGATTGATCTCGACTCCGGTGATATCGTGGCTGCCGGAAGCCAGAGCGCGCGCCACGTCCCAGCCGCCGCCGGGTCCGATGATCAGAGTCTTGGCCCCCGGTCGCACGGCATAGGGAAGGCTGGGGCCTTGCTCCAGCAGGTCGCGGCGGTCGCGCGGCGTGAGGTGGTCGAAATCGAAATCGGCGATGGCGGTGGAGGCGTCGGCATCGATGAAGATGGTGTCCCGGCCTTCATCGGCGTCGTGCACAATAGCCACGCGCGAGAAGCTGTTCCACTTGACGAACCACTCGTGGGCCAGGGTCTGGCCCTTGGCGTGGCTGATGTCAAGCACCGGGTGGTGCTGGTTGTACGTGAGGAAGGCCACCAGCGCCAGGGCCAGCGCCACCGAGCCGGCGCGGCCTTTCACCGACGCGGCCATGCTGTACCAGATGGCCGCCGCGGCGGCAAACGTGATGGACGCGCAGACCACCGTGCTCGGACCGCCGAACTGGTTGAGCAGGGGAACCAGCAGCAGGCAGCCGCCGGCGGAGCCTAGCAGGTCGCAAAAGTAAACCCGGTTGACGCGCTCGATGGTCTCGGAGATGGCCAGCGAGACGACAATCCCCGAGAGGAAAAACGGCAACGCGGTGGTGAAGTAAATCAGGGCGAGATCCCAATTCGAGGGGTTATTCTTCTGCGCCAGAATCACCCCCAGCGCCAGAAGCACGAAGAAGCTGTTGATGGCGCTCAGACGGCCGAGACGGGCGAATAGCGGGGCCTTCCAGCCGGCCACCACGTAAGAGAAGACGCCGCCCGCGCCCAGGCCGAACAGCGCGATGGAGATCGCCAGAAACGCAAAATGATAGTAGAAGACCACCGAGAAGATGCGCGTCAGCGCCAGCTCCAGCAGCAGTGTCGCCATGGTGGTCAGGCCTACGCACAAGTAGACCTGGGACCAGGGCGTGGGCGGCGTCTTGTAGGGGCCAGGCATGCCTGGCCCCTACTGGACGGCGATCTGGACGGTGTTGCTGGTGCTGTCGGGGAAAGACAGTGTCAGGTTGACATTGCCGCTGAGCACACCCGCCGGTATCGCGACGTTGACCTGGTACAGGCCGACGGAGCCCGGGCTCAGACCGGCGTAAGAAGGCGTGGCCGAGATGGTTCCAAAAATACCGTTGCCGAACTCGACCGCGGGCGTGACGGTGAGCCGCGCCAGCGGTTCCGAACCAGGCGCCGGCACGTTGGTCCCCACCGCCGGATTCGTGGGTCCCAAGCCAATCGCGTAAACCGTCAAGACGTCGCCCACTTGGGCGGGATGCGATACTGCCCCGGGCCCAAAGTACCCGACCGGCGCTGGATAGCTCAGGTCCTTGGCGTTCTGAATCGCTCCGTAACTGCTCCCGCCGGCCAGCAGCAGCCGCGGCGCGCGGGCCGCCACCTGCACCGATACGGTATTGCCGGAAAGCCCGTCGCGCTGGACTTGCACCTGCGCCGTTCCCACGGAAGTCTCCAGGGGGACCTGGAACGCAATCTGGTAGTAGCTGGTGAAGAACAGCGGCGCGGCGCGTCCGTTGACCAGCACCGAGGAAGTGGAACCGGAATTGGTGATTTGCGTGGCCAGGGGCACTCCGGGGCTGAAAGCGATGTTGCTGGCAAACCAGAACTGCTCGCCAAACACGTCCACGATATCGCCGGGCGCCACCGCGCCTCCGTCGACGCCGAAGATGGCATTGTCCACCACGCCCAAATAGTTGGCGAGCGGCGCGCCCTTGGCGGCCACCTGGAAACTGACGGGGACAGCGACCGTCCCATTGACGGCGTTGGAAGCGATGGAAACCGAGCCGGTGTAAAAGCCTGGCGCCAGAGTGCCGGGGTCGAGCGTGATAGCGGCCCAGCCGCCGGAACTGGCCGAAGCGGTCAGCCACGTGCCGCCATCGGTGGTGGTGGCGCTCACGGCTCCAAACACGATGCTTCCCTGCCCCGGGTTGTTGAGCGAAATCTGCATGGCGAGCGGCGCGGCGCCCTGAGCCAGACGCTCCGTAACCTGGGCCGGATACGGCTGCGCAATCGGCTGGGTGGTAACGTGCATGATGACGGGAATAGTCTGATTATCCGGCGGGAAGCTGGAACCGCTGGTGACCAGCGATCCATTGTACGTGCCCTGCGCCATACTGGCGGGCGGCGCCACTTGTATTTTGTACGGAAATGTGAATTTGAAAGTGCCCGAGCCATCCTGCGCCAGGCTGAGCCAGCGGTTGCCGTCTTGCGTGCTGGCGCTCCCGTTTAGCGGGCTATGGGTGGAGAACGAAACAGCGCTCGACGATCCGGGCGCGACATACATAGTCAACGCGCCGATGCGCACGGTCACGGTGATGGTCTGGGGAGCGTCGACCACGTTGGCGGCGCCGTTCACGGTGACGCTGGCGGTATACGTGCCGGCCGCCAGCGCGGATGTGTTCAGCGTCAACTGGAGAGGAATGCACGTGGCGCTGGCCGCAGTAGTGGTGCAGGCGCGCGAAGGCCCGTAGGATGTAGCAATCCAGGAAACGGAAGACACGGGGTTGCCCGCCAGCGAGAGCGAGCCATCCCCGGCGTTGTAAGCCTCCACGATTTGCATGCCTCCGTTAGCGCCGACGGGCAAGGGGACGGGGACCACGGCGGTGTTCACCAGGCGCAGCATCGGCGCGGCATGGAGGAGCGTCGCGAAGCCCAGGGGGACCAACGCGGCGCGCAGGAAACGGCTAACCATCAGACCCACTCCAGAGCCCCTTTCTTGTAAGCCCAGATGTACCCCACGATCAGGATGGCCAGGAAGACCGCGACCTCGGCCACTCCAAACCAACCCAAGGTACGGTAGCGGACCGCCCAGGGGAACAGGAAGATGGTCTCCACGTCGAAGATTACAAAGAGGATGGCAATGATGTAAAAGCGCACGGTGTAGCGTCCGCGCGAGTCGGAAGCGGCCTGGATGCCGCATTCGTACGCCTCCAGCTTAGTGCGGAACGGGGCCGAAGGGCGTATCAGCCTGGCGGCCACAATCAGCACCACGGGAAAGAGAATCGCAATGACCAGAAAGATGAAGATGGGAACATAACCGCTGGGCATGCGACCACTATAACATGCGGAGACGCGGCTGCCCAACGGGCCAGGAAGCAGAGCGGGTGCGCGTCATAAAAATGGACAACTCTGGAAAGCCTCCGCCAAAAAGAACGACGCCGTGCGTACCGATACGCACGGCGCCGACACTACTCCTCCATCGTTCAGCCTAAAGCAGCGGCCAGCCCGTTCAGCGTGGCCGCTTCGCCAGCCGCCGGCGGGCGCAGCCCAAACCCATCAGCAGAGCACCGGCCCCGAAGAGAACCATGGTTCCAGGCTCTGGAACGGACGGCGTTAGCGGGGTCACCGAGATGAAGCTCTGACCTTGCGTTTGAGGTGGACACCAACTCTGATTGTCGGCAAGGACATAGGTAAAGACCTGGTCGTTGTTGTAGGTGTAATTCATGTAGTTGGTTTGCGCCAGTGACACGAGGCCGGCGATCGTGGGGTCCTTAAGAATTGTGGTATTACTATCCCCGGACGGCAACGTACCCATGACATACCAGATGGCATCCTGGATGGGACCTAAGACCGAACTTATAAATTGCCCGGTGCTCGTGGACCCGTTCGCGGTAAATGTTATAGTCGAGCCATTGGTAGACGTCAAAGTGATTTTGTCCTGGGCAGCGTCGGTCAACGTCAAGGACGCCAGGAAAGCCGCCTCTTCCAATTGCTGCGTCGTCGCCAGCGTCGACGCCGGCACGCTGGCCTCGGTGCCGTTTTCGGTAGAGTCCAGATACTGGTTGCCAGTGAGGCAGAAGTACAAATAGTTAGGCGATTGCTTGCCATTAATGGTCAGCACGCCGGCGTAAGGTCCGACGGGCATACTTACCCCTTCGTTCGTGCCTGACCCATTGTTCGGTGTGTAGCTGCCGAGGTTGTCTTGCCCCACGACGAAGGTGGCCGGGTCGGCGCTGAGCGTGGAGCTGAAAGCCAAAAGACCGCAGAGGCAAATGCTCAATACGATCAAACGCTTCGTGAAACCGCAAGATGGTGAGCGCATGTGTTTGTTTCCTGACTGATGATCGCAAACAAGGGTGTGAAAACCAATAGACCGAAGGGTCCTAAAAGGTTGGTTTTAGTTCTAGGAAAGCGAGACTTTAGTTCTAAGACAAATCCGATGCGGGGTTTAAGTAAAATCTGACCTTGGTTCCAGTAATTGCATTCACATCATAGCGCGGCGCGACTCCGGGCTCGATTCCGAGAGACAATGGGGAGGCCGATGCCTTCCGATCCACGCCTCGTTTACTGCCGGCTTTTGGAGGAGCGGCGCGCCGATATCGCGTTGCGCGAGCGGCGGCACCGGGCTCTCGGGTATGGCCGGCTGGCGGCCGTCATCGCCGCGGCGGCGGTGGTGTGGCTGGCACTGGCCGGGCATCTCTCGATCGTCTGGATCACCCTCCCGATAGCCGTCTTCGCCGTACTAGTAGCGATCCATGACCGGCTTCTGCGCATATTGGAGCGGCGGCGGCGCGCGCAACGATTCTTTGAAAGAGCGCTGGCGCGACTGGATGGCAAATGGGCCGGGACCGGGGAGCCGGGCGACCGGTACCTGGACCCGGCGCACGCCTACGCGCGAGACTTGGACCTGTTTGGGGCGGGGTCGCTGTTCGAACTCCTGTGCACAGCGCGGACGCACATTGGCGAGGATACGCTGGCGCGGTGGCTGCTGGCCCCGGCCGGCCCGGCTGCGGCGCGCGCCCGGCAGGAGGCCGTGAGCGAGCTGCGTCCGCGCGTGGACTTGCGCGAGGACCTGGCGGTGCTGGCGGAAGAGTCCCGGACGGGAGTGGACCCGGTGTCGCTGGCGGCCTGGGGCGAGGCGCCGGGGTTGCTGGAGCGAGGCCGGTTGCACGCCGTGGTGTGGGCGCTCACAGCGCTGGGCGTGGCGGGGGTTTCGGCACTGGCGGCGTACGTGTTGAGCCTCCTGGGAGCCGTCCGGATATCGGAGGCGGCCTCCATTGCGCTGCGCGACATTTTCCTGGTGGTACTGGCGGTCAACGGAACGTTCCTCTATCGCGTGCACCAGCGGATCGGGGCCGTGGTGAGGGCAGCGGAAGAGGCCGCGGAAGAGCTGAAACTGCTCTCGGAAGTGCTGGTGCGGCTGGAACGCGAGAGTTTCCACTCGCCGCTGCTGGCCGCGCTCGGCGCCTCGCTCGATACGGAGGGCGCGCCGCCTTCCAAGCGCATCGGCCGGCTCAACCGGCTGATGGAGCTGCTGGACTCCCGCGACCACGTGCTGGTCCGGGTGGCGGAACCGTTTGTGCTGTGGACTACGCACCTGGCCTTCGCCGTGGAGGCGTGGCGGCGGCACTCCGGGCCGGTGGTCCGCCGATGGCTCACGGCTACCGGGGAGATGGAAGCGCTGTGCTCGCTGGCGAGCCATGCGTTTGAACATCCGGACGACCCATTTCCGGAGTTTGTGGGAGACGAGGCGTTGCTGGAGGCGGAAGCGATTGGCCATCCGCTCATCGAGCGAAGCCGCGTGGTGCGCAACGATGTGCGAATGGGCGGGGCCGGGCCGCGGGTGCTGGTGGTGAGCGGCTCGAACATGTCGGGCAAGAGCACGCTGCTGCGAACGCTGGGAGTGAATGCGGTGCTGGCCCAGGCGGGCGCTCCGGTGCGGGCCAGGCGGCTGCGGATGTCGCCGCTGGCGGTGGGCGCGTCCATCCGGGTGACGGATTCGTTGCAAGGCGGCGTGTCGGGGTTCTATGCGGAGATTCTGCGGCTGCGGCAGATTCTGGATGCCACCGCGCGGCCGGGCCCAAAGGGCGCCCCGGTCCTGTTTCTGATCGACGAATTCCTGCACGGCACGAACTCGCACGACCGGCTCATCGGCGCGGAGGCGGTGGTGCGGGGGCTGGTGGAGCGCGGCGCCATCGGGCTCATCACCACCCACGATCTGGCGCTGGCGGAGATCGCCGGCGAGCTGGGGGAACGGGCCGCCAACGTGCATTTCGAAGACCACATCGAAGACGGCCGGATGGTGTTCGACTACGCCCTGCGGCCGGGGGTGGTGCGGAAAAGCAACGCCATCGAGTTGATGCGTTCGGTGGGGCTGGAGATTTGACGGCCGGGACTATCCGCGAGCTGGCGCGCGCATGCGGTTTCGAGCTGGCCGGGGTGGCCGCCGCCGAGCCGGGCCCAGAGGGTGCCCCGGAGCGCGCCTGGTATGGCGAGTGGGTGGCCTCGGGTTTCGCCGGCGAGATGCGGTACCTGACCGGCCAGGGCGTGGCGGCGCGCGATGATCCGCGCCATCTGCTGGCCTCGGCGCGGTCGGTGGTTTGCGTGGGCAAGCTGTACAACACGCCCTGGCCTTACTCCACGCAGTTCGACGTCGGCGAGCGGGGATGGATCTCGCGCTACGCGTGGGGGGAGGACTACCACGAGGTGGTGCGCCGCGGTCTCGCGCGGCTGGACGCCATGCTGCGGGAACGCGCGGGCACGGAATTCGAATCGAAGATCTGCGTTGATACGGCGCCGCTGCTGGAGCGCTCCTATGCGCGCATGGCGGGGCTGGGCTGGATCGGAAAGAACACCTGCCTCATCAACCAGGGGGGCGGCTCGTGGTTTTTCCTGGGAGAGCTGCTGGTCTCGCTGGCGATTGAAGCGGACGCCGCGGACGCCGCGGACGCCCCGCCACCAGGCCGCTGCGGGACGTGCACGCGCTGCATCGACGCCTGCCCCACCGCGGCCATTGTGCCGGCCGGGCCGGGGTTCACGGTGGATTCCCGGCGGTGCATTTCGTACCTGACGATCGAGCTGCGCGGCGCCATGGCGGTGGAGCACCGGGCGGCGGCGGGCGGGCACGTTTTCGGATGCGACATCTGCCAGGACGTATGCCCATGGAACCGGCGCGCCGCAGTGACCGGGGAACCAGCCTTTGCGCCGCGGGCCTTCGCACCGCCGCTCGAAAAACTGGCCGCGCTAACCGAGGACGAGTTCCGCGCGATGTTTCGAGGCACGCCCGTCACGCGCGCGCGGTACGCGGGCTTCTTGCGGAACGTAGCAGTCGCCATGGGCAACCGGAAGTTGGAGAAGTTCCGCGCGCCGCTGGAGAAACTGGCCGCCTTGGAGGACGCGGTGGTGGCGGAACATGCGCGGTGGGGGCTGGAGCAATTAGGGGCCATGTAGCGCCGGCGGTACGGGTTACGATAAATGGTGTGAGACTCGTTCTGCTGGCCGCGATCGCGCTGGCGCCACGTCTTTTGGCGCAGGAGTCCCTGGCCGCGGAGGGGTTCGACCACTTCTACAACCTGGAATACGACCAGGCCATCGCGGATTTCGAGCAAGCCATCGCGCGGAATCCGAATTCGCCCGACCTGCATAATCACCTGGCGCAGGCCCTCGTGTTTCGCGAAATGTATCGCGACGGCGCGCTCGAAAGCGAGCTGGTCTCGGGCACCAATTCCTTTCTGCGGCGGCCCAAGCTGAACCCGGCGCCGGAGACGGAGAAGCGGTTTCTGGATGAGATCGGCAAAGCCATGGCGCTTTCCGGGGCGCGCCTGGCGAAAAACCCCAACGATACGGGCGCCCTGTACGCGCTGGGCATCTCCTACGGGCTGCGCTCGGATTATTACTGGGTGGTGAAGAAGGCGTGGCACGATTCGCTGAAGGACGCCACCGCCGCGCGGCGCCTGCACACCCGCCTCAGCGAACTGGAACCGAATAACGTGGACGCGCGGCTGGTCGAGGGCCTGGACGACTACATCGTGGGCAGCCTGCCGTGGGGATGGCGGATGCTGGGGTTCCTGGTGGGGATCCACGGCGATCGGGAGAAAGGCATTCGGACCGTCCAGGACGTCGCCAGGAACGGGAAACTCGACCGCATCGACGCCGAGATCTTTCTATGCGCGCTCGACCGGAGGGAGAACCAGCCGCGCCAGGCGATTCCGCTGATCGAAGACCTGATCCGGAGATTTCCGCGAAATTTCCTGTTGCGGCTGGAGCTATCGCAGATGTACAGCGTGGCGGGCGACAAGACCCACGCGCTGGAGGCCGCGGAAGAAGTGGCCCAGTTGAAGACACGCCACGCCCCCGGCTACGACCGCGTGCCGTGGGAGAAGATCTACTTCCAGGAGGGCACCATCGAGTTCTGGTATGACGACCTGGACCGCGCTCTGGAGAACATGAAGAAAGTGGCCGCCGCGTCGGAAGAGGTGGACCTCAACACGGGTGCGTCCGCGTACCTGCGGATGGGACAGATCTACGATATGACGCGCCGCCGCGGGGAGGCTCTGGAAGCATACAGGAAGGCCATTGCGTACGCCCCCCAAGCGGAAGCCGCCCAGGAGGCCAGGAGGTACCTCTCGACCCCGTACCGCCGGACATAGCGGCGCGGCGTCGGGAATGCGATCAATCCGGGTCGACGGTCAGCTTGACGGGCTGCTCGATCAACTTCGGAACTTTCTCGGTGGTCAGGATCATGAGCGCCAAACGGCCGGGCGCGGCCTTGGCCGGGATCTTGAACTTGATGGAGGTGTCCGTCTGTTCGGTGACTTCCACGATGGTATCGATCTTTTCGTCGGTGAGGTACACCTTGGACACCAGGGCCTTCTGCAGGTTCTCACCCGTGACGGTGATCACGTCCCCCTTCTTCCCGTTTTGCGGATCGACGGAGATCATCCGAGGCATCGCCTGTTGGGCGTAGGCGGCGAAGCTCGCGGCTACGAGTAGCGAAACCACAAAAGAGAGTTTCATCTAAATATCCGGTCCTCTGAGATCAATGCTATGTCTATTGAGCCCGAAATTCAAGCGCCGGGAGGGGGGTGCGAGGGGGGAAGACCGGGGGGAACCAAGCGGCGCGTGCTAAAATGTTCTTCAGGAGCGCGTTTGCGATGCCGAGGCCGGTCCACCTATTTTGATCCAACATTATCAAAATAGGGAGTCCGACTCGATCATGACGCGCTGGTGTGCAAGCTCCTGGCGGCTTGGCCGCAAGGGAGAAGCCTGAAGGCGCTCGGCGGACGCCCACCCCGTTTACAAACGTGGGTCAATAACGGGGGCCGGCACGGCCCAGCGGCGCGCTCCAAGAACCACCCGCAAGAGGCCCGCGCCAGATGCGGAACCTACTATCATTGGATAGCCTTGAATGACTAACCAGCGTGAGTATGCGTTATCGGAGGAATACTCCGCCCGGTTAGCGCTTGCCTGCTACCGAATGGCAAACTAGATCCAGTACAGTACTGCCTTCTCCGATAACCCTTGCGGAACGCCCCGTCAATGGGGTGTAATGGGCCAGGAGGCCGAAATGGCGCAGCGGCTGCGTGACTTCTTGCTGGAAGAGGAAGGGCAAGACCTGGTCGAGTACGCCGTTATTCTCACGTTCATTGCAGTTACGTTCCTCGCGTTTATTTACAGCGGCACACCCTACGTGAACGGCATCTGGATCAAGGAGAATACCAGCCTGGTCTCGGCCAACACAACAGCCGCCGGCAGTTGACGGCGAAACCTCCCTTCCACTTGGCCGCACCTCGGAGCAAGGGTAAAATAGAAACGTATACCTGAAACATGAAGACCCTTGCTGTGATTCTCCTGCCCATGCTGTGCGCGGCCGCGGACGCGCCGGTGGGCATCGATGCGCTGCTGGATGCGGCGCGCACGGCGCCGGCGGAGTTTGCCGCCGATGCCATGATCCGGATCGCCGCTCTCGGCCAACTGGAAAAGGCTCGCAGAATCGAACTGCTCGAGCAGGCCTTCCAGAGGGCCTCCGGCGCCCAGCAGCCCTACAAACGGCACGCCACCTTCGTGCGGCCGGACAGCCCCGCCGTTTTTTTGAACCGCGCCTACGGGCTGGACCTGGATGCCATGTCGCTTCGCTTGCGGGCCATCGAGGGGCTGCTTCCACTGGACGCCCCAAAGGCCAGGGACCTGTTTCTCCAGACGCCGCCTCCGAAGACTCCGCCGCTGAAGTGCGACGACTTTCTGATCTACGATGTGGGAAGGTTCTACGACACGCTCGGAAGCATTGCGCGCCAGTCGTTCACGGCCCAGGAAGTTCAGGCAGGCGAGCCATTCCGGCTGCTGAAACGGTTGGCCGGCGCGATCACATCCCCGGTGCAGGTGGCGCCGGTGGCGCGGATGCTGGCGGCGGCCAGCGTGAAGGACGCCGATTTCCGGGCGCTGGTGACATCGTTCGCGGAGGCACTGGGCAAGATTTCGGGCGACGACCGCTCGTTTGCCTATTCGATGCCGGCGGGCAAGCAGATTCTGGCGCTGGTCGAGGAGTCGAAGCGACGCCAGTTGTCGCCGCTGCCGCTGCTGGAGGCCTACCGCCTCTACCTGGTCATCAACCTCTCCGCGGCGCGCTGCGCCGACGACGATTCCATGACGGGCAACGCGTTGTCTTTCGGCCTGGCCAGCGAGCAGGCTATCGATCAGGAGGCCCAGGACGCCGTGGGGTTCTTCAATCGACGCCTCCGCCTGGCGCCGCTGCAACCGATTCAGGAGGAAGAATCGACGCCTGCCCGGTTGGAAGGCGTGGCTGCCGGCTTGCGCATGTGCGAGGACGCCGAATGCCGCGCCATCGCGGAACAGTGCCGGGGGCTGGCCTTGGGCGAAAACGGCATGGCATACACGCCCGAGCAGAAGAAGGCGCCGGCATGGCGCGCGAAGGTTCGGGACCTTCTCGCGGCCTTGTCCCGGTGGCCGGAGAGCGCCCCTGGAGCGCAGCCCACCGCCGCCGAGCACTTCCGCGTGAAATCCGAGGCGTATAGCGCCCTGTTGAACCTGGTCTTCGATGGCCCGGATCGCGAACTGGCGCTGCGCGCCACGCTCGACTACCTGAAGCAGAACCGGTTTCAACGGGAGAACCGCCTGGAGTGGTTTATGCCGGTCAGCGCGCTCATCGGGCGAGTAGCCTTGGACCCGGCGGGGGCGGGGCGCGTGGCGGAGGAACTGCGCCAGGCGGATGACCCGACGATCGCGCTTTACGCCAACCTGGAGAGGGTGGCGCCGCGCACGCCCGACCGCATCTTGCCGCTGCTATAGAACGTCGGCGAACCCGCGTTTCATGTGCCGGAAGAAAAGCCCTCCGGCGAGGAAGATGGCGAGGCCGTACGCGGTGGCGATGGCCAGATCTTCCAGGTCCGGCATGGCGGAGCCGAGCAGAATCGTCCGGTACGCGCGAACCACGTAGTACAGCGGGTTGGCCGCCAGCAGAAAGCGAGCCCACGGCGGGAACTGTTTCTCGGTAATAAAAATCGGCGTCAGCCAGAACCAGAAGGTCAGGACGACGCTCAGCATCTGCGCGGTATCCCGAAGAAACACGTGCAGACTGGCGACGATCCATCCCAGGCCGATGGCGAGCAATCCGAGGACCACCAAATAGAGCGGCAGCAGGATGAGAAAGATGCTGATCTGGTTGATCCAAACCGCGGTAACGGCGATCATCAGGACCAGCGCGAGCAAGTGACTCAGCAGGGTGGAGAGGAAAACGGAGACCGGAATCATCTCGGAGGGAAAGACGGATTTGGTAATGAGGTTGGCCTGATCCAACAGGCTGGATGCCGAGCGCTGCACGGTCTCGCTGAACAGCAGCCAGGGAAGCATGCCGGCGAAGATGAACAATGGGTAGTTGCCGACACCGGGAGGCGGAGGCACTCGCATGCAGATCTGGAACACGAACATCCAACTGATGAGGAGCACGAGCGGATGGATCAGCCCCCAGATCCACCCAATGGCGGAACCGACGAAGCGCTGCTCGAAATCGCGGCGCACCAATTGGAAGAGCAGGCTGCGCCGCTCCACCAGATTCTGCACAAAAAACGCTCCGGGAATTCGCCTGGGCACAATAAAACTGAACAATACCAATTTTTTCAATCACTTGCAACGAAAAATCAGAGGTTGACATCGGCATGTCCGAATTGTTACAGTTTGAGATTCGCCAATTCGGTAGTTCAAATAGCCCCACCGGATCTCGGAAGCGGAAGGTCGTTCCGAATCTCAACTGATCCGGCCGGAGAAGACTATGAAGCAAGAGTATTTTGTTGTGGTGCTGGCGCACTCGCTACGCGGCAGGCTCCGGCGCATCCACATCCCGCACCAAGCGGTGTACGCCATCCTGGCATTGGCCCTGCTGGGATGTTTCTCGGTGTTTGGTTTCGTCGCCAGTTATGCCCGCATGGCCTGGAAAGTGGCCAACTACAATGCGCTGAAGCGAGAGGCGGATGGCCTTCGCGTGCGCTACCAGAGCCTGCAGAAGGTGGTCAGCCAGACCAACGAGCAGCTCGCCAGCCTGCAACTGTACGCCAAGGAAGTCTCCGTGGCATATGGCATCAAGCAGAAGCTGGAAGGGCCGGCGGATATATCGGCCGAAGGCAAGCTGGTGCCGACGTTCGCGGAGAGCGTGCAGGATTACGACTTTCTGCGCAGCACCAACCTGCTGGCGCTGCCCAGCCGCAGTTCCGGCCTGTTGCGGCCAGTGGGCGCACAGCCGAGCATGTGGCCGGTGCAGGGTCTGATTACGGGACCGTTCGGCAAGCGGTCGGACCCGTTCTCAGAGGAAGGCGCGTTCCACAAGGGAGTGGACATCAGCGTTCCCAGCGGAACGGCGGTACACGTCACAGCGGACGGCATGGTGATGCAGGCCGAGATGGTCGCCGGCGGTTACGGCCGGCTGGTGGTAGTGGACCACGGCGGCGGCATCCAGACTTACTACGCGCACCTCTCGCGCATCTACGTGCACGCCGGACAGGAAGTGCGGCGGGGCGACGTGGTGGCCGCCACGGGGAGCACGGGGCGCGTCACGGCGCCGCACCTGCATTACGAAGTCCGCGTCGGCGGGACTCCCATGAATCCGCGCCGGTATCTATCGACCGCCGCGATCTACCAGGCGACTTCGAGAAAAGATTTTCCGTTCTAGGGGGTAGGGGCCGGGCATGCCCGGCCCCTACGGCGAATCATGCGAATTCTGATTGCGGCGGTGCTGCTGGCGGGCTGCGCATGCGGTCCGGCTTCGGAGGCCGGCGGGATTCCCGAATACGGCTATGAAGTGGTGCACACGTATCCTCACGATCCGGGGGCCTTCACGCAGGGCCTGTTCTACCTGAACGGGTTTCTGTACGAGGGCACCGGGCTGCCGGGCGAGTCGTCCATTCGCAAGGTGCGGCTGGAAACCGGCGAGGTGCTCCAGAAGCGCGACGTCCCCGACCCATATTTCGGCGAAGGTATCATCGCCTGGAAAAACCGGCTGCTGGAGTTGACCTGGCAGGCGCAGGCGGGCTTTATCTACGACCTTGGCACCTTCGCGCCGCGGGGAGAATTCCAGTATCCCGGCGAGGGGTGGGGGCTGACCCAGGACGGCAAGCGGATTATCATGAGCGATGGCACACCGCAACTGCGGTTCTGGGACCCGAATACGCTGAAGGAACTCGGCCGTATTACGGTGACCGACGAGGGGCGTCCCGTGAAGGACCTGAACGAACTGGAGTGGGTGAAGGGCGAGATCTACGCCAACATCTGGGAGACGGACCGGATTGCGCGCATCGACCCCGCCACCGGCAAAGTGACGGGATGGATCAGCCTCGCGGGACTGGCTACGCCCGACGGGCACTTCGTCGAAGGCCAGGGCGACGTGCTGAACGGAATCGCCTACGATGCCAAGGGCGACCGGCTCTTCATCACCGGAAAGAAATGGCCCAAGCTATTCCAGATCAAGCTAGTGAAGAAAGCGGCCGCACAGTAGCGGGCAGGCCGGATCCCGAAAGTGGGTGCGGCCTGCCCGGCTTTACTAGAAGTCGAAGCGCAGCGCCATCTGGACGATTCTGGGATTGTTCACCAGGGCGGTGATCTTGCCGAAGGTCGCCGGAGTCGCCAAACTTAACGCAGGGTTCGCGAAATCGGGATGGTTGATGAGGTTGTACGCCTCAGCGCGGAAGGTCAGGGCTTTCTTCTCCATAATCACAAAACGTTTGACCAGCGACGCGTCTATGTTGAGGAATCCCGGACCCCGGAATGTGTTGCGGCCCGAACTGCCGATGGTGCCGGCGGCCGGGAAAGCGAAACTGGCGATCTCAGTCGGCGTGAAATAGTAGACCCCCGGACCAGTACCGTTGTTGCTGGTCATCACGCTGCCGATGTCGCGAGAACCTGTGAAGTCGCCCCAGGTGGCGGCCGTGCTGGGACCGGTGGCGCGGCCGGAACTGACGGTAAATGGCGAGCCGCTCTCCAAGATCCAGAGACCGCCCAGGTTCCATCCGCCAATCAGGGTGTCCACCCAGGAAGGCATCGTGCGACCGAGCATCTGGCCTTTGCCGATGGGGAGCTGGTAGAGAGCCGACGCGGTGAGGGCATGCGGTATGTCGAAATTGGAGCGGCCGCGCGCCAGAGCTTCGTTGAAACTGTCAATCGGCGCGGCGAACCCATTGCCCTCGCCTCCGGTGGCCGTGGATTGGTCGTTATCGATAGACTTACTCCAGGTGTAATTGCCCGCCACTCGCAGGGCTGCGAACTGATGGGTCAACCTCACCTGCAGTGAATTGTATTCGGAGCGGCCGTCGTTGGTTCCGAGGAGCAAGGTCGAAAGCTGCGGAAAGTTGCGTATGAAGTATGGGGAAATGCCGGCGGCCGCATACTTCGTGTAATTGTTGACTTCGGTGGTGTTGGCGGCGGTTCCCACCTGTCCGGTGGAAAAGACCGTCGACCCGATGGTCGAGACCGCCGTGGCAGCCGATCCGTAGATCTGAACCAGCGGATTGGACGCCGGCACCGCGGCCAGGTTGGTGAGGTTCGAGGCGATCTGGTTGAAGGCTGTCAGGAAACCGTTGCTGTAGATGTGCGACTGATCCAAATTGGTTTCATAGAACAGCTTCACGCCGCGATTGGCGACGTATCCGACATCGAGCAGCGTGCCCCTGGCGATCTGGCGCTGGATGTTCAGGTTCCACTGCATCACATAACCAGTCTTGAGGTTGGGGACGGTGGCATCCAAGGCGGTCTGGCGCGTGGCGGCCGGGGTGAGCAACGGGGCTGCCGGTTGCGCGGGCAACGGGGGAGCCGTGCCAATGCGGACATCGCTGCCGGAGGTGGAATTGGGGTAAAGCGTCACTCCCTGCGAGAAGCCGGGCGTAGCGCCATCTATCGAGCTGGTGGCGGCGCCGATAATACGGTCGTTGAAAATGCCGAAGCCGCCGCGGATCGACGTCTTACCGTCACCCCACGGGTCCCAGGCCAACCCGAATCGCGGCGCAAAATTGGTCCAATTGTTGGCCCACCACTGGCCGGACTGCTGTACCGTGAGCGTGCTGGATTGACCGGCCATGTTCAGTACGTTCGAGGGAGTGATGATTCCCTGCTGGCCATTGGTGTCGTACGGCACGGGGAAGAATTCCCACCGCAGGCCCAGATTGAGGGTCAGGTGGCGCGTGACTCTCCAGTCGTCCTGCGCGAAAAATCCGTACTCGTGGAATATGAAGTTGCGCACACGCGGCGTGCCGGCGGCCTGCCACTGCTGCAGATTGCTGTAGTAAGTCTCGGTGACCGATGAAATACGGCCCAGCAGGTCGTTGTACATTCCCTGGAATATCGAGAGGTTGGCCGACGAAATGGAGCCGGGAGGGTTCACGCTGGTCGGCGGCACATTGCTGTTGGCGGTGCTCAGCGAGATGTTGGGATAAATGCCCGCGGCGTTGTACCCGTACTGGTCCGTGAACCGCACTTGCCCGCCGAACTTGAACGTGTGGTTCCCGTGAATCTTGGTCAGGTTGTCGGTGTATTCATTGACCGGCGAGTTGCGGCCTTGGGGAAAAGCCGTCAGAATCGGGGTGGTCCAGGTATTGAAACTCACCATTGGACCGTCCTCGCGTTCGGGGCGGTTGAAAGCCACCGTAGCGCTTTGATGGCCATAGCGGAATTCGTTGACCATGGTGGGCGAAATCGTCCAGTCCCAGCCGCCCGCCACTCCCCATCGCCTGCCGCCCTGGGTGCCGGCCGGCTGGCCGGGAATCACGTTCTGGGCGCCATTCAGCGAGTCGACGGCCGAATTGCGCTGCCAGCTCGTCCGCTCGAAAATGTGCATACTGCTGGTCAGGTTGTAGTCCGCTTTGATGGTGAACTGGTCCTCGAGACTGCCGTTCGGGAAGTTGAAGGTGTAGCAGGAGGAGTTGAGCCCATCCGTGCCCGAACAGTTGGTGTTGTTGTTGGGTGCGGGATAGAGTTTGAGCAGCGCAGCCACCGTGGGGTCAATGCCCTTGTGAAGCGGATCGGCGTTTACGATGCTGTACTGCTGAACGGTAGTCGAGCCTGGGGGAATCCACGAATAGATGCCTTGCAGTGCCGTGGCCGTGGGAACTACGGTGTTCTGAATGGCCTGTGCGTGTGTGCGGCGGCCCTGGTAGTTGCCGAAGATGAACAGCTTGTTGTGCTTGATGGGCCCGCCGAACGAGCCGCCGTACAGATTCTGAATGAGCACGGGAATGGGGACGCCGGCGCCGTTGTTAAAGAAATCGTTGGCGTTCAGGTCCCGGTTCCGCAAGTAGTCGAAGGCATTGCCGTGGTACTGGTTGGTGCCCGAACGGGTGATCAGTTGGAGCTGGGCTCCCGCGCTGCGGCCGTATTCGGCCTTGCCGCCGTCGGTCAGCATGCGGGCCTCTTCCACCGAATCGGTATTGTTGGCGGTGAGCGAAAGCCCGATGCGCGGCGCCACCGAATCGTTGACATCGATACCATCCAGGGTGTTATTGTTGCTGCCTTCCCGCAGTCCGTTGACGTGCGCGAAACTATAGTCGGCGCCGCTCGACGATCCGTTGGCTTGGGGGAAGATTTGCACTCCGGGCTGGAAGACGGCCAAGGTGATTGGCGTGCGTGCGATCTGCGGCAGCGTTGCGATATCCGATATGGTGACCACCTGCGACACCTCCGACTCGGTGGTCTGCACCGCCAAGGTGTTGGCTTTCACCTCCACAGTTTCCGTAAGCTGGCCGACTTCCAGAATGACGTTCTCCGCCACCTCGGCGGCCACGTCCAACGTAATGTCGGATATGACGGCCTTGCGGAATCCGGCCGCTTCCACATTCAACGTGTAGGTTCCGGGTTGCAATGCCGGCAGGACGAAATCGCCGCTGGCGTTACCGGTGGTGTCGGTCCTAGTCTTGGTTTCATTGTGGACCGCGCTAATCTTCGCATTCGGCACCAGCGCCCCCGTGGCGTCTTTCACCGTGCCCACAAGCCGTGCCGTTTGCGTTTGTGCGAAACAGAAACCCGCCAGAAACGCAAAGACAAAAAAAACACGTGCACACATCGATAGTTTGCGCTGCATTACGATACCCCTTCTTTCACAAAGACTTTCGCCCGAAACTGGGTTCGCCTTCCAGGCCCTCGGCCATCACCCCAAAAAACACGCCGCCGCGTCATCCGCGGCGGACAGATCGGACCCAAAAGCGATCTTTATAGTCTTTACCCTTTTTCGGCTGCTGTCAAGAGGAGAAAATGCGCAGGTCTGCCGGCCCTCTCCGCCACCGCTTCGGCGGCCAGGTAGCCGCTGCGGACGGCGCCTTCCATAGTCGCGGGCCAGCCGGTGCGGGTCCAGTCGCCGGCTAGAAGGACATTCCCAGGGCCGGATTGAGTGGTGGGGCGAAGGGCTTCGGTTCCCGGCGCTGCGGAGAACGTGGCGCGCTGCTCCTTGACCACGTGGGCCTTCACCAGGTTGGCCTCGTGGACGCGCGGAAAATACAGGCGCAGATCGCCGATGGCGATATCGACGATCTCGTTGCTCGGAAGGTTGGTCAACTCGCGCGAGGCGCTGACCACCAGTTGCAGGTAACGGCCGCGATCCTTATTGAACATCCACTGCATGGTGCGGCCGAGCAAAGTGGCATACGGCAGCGTGGTGACCTCGCGGTCGAACCACAGGTGCACGCCGGTGATGGGCGAGTGGTCGAGAGCGGGGGCCGCGAGGCCGACGGATGGGAGGCGCTCGAAAGGCAGCGCGCAGATGTAGTGATCGGCGGTGCGGCGCTCACCGGCTACCGCGAAGCCGGAGCCATCGATGCGCTCGACCGGAGAGCGGAGGTGAAAGCGCACGTTGGCCAGGCGCTGCCAGGCATCGGCGGCATAGAGCTGGGCCAGGGGAACGGTGGGGATACCCATCTCGTAGGAATCGGCGTGCGCCAGAAAGCCCAGCCAGAAGACCTGGAACCCGTGCACGGCAGCCATGCGGTCGAGGTCCTCATTGACGGCGCCGACCAGGATCTGGCGCCAGAAGCGGTCGATGGCGCGCGGCGTCTGGCGTTTCTGGAGGAGCCAGTCGAGCATGCTGATGCGGTCGAGATCCGTGCGGCGGGTATGTTCGCGGCGGATCGCCGCCAGCGCGCGCGCGATGGCGAACTTGTCGGCGCGGTTGAGGCAGCGCATTCGCAGAAATGATCCGGTGAAGTGAAAGGGCGCGGGCAGCCGGCCGCGGCGCAGGACGGAGAGGCGGCCTCCGGGCTCCAGAAAGTAGACCTCCTTATGGAAGCGGACCAGGTCGCGGACGCCCAGGCGCTGGTAGAAATCCAGGAGGTTGACGCAGCAACGCAGCAGAACGTGCTGGCAGTTATCGATGGTCTCGGCGGCGTCCTCGTTCGGGCCGGGAATCGGGTAGGACGTGGCGCGTCCGCCCAGGAAGGGGCGCGCCTCGAAGAGGTCCACGTCGAAACCAGC
>Ga0181527_1002071_pt1 | contig 19391 bp, 14 predicted proteins | sample PEATcosm2014_Bin_30_FD_119762 | JGI IMG/M metagenome (GOLD analysis project Ga0181527, IMG submission 119762) | Peatland microbial communities from MTU Mesocosm Facility, Houghton, MI, USA - PEATcosm2014_Bin06_60_metaG | ecosystem: Environmental > Terrestrial > Soil > Wetlands > Peat | place...
ACCTGGGATTCTGCGGCCATCACACGCGGCTCGGCAAACAAGAACACCCGCCCCATCGTGCCCCGCGGACATGTGATGGGCGACAAACTCGAGGTGATATGGATGTACGGCTCCTACACCGCGTTCACCGGTACCGGATTCAACACCGCCGTAAAGATGTATGCTTTTAATGAGACCGTGGGGGTAAGAGACCGATTATCAGCGGCGTCAACCGTGAACAGTGGACTGGTCCGGTTGTCAAAGGCCGGGATATCGATCGACATTGTCAATCGAGCGCAGTCATCGCTCAAATTGTACTCCTTGGATGGCCGCCTTGTGGCCGACCTCACGCGCTTCTTGCGGGACGCAAACGCGAATCCGGTATTTGTTGCCTTTTCCCAGGTGCGTTGCGCATCCGGCGCCTGCCTGCTTGAATTGAATAACAGTGGTTTTAGAACTGTGGAAAAGGTGATGGTTTCTCGTCGGTAAAAGATATCCGCCAAAGAATCCGTGATCGGGAATTTCTTGATCGATTAAGCACTATTGAAATGCAAAAGGGGGGAAAATCATGCGTTCCATTAAGCTGCCGGCTCTTTCTTTCTTATTTCTTGTTGCCACGTTTTTTGTCCCGCAAAAACCTGCTGCGCAAACAATCCCGCAGCCGGGCGAAAGTTTTTCAGAAATCACCAACAATGGTATGTGGACGTGGTACGGCGAACCAAAGGCTGTCTACTACGAAGGGGTGCACCGGCGCACCTACATCGGCTGGAACTCCAACATCAGCACCGGAGCCCAATTCGTCGGCTACTACGATCACGATACAAAAACAACCGCCCAGGTCGAGCTTCCTAGGCACTATCCCGCAGACGACCACAACCATCCGAGTGTGATCGTGCGGCCCGACGGCCGTATTATGATCTTCCATACCGGCCACGACGGCAAGGAAATTTCTGAATATATTTCCAAACAGCCGGAAGACATTACGGCGCTCGACACGTTTACGGTCACGATCCTCGACTGGTGCTGTTACCCCAACGTCTGCTTCCTCAAGAACGAAGGCACACAGGGAAGATACTACCTTTTCTTCCGCGACCTCAATCAGGAACCGTGGTTCCGGACCAGTGACGACTGGGGAGTAACCTGGAGCAAGGAACTCAATCTGTACACCAACAACCCGCACGGCTACAAGCCGTATTTGAAATGTGCCTCGAACGGCATTGACGAAATCCATATCGACGTAGAGCGTGAGAACCGCGCCGGCGGCGGCAACATCCCCACCTATTATATGAAATACAAGAACGGTGCGTTTTACCAGGCAAGCGGTAAGCTGATCACCACCATCGACAAACTGCCAATTGTCAACACCGTTCTCGACACCGTGATATATCCCGGCGCCTACGGCGCGGGCGGCACGGTGTGGGACATTGCCTTCGACAAAAACGACAATCCCCTTATTCTCTACGATATGTTCTTCAACAACAACTCGACTCATGTGTACTGGTTTTTGCGGTGGACCGGAAGCTATTGGTTTAAAAGGCCGCTGGTGAACAGCGGCAATAACATGGGCGTCGCCGGGCAGCAGTTCTGCGGGGGTTTTACCTTCGACCACGAAAACCCGAACGTTATTTACATGTCGCGCCAGTTGTTAATGTCCAGTGCGACCCCGTTCAACCTTGCGGATACAAGCTTTGCAAACTACAAGAAGATCGCCCTAACGAATTTTGTGACCGTCGATTCCGGCTTCGAACTTGACAAGTGGACCACTGGCGACAGCGGCCTCACTTGGGACTCGGTGGCCATCACGCGCGGGTCGGCTGCAAAGAATATCCGTCCCTGCGTGCCGCGCGGCCACAAGGACAACGAGAACATCAACGTTATCTGGCTCGACGGCACCTGCACGAGCATGGGCGGCGACGGTTACAATATGGCAGTACGGATGTACCCGACCGACAGGACGGTGCCCGCGCTCCCGGTGAGCCGGACTCCTGTACCCAACGCAACTGCGGATCTTCGGATTACAACAACGGGAATTCAGATTACGCTTGTCAGGCCGGCGCATGCGTCCCTGAAAATCTATTCCCTTGCGGGCAGGCTCGTTGTCGACTTGACAAAACGGATCAGGGCCATGGGCTCCGGTTTTGTGACGATCCCCTTGGGCGAACTCGGGTGCCCGAACGGAACGTACCTTGTAAAACTCGACACCGGGAAATACGGGGTCACAAAGAGCGTGGTGACGATCAGGTAACCGGCGTCCCCGGCCGTTATTTTCCTTGTCGGACGTCGCGGAAAAATGCTGTCGCACGGTCGTGGAAGAATATGCGTTTGTATTTAATCGCTTCAATCGCTTGTCAAACAAGCATGAAAGGAATACCAAAGTGAAACCGGTAACATTGCTCTTCGGTTTCTGCATTGTACTGGTTACGCAATTTGCAGCTGCCCAGCCCGAGTTCACCCCGGACAGCATCAAAAACGTCTGCAAGCGCGTGGCAGGGTCCCGCCTGAGTTCCCATCAGGACAACGGTTGGCAGGGCGGCACCTACTACGAAGGCGTCATGGCGCTGTATTATATGACAAAGGAAAACAGCTATCTTGACACCACCGTCGCTTGGGGCGCGTACCACAACTGGCTGTCGTCATCCGGCGACTCCGCCCCCACAAATTCGGACAATGTAGGGTGCTATCAGGCGTACCTTGAAGCATATATGCAAAATCCCCTTCCCGCCAATGTAGGCTGGATCGCCGCGCCCATCGTGTACGTCAAACAAAATACCTACCAGCACGAGCCCTCTTGGCCCATCGTGGACCAGTATCACATGTCCGCCGCCAATTTCGTACGGGTGTCCGCCATAACCGGCGATACCGTGATCCTTGACTCGCTGTACAAATTCTGCACGACAATCGCGATGCGACATTACAACGTGAAAGACAGCCTGTTCAACAGCAATTGCAGCGATACATCGCAGCCGCGAGCTTCGTATTGGGGCCGCGGGTGCGGCTGGGGTGTCATGGCTCAGTGCAGGATTCTGCAGATGCTGCCAAGCGGCCATTATTCGGCCCCGTGGTACAAGGAAAAACTGCGGGCAGTGCTCTACCGTCTCCTGCGCCTCCAGAACCAGACCGACGGCATGTGGCGAAGCGACCTCATCAATGACCCGCAATGGCACAAGGAGGCGAGTGCCACCGCATTTTTCGCATTCGGCTATTTCTATGCCATCCGCAATGGTATTGTGGACAGTGCAACATTCATCGGCCCTGCCAAGAAGGCATGGGAGGGCCTTTTGGGCTGCGTGGGAGCTGACCCCAAGCAGCCCGACCTTATCGGCTGGTCGCAAGGTGTGGGCGGCTCTGCTTCCAACAATTTCGATTCAACTAATCATGACGAATATACCGAAGGTGGGTTCTTCCTCGCAGGGAACGAGTTTTACAGGCTGCTCACCGAGGGGGTGGTGCGGGCAGGGACTCCGGTCGGCAGGTCTGCTGCACCTGCGTCGTCCCCCATGCACGCGACGGTTGTCCGGGTGACAACCTGCCTTGACAAATCGATACGACTCGCCGCACCCCCGGGGGCCGTGGCACTTGAAGTCTATTCTCTCGACGGGCGTCTTGTCGGCCGGACAAATATCACAGAGGCAGGGATATCCAGGTTCGCGGCACGTGCAAACGGCTTGCAAACCAATGGCCCGTTTATCGTCAAATACCTTTTCCAGTAAGAAACCGTTGCACTAAATCAAGAAAGCCGCCCCGCGTTCCGGGCGGCTTTCTTCGTTTGATAAACAGGTATCACTACGGCAGGATCGGCAGAAGCGGCCGCGCACCGTTCACCACCTTGGCGGCGGCCTGCTGGCTCTTGTAATCCTCCCAGGTATTCCACGAGTGACATGCGCCGCAATACCCGGGATCGAACACGCCGTTTATGTGCGTCGCAGGATCAACGGTATTGTTTGGAACGCTGTAGAGTGAGTCATGACAGTTGTTACAGCGGTTCACATTGCCGCCGACCGTCTTGTTGCCGATTGCCGGATATGCCTTGAGCGCATGACCGTAGTGGAACGTGTAAATGCTGTTCGAATCGCTTGTAGTAGTGGAGAGATCGTGGCATGCGCCGCACGAGGCGTCTATCGAATCAGCGTTCCATTGGACTGTTGCGTGGGTTCCCTGCGGAATTCCGCCGTGACAATACACATTGCTGCACTGCCCGGTACCTATGTCGTAGGCGGCCTTTCCGCTGTCGTCCCAGGGACTCGAGAAAACCACGTCGATACGGCCGTTCATATGCGTGAGCGTGTCGACGAAGTATGTATTGGTCTTTGGGTCTGCCGCATAGCCAAGGTGACAACGGGAGCACGCGTAGCCGAGCGTGTCCACGTGGTACGCGTGCGCGCGGTCTGACGGCGGAAGCCCGTGACAAATTCCGCATTCGTCTGCGGCGATCATCGCACCGGGCGCACCAACGCGATCGTTTACCTCGCTGCAACCGAAGACCAACAGCGCAAGAGCCGTTGCGATCATTCCAACAGTTTTCTTCATCGCAGTCTGTTCTCGTGGCATCGGCTGCATGAATTCCTTGAATCGTGACACATTTCGCAATTGCTTACCCCCATCCGCACGTCGTTGCCGTGCATAAACCGGTATCCCGGTGGATGGATCCGGCAGGACGTTTGTCCAAAGTGGCACCTGTCGCACTCCTGTTTGCGGTGACACTGCATGCATTCGGCTTTGTTGTAGTCGGCTTCCATGCCATGGCCGTTTCTTCCAACCCACGCATAGGTGTGCGACTTCGGCTTGATTTGCGCCAGGTCGTTGTGGCACACGGAACACTGGCCGGACGATTTGCGGTCATCGTGGCATGTGAGGCACGTCTTCATGGCCGGATAATTGTTCTGCGCCATCCACTGCGCCCGCTGCGGCTCGGCATGGCAACGGCCGCAGTCTTTCACCCGTGCATAGTGTTTTTCATGAGAGAATTTTACCCGGTACAAATCGGACTGCATCGTTTTCTGTTCGGGCGTTTTGTGGCAGCTCGTGCAGCTCATGTCCATGTTGCGCTGCACATGGCACACGCCGCACCCTTTGTGCATTGTCTCCATGCCGCGTACGCCCTTGTGGCACTGGCTGCACTGTTTGATGCGGCCGTCGTTGCCTTTGCGGTGGTGGCATGTAATGCACGAAATGCCGGCCTTTTCGAACGCGCGATGCGACAACACAACCGGCCCCGGGCTCCAGCCCACCTTTACGGCGGAAAGCCCGGTGTCTTGTGCGGAAACGAATGAATCCACCGAGGTAAGTATCACCGTGTCGGTGGAAATCGAGTCGTGGAAGAAAACGTCGGGCTGCGACCACCCTGGTCGGAACGCAAGCGCCATAATTGCGCCGGCACATGACACGACCGAACAGACCTCCTTCACAATTCTGCGATAGTCGTTTGTCATGTCACTTCACTTTGTCTTGGGCATCGCTGCGGCCCGATTGCCAGAACTCGTGGAAATTAAACCTGGACATAAAGAGCACGCGCACATCCTTCTTGTAATAATCGTTTACCAGATACTCAACCTGCGGTTCAAGAACCAGACTTACCACCGGCGTGAACCACGGCACTGTCCACCTGCCATACGCGTATGCGGTGTAGGCATTGCTCCAGTCCGGTTGAAGAAGGGTCTTGTACCGGTCGAACTGGAACGCGGCCCCGACATCGCCTATCCGTGCGTAAGTAAATGTATACCCCGGCACGATTTCGTAGGTGGTTCCGTGAACGCCCGTGTTGGCGCACAGCCGCAACGAGGCGCCTTTCGCCAGAATGTTGCAACTCGCCAGATGATCGATCCCTTCCCCGAACGACCGCAGTGAATAGTTGCCCTCCAGCGAGATGTCTCTGGCCGCATACAGGCCCAGCAGCATGCCGCCTTCGTTGTATTTGTTAAGAAACAGGCGCTCGTAGTAGTTCACCGAATCTATCTGCTCCGACTGCCCTGCAACGTGGAGCCCGAACCGCAGAAAATTCCATTTGACAAGGCTCGCCTGGAGAAAATAGTCGTCCATGGAACGGGCCGTAATGTCGTAGCGCGCATGGCCTTTGAAATCGACGATATGGTCTACATCGGACCGAACGCTGCCTGCCGCGTGATAGTGCCGCTGGTCCGCGTCTTCCTTGTCCGATGCGAGGCCAATGCCGAGTTCGGTTCCCCGCACTATGCGCGCGATTCCGTACAATCCGGCTTCAACCCTTCTGGGGTCGATGCTTACGATGCTATCGGTATAGCGCGACGGCGCGGCCGTGCCGGCAAAGGCGGCGAGCGACAGTACCCTGCCCGCATCGTAATTCATGGTGAGACCGTCCAGATATCCGGCGTCCCTCGCGAAACTGTTGACAAACTGTCTGCCGAGGCTCATGCTGATGCCCGATGACTCCGGGGCCCAGTCGAGGCTGGTGGAGCGGATGTCGTACTGCGTGGGCATTCCCGTTGTCTTGTCGTTTGTCACACTCACGTCCGACGAAAACGAAAGCGGCACGTCTCCCGGATTCCGCAGGGCGAGGTTGAGGTCTTCGTAGAAGTTGTCGCGTACGGAAGTGGTGTCGAACTTGTCGCTGCGGCCGTAGTAGGTATTACCTTCGTACAGGTCAAGCGACAGCGCGAACGCTCCGGAAAAGAGCAGCAGGCACATTCCGCATGCCGCGTGATGGTTCGACGCGGTGCTGCGCGCGCTCCCGCTCCCTGCCGACAGGCGAGTCTTCAACATACCCTGAACCTCGCCAGTTCGCGGCCCGCCTTCACGCAGTGAATGGCACAGGCCAGGCAGGGATCAAAAGTCCGCACGATTCGTGCGGCTTCCATCGGGTTCTTCTCGTCGGAAACCGGCACGCCCGCGAGCGCCTGTTCCATGGGACCCGGAATACCGCTGTCGTCACACGGGGACGCGTTCCAAGTGGTAGGCACGATGCACTGATACCGGTCTATTTTTCCATTCTTTACCGAAATCCAATGACCCAGCGCGCCCCTGGCAGCTTCGCCCAAGCCGACCCCTTCCCCGGTTTCCGGTATCGCGCATTCGGTCCGCGGTTTCTGGCCGACGTCAACCTGCTCAAGCCAGCCCGCAATTTTCCTGCACAGAAGCTTGCTTTCTATGGCCCTGGCAGCATGGCGCCCTATTGCAGACTGTAACTGCGCAAGCGTAAGGCCGGCGGCCGCCGTGAATGTGTCCACTTCCTTCTTTATGTCGGGATTGCCTGCGCTGTATCCAACCATAATTCGCGCCAGCGGGCCTACTTCCATGGGTTTGCCGCCGTACCGCGGCGCCTTGATCCATGTATACGCGCCCTGTTTGTCCGGCTGCGGCTCGGTCTGGCCCTGCGACGGGTGCAGGTTCGAGGGAGAAGAGTAGCGTGAATGCAGCACCTGTTCGGTGATCTTCGACGGATCGAACGCCTGCCGCTTCCCGGCCGAAACGATGCCCCGCGGGAAGTAAAGATCGCCCGGTTCCGGGCCGTCGGGGAATTCGCCATAAGCAAGAAAATCGCCGAACTTGCCGATCTCCGCATAGGCCGGCAGCGTTTTTGCCAAGGCCACCACGTCGGGAGTGTACGCCGTATTTACAAAATTGCTGATCTCCGACAGAATCGTTCCGGCCCGTTCGACCGTCGCTTTGTCTGGGGTCTTTGCCATGCCGCCCGCAACAAGCCCGATGGCATGCGGCACCCGCCCGGCGAACAGGGCAACCATCCGGTGCGCCTTCATGCGGATACCGAGCCCCTGCACATAATGGGCAATTGCCGCGATATTGAATTCGGCGTCCTTGATGTAGAAGCCTTCCCCGGTGTAGCGCGGTAGGAAGGGCGCGCAGGCAGTCATTGCGTCGACGCCTGCTTTTTTTCCCGCGAACTCGCTTTTCGCCCATGCCTTGAGGTAGTTGAGTTTTTCGTCGTTGCCGGAATACGCGAGGATCGCGGTGATGTCCACAAAGTCAAGCGCGGCAAGGTGGTAGAAATGCAGGATGTGCGATTGAAGATAGTTCGACGCGAGCGCCAGGTTGCGGAGCAGCCTGCCGTTCTTGTTCGGCGTTGCGCCGCATGCATTTTCCACACACCGGGACGATTCTATGCCGTGGGAAATGGGACACACGCCGCATATCCGCTGTGCGATCTGCACCGCGTCGAACGGGTTTCTTCCGATGAGGATCTGTTCGAAGCCGCGGAACATGTCGCCGCGCACCCGCGCCGACTTGACTACGCCCGCGTCAACGTCGAGCTCGATGGACAGGTGGCCTTCGATGCGGGAAATGGGGTCTATGATAATTTTTGACATGCGATTTAGTTCTTCACGGTCGATTTTCTGTTCGTTTGCATGGTAGTGAACATGGCTTTATCACTTATGCTTTCTTCATCGGAAACAGCCCCCGCACCCCCGTGTCCGGAAACACGGGCTCTGTGCAGCCGATACAGCCGCCGCCGCACCCGGTGCACGAGTTCACTCCGAGCCATTTGCGCACAGGAATATCGCAGTTCGAATCGATGCCGAGGCACCCGAGGCGGTACAAACACCCTTTGTCGCCCCAGGAGTCCGCGAACCGGTCATGCCGGTACTCCTGCAGGTGTTCGCATTTGTCATGGACAGTGCTCTTGTAATACAACAGCGGCCGGCCGTACGCGTCGAGTTTGAGCCTTTTGCCCATAATCAGGTGAACAAGGCTACCGATGATCCAATCCGGGTGCGCGGGGCAGCCGGGAATATTGATCTGCTTTGCATTAGGCAATACGCTCCACACCGACGCTGCTCCGGTCGGATTTTCGCCGCCGGAACGGAGGCGCGCCCCCGGAATGCAGCCGTACGTGGCGCACGTGCCCACGGCGACAACCGCCTTTGCATTCTTGGCAAGCAACGTCACCCACTCGTGCACGCCGCGCGGTTTTCCCTCCACTTCGCCGATGGTGCAGAACGCCTCCGACTTCTGCGGTATGGAGCCTTCCACCACCAGGATGTAGTCCTTCTTGCCTTCGTCAAGTGTTTTCAAAAGAACATTGATTGCGGTGTCGCCGGTTGCGGTAGAAAGGGTCTGGTGAAAATGCAGGCTGATATGATTGGTAAGCAGCGTCGCGATGTCCGGGTCGCCGGCATTGAGAAGCGATACGGAGTCGCCCGAACAGCTCTGGCCCTGGAGCCAGATCACGGCGGTGCGCGACGACGCTTTGCCCAGCGTCAGCTTTGTCCCGGCGAGGAGTACCTCGGGGAAAGCCAGAAACGCGGTTGCGCCGCCGACGATCCGGATGAATTCCCTTCTGTTCACTGCTGCTGCACGTCTCCGCCTGATGCCGTTGCAGACTTAGCCATCTGATACTCGGTGACCGTTTGCCGTACCAGCCCTACCACTTTGGGGACAGCGGCCAGCACCGCTCTCGTCGGTACCATGCCCATTGTCACGACATCCTGAGGCACAACGCCGATGATCTCTACTTCGGGCCGCTCGCCCAAAAGGGACAGGGGCTCCAGCGCCTCGATAATACTTGCCTCATGTGAAGAAACCGCATGGGGGACCGATGAAGCCAGACGCCGCGCATCGAACCTGAAAATGCTGCCTGGTTCTTCGCTAGCTTCAAGCGCGTCCACGACGATCACCCGCTCCCGTCCCTGCATCATTGCAGAAAGATCAAGTCCGCACGATGCCGCGTCTATCGCCTCCACCCAGTCGGGCAAATTTCCCGAGTCGGTGAGCTGGTTAACCGCATGAATCCCCACGCCGTCGTCCGTGCGGAGGAGGTTTCCTATTCCAAGGATGAGGAAAGGTTTCATTGCAATCCACCCTATGATAAAATATTTCGCCGGGAAAGAGTTGCCAATTCTTTTTTCTTCCTCGCGGTAAGCGATATCTTGTTTTGCAATAGGGTATTAGAGAACTATTTCACATGAAGCGTCCTATCCGGGATCACATCAGAGATGTCGCCCCTCGGGTGCCATAGAACTCGGCGCCAACGGCAGGCAGGTGCCCGGTGTTTTCCGACATCTCGTCCCTATCTCTGCACGCGCGCGCTTCCGCCCTTCATGATCTTTTCCACTTCCTTGAGTGACGCGGTTGAGGTATCACCCGGCGTGGTCATAGCGTGCGCACCATGGGCCGCGCCGCAGTCCACGCAGTATTGCGGATCCTTGGCCGCGAGGAACCCGTAGATGCAGCCCGAGGCAAAGCTGTCGCCGCCGCCCACGCGGTCGCAGATAGCAAGGTCGGGATAGTTCCGTGACTCGTAGAATTTTCCGTCGCAAAAGAGCACGGCCGCCCAGTCGTTTATCGATGCGGTCTTTGCGTCACGCAGCGTGGTGGCCACAGCCTTGAAATTCGGATAGGCCTTGACCGCTTTTTCGATCATCCTCTTGAAGCTGGCCGTGTTGAGCCCGCTCAGATTTTCGTCAACGCCCTCCACCTCAAACCCGAGTGCGGCAGTAAAGTCTTCCTCGTTGCCGATCATTACATCCACGTAGCGTGCAATCTCCCGGTTGACTTCCTGCGACTTGGCCCTGCCGCCGATCGATTTCCACAGGGATTCTCGATAGTTAAGGTCGTAGCTGATGACGGTGCCGCAGGCCTTTGCCGCTTTCATGGCCTCGATCACCACATCGGCCGTGGTGGCCGACAACGCCGCAAAAATGCCGCCGCAGTGAAACCAGCGGCTGCCCTCGTCCTTGAACAATTTGTTCCAGTCGACATCGCCCACTTTTATCTGTGAAGCGGCCGAGTTGCCGCGATCCGACACGCCGAGTGCGGCACGCACCCCGAATCCCCGCTCCGTAAAGTTAAGCCCCGCGCGCACATTGCGGCCGATGCCGTCGAACGGCACCCAGGTAATGTGCGACGGATCAACGCCGCCCTGGAACACAAGGTCGAGCACAAGCTGCCCAACGTCGTTTTCGGGAAGGGCGGTCACGATCGATGTGTTGAGCCCGAAGCAGCGCTTGAGGCCGCGTGCGACATTGTACTCGCCGCCGCCTTCCCACACCTTGAATTCCCGCGCGCACCTGATGCGGCATTCGCCCGGGTCGAGCCGGAGCATGATTTCACCCAGAGAGACTTGGTCCCATTTGCATTGCGATTTTGGTTTGATGGTGAGGGGCATGTAGGGAACTCCTGTTGATGAGTTGAAGCGTATATGCGTATATGCGTGTATGCGGTGACGAGATGATGGGTTGATTTGCACCAGTGGTATTGTCACTCCCGCGGAAGCGGGAGTCCATCATCCTTCACTGTCATCCCTACAGAGGGGTCTACTTCTTCACCCCAGCCGCTTTCGCAATCTCTACCGCCCGTTTCGCAATGTCCGCAATTTCATCAAACGCTTTCGCATTGATAAGGTCGGCCTTGGCTATCCATGTCCCGCCGCAGCACAGCGTCTTTGCAAACGCGAGGTATGCGGAAAGGTTTTTTTCGTCTATGCCGCCCGTGGGCACGAACCGCACCTTGCCGTACGGAGCGCTTATGGCCGTAAGCGTCTTAAGCCCGCCCATGGCCTCGGCCGGGAAGAACTTGAGCACGTCTAGGCCCAGGTCAAGCCCCATTTCTATTTCCGTGGGCGTGGCAACGCCGGGCGTCACTGGAATACCGTTCTTCACGCAATACTCCACCACGGTGGGGTTGAACCCCGGCGCCACGATGAAAACCGCGCCGCAGTCAATGGCTTTTTTCACGGTGTCCACGTTTAGCACCGTTCCCGCGCCAACAAGCATGTCGCCACGCGACGCCATTTTCTTTATCGCCTCAGCGGCCGCCGCGGTGCGGAAAGTAATTTCGGCGCAGGGCAAGCCGCCCTTCACAAACGCATCGGCAAGTGGCGGCGCGTCGCCGGCGTCGTCCATCTTGACTACCGGGATCACCCTCATCTGTTCGAATTTCATAAAGAGTTCGGTCTTGTCCATTGGGGCACCTTTCGGGATAGTTCGTTAGTTGATGGGTTGGTGAGTTCAAGGGTTAATGAGTTACAGACGTGATGCGCACATCTGTGGCATCAACCACTTTACTCTTTGTAAATTTCCCCGCTCCGGTATGCATGCCACGCCGTCTCGAACCAGGCGTCAGGCTTCGGCAAAGGACGGCGCGGCACCCACCGGTGGGTGAACGTCGCGTTTTCGACCGACGCCGCGTCGGTTTCCATCACCTTGTCCAGGAAACTCGCGTCCTGCTCCGCGAACCGCCACTCGTCGCCCAGGTCCTTGTGTGCAAGCGTGCCCCTCCTGTCGAGCACGAGGGCCGACCCCCTGCTGCCGACGCCGCTGTCTACGGCGAACTTCACTGCGTCAAGATATGCCACGTGCGCAAAACACAATTGCAGGTTGCGGAGCGATTCAACCGTGTCCCCGGGGGTCTTGCACGCGCTGCCTTCCCGGAAAAGCCGCAGGTACTGGTTTCTCGCTTCCGCAAGCGCTTCGTTCAACATCTGCGCGCTGCGGATATGTGCGCCTGCGCGCGTCATGCGTTCCTGGAATTCTTCGCGCGCCTGTCTCCATGTGGTCCTGGACGATTCCCCCTTCTCTATCCAGTCAAGCAGCGACAGGAGATTCTTTTTCGCCTCGCCAACTACGGAAGATTCCGAAAGATCGCTCCTCGCATACTTGTTTGCAATACATTCCGCGGCGCGGAAGCCCGCAACCTGGCCGGAATTCAGCGCCGAGCCTCCCGGCCTGTAAACGCCGTGGGAGCCGTTCACCTCGCCTACCGGGAACAGGTGCTTTACATTAAGCGATTCCCACCACAGGTTCCCGGCAAGCCCTCCATTGTTGTGCTGAGCGCACACGGCAATCTCAAGCGGCACCTTGGTGATATCGATGCCATGTTCTTTGTACAAATCGACGGCGGGCTGGTTCATTTTCTGCAAACGCTGGATGGGCGTACCGAAGAGGGCGCCGGATTTGCCAAGATAGTCGTGTGCCTCCTTCGAGAGCCCGCCGCAATCAAACCCCTCGGGGTTCTTCCTATAGTCAAGGAAGACGCGCCGTCCCTTGATGACGGTCTCGATGTAGACGAGGAGGTCGATAAGCGACGAGCCGCCGGCCACCTTGCGCGGGTCGACCGGCCACTGGTACCCTTTGAGGAACACCATGCTGTTCATGCCGCCCGCGTCGTCAAAAAACGGGCGAAGAAATTCTTTTTCCTGTCCGGCGCCGTCGGACGCGATGCTGATGAACCGAGGTATCGCCTGCATATAGGTGCCGGACACGTTCCACCGGAACTTGACAGACGCAATACCATATTGCGATTCGGGAAGGCCCTGCGCCCGTGCACCCGCCAGAAGGGCAAGACCTATTCCTCCGGTGTGTACCTTGGGATATACGCTTGTCGCGTACAACCCACCCGGGCCCCCGGCCGCAAAGACCACGTTGTCCGCAAGGTATAGTTCGAGCGCAAAAGCGGAACGCGTTGCCTCCTGGTTCACGACGATGGCCCCGGCGGCGCGTTTTGCGCCGCCTTCTTCCGTTGTCAACAACGATACCGCAACACGCCTCTCGCGCGTAGCAATCCCCCTGCGCCGCACTTCATTGATGAGGGCGCGGCACATTTCGCGCGACGTGTATGGTCCAAAGGAGGTCGCACGCTGGCGCTGGTCGTGGTCGGTTTTGTACCCCACATACTGACCGTATTTGTCGGACGGGAACTTGACGCCCAGATTAACAAGACTGAGAAATGCGCGGGCGGACAGCGAGGCCTCCACGAGAGCGAGATCGCCGTGCATGCCGCCGTTTGCAAAGAAGGACTCCGCAAGCGCCATCGGGGAATCGTCCTGGCTGCCGTACATCCCGAGCTTGTAATAGGTCTGCTTGTCGCTGCCCGTATTGATGGATGTGCCCATGGAAAGCCCCTCGGTCACAATGCACAGGTCGCTGATTCCGTTCGCGTGAAGCTGTACCGAGGCATTGAGCCCCGCCGCACCTGAGCCAATAACCAATGTATGCAGGCGGTAACATGGGACCGAAATCTTCTTTTTGTTGTGGTTGATGGCAAGCTTTTTTAGTTTCATAGTTTGATTTCTTTTTTACAACCTTGAAATAGTAAACCCGCCATCCACATTGACCACCTGGCCTGTGGAATAACCGATGTCTCCGCGCGCCATCATGGCTGCCGTCTTTGCAATATCCTCAGGCAGGCCCCAGCGTTTCTGCAGGAGAATGCCCTCGGCAATGAGTTTGTCGTATCTCTCCTTTACAACAGAAGTCATGTCGGTCATGATGATGCCGGGCCTTATTTCGTATACGGGAATCTCCTCCTGGGCGAGGCGCACGGCCCAGAGTTTTGTCGCCATGCTGACGCCTGCCTTGGAAATGCAGTACTCGCCCCTGCTGATGGACGCGGTTTCCGCGGATGTCGATGAAATGTTGATGATGCACCCGCTCCACGAGAGGTTGCGGTTCTTCTGCTCTATGAGGTACCGCGCAACAAGCTGCGTCAGAAAATACGGGCCCTGCAGGTTTATCTTCATCACGCGCTCGTAGCTCTCCTCGGATGCGTCCAGAATATCGGCGCGGACCTTGGGAGCAACACCCGCGTTGTTGACAAGCACGTTAAGGCCGCCAAGGGTCTTTTTCACTGCGTCAAGTACAGCCTGCCGGTCTGCCGGGTTACTCACGTCGCCTTTGCAATACAGCACCTTTGCACCCAACTCTTTGAGCGCATCAATGTTTTTGGCCACATCGTCCTGCAAAAGCACGTCGAACACAGCCACGTCGTAACCTTCTTTTGCGAACTGCTGCGCAATGGCATATCCGATACCGCGTCCTGCACCCGTAACCATGGCTGTTTTCTTCATGACGGTCCCTTCCCTGTTCTCAGGTAAACATCAATGCTTTCCGCCGCCTTCATGCCTTCTGCCACGGCCTTCACTGCGGTTTCGCCCCCGTTTGTGCAATCACCGGCCGCATACACGCCATCCGCGTTTGTCGCAAACGTCGCGGGGTCCGCAACAATCAATCCTTCCCCGGAGACCCGGACCGGGCCCAGCGACCCTGCCACCGAACTCGCAAGCCTCTGGCCGGTCGCCTCCACAACCATGTCAACGCCGAGAACGCTCTGGGTTTCCGCCACGACCTCAGGCCGGCGCCTCCCCGACGCATCGGGCTCGCCAAGCCTAGTCCGGACGATGTTGATTCCCGTGAGCTTTCCTTTGTCAAATACATAGCCTGACGGCTGTGTGAGGATCATGAGGTGTACGCCCGCGTCAAGCAGTCCGTCGCGCTCGCTCTTCCACGCAGGCATCTGGCCGAACGACCGGCGATAGAGAAGGTACACGTCACGCACGCCCCGTTTCTTCGCGGATATCGCTGCGTCTATGGCGGTGTTCCCGCCGCCGATCACCGCGAGGGTATCGGGCAGCGGGGGCAAAGACCCCTTTTTAGCCTGCGACAAGAACGTCAGCGCGTCCGTTACCCCGCTGCCCCCTGCCAACGATTGGAGCCCCGGCGCGAAAACAAGCGCATCGTGCCTGGCCCGGAGATCTTGGAACTTTGAATCTTTGCCGAACTCGTGATTGCAAACAACCGTGCAGCGTTTTCGGTTTATAGCGGGCTTCAGAATGGCGTCCACCTCTTCGGTCGCATCGCCGTAGCGAAACAGCGGGATGATTCCGGACGGCGTTCCGCCAAGCGACGCGCTTTTTTCGTATATGGTGACCGAGTGGCCCATTTCAATGAGACGGATGGCGCAGGAAACGCCTGCAGGCCCGCCGCCAACAATGCCGACCGACTTTCCGGATTGCCGCTCGGGTACAGCCACGCCCGTTATTCCCTGCAGCCGCGCAGAGCGCGCAGCGACAAGCTGGATATCCGCAACGGAAATCGGGTTGAGACAGAAGATCTTTTCGAGACATCCGCCCTCGCATTGCACCTCAACCGGGCACACCTGCGCGCACATTTCCGGAAGGGCATTCGATTTTCGCAGGATGCGGTACGCTTCCTTGATATCGTTCCGGGAAAAAGCCTTGATGAATCCCGGAACGTCAACGTGCGCCGGACAGGCCTGGCCGCAGGTGGGCTCAGTGCAGTCACGGCATCGCTGCGCCTCGGACAGCAGGCGGTCGGGAGAATAACGCCGGGCACGCCTGTATTCCGGACCGTAGATTTCCTTGTCGCGTATAACGCACCCCGTCCGGCCTCCATCGCGCATGATCTGCGTACATGCCGAACAGGTGATGCAGCATTTGGCCGGATCCATAGCACCTTTGTTAAGAATGTCGTTGACGGAATCCGGGTACGCAAACATTCCCCTGCCCTGACCGATGAGCGTTGCGCTGCCCTCCCGGACAAGTGCCGCCGCAACAGGCGGCATGAATTGCCGCAGCCATCCAAGCCCGGATCCCACAACCGGCAGCTTGGGATATTTCTTTTGGATGGCAGCGTACACCTCTACAAACCGAACCAGCCCGAACAGCGGATGCTCATCAGGAACTTCAATTCCATGGATGGGAGAATCGTACGGCCTGCCAACGTGGGGATTGAAATAAGGGTTTCCTATTGAAACATTGAGCACCGATATGCCGATCTTTTCGAGCAGCCCAACAAGCTCCAAGGGCTCGGAAAGGTCGGGTTTCAGATAATCGTTTTTGTCAACTCCCCAAGCATAGGGATGCTGGTACGCATCAAAGGCGTTGAGGCGCGTCGAGATAAATACCTGCGGTACTTCCTGCGATATCCTGGCAAGCGTCTCACGCAGCATTCGCGTCCTGTTTTCAAAGGACCCGCCGTACTTGCCTGTCCGTGTGCGCGAGGCGAGAATTTCTGAGAGAAGATAGCCGTGGCAGCTCTTGACGTCAATGCCGTCAAAGCCCGCCTCGGCCGCCATTGTGGCCGCCGTAACATACCAGTCCTGGAGGCGGTCCAGGTAGTCGTCGGTGACGACGGGGTAGTCCGGTCCCAGGTTGTGCCGCGGGTCAAGAACCGCGCTATGCTGCGCGATGATCGGCGCGGGAACTCCGGACGGCTTGCTGTACCGCCCGGAATGGGTAAGCTGGATCACCATCACCACGTCGCGGCCGCACTCGCGCCGCGCCGCTTCCTTGACTTCAGCGACAAGCCGTTTGTACTCGTCGGCGTTCTCTCTGTGGAGAAACAGCTGGCGCGGGTTGGATCTGGCATCAGCGACAACCGCGGTCGCCTCGAACCAGATGAGCCCTACCCCGCCGCGCGCATACCGAAGATAGCGTCTGAACGTAAGTTCCTGCGGAGTCCCCTCTGTGGTTGCATCGAAACCTTCCATTGGCTGCGCCACCAAACGGTTGGGAACCGAGAACCTGCCGTTTTTAACCTTTTCGCCGAGAATGGAGACATTCGTATCGAACGGCAGGCGCACGCCCAGGACCGCAAGCTCCTTTTTGAGATCATCCAGACTCGTGTAGTGAAATCTGTGGTGCTTTCCCGCCATGATTCTCTTCCCAGAAAAAGAAAGATGTTGCTACCACTCGTGTTCAAATGATATCATTATGATAAATACCGATGCCAGAAAAACGAATTATAACACGTTAAGGCTGTGTTCGACGGGTTAACGTGTTAAATTACTATTTTCACAGAATGAAAAGACACTTCGAAGGGATGCATATTTACTAATTAGAATATGCCGGCTTGGAAAGATGGTGGGATCCGGCAATTTCCCTCCCGGTAACGGACGGTAATAATATAAATCGGTAAAATCCTATCACTGATCAAGATATATCTTACTATGGGTAAGAAAATACTTTTGGCAATATGTTCAATTGTTTATATATTTAAGGATGAGAAAGAATGGAATGGACCAATCTGTATTCTCTGTCGTCTGTAAGCGATTAACTGTCAACAAGTTACCAAACATATAAGAAGAGGAGATCTCTATGAAAAAAGAGAAAAGCGATGTGAGCAGGAGAGAGTTTCTTGCAAGCGCTGCGGCATTGTCATCGGTGCCCATTATTGCCTCATGCAGCGGTGAAAACAAAATGCCGCTTTCCGGCAGCGTACAAGTGCAGAATCCGAACCCGGGTTCTGCCAAGCCTCAGGCGACGTGCCCCATTGCGCAGCGTACCCTTGGAAATACGGGGTTGAAGGTTTCCATTCTCGGGTTTGGCGGCGGGTCAAAGTTCGCGGCCCTCGCCATGGCGGACAGGCTCCTTGCTCTTGACGCAGCGGTCGCAGGCGGAGTAAACTATTTCGACAACTGTGTGGAGTACGGGACCTCGGCTACCTACGGAGCGTACTTTTCCGCGGCAACGTGTCCGGTCAAGAGAAGCGATGTTATAATAGTGGACAAGCTTGACGCGCGCGACTATGCAGGCGCCAAGTCGTCTTTTGCGAGCGAACTTAAGAACTTGCAGACCACCTACGTCGATCTATTGTTGTGCCACAATGTGGCCCAGGGTGAAGACCTCACCTCCATCGGATCAACAACAGGCGCGTGGCAATTCCTCAAAGAAGCAAAGGCAGCCGGCACTGCCAGATTCATCGGGTTTTCCAGCATGGATAACACCGCAGGCGCAGGAACCCTGGTGGATTGGATAAACGGCCCCATGGCCCCTGATGTTTGCACCCTTGCAATGAATATTACGGGATACCCCAACATGGAGAGCACGGCCGCGCCCGCTGCACGGGCAAAAGGAATGGGCGTTTCCTGCATTAAGACCCTGCTCGGTGTCGTCGGCGCTGCTCATCCCATAGCGGCTTGCTTTGGCGGTCTGCTCAGTCTCAAGGATCCAACCGGCGCTTGGCTGGTGTCTACCTTGATAGTCGGCCACGACGGCGGAGCAGCCCAGGTCACGGCCAACATCGCCACCATGAACACGCTTTATCCTCCGGATTGTACGGGAGTGCTGTCGGACAACAATCCATACAATTACCAGGAACTCGTGCGTAGCGCCAAGCATCTGGCCGGTCCGCACGCGCTTCCATGGGCAAGGCCGGGCTTCAAGGACGACGGAAAACCGTATTTCTGGGCATAAGCACGAAACATTGTTGACGAAAGCAAACCTTTTAAGGTGTTGAAGAGACCCCGCCCAAAATGGCGGGGTTTTTTATTTAACTGCGGCCGTTACCGTTTTTGGTGCGATAGTGCGATACGGGATTTCAGTACGCTCAGGTAGGGATCATTGCAGCCCAAACCGACAGCCTCATTTAGTTTCACAAGAGCGATTGAATCGTTGCCCTGCCTGAATAGGTTTTCGGCAAATGAAATCTTCTCTTTGCCGGCAAGGACAGACGCATCCGGGAAATGTGGCAGCACAGCAAGAATTGAATCGTATTTCGAATCTGCAGCGGGAAGATCTCCGGCGTGCTCCATGCATTGCGCCAGGAGGAGCGCAAAAAATGTCTTTTTATAGCACGTAAGCGAGTCCTGTTCCGACTGATCGTTCACACTGTAATGCAAGGGCGTTGGCGTCGTTGTAAGGGCGGCCCACACCTCTCGATGGTTTTGCGCATCTAACTGCCGAGGGG
>Ga0181527_1002072_pt1 | contig 19389 bp, 19 predicted proteins | sample PEATcosm2014_Bin_30_FD_119762 | JGI IMG/M metagenome (GOLD analysis project Ga0181527, IMG submission 119762) | Peatland microbial communities from MTU Mesocosm Facility, Houghton, MI, USA - PEATcosm2014_Bin06_60_metaG | ecosystem: Environmental > Terrestrial > Soil > Wetlands > Peat | place...
ACCACGGCATCGATGGAGGAACCCGGGAACGGAAGGTTACGATTCTTGCGGTCGGCCTCTTTCCGCCGGCCCTGGTGCAGCCCGCAATCGAGCAGAACACGCCGCCCGCCGGATTCCACAAGGTGCATCGAGCCGGTGACCTCGCCGGCCGCGCCCCAAAACGTAAGCTTCATCCACCGCCCTCCGAAAGGGTCATGGTAGCGCATCGCAAAACAAGTAGGGGAGGTTCTGTTTGGGCACCCGGCGGCTTACGAGCGTTTGCAAGAATTATGGCCACGGATGAACACGGATGAACGCGGATGAGCAAAACCTTATCCGTGTTTATCCGTGTTCATCCGTGGCTAAATTGTTTTTTTCGCACCTTCTTGCGCTCGCGGTTCAGCGCCGGGGCCAACTGGCAGGCCTTGGTGTCCGAGTACGTCCATGGCTTCCCGGTTCAGACGGCCGGCGTTGGCATTGATGATCTCCGCGTCCTGTGCTTCGCGAAATGCGATGGATGTCTTGCTTCGAAGCATGAAATGGTGGACGACGGGGGGATCGAACCCCCAACCTCTGCATTGCGAACGCAGCGCTCTCCCAATTGAGCTAGTCGCCCACTCGAGCCACCCATTACAATATAACAAATGGCGGTCTGGCGGATTACCGGGCAGATCCGGCGCATGCGGCGGGATTGGGATCGACGGGCCCGCGAAAACGCGCGCTACTACGTGGTCACCGGCCAAGACCGCTGGTCCGACGAGGAGTTCTACGAATCCGGCCATGTCACGCTCGAAGAGGACATTCTGAACGACCTCGCCAACGTCTGCCAGGGCATCGACCCGAGGGACATGCGGGTGCTCGAAATCGGGTGCGGCGCCGGGCGCGTCACGCGCGCGCTGGCGGGCCTCTTCGGCCAGGTCTACGCCGTGGATATCAGCCGCCGGATGGTGCGCCAGGCCCGGCGCGCGGTGGACGGGTTCCCCAACGTGCGCGTATTCCGGAACAATGGCCTGGACCTCAGCGCGGTGCGCGAACACTGGTGGAACCGCTTCGGCTTGGGCGCCAAACTGCAAATAGACTTCGCTTTTTCCTGTATGGTGTTTCAGCACATCCCCAGCCACGCCATCATCGAGAGTTACCTGCGCGAGGTCTACCGCCTGCTGCGGCCCGGCGCACTCTTCAAATTCCAGGTGCAGGGATCTTCGCTGGCGGAAACCAAGCCGGACGATACCTGGGTGGGCGTCTCGTTTAGCGAGCGGGATGCGCGCGAGATGGCGGAACGTTGCGGCTTCGAGCTGCGATACCAGCGCGACGCCGGCAGCCAGTATTACTGGTTGTGGTGCTTCAAGAAGCCGGAAACCCGATAGCCTTGGGCCATCGCTCAGGAGCCGTGGCCCGACAAGTGTTTCTGCCGCTCCTTACGGCGGGCGGCCCAATACTTCTTCATCCTGTCGGAAACTTCCTGGCGTTCTTTGGGGTCCATGAACTTCCGGCCGCGGCGCTTGACGCCCTCGGTCAGAGCCGGAACGGCACCGGCACTTCGCTGCAATTCCTCCAGCGAAGCGATTACCCGCTCGAGTCTCTCTTTCTCGGCGTATAGTTCCTGAATCGCTTTAAATAAGTCCATAGCATGTCTGACTATCGACTAAGTACACAACCATTGTGAACGGACTACTTGATGTTACACCAGTTACGTGGCCCAATTCAAAAAATACAACGGTTAACGAGTCAAAAAGGGCCAGTGTGGTACTAGTTTGACCACATGCTTAGTAACAACGATATAGCCCACAACGGCTAGCAGGAGTAGTAAGGGCAGGACAATAGTCAGGACCTTACGCCATGGGAATCTGCGGTTTTCGCGGTGCAGTACTAGTAAGTACCCGGCGAAGATACCCACATAGAACAGCAGGCACATCGGCACCGCGAACAGCATCATGTTGAAAACGTCGGGGGTTGGAGTCACTACAGCGGCGATGATGAAGATGATCAGGATGGCGTAGCGGCTGTGCCGCACAAGAAACGCCGGCTTGACGATTCTGAGCAATGTCAGGAAGAAGATCAGGACAGGGAGTTCGAAAACCAATCCGACGCCGAGAATTACGTTCACAAATAAATCGAAATACTCGGTGATGGAAACCATCGGCTCGACATGGTTCCCGTTCCCGATGCTCAGCAGGAACGTCAGGCCATAGCGGAAGGCCACGAAGTAGGCGAAGACGCCGCCAAGAATGAACAGGCCGGCGGAGATGAGCACAAACGGAACCGCCCATCGCCGCTCCTTGCGGTACAGCCCGGGGGAGATGAAGGCCCAGACCTGATACAGCACCCAGGGGGAGCCGAGGAAGATGGAGCACAGCACGGGCAACTTGAACCAGATCACGTTGAAACTCTCCATGGGGGTGATCTGTTTGAGCGTTTGCGGGTAGCCGAGAGTCTTGAGGGCCTGCACGGCCGGCTGGGAGACGAAGTTCCAGAGCTCGTTGCAGAAGGTAAGGCTCAAGACGAAGGCTACGCCCAGGCCCCAGAGGGCCCGGATGATGCGCGTCCTCAGCTCTTGCAGATGTTCCAGGAAAGACATGCGCAGCATGCCGTCCTCTTCATCGTCGGAGTCGCCTCCGGAGGGAGGCGGCGGTGGCGGAGTCTTCCCGCCCCCGCCGGAGCGAGGTTTGGCTTTCTCGACCGCGGTCACGGGAGTGGAAGCGGACGCGAAAGGCGCGGCGCCAGCTTGGGGATCGGCGGTCCCCTTCGGTTCGTTGGAAGAATTCATTCGTTACGCGATGTGTTCAGCCGTGGGGGAAGCCGTCTCAGTCTGTGCGGCCGCCGTTTCGGCGCCGTGGGCGACAGTGCCCTCCGGCGCATCGGCTGATGGTGACTCAGCGCCCTCAGGTGCGGATGCGCTTGCAGTGGATGGGGCAGCGACAGCGGAATCGTAGGTTTCGGACCCGTATGAACCCTCGGGGGTGGATTCAGACGACGAATAATCGTAGTTATAGGTATCGTACGGATACTGGTTGGTGACTTGGTTGGCGACTTCCTTCAACGATTCCGTTTCCTGTTCCAGGCTTTTCATCTCCCGTTCGAACGTAGCCTTCAGTTCGCTCTGGGCGCGGCGAAACTCGGTCAGGGCTTTTCCTATGGAGCGACCCAGTTCCGGCATCTTCTTGGGGCCGAATAAGATCAGCGCCAGGAAGAAGATGAAGATCATCTCCTGCACACCTAGCGGGCCCATCGTTGTGTTCCTCCCATTCAGGCTTTCGGAACCATGATAGCACGCGCGGGCGAGCGGGCCGCGGAAGCCGGCGCTACGACTTGGGCAGCAGCGACAGGACGCCCTGGCTGGGGCTGGGAATCACGTGCGCGGCGATCAGCCGGCCGAGGCCTTCCACTTTGGCCTTGCCGGCATCCACTGCGGCCGTCACGGCCGCCACGTCGCCCTTGATCAGCACGGTGATGTAGCCGCCGCCCAGCTTCTCGCGGGCCAGCACTTCCACCGCCGACGTCTTCAACGCCGTGTCGATGGCCTCAAACACGGCCGTGAAGCCCTGGGTCTCAATGAGACCCACGGCGAAGGGCGATTGGCCCTGGTCGTTCATAGTTTCCTCCGGATACTGCACGGTTGGCTGCTCGATCAGCGGGCTGAAATCGGGCGGCGCTTCATAGGCGGCTTGCGAAAAAGGCGACGGCCCCGGGATAATGTCCGTAATCACCGGGGCGCCCATGCGATGGGCGGTCTCCTCGGCTGCTTGCATGGCCATCTGAATGTCGGCCAGGGGGCCGTAGAACTTCAGGCACACGCCGGGGCTGTCGTTCAACTCCGTTTGGAGCACGCGCACACCGGCGGTTTTTTCCATGGCGTCGACTACCACCATGGCCGGCGACCATCCACCGATCTCGACGAAGGCCAGCGCCCCGTTCAGATGACACCCCGCTTCTCAAGTTCCCGCATCACTTCGAAAATCACCTGCTCCACCTTGTCCTGCTCCGGCTGCCGGACGCGCGGCGCACAGCCGGCGGCGGGACGTTCCACCAACTCGAAATCGGCCAGAATGCACTGCAAGACCGAAGCCAGCGCGGTGCGGTCGGCCTGCTGCGCGCCGGTCTGGGGCTGGCGCGAGCGGCCCATGCGGAAACCCCGCAGCTCAGCGGCGGCGCGAAAGCCGTCGGGAAATTCGAACGGGTAGAGCATCACGTCGAACAGTTCGAGGATGCGATACTGCCACTTCATGGCCTCCGCGTAGTCGCCGGCGCGGCAGAGATCGTAGATGCGGCGGGTCACTTCCGGCACGGCATTGCCGCTGGCGTGCGTGCCGCCGTCGCAGCCGATCATCAGCATGGGAGCGAGCACGGCCTCCCAGCCGGTGAGGAAGCAGAAATCGGGGCGCACGGGGCGAATGGTGGAGATCATCCGCATCATGAAGGCCAGATCGCCGGAGGAATCCTTGATGCCCACCACGCGCGGAAATTCGGCCAGCCGGCGGATGGTGGGAACGTCGATGGGGCTGGCGAACATGGGGATGTTGTAGAGCGTGAGGTCGATGGGTGAGTGGCGGGCGATCTCGGCGAAATAGGCGTACACCGATTCGGGGGTGAGTTTGTAATAGAACGGCGAGACGATGGCGACGGCCTGCGCCCCCATGCCGGCATAAGCCTCGCAGGCGGCCAGAGTCTCGGCCACGTTGGCTTCGGCCGCCCCGGCCAGGATGGGAACCCGCCCGCGGGCCTCATGGCAGACGATCTGGACGATGCGGCGGCGCTCTTCCTCCGTGAAACGCGTGAACTCGCCGGTAGAGCCGTTGGGATACAGACCGTGGACGCCGTGATCGATCAGCCAGGAGATGAAACGGCGCAGCTCAGCCTCGTTAATCTGGCCTCGCTCGTCCAGCGGAACCAGGGTCGGAGTGAAGATGCCTTCGAGCTTTGCGGACATGGATGCGCCTTCATAGGTTTAACATCTTTCATTCTTGGGGCGCAAACCGGGTTTCACTTGGCGTGGCCGCGAATGCTGATGCCCAGCTCGCGCAACTGGCGCTCCGGCACGGCCGAGGGGGCGTCGCACATCAGGTCCGTGCCGCGCGCCGTCTTGGGGAACGGGATCACGTCGCGAATGGAACTCTCGCCCGCCAGAATCATCACCAGGCGGTCCAGGCCCAGGGCGATTCCACCGTGCGGCGGCGCACCGTATTCCAGCGCGTCCAGCAGGAAGCCGAAACGGCGGTGGGCCTCTTCATCGTTCATGCCGAGCGCGGCGAATACCTTGGCCTGCACGTCGCGGCGGTGAATACGGATGGATCCCGAGCCCATCTCCACGCCGTTCAGCACCAGGTCGTAGGACTTGGCGCGGCAGCGGGCGGGGTCCGCGGTCAGCTTCTCGAGGTCTTCATCGTGCACCGAGGTGAAGGGGTGGTGCGCGGCGTTCCAGCGGCTCTCTTCTTCGTCCCACTCGAACATGGGGAAGTCCACCACCCACAGGAACTGGAAATTGGCGGGGTCGAGCAGCTTGTGGCGGTCGTTGAACTTCTGCCCGCAGTAGAGGCGCAACTGGCCGCACGCCTGGTAGACGGTTTCCTCGGGACGATGGCCCTTGGGCTCGCCGGCCCAGGCGGCCAGGAAGAGCAGATCGTTCTCGCCCGCGCCGCAGCGCTCGCGCACTTGGGCCATGGGGCCGGCGAAATCGCGTTCCAGGCGCTTGGAATCGTCGTAGACGCGCAAGCCGCGCTCCTGGCCGAAGGCCTTGAACTCGTCGCGCTCCTTGCGCGTGGGCGCGCCCGTTCCTGGAATGTGGATGGCCACCAGCGGCATTCCAGCATTCGCCAGCTCCGGCAACAGGTCCTCCACCGGATGCATCGGGGGGATGCGCCGGTCGGGCTTGTCGCTGCCATAGTGGCGCATGGCCTGGGCGTAGGTCAGGCGCGGGAAGGGCGTCTCCACGCCGAACCCGGCCACGTCGCAGATGCGCTGGACCAGCGGCTCGATGACCTCGAAAATCCGCTCTTGCTGCGGGAAAGACATCTCCAGATCGATTTGCGTGAACTCCGCCTGGCGGTCGGCGCGGAAGTCCTCGTCGCGGAAGCAGCGCACAATCTGAAAGTACTTGTCGAACCCGCTCACCATGAGGAGCTGCTTGAAGATCTGCGGCGATTGCGGCAGGGCGTAGAAGGTGCCGGGCTGCACGCGGCAGGGGACCAGGTAATCGCGCGCGCCCTCCGGCGTGGAGCGCGTCATGAACGGCGTCTCGATTTCGAGGAAGCCCTGCGCATACAGAAACTCGCGCACCGCGAAGGAAATCTTCGAACGCAGGATGATGTTGCGCTGCATGCGCGGGCGGCGCAAATCCACGTAGCGGTATTTCAAGCGCACGTCTTCGCTGACGCCGGCTTCCTCTTCCACGGGGAACGGCGGGGTGCGCGATTCATTGAGAATCCAGATCTTCGACGCCACCACTTCGATTTCGCCGGTGGCCATGTTGGGATTCACCGTCCCCGGCGAGCGTTGCGTCACCGTGCCTTCCACGGCAATGACGTATTCGTTGCGCACCTGTTCGGCGCGCTGGTGAACCGCCGGGTCGATCTCTTCGTGGAAAACCGCTTGCGTCAGGCCTTCCCTGTCGCGCAGGTCGATGAAAATGACGGCGCCATGATCGCGCCGCCGGTGGACCCATCCCATCAAGAGGACCTTTCGGCCCGCGTCGGCGGCCCGCAGTTCGCCGCAGCTATGAGTACGGCGAAGCTCGCCCAGAAAATCCAGTGCAACTGAGGTTTCCATATCCGATATTATCAATTCGAGGCCGCGGCCAGCTTGGCGGCGAGTTCGTCGCGGGTCAAGCTTTCCTGCTCGCCCGTGGACATATTCTTGAGCGTGTAGCGGCCCGAGGCCATTTCGTCTTCGCCCACGATCAGCGCGAACCGCGCTCCCAACTTGTTGGCCAGTTCCATGACGCGCTTCAGCTTGCCTTCGGCGAGCTCAACCGAGAGGCCGCTCGACCGGAAGTCGCGCGCCAGCAACGCGGCGTGCCGCAGCGCCGGTTCCCCCAGCGGCGCAATGAAAAGATCGAGCGGGGTGGGGCTTTGGCCACCCTCGACACTCATCACCAGGCGGTCCTCGCCAATCGAAAAACCGATGCCCGGCGAATGCACCTTCGAACCCAGAGCTTCCGCCAGACCGTCGTAGCGCCCGCCGCCCAGCACCGAATTTTGCGCGCCCAGCGATCCATGGACCACTTCGAACGTGGTGCGCATATAGTAATCCAGGCCCCGCACCAGCCGGGGACGCACCTGGTATGCCAGGCCGCGATCGGCGAGCGACTGCTTCACCGCGTCGAAATGCGCGCGGCACGCGTCGCAGAGGCAATCGACAATGCTCGGCAGCTTCTCGATGATGGGCTGGTCCGCTTCCACTTTGCAATCCAGCACGCGCAGCGGGTTGGTCTCGGCGCGGCGCTGGCAATCGCCGCACATCCCCGGCGCCACCGATTTCAACTCTTGCCGCAGGCGCTCGACGTACTGCGGACGGCAGTTGCGGTCGCCCACGGAATTAATGAGCAGCTCGAAACCGGCCAGGCCGGCTCGCTTGAGGATTTCCACCACCATCTCGATCACCTCGGCATCCACGTTAGCGGATTCCGAGCCGATGGCCTCGGCGCCGATCTGGTAGAACTGCCGGTAGCGCCCCTTTTGCGGACGCTCGCGCCGGAACATCGGGCCAAGATAGTAGAGCTTCTGCACCCCGGGACGCTGATCGAGCCGGTGCTCGATGTAGGCGCGGATCACCGATGCCGTGCACTCGGGCCGCAGCGTGAGGGAACTGCCGTCGCGGTCCTCGAAGGTGTACATTTCCTTGGTGACGATGTCGGTTTCCTGGCCCACGCCGCGCGCGAACAACTGCGTCTCCTCGAAGATGGGCGTGCGGATTTCGTGGTAGTTGTAGGCGCGAAACACCGCGCGCGCGGCGGCTTCCACGCCGTTCCACACCTCGGTGGCTGGTGGCAGTAAGTCCCTGGTTCCTTTGACGGCTTTAATCAAGGTAGTTGGAAAGTTCATGCTACCATGACCCGGCGTGGGACAGACGCTTTCGTCTGTCAATCCTTCTTAGGCAAAATACCGCTGTCCTCCATCCATTCCTGCAAACGCAGGGGCCAGCTCGAAATCGGAAGGGGCCGGGGACGGATGCCAAAACCGTGGCCGCCGCGATTGTATATGTGAATCTCCACCGGCACTCCCGCCTTTTTCAGCGCCTGTGCCAGCGCTGGAATCGCGTTCGAGGGCCCGGCATCGTCGTTCGCGCAGAGCATGAATGCCGGCGGCGTATCTTTCGTCACCACGATGTTGGCGGGTTGCACGCCGGGGTAAATCAACACCTGGAAATCCGGGCGGGAGCTTTGATGCTCGATGGCGTCGGTGGCCTCCGGCTTACCGTGATCGAACTTGGTGGCGGCGAGCAAGGCGACTTCACCGCCCGCGGAGAATCCCAGTATTCCCACCTTGGCCGGATTGACGTGCCACTCCTCCGCGCGGCTGCGGATCACACGGATGGCGCGCTGCGCGTCTTGATCGGCGTCTTCCACGGTGTAATGCGAATTCTCCGCGTGGGCCAGCCGGTATTTCAGCACAAAGCCCGCCACCCCGATACTGGCCAGCCACTTGCCGACGTCGTACCCTTCGTGATCGATGGAGAGGAAGCGATGGCCTCCCCCAGGGGCGATCACGATGGCCACACCGCTAGCCTTGTCCGTGGGCGGCAGGTACGCCGTGATGGTGGGATTGTGAATATTGGTGACGGTATGCTCGTGGGCGGCGTTTTCCGTGACCACTTCATGCTGGGTTTGGGCGTCGGCGGCCAGATTGCCGGCCGGCCAAATGGGAATTACCCGCGGTTCCTGCGCCCACGCCAGCATCGAAAATGCCACCGAGGCGAGGATGATCTGGTATCGCATAATGGAGATGTTACTACGCGGCACAGGCCGGCAGAGAGCCGGGTAGTGTTGTCATAGTGGGGAGGTGAGATTTTCCAGCCCCCAAACTTGGCTCGTGACCCCGGCTGCCATCGCTGGCGTAATCCGCAAGGTCTGGTGAATGCGTACGAAGTTGTAGAACGCAAACCATAAGCAATAGGCCCACCACAGGTTCTCCCACTTCTTGCTGAACGCATTCGTAAGCCGCGTCATGCGGCGCATCCCCATTCGGATCGAAAGGTTCTGGCGCTCGATATGGGACGTGCAAATCTTCGCCCGGTCGGGATTGCCCATGATCGCTTGCGGCGTGGCGTCTACAACCTCAGCCGGACTGTAACGCTGTTCGCCCTCTCGGTCCTGAGCATAGACCTTTATGAGCATTCCAAAATCGGCCCGATCCGAAAGGGTGGTTATGATCGCGATTTGTATGGCTGGAACCCATCGGTCGTGATCTGGAAGCGTTGCGGGGCGGTAGCGGCCCGCAAGCCCTCGATGAAGGCGTCCGTGGTCTTTTGCGTACGCCGTCCAAGCGCGAAGTTCAAGACGAGTTTTGTGTTGCGCTCAACTGCCACGAAGCAGTAAGCATCGCCCACGGAATCATCGTCTGACTCCCACGGCCACTTGTGGGATTCCTTCTTTTGTACGAAGCCCCAAATCTCGTCGCATTGAACGTCCTGTACTGGGACGTTTACAATCGTGCGGCCCATGATGCGCTCACAGTTTTGGCCCGCTAGTTCTAGCATCGTCAGAACGGTTCTGGGCGTGACATTGCACAGCCGGGCCGTGGAACGGACGGAGTGGAACGGACGGAGTTGCCTTCCACAAGGCAATTCAGGATCATGAGGAGGGTTTGCTTTGGAAGCCGTACATCGGCCCCAAACGGCTTCTTTTGCGGCTCAATGAACCGTTTGCCGCATTGCTGGCATTTGTAGCGCTGGACCTGGTTACGGCCCCTACCGGCCTTTACCGCTTCGATCCGGCACGAATGGCAGGTCACTGTGAAGTCTCCTCTTGAGTTCCACACCCAAAAGCCGGATACTGGGGTTGTCGGACCTGTACGGCTTCGGCTGTGCGGTTCTTGCCCGGTGGAAGTTAGCGCTTCTGCCTGGGTGTAATTGCGGTTCTGGCGGCGGGGAAGGGATTCGGACCCTCGGACGGCGGCGTGATCGCCGTCTACCGATTTACAGTCGGATGCATTCGACCGCTCTGCCACCCCGCCACGGAAAACACAAAGGGCCAGCGGTTCCTGCTTAGCGGCTATGGGCTGTTGGCCTTTTTTTTCAATGTTTTACTTATTATAATAAAAAAAGAATACAGGGTCAAAAGAGAAATGTGTTGCCGGTATAATTTTTTTGTGATAATGTCGTGAATGGATGGCGAACACCAATCTGCTGCTACGTGTCCCCGGCGGGGAACAACAAGATCGAGGATTGGTACGAAGGACTTTCGGTGCAGGAGAAAGCCGACGCCGATGAATTTCTCAAGAATGTGCGGAAGACGCGCGACTGGTGCATGCCGGACTACCGCTGGCGCTTACGCGATGGCGAAGGTCTGGGGGAACTTCGATGGGCTTCTGAAAATAAGAAGCATCGCTTATTAGGGTTTTTTATGAAGGGATACTGGTATGCGGTTATTGGTTGTACGCACAAGCAGCGAATCTACAACCCGCCCGATTCCCTGGCCACAGCCAAAAAGCGCAAGAAGCAGATTGAACTGGGAGAGGTGCAAACAGTTGAATACAATCTTTAGCGCTGTCGAAAAGCTACGTGATCCAGAATATCGCAGGGCATTCGTAGCAGCCCAGATCAACGTTGGAATTCCGTTTCAGATTCGTGCCTTGCTGAAGGCACGTGGAAAGACACAGGATTGGCTCGCGAAGAAGACAGGAATGCTCCAGCCGAGAATTTCCGGCCTGATGACTCCTGGAAAGACGCACCCCAATATTCAAACGCTCCGCAGAGTTGCCGACGCCTTCGATTGCGGATTGGCTGTTCGCTTCATGCCCTTCACCGAGCTGACTGAATGGTCCGAAAGATTTGATCCCGAGACCTTCAAGGTTCCCGATTTCGACACAGAGATGACCCTTAGGGAGGACAAGGCGCCAACGGCTGCGACGACAGTGTTGCAGCGTGCATTTGAACCAGGGATTGCCTTGGGCAATCTCGCAAACTGTACCTATTGGCAGTCCGCCAGACTGGACGCTTTTGCTTCCACGCAAGCGACCGAAACATCTTTCACTCACCAACTTTGGCAAATACCCAGAAAAGAACCACGCATGGCAGTCGCGAGCGCGCCGCACCATCCTGAGTCGTGGATGACCACGACAGACGTGCAAATGCCTATCTACGGCATTGCTGAGGGCCGGTAGGAGAAAACATAAAATGAGCGACGAGCCAGAAATCGTAGGGCTCCCGGTAGCCGAAGGACAGACGGATATCGGCAAAGCGAAGCAAAGGATGGTCTTCGTCCCTTTCCCGGAGAGTTTTGTATATTCCAACTGTTGTGCCTTTGCGATTGGCCAAATGGAGATCCGCCTGGGGTTTGCTGAGGCCATGCAAGACGGGAAGGCTGTTCCAAAGGTTGGTATCGTCATGCCTCCCGAAGCCGCCGCCGTCATTGCGTTAGTCTTGCTTCAGCAAGTCAAGGCATATGAAGCGAGTTTTGGCGAGATTAGGCACCCGATGTGGAAAGCCGCAAAGGCCGGCGAAGATACCTCTCCATTCGCACCAAAGGCGGCAATCGAATAAGCCAGCCTCTCGGCCCGCCAGCTATCTCCCCGCAATGACCACACTACCGAGAGCCGCGTTACACTCTGTCTTATGCTCCGCCTCTCTGTCTTCCTCTTGGCGATTGCCCCCCTCTACGCCCAGAAACCCTTCGAGTTCTGGCCGGGGACGAGTTACGACTCGAAGATCCCCACCTTCCACCAGGTTCTGGGTTATGACGCGGGCGACCGTGTCACCAGTAGCGAAGGAATCGTGCGCTACATGCAGGCGCTGGCGGCGGCCGCACCGAACCGGCTCAAGGTGTTCGAATACGGCGAGACCTGGGAGGGACGCAAGCTCATCTACGCGGCCGTGGGGTCGGAAGCCAATATCCGCAGGCTGACCGAGATTCGCGCCGCCATCGAGCGCATCGCCGACCCGCGCAAAACGCCGGAGGCGGACGCCCGCAAGATCATGGCGGGGCTGCCCGCGGTGGTCTGGCTCTCCTACGGCGTGCATGGCAACGAGATTTCCTCCCCCGACGCCGGGCTGCTCACCGCGTACCACCTGCTGGCCGCGCGCAACGACAAGCTGGTGGACCAGATTATGGCCAACGTGCTGGTGATCGTCGATCCCATCCAGAATCCCGACGGGCGCGACCGCTTCGTGCACTACTTCGAGCAGGCGCGGGGCCTGGAGCCGGACTCGAGCCCGGTGGCGGCGGAGCACCTGGAGCCGTGGCCCGGCGGGCGCGTCAACCACTACCTCTTCGATCTGAATCGCGACTGGATTGCGCTCACCCAGCCCGAGATCCTCGACCAGGTGAAAGCGCTGCGCGAGTGGTTTCCGCTGGTCTACGTGGACCTGCACGAAATGGGCGGCGACAGCACCTATTTCTTCAGCCCCGAATCCGACCCTTACAATCCCAATCTGACCGCCGACCAGCGCGAGAGCCTGAAGCTGTTCGGCCATAACAACGCCAAGTGGTTCGACAAATACGGTTTCGATTACTTCACGCGCGAAGAATACGACGCCTTCTACCCCGGCTACGGCGCGAGCTGGCCGGAATACTACGGCGCCATTGCGATGACCTACGAGCAGGCCTCCGTGCGCGGCCTGGTGGTGCGCCGCTCCGACGAAACGCTGCTCACCTACCGCGACACCGTGCGCCACCACTTCGTGGCTTCGGTGTCGACGCTCGAAACCGCCGCCGCCAACCGCGAGAAACTGCTCGACGATTTCTACCGGTACCGGGCGACGGCCATCGAGGAAGGCTCCAAAGAGCCCATCAAGGAGTACATCCTGCCGCGCAACCGCGACGCTTCGGCCACCGACAAGCTGGCCGGCATCCTGCTCGAACACGGCGTGGAAGTGCAGCGCGCCACCGCGCCGTTCCACGCGGGCGAGCGCGATTACCCGGCGGGAACCTACGTGGTCTCCATGGCGCAGCCCTCCAAGCGGCTCATCCGCAACCTGCTCGATCCGCAGACCTCCATGGACGACAAGTTCATCGCCGCCGAGGAGGCCCGGCGGAAGCTCAAGGAGCGGACCGAAATCTACGATGTGACGGCCTGGTCGCTGCCGCTGCTGTTCAACGTGGAAGCAGTCGCCAGCAACGCGGTTTCGCAGGGCAGTTTCGAAATGGCCAAGCCCGGGCTCGTGCTGCCGGGAGAGCTTCATGAGGCTGACGCCACAGTGGCATTCCTGGCGCCGTGGGGGTCCGAAGCCGCGGGGCGCCTGCTGGCGGCGGCGCTGCGGCAGGATTTGAAAGTCTTATCGAGCGACAAGCCATTCACCCAGAACGGAACCAAATTCCCCGCCGGCACCCTGATCTTCAAGGTGGCCGGCAACCCCGCCGATCTCGGCCAACACCTGGCCCGCCTGGCGCGCGAGACCGGCGCCGATGTGTACGGCACCAGCTCCGGCTGGGTGGATGAAGGCGTCAACTTCGGCAGCCGCTATGTGCTGCCGGTGCGCAAGCTCGCCATCGCCCTGGCCTGGGACACTCCGGCGTCCGCTTCCTCCGCCGGCGCCGTCCGCTTCGTGCTCGAGCGGCAGTACGGTTACCCGGTAACCCCCATCCGCACGGCGCAGCTTAATTCAGTCGAGCTGGCCAGGTTCCAGGTGCTCATTCTGCCGGACGGGGGAAGCTACGCCGCGCTGCTGGGCGACTCCGGAATCCAACGGGTTAAGGAATGGGTGCAGGCGGGCGGCGTCATCGTGGCGCTGGGCGGCGCGGTGGGCTTCCTCACCGATAGCCGCGTGGGCCTGTTGGCCATGACGCAGGAAAACGTCGTGCGCGACGCCGAAGCGGGCCGCGGTGCAGGCGCGGCGGCCTCGACTGCGCCCGCGGCCGAGACGGGCGGCGGCGGACGCGGTGGAGGCTCCGGACCGCGCGGCGCGGGCACCCTCATCGCCAGCGACGCCGATTACGAGAAAGCCATCCGCGCCGCCACCGAATTGCCCGACAGCGCCCCGGGCGCCATCGCGCGGGCTCGCATCCGCCCGGATTTCTGGCTCACCAACGGCGTCGCCGAGAGCGTCAACGCCATGGTGGAGGGACGCGCCATCTATACCCCGGTCAAGGCCGACAAGGGCGTCAACGCGGTATACTTCGACGCCGCCGACAAGCTCCTGGCCAGCGGCTACCTGTGGAGCGAGAACCGCAAGCAGATGGCCTACAAACCGCTGGTCGTGACCAGCACGTCCGGCCGCGGCCTGGTGGTCGGGTTCACGGAAGACCCCAGTTTCCGCGCCATGCTGGACGGCATGAACGTGCTCTTCCTGAACGCCGTCTTCCGCGGCCCCGCCCATGCGCGGGCGGCCGGGCCAAGCGACGAGTAAGGCCTGGGGCTAGCCCTTCAAGCTGGCAGACCCTGACTCACCTGCCGAAGTTCCTGCCGATACGTGGGACCGGCGGACAACCCTCGCGGCCACATCAGCTCGCGCGCCATCTGGTTATGGCTGGATGCCGATTCCAGATAGTCCATGCCCGCCGCCGTGAGACTGAAGTCCGAACTGTCCTCCACCTGCACATACCCCTTCGCACGCAGGTACCACAACGTAAAAACCAGGTAGTCCCGCGGCAGAGCCATGCGCCGTTCCAAGTCGAGCAGAGACAGGGAAGGCCGCGCTTCGTTCCTGCGGCGCCGGTGGTACAGAATCGAGAGCACCCCCAGCCGGCGGTTGAGCTCGCCCTCCGTGCCATCGATGAAATCCCGCAGCTCGAAGATATCCAGCGGCTCGCTGTCGGCCGCGGCACTCTGGGCGTCGTACTGCTCCCGCCGCTTCCGGTCCGACAGCACTTCGTACGCCTGCCGGAGCAGCAGAAAGCGCTCGGCGTCTCCGCTCTTCCGATTGTCGGGATGAAACCGTGCCGCCATGAACCGGTACACACGCTGCACCGTCTCCATGTCCGCATTCCGGTTGATCTGCAGCACCTCGTAATAATCGATTGGTTCGCTCATCTCGCGCCCGCCGGCAGCGCGTATAACCAGCCGCTGCACGTCATGCTTCGAGTATGTGGGAACATCGAACTCGCCGGAAGTACGGCTGGTACCGGCTGGGTCACAGTGTTTCCAGAGGTACTTTTCCTCGGTTTTGGTACTCCGTGGCAGGATGCGGGACCAAGTCCCCCGCCACCATTTGTTACCATTCGAGCGAATGGACGCCGTACGGATCTCGCACGTAACCAGAACCTTCGGGAGTGTGACCGCGGTAGACGACCTCTCCCTCACCGTGCCCCAGGGCTCGATCTACGGGTTTATCGGGCCGAACGGCTCGGGCAAAACCACCACGATGCGCATGATCGTGAACATCTTCTATCCCGATCGCGGCGAAATCCGCCTCTTCGGAGACGGCCGGCCGGAAAACAGCACGGACCTCATCGGATACCTTCCCGAAGAGCGCGGCCTTTACCAGAGAATGACCGTCCAGGCGCTGCTCGAATTCTACGGCGAGCTGCGCTCCGGCCGCGGCGTCAAGGCCGAAGTCACGCGCTGGCTCCGAAGACTGGACCTCGCCGGCCGCGCCTCCGATAAGGTCGAAACGCTCAGCCGGGGCATGAGCCAAAAGGTCCAGTTCATCGCCACCGTCATCCCCGAACCGAAGCTGCTCCTCCTGGACGAACCCTTCAGCGGCCTCGACCCGGTGAGCGCGGAGGCCATTCGCTCCGCCATTCTGGATCTCCGCCGGCACGGCGTCACGGTCATCCTCAGCACCCACGACATGCACCTGGCGGAAACCCTGTGCGACTACATCTTCATGATCTTTCGCGGCCGGAAGGTGCTGGACGGCACCATCGGCTCCATTCAGGATCGGTATGGCGAGGACACCATACGGGTCACCGCCAGCGGCGGCTTCGCGGCCATGCAGCAGCTTCCCGGCGTCGACCAGATCCGCGACCTGGGACAGGTTGTTGAGCTACGGCTGACACGCGGCGCGGACCCGCAGGAGGTTCTGCGCGCCCTGGTGGCGCAGGCCCGCGTGACCAGCTTCTCCCTCACCAAGCCTTCCCTGCACGACATCTTCATGCGTATTGCCGGCCTCGCGGCCGAGGAGGCCAATCATGCAAATGCATAAGATCACCACGATCGCCAAACGCGACTATATAGCCACCGTCCGCACCAAGGCGTTTGTCTTCGGCCTGGTGGTCGCCCCCTTGCTGTTTGGCGGCGGATCCATCGCCATGACGTTCTTCAAAGGCCAACCGGATTTGAAGGACCGCCGCGTCGCCATCGTCGACCACACCGGCGTGGTAGCCGGCCCCCTGGTGAGCGCCGCGCGGGAGAAGAACGACCGCGAGCTCTTCGGCAAAATGACGCACCGGCAGATCGCGCCCCGCTATGTTTTCGAGGTGATCGCCCCGGCCGCCGATTCCAAGGATCAGTTGCTCGCGCTCTCCGGCCGCGTCCGCCGCAAGCAACTGGCGGCATTTCTCGAAATCGGCAAGGATGTGCTGCGCCCGCCCAAACCCGCCGGCGATTCCGAAGAAGAGACCAGCGAAAAGACCAACCCCGACACCCGCGTCTCTTACTACACCAACGCCGGCGGCATCGACGAGATGCGCAACTGGCTCAACGGCCCCATCAACGACGGCGTACGCCTGACGCGCCTGGCGCAGCTTGGCATCGACATCGACAAGAATAAGGGCCTGACGGCCTCGGTCACCATCGAGGGGCTCAGCCTGGTGGAGCGCGACGAAAAAACCGGCGAAGTGCATGAAGCGCAAAAACGCAGCGAGATGGCAGGCTTCTTCGTGCCCTTCGGGGTGGTCATGATTCTCGTCATGATCGTCATGGTGGGCTCCGCCCCCATGCTGCAAAACGTCACGCAGGATAAGAGCCAGCGCATTGTGGAGACGCTGCTGGGCGCCGCCACCCCATTCGAGCTCATGACCGGCAAAGTGCTGGGCGCGGTGGGGGTCTCCCTGACCAGTTCCCTGTTGTACGTGCTGGCCGGCGCCTTTGCGGTGAACGCCCTGGGAATCGCCGGCCTGTTGCCGCTCTCTATCATCCCCTGGTTCTACGTCTACCTGCTGGCCGACATGGTCATGCTCTGCGCCTTTGCCGCCGCGCTGGGGGCGTGCTGCAGCACCCCGCAGGACGCGCAGAATCTGGCCATCGTGCTCCTTATGCCGTGCATCATTCCCATTTTCATGCTGGTCACCGTACTGCGGCAGCCCAACGGTGTGCTGGCCACGGTGATGTCGCTCGTCCCGCCCTTTACCCCGATCCTCATGCTATTGCGCCAGGCCATGCCCACCGGCGTTCCCGCGTGGCAGCCGTGGGTGGGGCTGCTGGGCGTCGTGGTTTTCGCCTCCGCAACCGTATGGGCGGCTTCCCGCATCTTCCGGGTGGCCATCCTGATGCAAGGCAAACCGCCGCGGCTGGCGGAAATGGTCCGCTGGGCCATGAAGGGCTGAACGGTTCAACGCTGTCGGACGGCGGCCGGTGCCCTCTTTCGCCACTGATAACCGTAGGCCAGGTTCAGCGGCAACGTCCACCATAATTGAACCGGTGACCGCGATAACCGCTTTGCCGTACTTGTCAGAGAATAGAAACGCTCGTTCGCATACCGAAAGCCGGCTAACAGTTCCGCTCCGCTCATCCGCTTCGGCTCGTAAACCACATCGTCGCGACTATTGTATTTGCGCCAATCCCGCGTTAATATACGCCCTTCGGTTTCCATCTTCCGAAACAGCGGCGTACCTGGAAATGGCGTCAGAATGTTGAAAGTCGCATTCTGCACCCCCGCTCTTTCCAGGAAGTCGATGGTGTCCTCGAATATCTCCGGCGTGTCGTGATCGAATCCAAACACAATCCCGGCTTGCACCGCAATCCCATGCGAATGGATGCGGCGGATGATCTGTAAGTACTCCTCCACCCGATTGAACCCCTTGTTCACTTCGGTCATACTTTGCTGGGAGATCGACTCCAATCCCAAAAACAACTGCTTACATCCGCTATGAGCCGCAGCCTCCAGGAATTCGTCGTCCCGGCCGGCATGAACACTCACCTGGCTGCTCCACCACTTTCGATAGGGAGCGATGGCGCGAAACAGTCTCTTTGAATACTCCATATCCCCGGCAATGTTATCGTCCCAAAAGATAATTACGTTTCCCTTGAAAGAGGCATATTCAGCCGCCACCTCGGCTACCGGCCGCTTGCGCAACTTGTGGCGATACATCACGGCAATGGTGCAGAAGTCACATTGGCCAGGACATCCCCGGGTCGCAAACAGAACTCCATTGGCGTGGTCGCGCCTGTGAAACAAACCCTGGCGGGCCTGGGGAATGTTCTCCAGAGACGGCACGCTGGTCTGTTGGTACCGGCGGAGATAAGTTCCCGATTCAAAGTCCCTCAAGAAGTCTTCCCATAAACCCTCCGCTTCTCCAATGAATATGACATCGGCGTATTGACTGGCCTCTTCGGGCAACAGTGTCACATGCGGACCACCCATCGCGACACATACTCCCCGTGACCGGAAACGCGCGGCAATGTCGTAAGCGTGAAAAGCGCTGGGCGTATGAAAGGTAATTCCGACCACGTCCGCGGCCATGTTCCAGTCGATGTCTTCGGCTTCTTCATCGACGTGAATCACATCCCAACTCCGGGGGACTCTGGAGGCCAGATAAGGCATGGTAATCTGCTGGAAGTTGAGAACCCGCACCCTTCTCACCCTCCGGATTTCCGGCGAAGAGGCGGTGATCAACAGGAGTCGCGGCATGAGTGGTTCTCAAAACCAAATTCCAATAGAACACAGAACTTCGCCCGCCGCCAGGCTTCAGCGAGGTTGCCGATCCGGGCCGGCCTGTTCTTCCGCAGCGATCGGAACGTCAACTCCATATTGCTTTTCTCCGCGACTGCGGTGAAATTGGTTTTGTTCCTCAGCCGCGACCCGGCGGGCGCCACTCCTGTGCGCGCAACTTGCTATACTCGCCTTCTGGTTGATGACACTGCCAGTTCCGACGGCGCCGTTCGCCGCGCATCATCATGCCTGCTCCTGCTAAATCTCCCGTTCGCCTGAAGGACATCGCGCGCGACCTCAACGTGTCCGTCATGACCGTCTCGAAGGTGGTCCGCGCGTGCGCCGATGTCGGGCTGGAAACGCGCAAACGCGTGCTGGCCCGCATCCAAGAACTCAACTATCAACCCAACTGGGTGGCCCGCAGCCTGGCCGCGCGCCGCACTTTCATGATCGGGCTTATTGTTCCGGACCTGATGACTTCCTTCTTCGCGGAAATCGCCAAGGGCGTCT
>Ga0181527_1002074_pt1 | contig 19382 bp, 22 predicted proteins | sample PEATcosm2014_Bin_30_FD_119762 | JGI IMG/M metagenome (GOLD analysis project Ga0181527, IMG submission 119762) | Peatland microbial communities from MTU Mesocosm Facility, Houghton, MI, USA - PEATcosm2014_Bin06_60_metaG | ecosystem: Environmental > Terrestrial > Soil > Wetlands > Peat | place...
CTGCTGCGCGGCGGTGTTTTTCACCCGTTCTACTTCATGGAGCGAAACCGCGGCCTCTCGGGCGTACAGATCCTGTTGTTTTGGGACCAGGTGCCCTATCTGCGCGGCATCGTCGAGCGCCTGCTGGCGCTGTATGGCGCAGGGGCAATTAAGCCTCCGATCTCCGAGATCTTCCCACTAAGGGACGTTGCAGCCGCCCACCGTCTAATCGAATCGCGACTTTCGAAGGGTAAGGTGCTGCTCTCGACGTAATTCAGCATCTCCATTTTTATCTATACACTAACTCTTTTGATATGAGAACATACCCCCGGTATGACGGACGAAACTTTCACTTCTGATATTGATGTTTTCATACTTGCTCTCGTGCAGCGCGGACTTGCGACGCCGTACGATTTCAAATCTCGGGCTGGGCTGTCGGTGGGAAGCAGCGCGCCGGTACTTGCGCGTTTGGAAAAGGCCGGCTTCATCAAGTGCACAGAGACTGGCCCCCGCAAGAGCCGACGATTTTCAATAACAAAGGCGGGGGAGAAGCAGCTTGAAACGAACTGGCAAGCGCTCCTTGATACCCGGCCCACCGATTTCGAGGCGATACTCCGAATCACATACTTGGTATGGGCGCTTGGCCGCCGGGATGCGGTGGCCAAGTTTGTCGAAAAGGCGAGCTCTTCGCTCAGGGATATTGCCGCGACCCGTAGAGCCGAAGCGAATCAACTGCAGGGTGCCCTTGGCGACGAAGTCTCCGGCGAGGCGTTTCGGTGGTTGCGGACGTTTTGCGAGGCGGCCCGTCTCGATGCCCAGTCGGAGGCATTGAACCAGGCAGCTGAACAGATAACAAATAAGAAATACAAAAGATAACCTAAATCTAATCAGCTACTTGTCTCAACTCCTTCCCGCGGCCGATAGGCGCTAAACACTCGACTATCCTCAGTTCTTTCCAATCCCCGACAAAAAAATCCGTGGCTAGCCTTTGGTACGCAATTGACGTCGTGCCATGCTGCAAGTGCACGCATGAGTAGGAGTTTTCCACAGGCAGAGGCACGTACAGCGCCATACTACCCACCGATGGCGAGCGAGATTGTATCCTCTTCCGCTTTGGTACGGCGCGGGACTCATGCCGAAGTCACGATTGGCGGCGAACACAAATAGCATCCGGTCGCGGACATTGTACCTACGCGCTCTCCCGTACATGTCAGCCGCACCCGTACGATGCGGATGAACACGACTCCATAAAGGACGCTGGAAATGAATTCACAGCAGCATTTCCCTGACGTAACGCTACCGGCCCCAATCCGGACCGGGTTGACAGTCCACGAGTGCTATGTCGATTCCGGCGACGCGGCGAAGTTCTTGAAGGTTGCCAGAAGCACGGTTGCGCACTGGGCGCGTCAGGGAATGATCCCCGCTCATATACTTCGCCAAGGCGAACGGCGCTCATGGCGCTTCAGGCTGGTTAAACAGTTCCTCGGCGGATCGGAGGCTCGCCAATGATCCGCTTCGATGATAAAAACAGACCGCGATTGAAGCACCACGGAAGGAGGGCCGTGGTGCGAGAACGTTATCAGCGGCCTCAAGTGCAAGATCTTGAGACCAAATGGAAGCTGTATTACTGGGATTACACCTGAACCCCGCGTCGCAGACGGACGAAGTCCTGGGCGAAGAGCATTGTGCCGGGCCAGCGCGAAGCACAACGGCTTGCCGACCAGTTGATGGAGAAGGTCAACGACCGAAATAATGAACCTGACCTTTTCGCAAGTGATGGGGAAACGTTGAACGCCGTTTACAAACGATGCCGGGAACTAACGTGGCCTCACTTGAAGAACTCCACGCGTAAGCAGTACGAGTTCTACTTCAGTACGTACTTGCTGCCGGCGTATGGCACGATGAAACTCCAGAAGATGAATACGATGGAGTTGCAGACGTTCTTCAATTCCTTCCACCCGCGGTTGTCGCCGAAGTCAATTCAGCTCATGCATGGCACGCTCCGTGCTGCCTTGAACCAAGGCATTGCCTGGGGAATGCTGAAGCGCAACCCGGCGATTTGCCACGGAAGAAGGCGCGGAAGCCTACCGTGCTTCTCCCGTTGGCGGACATTCGCCGGATGATTGATGACCTCCAGGAACCTACGAAGTCGATCATCATTCTGATCATCTTCGCTTCCATGCGCGTTGGTGAAGCTCTGGCCGTGCGCTGGAAGGGAACCCTGCGCGATCGCATTGTTGTGGACGAGCGGGTCTATGACGATGAGTTCGACAAGGTGAAGACGGCTGCCGGCAAGCGCGAAGTGCCCTTCAATCGGCACGGCGTCATTCTTGCCGCCTTGCAGCGGATGTGGAAAAGGAACACGAAGTTCCGCAAACCTGACGACCTCGTCTTTGCTAACCGTCAGGGGAATGCGCTTGATCGTCACAACCTGCTGAACCGCCACATCAAGAAGACGGCGGCGAAACTGGGGCTGCCGAAGGAGGTCGACTTTCGCAGCTTCCGTACGATGCACGCCAGCTTGATGCGCCGCCTTGGGGCACGTCTCGAAGTCGCCCGCGACAACATGGGTCACGCCGGCAGCACGGGCAGCATCACCCTGGACGTGTACTCGAAGACTTGGTGGGATGAAGGCGTGGATGCGGTGACGAGGGTTGTCGAAGCCGTGTTCGCCGAACCTGAAGGAAAGGAGAAGATGGTGATCGCCACTCCGTTGAAGGACCTCCCCAACGGCGGAAATGGCGTTGAATGGGAACCCTTTTGGTAACCCCAGGGCGTTAAACCTGACCAGAATTCGAGGTATGTTGTTGATTTGATTGGTCGGGGAGAGAGGATTTGAACCTCCGACCCCCTGGTCCCGAACCAGATTCAGCAAGTTATTGAAAACTATGGAAGTTTGATGTTTCTAAGTGATTGCTGTTGAACCTGTTGCGGCCCGCTAGTTGAAAGCTATTGAACTTTGTGGTTCTTGGATGCTTTGACAGCTACATTTTCATCTACAGCGTGTCTCATTTTATGGGTGCAGTCCAAGAGTTCCTAAGTGTCCGGTAGACAAATCTCCCCCCTCGACACGTGACACGATGAGCGGAGATATATTGCTCAGGTCAGAACCAAATTGCATAGGGCCAGCGCCCCCCTGGTATTCTTTGAATTGGTATTTCCGCAGCAGGTCCATAATGCGCCCCCGATTCAGCCCCGCTTCCTCAATAGCTGCAATTAGTAGCGTCATACCATCGTAAGCATAGGCGGCGTTTGGACTCGCGACTTCATCAAATCTTCTCCGATAATTCTGCTGAAATATTCGCCACTTCGGGTCCATTCGCGTTGGATCCAATACGGAGATTGCAAAGACGCCTTCAGCCGCCGGTCCGGCGGTTTGCACCAACCGCGAATCCTCCTGTCGTGAGTGGTGTTCTGCTGAAACGAAGTGGAGCAAACCCTGCATTGCCCTTTTCGAGGCCCGTTTAGCGTTCACTCACGTTATGGCCGCACGCTCGCCGCGTCGCTATAGCGACCCCCTACGCCGGAGGCTTCCGCAACTTCGTTGTCTTCCTCTGCTGCACAGATTACTGCCGGTCGTCCTGCCGAACTCAATCAATGGCTTCGCTACCGGTTTCATCTTTGTTCCTCTCACCGCCATAACTATGTGCAAACTGCGCAAAGAGGAAATTGGTAATGCGACCGAGATCTACAACCTGGTGCATAACATCGGAGGCAGTGGTTGGCCACAGAATTTGCGCTAGGTTCGCCGGGTTATTTGCGATTGCTAATAGGTATAAATTTTTTTGAAATTTCCTGTTGACAGCGGCTCTCCCCAGAGATTTAATAGCGTCCACCTGAAAAGGAAGCAAGCAAGTAAATGCTCGCCACCGGAGTAAAGGCAAGTACGTGCTTGTTTCGCTTCGCAATTGTGGGCAAGGAGCAGGAAGGCTTGGCAAGATGTAATCCGCCTTCTCGCGCGTACTGATTCCAAGTTGATCATAAGGCTCCGGAAGGCATTAAGAGAGACACCTCCTAAGTGAGGACGGCGAAGCTATGTTTCAAATGGAATCCCCAGCGTCCAAAAGCATTCTGGCGGAACATGCCGTGAGCCCGTCGCTTGTCCCGGACGGCCTGCCGCAATGGTTTGCGGTCTACACTACGCCGCGGCACGAAAAGCACATCGCCCGCCACTTCGATCTAAGGGGCATCGCATATTTTCTCCCGCTCTATCAGACGCAGCGAAAATGGAAAAATGGAGTGACCGTCAGTGTTGAGCTGCCTTTATTCCCCAACTACATTTTCGTCCGCATCGATCGTTGCAGGCGCGGGCACGTGTTGGAGGTTTCGGGCGTGCTGTCGATTGTGGGCGGTCGCCACCCGGCGGCGCTGCCGGAAATCGAGATCGAGTCGTTGCGCGCCGGCGTTCAGCTCAGGAAGTTTGAGCCCCATCCATATCTGGTGACCGGAGAAAAGGTCCGGATTAGAACCGGACCCTTGGCCGGTATGTTCGGCGTACTGCTACGGAACAGCAACCGTTGCCACGTGGTCGTGACGGTAGAACAGGTCATGCGCAGCGTGGTGGTTGAAGTCGAAAGCAATGAGTTGGAGTTTGTTAGCTCTGCGTCGATTGCCTAGTGGCATGTTTGCCTAGGGCTTCTGACGACTCGTGCGCGCGAGAATACCAATTCACAAGAAGAAACTGCTAGTGGGACTTCCGGCGCTTCGCCAGGACATCTTAATTTGTGGCTGTTATAGGCTAACTCTGTGAGGTGGGTTATTTATGGCCGAAGCTAGACCCAAAATTCTGAAAGCGGCTGCCGCGTTGTTCGCGACACGTGGTTTTCATGGGACAACGACACGCGCTATCGCCAAGAAGGCCGCGGTCAATGAGGGCACAATCTTCAAAGTTTTTGGCAGCAAGCGTCGGCTATACCGGGAAACCCTCGAATGGAAACTGGGGGAACTGGCGGATCGCTCCCTTCCGGCGCAGCCGTCAACTCCTCATGATCTGGTGAAACACGTCATTGAGGCACGGGAGCAAGATCCATACGTAATGCGGCTGATTCTGTTCGGCGTACTCGAGGCATTTCCCGAGTTCAAGAAAGTACTGCACACCTGGAGGCGCGACTACTACGGCCGCCTGGGCGCCATCATCGAGCAACAAAAAGAGCAGGGGGCTATAGCCGAAGACGTTCCCTCGTTGCTTGCTGCGGTAGCGCTTACCGGGTTCGGTATCTATCATTATCTCTATTTCGATGTGTTCAGGATTGGCGAAGACATCGCGATCTCCCGCGATGAGCTTACCGACTTTTACTACCGGCTCTGGCGGCATGGACTGGCCAGCGGCGTTCCCCACAATGGCGATAAAGCGGAAGAAGTGACTGAGGTCCCTGCGGTTGTCTGAATCGTCGAGCCGGCTCTATGCTCCAGTCCAGTTGGCCGACATTGCTCCGCCCGTTGTGCCGCCCGAAGCTGAGCTTATAGATTCCAAGCGACAACAGGTGAGGTTCACCATATGAAAATTGTGCCTCTGCACGTCGGCGATATTCTTCGCGACAAGTCGTCCTTTACGTGTTTGCGCAACCAGGGACTCAAGGTAGAGCTGCCAGTCATTTGCTGGTTGATCGAGACTAACGAAGCAAAGGTTATAGTCGATACAGGGACGAATGCTCCGCATGAAACCGCCGAGCACCACAAGCCGCTAACCAGAACCAGGGAGCAGGAACCGGCTTTCCTGATGGACTCTCTCGGGGTAAATGTTGCCGATATCGACCTCGTAATACTCACGCACCTTCACTGGGACCATTGCTACAACAACCATCTATTCCCCAACGCTGAGTTTCTTGTCCAAAGGGAAGAACTGCGGTACGCGATTGCTCCTTTGCCGCTTCACGCGCATGCCTATGACTTGCCGCCGATTGTCGGTACAAAGTACAAAGTCATCGATGGTGACAAGAAGCTCGGCAATGGCATATCAGTCGTATGCACCCCCGGCCATACACCAGGGTTCCAGAGCGTGTTGGTCGAGAGCCCGAACAAGAGGATTCTGATCGCCAGTGATACGATCCCGCTCTTCGAGAACTGGTGTCAAGACCCTCCGCTTCCAAGCGGTGTGTTCAACAACCTGGAAAAGTACTACTCAACTTTCGATAAGATCAGCAGACTCGAGACCGATCTGGTATTGCCAGGCCATGATCGGAAGGTATTTGATCAGCCCGAATACGTGCTCTAGCGAAACGTAAGCACCACCATCACTTCAGCTACATGTTTGTCCACAGTCTTATCGGTTCAAGAGATAAACAATAAAAATGGCTGGCTGGACTGCCACCCACTGGTGAAAGGAAACGCTATGAAGAATAAGAAAACCAAAAAGATCGAGAGCTCGGACGTAACACGGAGAGACTTTCTGAAAGTCGCCGGTACAGGAGTACTGGCGGCTGGTGCAACAAGTGTTGTTGGATTTCCGACGATACTGCGAGCAGCACCTCCCGACATAAAGATCGCATGTGTGTACCCGCTTTCGGGCGCTTTTTCGCGCAATGGGAATCTTACTTTGCAAGGTGCGAAAGCCGCCATGGGGTGGGTTAACGATAACGGAGGCATAAAGTCGTTGGGCGGCGCCAAATTGGTTCCCGTGGTTGGTGACTGCGCCAGTACCGTCGAGGGTGCGGCAAGCGCAATGGACCGCCTGTGCAGAGACCCTGAAATCGTCATGGCAATGGGTGCTTGGGCAAGCTCGTTCACGATGTCGTCCACCGAGGTTACGGAAAGGCTCGGCATTCCCCAGTTCTCTGTGTCATTTGCCGACTCCCTTACAAATCGCGGCTTTAAGTGGGGGTTCTACCCGAATGCTCCCTACTCGACGCTAACGCAGATCGTCTGTCCTCAAGTGATTGAGTTGGCTAAAAACGCGGGGAAGACGATCAAGACTGTCATGATCGTCGGGAATAACCAGGCCGCCAGCACATCCTTTTATGCTGCATGTAAGGAGAACTTTAATCCACTTGGGATCAAGTTTATCGCTGAAGAAACCTGGGCTATTGGCACCCTGACCGACGCCACCCCAGTGATGCAGAAGGTCAAGAGACTAAATCCTGACCTTGTCGTTTACATGGGCGATGCCCTTACCGAGATCCAGATGGTGATGATGAAGAAGAAGGAGTTCGGTGTCCGGGTACCATTTTTCTGTGGAGGCGGTTGGTTAGGGGATCCATCGCTGAAATTCGCCGGGGAATACCTTGAGAGTTGGATCGCTCTGACGCCGTGTTTCCCTCATAAGCTGACACCACCCGAATGGATTGAACGCTCTCTCGCGCAATGCCGCAAGGAATACTCGAATGAGGCATGGGTAGGTCAAGAGCTTAGCTTTGCATGGCCTTTGGTTCCGATCATGGCGGAAGTTTTGGAGAGAGCTGGGACGCGAGACCGCAACAAGATAAGAGATGTGGCAGCGAACATGGATATCCACAACGTTATGGCGACTCGACAAGTTATTGGACAAGGCATGGCTTTCGATGGGACTGGCCGGATAGCTCCGAAATACAGGGGCGCCATAATCATCCAGTGGCAGGGTGGAAAGCCTGTTGTGGTTTTTCCACCGCAACTTGCTCAGGCAAAGGCTTTATGGAGATAGAGCTGACAACGAGGCAATCTATCGGGAGGAGCAGCTCAGAGTTGTCGTCGAAAGGATGATGGATGCCATGAAAAACACGCAAAAGCAAAACTCCCCTGCCAAGGCACTAACCCGGAGGGATTTCTTGAAGACCGCGGGCGCGAGCGCGCTCGTTGCCGGCGTGGGGGGAACAACCGTTGTTAAGGCCCGCGCGGCAGTTCCGGATGTCAAGATTGCAGTCGTTTATCCTCTCTCGGGAGCCTTTTCCCGCAATGGCAATCTTACGTTGCAGGGAGTGAAGGCCGCCATGGGCTGGGTAAATGACAACGGCGGAATCAAATCGCTTGGTGGCGCCAAGTTAGTGCCGGTGATAGCTGACAGCGGAAGTGCAGTCGAGGGTGCCGCAAACGCCATGGCTCGTGTCTGCGGCGATTCCGACATCCTTATGGCATGCGGATGCTGGGCCAGTTCGCTGACCCTGGCTGCAACTGAGGTGACGGAACGGGCCGGCATCCCTCATTTCAGCATTAGTTCTGCCGACGCCCTGCACGAACGCGGGTTCAAGTGGGGCTTCTACGTGTCTCCTCCGATGTCTGTATACGGAGATCTCGGGTTGGCGAACGTAATCAGATTGGCAAGAGAGGCGGGCAAGCCGCCCAAAACCGCCATGGTCGTCGGCGATAACGGTGCATCGTCGCGAATGTTTTACGAGTCGGCCAAGAAGTACTTCTTGACCGCAGGTATCAAGGTGTTGGGTGAAGAGACGTGGCCGACAGGAAGCCTCACCGATGCTACGCCGGTCATGCAGAAGATAAAGCACCTGAATCCGGATGTTGTTCCTTTTAGTTCGTTGGCCATCAGTGAGACACAGATGTGCATGATGAAAAGGAAGGAACTGGGAATCAAGGCGCCGTTCATGTACAGCGGCGGGTACGGAGCCGACCCATCCCTCCGGCAAATCGGAGCCGGCTTTCTTGAGGGCACAATCTGCTACGCGGCTTTCTTCCCGCACAAGTTAACGCCGAAAGAGTGGATTGACCGGTCTCTCGCCCAATGCAAGAAGGAGTACTCCGACGAGCCCTGGATGGGGCAAGAACTAGGATTCCCCTGGACGATGATTCCCATCATGGCACAAATCCTGGAACGAGCCGGCTCTCGGAATCGTCAGACTATTCTGAAAGCAGGCCGCGAACTGGACATTCAGAATGTGCCAGCTACCAGAGCTCTTCCGAAGCAAGGAATAGCCTTCGACCAGAATGGACGCATTGCGAAGAAGTACCAGAACCTCATCGTCGTTCAGTGGCAGAAGGGAATTCCCGTCACCGTCTATCCTCCGGAACTCGCGTTGGCTAAGCCCGTCTGGGAAACATAGTAGCCCAACCACATCTCTCCAGGCACTCTCTGTTTGTGGTTTCCGACAAGCGCTGGCACTGCGCCTTGGAGTGAGACTCGCCTGCACGTAAGGCTTAGTGCAATTAGGACCAGGTCCGTCGAAATAGGCCCGCACCTAATCCTTTCTCTGCACGGCCGATTGTACACTGCTGGGGAAAATGCAATGGAAAATGCAATTCAGCTACTAGTGCAAGGTCTGCTGGTCGGAATGTCCTATGCCGTTCTAGCCGCCGGATTGACGTTGATTTTTGGAGTGATGAAGATTATCAACTTCGCCCACGCCTCGTTCGCCGTTCTGGCAATGTATTTTCCAACATTCTGGTTTCTCCAGTGGTGGGGTATTGATCCATTTCTGTCCGCAGCCATATCGCTGCCGCTGTTCTTCGTCTTTGGTTTTTTGATCGAGAGACTGTTGATCAGCAAGATTCTCGGTAGAGACACAAGCGAGACGTCGACGCTGATCATCACAATGGGCCTGTCACTACTGATCGAAAACCTGATCCTTATTGGATGGACCGGAGCTCCCCGCATCATCAATCAAAGTTACACGCTAGAAACCTGGGAATTTGGCGAAGTGCTTATCAACCACGCCCAGGTCTACAGCATGATTGGTTCCGTCGTGCTGATCGCTGCTTTGTATTTGTTTTTGAATAAGACAATGTTTGGTAAGGGAATCAAAGCCGCATCTGATGACCCAGAGGGTTGCGCGTACATGGGCGTGAACCTGAGGCTTGTGTATGGCGTGGCTTTCGGCCTGGGAATCGCGGTGACGGCAGCGGGCGGCTGCTTCATGGCAACTTATCGTCCCTTTGATCCTTTTTATGGAAACGGTATCGTGGTGATTCTCTTTGTCATTGTAGTGCTAGGCGGATTAGGCAGCATAACCGGAGCTGTTGTCGGAGGTCTGATCATCGGCGTGATTCAGCAAATGTCGACTCTGGTGATTGCTGTATCGCTCCAGAATGTGGCGGTCTTCGCGATTTTTCTGCTCTGCCTCTTTTTCCGTCCGCAGGGCATCTTCGGCAAAAAGGAGCGTGCAATATGAGCGCCCCTGGCAAGCGCAGTCGCGTCGACTACATTGCGATCCTCGCCGTCTGCTTCCTCACTCTGGTTCTATCCTGGCTGGTCGGCCCGGATCGCTATGTTCAGCGCCTCATTCTGCTGGTTGTACTTTGGGCGAGCATGAGTTCGGGATTTAACCTGATCTCCGGCTATGGCGGCCAGGTCGTATTTGGCTACATGGTGTTCGTGGGGACAGGTTCTTACACGACGGTCCTGCTATTCAAAGCTTTCAAGCTCTCTCCGTGGATTGGTATGTGGGTCGGTGCGGTCCTCGCGATTCTCATCGCCTTCATTATCGGTCTGCCTACACTCCGCCTCCGAGGTCACTACTTCGCCGTGGCGACCATTGCCTTTCCATTGATGGCCTTCCCGGTCCTGAACCACTTGGGATTCGAGGAGGTCACAATCCCCTTTACCGGTGAGGGCCTGAGTTCTTTTCAGTTTAGGGATCTTCGTTATTACGTTCTAATTGCAGTCGTTCTGTTGGGCATTGTGCTGGTGCTTATCAAGAAGATTGAGGGAGCACGACTTGGCTTTGCGCTGAACGCTCTCAAACAGAATGAAACCGCCGCCGAGGGTATGGGCATTGACACCTTCAGAGCGAAGATGATTGCCTTCATGGTCAGCGCGGCGATCGGTGCCATCGGCGGAGTGATTTATGCGTTCAGTCTTCTTTATGTATTGACCACCCACGCAGTGTTCGGGCTCTTTATCATCGTCAGGATTCTCAGCATCACCATCGTGGGCGGATTTGGCACGCTCTGGGGACCAGTGATTGCGGCGGCTATTTTGGTACCGGTTGGTGAGTTTCTGACAGCGCAGTTCGGCGCCCGAGCGCCCGGAATCCAAGACGTGGTCTACGGCATAGCCCTTGTCCTCTGTATGTTGTATCTGCCCGATGGCATATGGGGAAGAATGCTCAAGGCGCTGCACAAGCATGGGCCGGCCGACGAAAATCAATCGATTCCCGCACCGGCTCTGGCCGGCACTCCGGGGGACCCGGCAAGCGCAGTTGTCGCGGCGCTTAGGGCAGAGGCAACTGCCAGCCTCTCGCTGCGCCACGCCAGCCCGGAGGTGGTCAATAACAAAGAAAATGATCCTCTCCTACGAATCAAAAATGTTTCGAAGTATTTTGGCGGCGTAAAGGCGATAGATGGTCTGAGTGTCAATGTACCATTTGGGAAACTTGTCGGCATTATCGGTCCAAATGGCGCCGGCAAAACCACCCTGTTCAATGTCATCAATGGTTACATGGAACCCGAGAAAGGAAAGCTGCTGTTTGATGATGTCGACACGACATCGATGAAGCCTAACCGGCTATGCAAACTCGGCGTCGGCCGTACCTTCCAGGTTCCACAAATCTTCCGCCACATGAGCGTTGTTGAGAACATCATGGTCGGCGCCTTTGCAAAGACCAGAGATGCGGACGAAGCTTTTGCCATCGCCGAGAATGTCGCTAGGCAAATGGGGCTCAGTAAACGATCGACACATTTGGCCGCCGGCCTGACGATGTGGGAGATAAAGATGGTCGAGATCTCCCGGGCGCTCGCAACCAAACCTCAATTGCTGCTGCTTGACGAGCCCATGTCTGGCTTGAATCTGGAAGAGACGGACCGCATCGGCGCCATCATACGCGCCATTGCAGACAGGGGTATCACCATCATTGTGATCGAGCACGTCGTGCAAAGCCTGGTGAAAATTGCCGACGTCATGGTGGCTCTCGATCACGGGCAGAAGGTGGCCGAAGGGACTCCGCAAGAAGTCATCGAGCATCCTGAAGTCATCGAAGCTTATCTCGGGGCTAAGTGGAGAAAGCGCTATGCTGGTCGTTGAAGACGTTGTTGTCGAGTACGGGGGAATGACGGCCCTCCGCAAGGTCTCAATCAAGCTTGCGGAAGGCGAATTTGTGTCCATCGTCGGACCAAACGGCGCCGGCAAGAGCACAATCCTAAAAGCGATTTCCGGCACGGTAAGATGCAAGTCGGGACATATCTACTACCGTAACAACGAAATTACCGGAATGCCGGCACATAAGCGCACGGAACTTGGGATCATCCATGTCCCAGAAGGCCGGCGCATATTTCCCTCTCTTACTGTGATGGAGAATCTCGAAATCGGCGCCTACCGTCCCGAGGCTCGCGGCTCCGCAGCCAAGACGCTCGAGATGGTCTTCGAATACTTTCCTATCCTGAAGGAAAGACGTGAGCAGAGGGGAAGCAATCTGAGCGGCGGTGAACAGCAGATGCTCGCTATAAGCCGAGGATTGATGTCCATGCCACATGTCCTTATTCTTGATGAGCCGTCATTGGGCCTTTCCCCAAGGCTTACTGAAGTGATTTTCGAAGCGGTGAGGAAGTTGCAAGAGAACTTAAAGTTCAGCATTCTGCTGGTCGAGCAGCGGGCGCTTGAGGCCCTGGAGTTGTGTAATCGCGGCTATATTTTAGAGTCCGGTCGAATCACTACCAGTGGCGACCGTGAACAGTTGATGGGCAACTCGGTCGTGCAAAGAGCTTACCTCGGCGCCATCTGATCGCGCATAACCCGAACCGGGCTCGCGTTATTTCGCGACAAGTTCGATAATGGCCACGCCTCGCCAGGCAAAGACATGCTTGGGAAATGGCGTGCCTCCCAGCTAACGACCCAACGTGAGATTTTTGAAGGAGTCCTCCGTGAATGACACAAGCATATCAGAAAAACTGGCTGCACAAATTGACCGCATTTCGTATGATCAGCTTCCCGAGTCGACTATAACGAAAGCAAAACTCTGTATCTTGGACCTACTTGGCGCTCACTATGCGGGCTATCGCATCGCTCCCTGTGATGCCGTTAGAGGATACATCTCCTATATCAAGGGGGAAGCGCAGTCAACTGTTTGGAGTACCGGAGAACGCACTTCTTGTACCGAGGCGGCTTTCGCGAACAGTGCCATAGCGCACGTAACAGTCTTTGACGATATGCACGCGAAGAGCGCCTCGCACTATGGGTCTATGATGATTCCCGCAGCTCTTGCGCTGGGTGAATATCTGGGCTGCGGCGGCCGGGATCTAATTACTTCTATCGTCGCCGGCTACGAAGCGGGCATTCGAGTCGGCTCGGCGATAACGTCGCCATTCTTTGCAAACTCAGGGTTTCGGCCGAGCGGAACGTTTGGTGCAATTGGAAGCGCGGCAACCACCGGCAGACTACTCAGGTTAAGCCGCGAACAGATGGTGAATGCCTTTGGACTGGCGGCAAACTTCGGCGTGGGACTGATGGCCTGGGCCAACGATGGAACCGACGATTCGATGTATCATACGGCGCTCGCTTCAAGAAATGGGATGCTTTCCGCGATGCTGGCCAAGAGTGGAGCAGTTGCTCCACGTCATGTTTTCGAAATCAAGGACGGATTCGCGAAGGTTTATGCCGGGAACGAACAAGCCAGCCAGGCGATCATCGCGAATGCTGACTCCAGGTACAAGATCGAAGAAGTCTACTTCAAGCCGGTTGCGGCCTGCGCCTTCGTGCAGTCCGCCGCAAGGGCGACACTGCAGATTGCCAGCAAGAAGGACTTCAACGTAGAGGACATTACAGAGATCGAGGTAAGAGTTTTCCCGCAGGGCAAGCATTACCCCGGACTTGATTATCATGGGCCATTTCATGGGGTGATGCAGGCGCAGATGAGTAATCCGTTTACGATCGCGTCGATTCTTGCTAAGGGTCATATAAGGTTCGAGGACTTCACGGTTCTAAATGACCCCATCGTGCAGATGCTGGCTGCGAAAGTGCGACTTTTGGTGGATGAAGAGGCAGCTTCGCGGTGGCCGGGCGAACAGCTTGTAAAGATTAAAATGACTCTCAAAGACGGGACTGCCCGCGAGAGCGTCAGCAATAATCCGCACTTTCTTACTCCCGATGAAGTACTAGCCAAGTGTCGCTTGTATGTTGGTGATGCGCTCGGCGAGACAGCGGCCGCCCAGCTTATCGAGATGGTCCAGGATATTGAGACTGTCGGTAAAGTCAGTGCACTTGCAGAGATCATTCGGTGCAGCTTCAAAACCTCAGGCGCACGAGCGGAAGCGGCGACCAGGACCTAAGGATCCGCACACCTACTCCTTCTTGAGGCGGTATCCTAAACAGGACCACATGGGCGAAGCAGCAATTATCACTTTGCGAGGAGGCAACCGGTATGAGCGAGTTTCGGAAGATCCCCTGCGTAATCCAGCGTGGGGGGACTAGTAAGGGCATATATTTGCACGAACGCGATTTGCCCCAAGACTCTGAGCAAAGAACCAAGGTGATCTTGTCCATCTTTGGCAGTCCCGACAGGAGGCAAATTGATGGCCTTGGTGGAGCTGATCCGCTAACCAGTAAAGTAGCCATCATTTCGCCGTCCACGCGGCCCGACTGTGATGTTGATTATACGTTTGGCGCAGTTGATCTCACTGAGCCGATCATCGATTACAGGGGAAACTGCGGAAACATTTCGGCAGGAGTCGGTCCATTCGCTATTGATGAGGGGCTGGTTTGTGCCTCTGGGCGTGAAACTGTCGTCCGGATTCTGAATACCAATACCAACAAGGTTCTTAAGGCCTATGTACCGACCAGTGAGGGTAGAACTCAGTATTTAGGTGACTATGCTATCGCTGGAGTGCCCGGCAAGGGAGCAAGGATCTTGCTTGACTATGCCGGAACCGCCGGTTCAGCAACGGGAAAGGTTCTTCCGACCGGACGTCCTATAGACTGCGTTTCCATAGGATCGCTAGGAACTATTGAGATGTCCATCGTTGATGCCGGCAATCCCGTCTGCTTCATAAAGCCGGGAGCGCTGGGTCTTGTTGGGGCGGAAGGACCTCGGGACGAGCGTGTCACAAGTCTGCTGAGCACCATCGAGCTCATCAGGGGAACTGCCGCCAAAATGATCGGACTGGTGCAGGACGAAGCTAGAGCCCGGATGGAGTCGCCTGCCATCCCGCTACTATCAATCGTCAGCCCGCCGGCGGGTTACGTTAGCTTCTCCGACGGGCGCCGCATTGGCGCGGAAGAGATCGACTTCGTCGCCCGAGTATTTTATATGCAAGAAATGCACAAGACATACTCGGTGACTGCAACGGTCTGTACGGGAACCGCGGCCATGATACCGGGTACCGTGGTACATCAGGCCACGTCGGCCAGAGCGCACGAAACAGGCATCGTTCGCCTTGGTCATCCAAGTGGAGTCATTCCGATAGAGGTCGAGGTCGACTGCAAACCGGACGGGGTGGCGCTTAATAAAGCAGCACTGGGAAGAACGTCGCGCCGGATCATGGACGGATTCGTCTATGTTCCGGAAAGCCTCTTCTAAAGGTGCCAGTCGCTGTAAACACACTAACAAGCATATAGGTCAGGAGGGCAAAATGAGCGTGCACCATCTTTTATGTAAAAGGGCAGAAGAAGGAAAGCCAATTCGTGTAGGCATGATCGGGGCAGGAAGGTACGGTGCCATGTACTTGGCGCAGTCCCGGTTCATCCCAGGCATTCAAATCGTAGCCATTGCAGATCTTGACGTGGAGAAGGCACGGAAGTCTCTTCTTGATTCCGGGTACGATGCAGGCTCCATCGTATTTGTGAAGTCCGCTAGTGAAATTAATGATGCAGCGAAGCAGGGGAAGGTATCGCTGACCACTGATTCCGACAAACTGATCCAGTCAGAACTTGATATTGTCATTGAGATCACGGGGACCGTTGAAGCAGCGACGAAGCACGCCTGGTGCGCGCTAGACAGCGGCAAGCATGTGGTGATGGTGAGCACCGAGGCCGATGCTCTCGTCGGCTGTGCCTTGCAGAAGAAGGCCGAAGAGAAAGGGGTTGTATATTCGTTTGGGTACGGAGACGAGCCGGCAGAGCTGTGCGAAATGATTGACTGGGCCAGGAGCTCGGGGTTCCAAGTCGCATGTGTCGGCAAGTACATCGAGTACACCCCGGAGAAGCGGCATTGTAATCCGAGCAATGTGTGGGACTTCAAGGGCTATCCTAAGGAGCTGAGCAGCCAGCTCAATGCCAAGCTGTTCAGCTCGTTCGTCGATGGAACCAAGACACTGACGGAGGCGTGTTGCGCGGCCAACGCATCCGGGCTGGTCCCGCCGTGGGGCGGCATGAAGTTCCCGCCGCTTGAGTATGACCAGATGCCAAACATGCTCCGTCCCAAATCGGAGGGCGGTATTCTCGACTCCTGCGATACTGTCGAAGTTCCTTCCAACTTCTATCCCGACGGAAGACTCGTCACCAAGCATCTGCGCTGGGGCGTATTCATCACCTTCAAGGCGCGCTCGGACTATGCCGCCGGCTTCTTGACCGATTTCCGCAATGAGAAGCGGGTAATGGTGGACGACACGGGCCATTACGGGCTCATGTACAGGCCGACCCACATTCTCGGGCTCGAGTTGAACAAAAGCGTTGCCTCCGTCGGCCTGTTCGGGCTTCCGACCGGCTGCCCCGAGGGATTTACTGCGGACATGGTGGCCGTCGCCAAGAAGGATCTGCAGCCTGGCGAAAGCCTGGATGGTCCGGGCGCGTACACCACGTACGGCCAACTCGTTCCGGCTAAAGAAAGCCTACAACGGCAGTATCTGCCCACAGGGTTCAGCGAAAAGGTTAAGGTCATCCGCCCTGTCAAAAAAGACACGATCTTGACCTACGCCGATGTCTCAATTGACGAAAGCCTTTTCTCGTATAAGCTTCGCAAGCAGATCGAGACAGGGAAACTCTAGTAACGCGACAAAAGAAACTTTTGGATCAGGAGGCTTTGGTTTATGGCGATAGCAACCCTACTTTCGGAGAAACAACTTGCAGAGGTACTGGCAGAGTTTATCGTAAATTACCGATATGAGGATTTACCCAAGGAAACTATTGCAAAGGTCAAAGAATACATTATCGATGTCGTAGGTTGCATGGTAGGTGGTTCGCGCGAAGAGCAAGCGCGCGTGCTGCTCGAGGTAATGCATGAGATGGGAGGCACTCCTGAAAGTTCCGTGCTTGCGCATGGCTTCAAAACATCGACCATGAATGCTGCACTCATCAACGGAACGATGGGCCACTTGTTCGACTTCGATGACGATCATCGGGAAGGGACCATGCATCCGACCGTGGTTGTTTTTCCCGCCGTTTTCGCCGTTGCGGAGAAGCTGGGAAAGAGTGGCAAGGAGCTGATTCGGGCACTGGTGCTGGGGCTCGAAGTTATGATCCGCGTAGGAGAGACATTCCTCGGCAAGTCCTACTACCAGGGATTTCATCCGACCGGTACCTGCGGCGTGTTTGGGGCCGCGGCCGCATGCGCAGCCTTGCTGGGCCTCGATGCGAAGCGAACTACTTATGCTCTTGGACTGGCCGGAAGTTTCACCGCCGGCACCCAGGAATGGAGCACCGAAGGCTCATGGCAGAAACCGCTACAGGCGGGTCACCCCGCTATGTTCGGCGTGCTCTCGGCTTTGTTGGCCCAAAAAGAGTTCATTGGCGCACGTACGGTTTTCGAAGGACCGAATGGATTCATTCGGGCGCACTCCTTCAAAGATATCTTCGACTATAGCCGTATCACCAAGGGACTCGGCAAAAAATGGGAGATGATGGACACCAGCATAAAGGTGCATGCCTGTTGCCGCTTTTCTGGACCAGTAGCGGACTGCGGCCTTGACTTATATCGGCAAGGTGTGCGCGCCAAAGATGTAAAAAGCATCGCGGCCAAAGTGTGCGACTTTTCGATACGCACGCTATGTACACCTCCTGGACCAAAGTACCGGCCCGTGACGCACGTGGACGCACAGTTCAGCATCCCGTGGGCGGTTGCGGTTGCGATTTGCAAGAACCGTACCGGCCCGGAGGAATTCACGGAACGATCGCTAGGCGACCGCGAGGTGCTGGAACTCGCCAGCAAAGTTACCTCAGAGGTCGATCCGGCAGCGGAGGCAGTGTACCCGGAGAAATACCCGGCTACGTTGGTCGCCACGCTGAAAGACGGACGACAGGTCACCGCTCATATCGAGTATCCCAAGGGGGATCCAGAAAACCCCGTCAGCATGAATGAAATTGTCGAGAAGTTCAATTACCTCACCGAAAAGTACTTTGATCAAGCCCGGAGGGAGAAAGTGGTCGAGACAGTGATGAAGCTGGATGAAGTGTCCAACGTCTCCAAGTTCGGCGACTTGCTCCGATAGCCCGCAGACCAAATACCGGCAAAGCCGCCTGTGTCTCGCCATAATCCTGATCTGCTTTTGAAACAGCAGATTACAAAAGGTTTTGAAAAACACCGGTTTCTGCTAGAACTCACCCATGTTCCACCTTCTTCGGCTGTTGCTCGGATCACTGATTCGCCTGCTGTACTCGCGTCGTGACCTGATACTGGAGAATCTGGCCCTGCGCCGGCAATTGGCAGTGTTCAAATCGAAGAACCGCAAGCCGAGGCTGACCACTCCCGACAAGCTCTTCTGGGTTTGGGTACGGCGGTTCTGGGCCGGGTGGAACAAGGCCCTCCTGGTGGTCACACTGGAAACCGTCGTTCGCTGGCACCGCGCCGGTTTTCGGCTGTATTGGACTTGGCTGTCACGCCACCAGGTTCGGCTCGGGAGGAAACGGATGAGCAAGGAAGTTCGTGACCTGATCTTCCACATGGTCGCTGAGAATCCCACTTGGGGCGCTCCGCGTATCCACGGAGAATTACAAATGCTTGGCTTTGAGATATCCGAGCGAACCGTTTCGCGTTGGGCACGATGCTGTCATTCGCCAAAATTGCGATCTGCTTTACCAACAGTAGCTTACAGTTATTGAAAATATTGGTCGGGGAGAGAGGATTTGAACCTCCGACCCCCTGGTCCCGAACCAGATTCCGCAAGCTATTGAAAACTATGGAATTTTGTGGTTTCTAAGTGATTGCTGTTGAACCTGTTGCGGCCTGCTTGTTGAACGCTATTGAACCTTATTGCTTCTGGGTGCTTTGACCGCCACAAAATCGACCACAAGTCCATGGGGTGAACCCCGTCAGTGAGACAATGTGCGTTGCTACACCTGCCGTTGTTTCTATAGTCGAACCCTTCACTTGAGACAATCTGGCCACTGCTATACGGTTTCGCTTCAGTTGTGTGCCACGCGATTGGCAAGAGGCTTTGTCCTCTGACCTCGCAGAACGAGATTCCGGGCTCGTTTGGTGGGACTCTGAAATCCTTCACTCAGCTGGGCTGGGTGGCCGGCGGACACAGTTAGTGGCCAATAGACGGCGCAACTCGCCCAACAGCGGCGGTATGGCGGCTCGGACGGCGGGAGACATTTCTCCCCCGACGGTCAGGCAGTCAGAACACTCCACGGCAAATATGAGCACGTTGTTTGCCACAGGGAGGTTCAAACGCCGGGC
>Ga0181527_1002075_pt1 | contig 19372 bp, 11 predicted proteins | sample PEATcosm2014_Bin_30_FD_119762 | JGI IMG/M metagenome (GOLD analysis project Ga0181527, IMG submission 119762) | Peatland microbial communities from MTU Mesocosm Facility, Houghton, MI, USA - PEATcosm2014_Bin06_60_metaG | ecosystem: Environmental > Terrestrial > Soil > Wetlands > Peat | place...
CGACGGCGATAATGTTTTCTTTAAGGCCGGAAATGGCACCTATTCTGGAACGCTGAAGGGAGATCAAATCGAGCTTCAGCGGACGATCGATTTCGGTTTCCGCATGCCGCGCGTAGCTGAGCCGGCAGGGCCGCGCCCGGCCATTGGGCCCCCACCGGACGGATCAGATCCGTCGATAGGAGGCGGCTTTGGACGCTCCTTAATTCCGATGGTTCTGCATCGGGTCGATCGGTAAAGCCCGGAAGCGTCGCTTGTAGGAGCACACCTTGGCATGCCCTCAGGCAGGGCAAGCTCAGCCTTTACAAAACGTGTTTGGTTGCGGCTTCGCCGCGCGGCGCTACCGCGGTCATTTGGGCAGTGAACTGCGGTGATCGAGCACGTTGGGGCAACCATGATCGTCAAGCATGCCAGGGAGGTGGCCCGGCAGCGGGCGATCGAGGAAGGCAGCAGCCTGCCGGGCTTCTGCGGAGCGTACACCGCTGGCTCGACGAACTGGCTTCCCGATGACGCTGACCTGGCCACAACCTCGCGCCAAGCTCGGACCTTCTGCCCACAGCCCTGCAAGGGGACAATCCTATCGCCGGGGCTAACCCCCGATAAGCGCTAAATTAATGGCTGGAGGCGCCCGGGAGTCCGTCAGCCGACGGACGTCATCATTTAGCCCATGGCGCCAACCGTGGGGTTCGGCACGCATCAAGCAGTTGTAGCGCCGGGCTTTAGCCCAGCATGTGCCGACCTCAAGGTCGGCGCTGCTGGTCCGGACATAGTCGAAAGTTATGAAATGTCACGATAGAGAAAGAGTGAGCACTTTTGAACAGACAGTAAAATCTCTACCGGTTAAATTGTCCGAATCATACGAGCGGAGGCACCCTCGCTGTGTGCACCGGACCTTTAATTAATACGCGACGGATGCTTCTCCCCAACCCTCCTGGACATCTGCAAGCCCTAAGAAGTGCAGTTACCAGAGCCAAATGGGCATTCCGGCATTCGGTCGGAGTGCCCCCCCTCCTTATCGGACCCTTAGTGGATGGTTGTTCGTGAATGGAATGGATGGGCCGTAAATGCAAGCCGTGGATAACCCTGCCGAGCAACAAAAGATGGTGCAACTCAAGTTGCAAGTTGACAGGGAGATGGAGCTTTTACAGCAGGCAGTCGAGGCCGCGAGCACGAATTCTGCTTCACCGGCCGAGCGGCGCAAACTGCTCGATGAAGACAAGCAGGTTATGCCCACCATCCGCAATTCCCTCAGGGAAGCACGTCTTCAGGAGGACCAGCTTTTATCCCTCCGCGACACAGCCTGGCGGCAGGATCTTACGGAGGCGATTAGTGGCGCTGCCGCCCTGGGCATCTTCAACTTAGTCCTGCTGGGCTCTATCTACTATGTTTTCATAAGGGACCTTACCGAACGCCAGCGCGCGGAGGCGGCTCTCCAATCGAGTGAAGAACGTTTGCTCGTGATGATCGCAAGCATCAAGGACTATGCCTTTGTCATGGAACCGTACCTTGCAGGAGCGCGTGATTGACCACTCGGTTGAGCTCATCCAGGCCGCCGATGAGTTGAAAATGGAACGGGAGCAGCGGCAGAGCACTGAGGAGCGCGAACAGGAGGTCCGGGACCGCCTCCGCGAAGTTATGCACCGCAGTCCTTTTCCCATGTGGACCTATGACCTGAACAAACTGGCGCTTCTGGAGGTCAACAACGCCGCCGTGGCGCTACACGGATCCTCACGTGAGGAGCTATCGAAAATGTGTATAACCGACCTTTATCCACAGGAGGAGGTCTACGAGTGGGGGAAAGTGGTGGCGAGCAGCGTCGCCCCCGGCGATAGTCCCAAAGTCTGGCGTCATCGAGTCAAGGATGGGAGCGTGATTCCGGTTGCAGTTCTGGCACGCCCGGTGGAATGGCAAGGTCGAAATGCCGCGCTGGTTGTCGTGGTCAACGAAAGGGAAGGTCATCGCTTGCAGGATATGACTATTACCATGGGAGCAGCTGTTTCGGGAATTTAGGTTTACACTCAACCGCAGGGGTCTGATCCCGAGGCTCGGCAGCCGGCACCAAGTGAGTGTAACGCGGGGCTAAACCTACGCCCTGCCAAACCCGTCATGAGAAACCGAGGTTAGCCCCCTGAGGGACTTCTTCAGGCTGATATTGAGGTGAGTCAAACTTTAAGATAATATGAAAGGAGAAAGATGTTGACAAGCAAACTGACTAGTGAGAAAATCATTACGTTGAGGCACACTTGTTCACGAACTCCAGTGGTTTGAACGAGTAGCGACTCCCTGCGACTACTTCACTAGGGCAACACCCCCGATTATTTGCACGGTAGACTAGCGTTTTGGCTCGGGCATTACTGGCTGCTATTGGACGAAAGCCATTTGACGCGGCGGCTCTTTGGGAGCAGGTTGCGGCGGATTACGGCTCTGAAGTTTCCAAGGGATGGCCGAAGCTTGGTGTCAAATGGGTCCCTCAGAAAGGACGCAAGAGATGGAATGGCGTCTGAGGTATTGGCGACTGGAGCGGTGAGCAATATTGAACAGACAGGGCAAAGAGAGATGGCCAAAATAGCCGGGGGTATTAATGGGCTCAGCGGGCGATCGTTCGCCCGCCAATTGTATCCATAAAGGCCCTGGAATCGGGATTTCCTGGGGCGTATGCCCACACTGGATTTCAAAATGGGAATCCCAGTTAGGATGAATGGTATGGAACATCATGTACTCCTCATTGAGGATGATCCTAATGTTGCCAGGGTGATCCAAGACGCGCTCGTTGGCGCAAGCGCCAGCCCGTTCATTATCCAATGGGTCAGACAACTCTCCGACGGCCTCGAACGCCTGAGGAAGGAGGTCATAACGGCGGTCTTACTCGATCTGTTCCTACCCGATAGTCAGGGCATCAACTCCTTCGTTGAGCTGTCCCTGGCCGTGCCTTATGTTCCGATTTTGGTCTTGGCTGGCTTGGGCGATGAAGATATCGCCAAGGAGGCCGTAGAGTGCGGAGCCCATGATTATCTCCTAAAGAATCGCCTCGACAGTTACTCCTTGACGCGGGCTCTTCACAGCGTGATCGCGCGCAAGGCGGCGGAAGACGCGTTGTTCCTGGAAAAGGAACGAGCCCAAATAACCCTCAACTCCATTGGAGACGCCGTCATCAGTACCGATATCTCGGGCAACATAACTTATCTCAATCAAGTCGCGGAAAAAATGACAGGCTGGTCCGGGGCGGCGGCATCAGGCCGGCCGTTTGCCGATGTGTTCCATATCGTCGACGGCGATACACGCGAAACAGTTCGCAATCCCATGCAGCTAGCCGTAAAGCAGGACCAAACCGTGCGCCTAACCTCGCACTGTGTCCTGATCCGGCGGGATGGGTTTGAATCGGCCATTGAGGATGCCACCGCCCCTATTCACTCCCGGAAAGGACAGGTTATCGGCGCTGTGATGGTTTTCCACGATGTGAGTGAGGCGCGGGCGATGACACTCAAGATGACCCATTTGGCCCAACACGACCATCTCACCGATCTGCCGAACCGACTGCTGCTGAACGACCGGATTAACCAGGCGATTTCCTTAGCCCGCCGACAAAGGAAGCACCTTGCGGTGTTGTTTTTGGATTTGGATGGCTTCAAGCAGATCAACGATACCCTGGGACATGCGATTGGCGACAAACTGCTGCAATTGGTTGCGCAACGCGCGGTGGCTTGCGTGCGCGGCTCAGACACCGTAAGCCGTCACGGGGGGGATGAATTCGTGGTCTTGCTTCCAGAAGTCGGGGACGCGGGAGATGTGGGCTCCACTGCGGAGAAGATACTCGCCGCGATTGCCAAGCCGTACGCCATCTCCGAGCGTAATCTCCATTTGAGCGGATGCATTGGCATCAGTATCTACCCCGAAGACGGTCACGATGCGGATACCCTGATCAAGAACGCAGATACCTCGATGTACCAGGCAAAGGGAAAGGAGCCCAACAGCTACCAGTTCTTCCAGCAGAAGATTAACCTCCGGAACCTCGAGCGACAATTCCTCGGGCGCAGCCTGGGCCGCGCCCTGGACCGGCAGGAGTTTTTATTGCATTACCAGCCGAAGGTAGATATCGAGGGGGGAACAATTACCGGCGCCGAGGCGCTCATACGCTGGCGGGACCCGGGTCGAGGGCTCATCCCGCCGGCGCAGTTCGTGCCCGGCGCTGAGGACTGTGGCCTCATTGTGCCGATCGGCCAGTGGGTCCTACGCGAAGCATGCACGCAAGCCCGCACCTGGATCGATGCTGGCCTGCGGCCAATCCCTGTGGCGGTCAACATCTCCGCGGTGGAGCTCCGGGCCAAGAACTTTCTCGAAGGCGTTTGCGGCATCCTGAAGGATACGGGCCTGGAACCGCACTATCTCGAACTCGAACTGACCGAACGCGTTCTCATGCAGGATGAGGCGTCCACCATGCCCGCGCTGCTGGCACTCAAAGCCATGGGGGTCCACCTCGCAGTCGATGGCTTCGGCACCGGGTATTCCAGCTTGAGCTATCTGAAGCGATTCCCGATCGACACCGTGAAGATCAATCAGTCGTTTATGCTCGAGATCAGCACCAACGGGGACGCCGCCGCATTCCTCGGCGCCGTGATCGGCATGGGCAAAACCCTGAAGAAACGAGTTGTTGCGGAGGGCGTAGAAACACGAGAGCAGCTTGCCTTCCTTGCAACCGAGCACTGTAGCGAGGGACAAGGCTTTTATTTCAGCCCGCCCGTGGCTGCTGAACATTTCGCCCGGCTACCTTACATGCAACAGGCGTGGAATTGACAACCGGCAACGGCCGGTCCGGGGCCTCAACCGCCCTACAGCTTGATTCTCGGTTATCGTCGAGATGGAGATCCCCAACAAGCTTGGTTGATTATATGTCCTCCTCTATGTATCCTAATGGCATGCTTGACGACACACGATTAGATATGCGCCCGGCGGAGCGTAAGCGGGTGCGAATGGCTGTGACTCTGGTGATAGAGAGTGATGAGGCTGAATACCTCGCCACGACCGTGGACCTCTCCCCTTATGGCTTGCGACTGCAATCCGACGCCACCCTTGCCCCCGGCCAGCCCGTGGGCCTCCTTCTTGCTACCGAACCCGCCTGCGTCGTTAAAGCGCGCGTAGTCTGGGTAGGCAAGGCTGACTCGGCCCAAGCTGGTCAGGCAGGATTCCAATTCTTGAACCCCCTTACAGGGCCAGTGTGCTGAAGTTCGAATAGGTCATGCAACAAATTCGCAATGGGTAGGGGGTAGTGTCCTAACAGTGTTTTACTGGGATTTTGGAATTCCCATCAGATTCTATAAAGGCGAGTAATCAAGCGTATTCTCCAGGCTTCAAGGAGTTTAAGAACTCAAGCCCCGCAAAGGTCCACTCGCTGGACTCGTATTCCTGCACCCAAACCACGCGAGTAGGAATAGCATGCGGGAATTCCCCCTTGGGAACGACTCCCACCCACTCTCCTGGAACCAACGCGAGCTTGGTTCGAACCCTCGCTCCGTGCAGGGAAATGTCGAGGGTGATGGCTGAATCGTCCGCCTTGAAGTGGTCCGGGTCCAACACGAGGCTGATTGGGATTGTCGCTGGTCGGCACTCCCACCGACGGGAAGTATGGGAGGTATTCTCGTGCATCGGCAGCCCCTCCTTTCTTGGTCAGACCCATGAGATGAGCCCGCCAAACATGATACAAATTCTCGAGCCATATACCACGTAATCAGGTACAGACTCAGCCTGAAGCACCCAGCGGAGAGATGTAAACAGGAATATTCGACTCCTAGATAATATTTCATATTGGCCCGCAATGAGTTGTGTACGATTCGATACCATCACAATAGGCTGGACTCCATTGAGTTCAGCAGCCTGGGATCTTGCCGAATCATGGTTGGTGCTCCGCCCACTCCGCGCCTCAAAGCGAATGAGCCAAGGACCCTATGTAGGCGTGAATTGAAGGAGAGTGACGTTTTGTCCGTACGTCCCATGGACCAGGCACTGAGCCCTTGTAAGGGACGATGAGGTCTATCAAAGCCCTCAAGGTCGAGCTTTCTTGACCGCGAAGCGGCCTTGTTGTTAGGTTAGAGCGTTCGGCACCTTACACGGGGCGTGAGCATTGATGGCAACTCCTCCACGAGGGCTCAAAGCCGCGTTGACGCGCCGGGACTTCCTGGGTGTATGCGGCTCTGCCTCTGCACTGTTCCTCCCCGCGCCTTTGTCTGGGGCGGGCGGAGTTCCGCTCACTCAGGAAGCTGCGACTCAGGCGGTTGCGGCGAACCCGCTGTTCCATGACTATCGGATTCTCCCTCAATATCGAACGCGCTCGCCCCTCGAGGAGCTGATTCGAAAAGCACGGCAGAAGGTGGACGATTATCCCAGCGAGAAGTATGGGCGTGAGATAGAAACCCTCTTCACCCGCTGGGCAGTTGACCTTCGCCGAAAGAAGGATAACCTGCGCGCGCTCGCCGCGTTCCTTTCGCCGCAGCTTATGGCGGCTTCGCCCCGCGCCCAGACACTTGAAACAGTCCGCGATGATTCGATAATCACGATCCGGCGCGCAAAGTTTTTCGCGGACCTGTCGCTGGGGCGGGACGCCTTTCTCGAAGAATTCCGATCTTCGCTCGTTTTGTTCTCCGAAGTACTCGTCGCCGATTTTAAGGTGGCGGATTTGCAGGTCGCCTCGGATTCTCCGCTCTGCATCTCGGCCGAGATTCGCTACACGCTCGTGGGCACAGGGCCGCGCCTCTACCGGTTCGAGCGAATCGGCGCGTGGAAGATCGATTGGGAGCAGGACGCGGCGGCATGGATGGCGAGGAAGTGGCAACCGCTGGCGGAAATACAGAGCCTCACCCCTCATCCGGTATACGTCGACATCACCTCCACTGCCTTGAAGGACGTCTCCTCTTTTCGCACTCAATTGCGGCCCGGAACGGATTATTGGCGGACGGTGCTCGACGGCGCGACCGGAATCGACGTTTATGGAAACAACGGCGTTGCGGCGGGTGATTACGATAATGATGGGTTCGACGACCTCTATATCTGCCAGCCCTCAGGCCTACCCAACCGGCTCTACCACAACCGTGGCGACGGCACTTTCGAGGACGTGACGGAAGCGGCCGGCGTAGGCGTGCTCGACAACACGCCTTGCGCCCTCTTCGCGGACATCAACAACAACGGCCGCCAGGACCTGGTGGTGGTTACCGCCAGCGGCCCGCTGCTCTTCCTCAATCAGGGAAACGGCAAGTTTGCGCTGAAGCCGGAGGCATTTCGATTCGCCCAACCCCCGCAGGGGGCCTTTACAGGCGCGGCCTTCGGCGACTACGATCGCGATGGGCGCCTCGACATCTATTTCTGTTTGTATAGTTATTACAAAGGGCTCGAGCAATACCACTTTCCTGTCCCCTACTTCGACGCGCGAAACGGCCCGCCCAACTTCCTGTTTCACAACGAAGGGGACGCAACCTTCCGGGATGTCACGGGGGCGACGGGTCTCAACCAGAACAACGATCGCTTCAGCTTCGATTGCACATGGTCCGACTATGACAACGATGGATGGCCGGACCTGTACGTGGTAAACGATTTTGGACGGAAGAATCTCTATCACAACAATCGTGACGGGACGTTCTCGGATATTGCCGAGGAGGCAGGGGTCGTGGATGTCGGACCTGGAATGAGTTCCTGCTGGTTCGACTACGACAATGACCTGAACTTCGATCTCTACGTTTCGGACATGTGGGAAGCCTCCGGTATGCGACTGACGTCGCAGATGAGTTTTCTGGAGCACATGCCTCCCGACGTGCGCGAGATATTCCGTCACCATGCCAAAGGCAACTCCCTTTTTCACAACCTCGGTAACGGCCGGTTTGAGGATCGCAGCGCGGCGGCGGGAATCGAGAGGGCGGGCTGGTCATGGTCCAGCCACGCCTGGGATTTCGCGCACGATGGACGGTCGCACCTTTACGTCGCCAATGGCATGATTTCCGGCCCCAGCCACGATGACCTGGAAAGCTTCTTCTGGCAACAGGTAGTGTCGCAGTCTCCGGTGGACGCTCATCCCACGATCCCTTATGAACTCGGCTGGAACGCCATTAATGAACTGATCCGCTCCGACGGGACCTGGGCGGGCTATCAACGCAACGTTCTTTTCTACAACAATGGCGACGGCACCTTTTCCAAGATTTCGGGCGCTGTCGGCCTGGACTTTCAGGATGACAGCCGCGCCTTCGCCCTCGCCGATTTCGATCACGACGGGCGGATGGAGATTGCCCTGAAGAATCGGATGGGACCCCAATTGCGCATCCTGCGTTGCGAGGCGGCGGGTCTCGGCAACGCGCTGGCCCTCCGGCTGCGGGGGATCAAAAGCAATCGCGATGCGGTGGGCGCAGTCGTCATCCTCGAGACCACCGAGGGGCGTCAGATGAAGATGCTGCAAGCCGGCACAGGCTTCCCCTCTCAGCACACTAAAGAGATTTTCTTCGGAATCGGCAAGGCCGTTTCCGCCCGCGCTGAAATCCGCTGGCCCAGTGGCAGCGTCCAGCATTTGGAGGGGCTGCCCGCGAATCACCGGATTGAAATCGAAGAAGACGCCGAGAGATTTGAGGTTGCGGCGTTTGCCCGCCATCAGCCTCTCGCGACAGTTCCAGTTCCCCCGGCGCCCGTGCCGCCACCCGCCGACTGTGAAACCTGGCTCATTGATCCCATCCTTGCTCCCGATTTCCAACTGCCGGACGTCACGGGTGAGACGCACCTTCTGTCGGCGCTGCGGGGCACGGCGGTGGCTCTGAATTTCTGGGCTACCTGGAGCCCGCCCAGCGTCGAGACTTTGCGCGCGCTTGATCGTTCCCCGGCGTTGAGAAAACCGGGGACTTGCGAAATGCTGGCCATCAACCTCGACAAGCCGCAAGATGCGGTGCAGGTGCGCGCGTTCGTGCGCGCGAATGCACTGCGCCTGCCCATCCTGCTGGCCGATGACGACGTGGCGGGCATTTACAATCTTGTTTACCACTTCATGTTTGACCGGCGGCGAAACCTCGGTTTGCCCACTACATTTCTGATCGACCCCAAGGGGTTCATCGTGAAGGTCTATCAGGGACCCGTCGAGGCCGAGCGCTTGAACGCGGACCGCGCGCGTATTCCGCAAACACCCGAGGAAAGGGGAAGGTTGGCCCTGCCGTTTCCCGGAACGCTGCACTTGGGGGAATTCCGGCGCAACTCGTTCACTTACGGTGCGGCCTTTTCCCAGGCTGGTTACTTCGACGAGGCCATCCGGGAATTCACCCTGGCTCTCGAAGCCAATCCCGATTACGCCGAGGCGCAGTACAATCTGGGAACGCTCTATTTGAAGCAAGGGAAGCCGGAAGAGGCTCGTCGCCATCTTCTGCGCACGCTGGAATTGCGCCCCGAGTATCCCGATGCGCTCAACAATCTCGGATTGCTGGCGGCGCAGGCCGGCGATAACGCTGAGGCCACCCGCTATTTTCAGCAGGCCATCAGCCAGCGTCCTGATTACGCCCTCGCTCTGTTCAACCTGGGAAACGTCTATCGCCGCGAGCAGCGGTTCAACGAAGCGAAACAAGTTTTGGACCGCGCCGTCGCTCTGGCCCCTGACGATCCGGAGATCAATTACGGACTCGGGATGCTTTACGCGCAACTCAACGATTTGGACGGTGCACTCAAGTATTGGCAGCAGGCCGTGAACCTTCGCCCCGATTATCCGCAGGCGCTCAATAATCTCGGCGTGCTGTTTATGCGCCAGGGTAAAACGGCAGATGCGCAGGAAGAATTCCAGAAAGCCATTCGCGTGGCGCCCGACTTTGATCAGCCCTACCTGAACCTCGCGCAACTTTATATGGGGCGGGGGGAGAAAACCCAAGCTCGCGAGATCTTGCAGGAGTGGCTTGCGCGGCATCCTGATCACGCCGCGGCAAAAAGCTTGCTTGAACAGGTGGGCCATTGATTGTGGATAAAGGGCAAATCCCCGCTACTGGGGGCTAGAAGATGGGAGAAGGGAGGGGCAAGATGACCGCAAACGCCGCCCGTTTGCCACTCGCCAAATTGTCCCTTTCGCTTGTCTGCCTCCTGGCGGGGTTACTGCTTCCCCGGGGTTGGATCGGTACCCAGACTGCGCCCCCCCCTCCCAGCGCGACAACGCCGCAGACCGCCGCCGAGGCGCACTTTGCGGCTGGGCGGGACCTTTTGTCCCAGCACCGCCCGAAAGAGGCGGAGGCGGAAATCCGGGCCGGCCTTCTGTTGTCTCCAAAGAACGTCGCAGCTCTCAATCTGCTCGGAATCTCCCTGGGCGAACAAAAGGACTTTGCCGGAGCGGAGAAAACGTTTCAGCTTGCGATTACGACGAACCCTCACCTGCCGGACGCCCACACCAATCTGGGCAACATATACGTCGCTCAGCAGAAGAACGGCCTCGCCGAGCGTGAATTCCGCGACGCGCTGCGCCTCGACCCGGCCAACCGCGACGCGAACTACAACCTTGGGCTAGTCCTGCTGGCCCGGAACGACCCGCGAGACGCCATCACTTACTTCAATCGAGTGCACCCGCAAGGCCCGGAGGTTCTCCTCAACCTGACCCAGGCGTACCTGGGCGCCGGGCAGAAGGAGAAGGGTCTGGAACTCGCGCGGTCGCTCTCCGCGCAGGCGAAGAACGACGTTCGCGCGCACTTCACGCTCGGGCTTCTTCTGGCCAAACAAAAGCAGTACAGCGACGCCATCCACGAGTTCGAAATCGCCAACTCGCTCCAGCCCGACACCTTTGAGACCCTGTTCAACCTCGGCCAAGTCTATTTGAAAGAAGGGGATAAGGATAAGGCCGTGGATATTCTGGGCCAAGCCCTGAAACTCTCCCCGAATTCTGTTGAGACCCTCTATCTCATTGCCCAAACTTTATCGGGCGAAGGCAAGGACCTCGATGCCCTCGAGTTGCTCGTCAAAGCGCACAAGCTTGCTCCGGCGAATACCGATGTCATCTTCCTCATGGCGCGTCTGAGCATGAAACAGTCGTTCTTTGAAGACGCCATTCCGCTGCTGGAGGAGGGACTTAAGGCTGCTCCCAATCGCCCGAACCTGCTTGCGGCACTCGGTGAATGTTACTTCATGTCGGGAAAATCGGATCAAGCGCGGGACACGTTCCAGACGCTCATCCAGGTTAACCCTTCCGCTCGCTCATACGCTTTCATGGCTCTCTGCTACCGCAACCAGGGGCGATTTGACGAGGCGGTAAAGTACCTGGAGCAGGGGCTTAAGGCCGACCCTCGCGACGTGTCGTGCCTTTACAACCTGGGCTATATCGCGAGCCGCCAGGGGCAATACGACGTGGCGGCGAAATGGCTTCAACAAGCCCTCGCCGCCGACCCCAATTACGTCGAGGCCCTGCGGGAGTTGGCTGACGTTAAGATCCGCCAGAAGAAGTTTGAGGAAGCCGTGCCCCTGTTGCGGAAGTGCGCACGACTGGATCCTCATCCGGCGCCGGTCTACTACCGGCTCCAGACGGTCGAGAGGAATCTCCACCAGACGGAGGCAGCGGATCGCGACCTGAAAATCTTCCAAACCCTCTCCCGCGACCCCACTCCCCTTCCCTCCGCGTTCCAGAACATCTTCGCCTATCTGGATCATCGCGCTGACCTTACCCCCCAGCAGCAGGCCCAGTCTGACATCGCGCAGTTGGAACAGGAGGTGAAAGACCATTCCGACCGGCCGCAGAACTTTTATTTTCTCGCCGAAGCGTATTTGAAGCTGGGAAGGGTCGCGGACGCCAAGCAAGCTATCGCTCAGCTCGACCAGTTAAGCCAGGGTGATTTTCGCACCACGGTGGGAGTGGGAGTGCTGCTGGCTCGGTACCACCAATATCCGGATGCCATCGCGCATTTTCAGCAAGCTCTCCAATCCAATCCGAATTCCGACGACGCGTGGTACGACCTCGCCGATGCCTATTTCCGCGAGCGCGATTATATGGACGCCCTCGCGGCCGCGCAGCAAGTCTCGCCTCAAGGGCAGAAGGATCCGAGCAATTTGGCCCTGCTCGCTGATATCCTCGCCCACCTCGGGCAGTCCGACGAGGCGGTCAAGTTGTTGCGCCAGGAAATAGCCGCCAACCCCGATCAGGACCAGGCCTATCTCTCTCTGGCGCTGGTCTATCTGCGGGCGAATGACCCTGCGGACGCGAAAGAGGCGCTGCAACGTGGGCTCGCGCGCACTCCCGACTCAGGTGAGCTCCTCTGGGGCATGGGGGTCTTGTCGGCCCTGGAGGGAGACATCGGAAAAGCTGAGCAGCATTTGAAAGAATCGGTGGACCTGCTGCCGGGATGGGTAGGAGGTTATTCGGCGCTCGGAGTGCTGTATTACCAGACCGGGCAAATCGCCAAGTCGCGGGAAACTTTGGAGCGGTTTAAACAGAGCGGCCCGCGCGGCGCGCTCAATGTCCAAGGGATCGAGCAAGCCCTGGCCGCCACAGGGCCGGGGAATGCGAGCAGCGGGAAAGCTCATGCCATGACGCCGCAAGATCGGCAACAATTCCTGCAAATCGCCCTGGCCCTTGCCGATCAAGCCCCTTAAGCCCCAAGGTACGTGGTAGGTGGCACGGGCATCCTGCCCGTGACCCGTCATGGCCAGGATGGCCATGCCACAAGCTGGGAGCGCGGGCTTCCAGCCCGCTCCGAATGAGGAGAGCGGCCAGGATGGCCGCGCTCCCAGCGGGGAGTTCAGTAATCTAAAGATACTAGGTCCCCGTTTTAAAGGAACAATGTGTCCGAAAGAAACTTGCGAGAGGTGCGAAAAAAAGCTTGACAAGCCTATTTTACCCATGCTAATCAGTTAAGCGTTTAACTGAACTACTTGTTCTTTTCGTCGGGTTTAGGAAAACCAAGAATCGAGCATAAGGGCGGTCGCGAATTAATCACGGGAGGCCTGAAGCAGACCCATGACTCGGTTCATTTCCCGGTGTGCGATCTTCTGTGTGGTTGCTGCGGCCCGAGGAAAGACCCCGAAAATCGAAGCGTCATTCCTGGGCCAATCCAACCAAACGGCATTTCACAGGTATCCAGCTCTCCACCCGCGTAAGCCTGCGGAGGAGGATTAGGAGGATGAGTTAATGCGAAGATACGGGTATTCCCTGCGTTACCTCTTTCTGGCCTTGGCTGTCCCTGCCGTTTTCATTTTGACCAGTGTCCAGCTTCACGCTCAGGCGGATACGGGGTCAATTCAGGGAACCATCAAGGACCAAACCGGCGCAGTTATCCCCAACGCCAAGGTGACCCTGACGAATGAAGGAACCAACCTTGCTGTCACCATGGATTCCCGAGGTGACGGCACTTACGTTTTTACTCCTGTCAAGATCGGTGTTTACTCGGTAAGTGCTGAAGCTTCAGGTTTCGCCAAGGACGTTCAACCTCATATCAACCTGGAACTTCAACAGCAATTAGTGATTGACCTCACGCTAAAGCCCGGCGCAGTGACCCAGACCATTGAAGTCACCGGCGCGGCGCCAGTCCTACAGACCCAGAACGCCTCAGTCGGCCAGGTCGTCAATTCGAAAGAGGTCAACGACTTGCCCTTGAACGGGCGGAATTTCACCTTTCTCGCGCAATTAGGGGCAGGCGTTAACACGCCGGAAGCCGATACGCGCGGCAATGCCGCATCCGGCGCCTTCTCGGCCAACGGCTTGCGGCCTGCTCAAAACAACTACCTGCTCGACGGAATTGACAACAACTCGAACGCCGTGGACTTTCTGAACGGCACCAACTTCGTGGTTCTCCCGCCCGTGGATGCGATTTCGGAGTTCAAGGTGCAGACCTCGGATTACAGCGCGCAGTTTGGCCGCGCTGGCGGGGCCATCATGAACGCCACAATGAAATCCGGCACGAACCAGTTCCATGGCACCGCCTGGGAATTTGTCCGCAACGATAAGTTCGACGCCGCGGACTGGTTTGAAGACGAAGTTGGCATACCCGGCAATAAGGGTGAATTTCGGCAAAACCAGTTCGGAGGCACCCTGGGTGGCCCGATCATTAAGAACAAAGTATTCTTCTTCGGCGACTACGAAGGCCTGCGCCGGCGGCAGGGGGAAGTTTCAACTTCCAGCGTCCCGACCGCGGGTGAGGTCAGCAGTGGCTTCACCAATTTGACGGATATTATCAACGGCCAGTCTGGGACTCAAACCGATGACCTCGGCCGGTCGTTCCCGAATGGAACCGTTTTCGATCCCGCGACCCTCCGTACGGTCACCGCAAATTCCGTGGATCCCGTTACCGGCATGACCGCGACGACGACGGGATATGTCCGCGATCCCTTTAGCACCTGCGCGCTCACGACCGTCACCTATACCCTTGCCGCTTGCGGGCTCAACCAGCTTCCCGCCGGCCGGATTGACGCCAACGCGGTTAAGATCCTCGGGCTTTATCCTGCGGCCAACACCGGGGGCATCACCAGCAACTATACCTCCTCGCCCTTAGGGACCGAAAACCGCAACGCGTTTGACGCGCGCGTGGACTTCAACCGGGGAGACAAGGACCAGATCTTCGCGGCGTTTCACTTTGTCAACGATCCGCAGTTCATTCCGGGTCCCTTCAAGGGAATCGCCGATGGGGGGTCTTTCATCGAGGGAATCCAGACCGCGAATTCCACTGCGCCGGTTCTCAGTTGGACGCATACGATTTCACCCACCAGCGTGAACGAGGCGCGGATTGGATACAGCCGCCTCGGTACATCCCGCACTGGGCCCGTCCCTAGCGACAGCGGAATTCCGGGCCAGTATGGAATTCAGGGCATTCCTCAGTTCGCCCTCAACGGCGGCCTGCCCGCGTTCGGAATCGCCGGCCTGAATACCATCGGTAGCAACAACTACCTGCCTTCGGTGGAAACGAGTGAAACCACCCAGGCAGCGGACAATTTCACCAAGACGTACGGCAAACACACCTTTAAGATGGGCATCGAATACCAACGCGTCAGGTACGCCACCCTTCAGCCACCCTTCTCCCACGGCCAGTTCAATTTCGATGGGGATTACACCGAGATTCCCGGGGGGCAATCCGACGACACCGGCATGGCGCAAATGGTCTTGACCCCCGGCCCGACCTCCCTGGTGGGAGTGCCTGGCGCCGCACCCTACGACGGGGGATCGGACCAAATCTATGCCTCCAATAACGCCCGGACCGATGATGGAAAGAATTACTGGGGCGCTTATTTCGAGGATGACTTTAAAGTAAGTCCCAAGCTGACCGTGAACCTGGGGCTTCGTTGGGACTATTTCGGCCAGACGTTTGAACGCTTCGGCGCCCAAGCCAACCTGATTCCGGGAATCAATGGCGCCGCTGCCACGTACCTGATTCCCATTCAGCGGGAAAACTCCGTGCTGTCCCCGAGCTTCCTACAGGATACGGCCAATGACAACTACACCTACACCAACTCGGCCGGGGCGACAGAGACGTACGTGGGGACGCCCATTAACATCGTCTATACCCGGCAACGCGGCTTGGGCACCTCGCAAAGGGACAACTTGGGTCCGCGTATTGGGTTCGCCTACCAAGCCTCGTCGAAGCTGGTCGTGCGCGGCGGATACGGCATGTTCTACAACGGGTTTGAAAACCGCGGATATGGCCCCAACATTGGAGAGAATTATCCTTTCCAGTTCGGCTTTACCCCCGGCGCCACCAACAGCGAAACACCGATTAACGCCGCCACGTTCCCGAGCCTCGCCGGCACTGCATGCGCCAACTTCTTTGCCTTTGAGTCGGGCTTTACTTGCACACCTCTCGACCCGGCCCTGGTAGGAGCGGCGGGATTGGGCTTCCATAGTATCCAATACAACTACAAAACCCCTTACACGCAAGGTTGGAACATGACCTTCCAGTATGAAGTGACGCCCAACACCACGGTAACGATGGCCTACGTGGGGAATACAACTCGCCACATCGAGGTGTTTCCCGGCACCAATAACGTGAACGCCATCACCCCAGTAAGCGGTGCGATTTCGCAGTTGTACCTTGCCCTACCACTGTTCGGGCAAGGATCCAGCTACGACGCAACGGAAGGTTCGAGTTACTACAACAGCCTACAGGCCTCGGTGGAAAAACGCTTTTCGCAAGGTCTGACCTTCCTCGGGACCTACACTTTTGGGAGGGCCCGGAGTGATACCGGAGACCTTCTCAATGGAGGGGTCGGGGAAGGACATCGAGCCCCCACCCTGGCCGGCTTCGGGATTCAGGGTGATTACCAGGACGCCGACTACGATATTCGTAACGTCGTTCACTTCAGCGGTATCTACGAACTTCCCTTCGGAAAGGGGAAAGCATTCGGGAAGGACACCTCGGGAGCGGCAAACCAGATCATCGGCGGCTGGTCGATGCAATGGATCGCCACCATTCAGGGCGGTCAACCTCTGACGATTGGCTGCCCGGACGGTACCACGGGCAGCTTAGGGTGCACCGCGTTCATCATTCCGGGGGTTAACCGGCACGGGAGCATGACCAACCCCGCAACTTCTAATGACCGACACAGCGGATTCCTGAACGCAGCCGCCTTCACTCAGCCTTGCCAGCCTGGGACGACTACCCCTACGGGTTGCGTCACGGTACCTGATAATCTGTCCCTGTTGGGCGGGGGTGATAGTCAGGTTTCCGGTCCGGGCATAACTGCTTTCGACTACTCCCTGTTCAAGAACTTCAAGCTGACCGAGCGGTTCGGCCTCCAATTCCGGAGTGAGTTCTTCAACATCCTCAACCACCCCACGTTCGATCCTCCGAATTTTGGTGGAAATGGGGTCACTTCGGTTCCGAATTCGGGCACCTACAATAACGTGAACTTTGGGGACATTGGAGCAACACGCTTCCCGTCCAAGGATGCGCGTCAGATTCAATTCGCTTTGAAGCTTTTGTTCTAGGTTAAGTCAAAGCATAACCCACAAGGGCGCCCTAATGTACCGGGACGCCCTTGTTATTTGCTACCTTGAAGTGGTGCTAAGATAAACTGGTAATGTTCCGCTTTCCGTGGCGAGCAGTCGGTCTACTTCTCTCCGCCGCCCTGTGCGCGTCGGCAAACCGGACGGGCACCGAGGCGCTTGACCGCAAGTTCCAATCCGCACTTGCTCATTTCAATTCCGGGCAATACCCCGTCGCCCAGCAGGAGCTCGAAGCGCTTAACAAGGCTGTGCCCAATAGTTTTGACGTTCTGGAGCTACTCGGGCTCGTTTACTCGTCGGAAGGCCACGAGGAAAAGGCCACGCCGCTCTTTGAACAAGCCGTGCGGCTTCGCCCAACGTCCGGGCCGGCACGAAATAACCTAGCCACAAGCCTTGTGCACCGTGGAAAGATGCCGCTGGCGGAGAAGGAATTCAAGAAAGTCGTCGAACTCGAACCCGAAAGCTTCGACGCCAATCACAACCTCGGAGCGTTTTATCTTCGATCGGGAAATATCTCCGCGGCCATCCCGTACCTGGAAAAAGCGCAACGTGTGAATCCTGCCGACTATGACAATGGCTACGATCTGGCGATGGCGGACCAGGAAACCGGCCGTTTGCCGGAAGCCCGTGAGCAGATTCAGGCACTCTTAAAGCAGAAGGACACAGCCGAGTTGCACAACCTGCTTGCCGGGGTGGAAGAGAAGGCAGGAGATTATGTTGCCGCGGTAAATCAATACGAGCTCGCGGCGCACATGGATCCGAGCGAGTCTAACCTCTTCGATTGGGGAGGCGAACTTCTTCTCCATCAAACTCCGGACCCCGCCATCGAAGTTTTCTCCGAGGGGCTGAAACGCTATCCCACGTCAGCGCGGCTCGCCGTCGGTTTGGGCCTTGCCCTTTATTTGCAGGGCAGCTTCGACGAGGCCGTGAAGGCCCTTATGCACGGCGCCGACCTCGACCCTTCCGACCTTCGGGCGTACTCGGTCTTGAGCTTAGCTTACGACAGGGCCCCGGGGCAGGCCGACGATGTGGTGGAGTGCTTCCATCGTTTTTCTGACCTCCGGCCGCATGACGCGCAGGCCACCTTGTATTACGCCCTGAGCCTATGGAAGGCAAGGCGGCAGGAGACTTCTCCGGCCTATCTTGATCAAGTTGAGTCTTTATTGAAAAAGGCCGTCGCCCTCGATCCTTCCCTTCCGGACGCCCATCTTCAGCTTGCCAACCTTTACTCGCAACGGCACAGGTTCGCCGAGGCCGTGCCGGAATACCAGGAGGCGCTCCGGCTCTCCCCGAGTATCCCCGACGCCCACTTCCGCCTGGGTCAGGCCTATGTGCACCTGGAGAAAAAGGATTTGGCCGATAAGGAGTTCCAAATCCACCAGAAACTCTACGCGCAGCAATTGGCCGACGATGACAAGCGGCGCTCGGAACTTAAGCAATTCGTCTATTCCATGAAGGACACTCACGCCGGGCAGTAAAGAATTTAGTGATTGGTGAAGGATGAGGGCAAGACCTGGGAGCGCGGGCTTCCAGCCCGCATTGGAATAGGAGAGCGGGCTGGAAGCCCGCGCTCCCAGGCGCGATTGGTGATGGGTTAAGCGATCCAGGCGCGTAGGGCGGCGGCGAGGTGGTCGAGGGGGACAGGCTGCGTCTCCCGCCAGAGGGCGAATTCCGGGGGCGCGACCACGTAAGCTTGCCCGAGGCTCTCGGCCAGGCAGACGCATACGGTCGAGCGCTGGTATTCCTCATACCGGTGGGCGGCCAACCACACGTAGAGCGCCAGCATTTGCGCGTCCACGGCGCTTCCGGGCAAGTCGTCGACGGCAGGGAGAGGGTTCACCTGGTCCGGGTTATCGAACACGGCCACACCGGTAAAAGGCTTGGGCTTGCTGCGAATCCCGAATTGCGCGGCCAGGAAGGAAGGCCGGGCGCGGCGAAACGCTTCCGAGGCCGCCCACTCCACAAACGAGTTGCCATAGATCACGGCGCCGTTGCCGGTGAGATACAGCGCCCGCAAGAACTCTCGAACTGCCGGTTCCGAAGCCACCTCCGGAGGACACCACGGAGTGACGTCGACTTTGCGCAGATGATCGAACACTGCGTCGGCGTCGGCAAGATCCTTGCTCATGGTATTCATTTCGTGGGAGAAGCTCTGCCGGTAGCGGTCCAGCCGCGCGTTGCTGAGCAAGATCGCAGTGGGAATGGCAGCAGCGGAAAGCCCCCCGTCCACAAGATGATCCACCAGGCTGTTTCCAGCCTCGATTACCCAAGTGTCCGCAGACGAGGCTTCGGAACGGCTCCGGGCGGCGTCCAGCAGTCCTCCCGAACGCCCACCGGCCGCGGTGGGTGTGCCGGCGAGCAGAAACTCCAAAGGGCTGTTAAGGCCGCCGGCCCGAGTGAGATCGAGTTCGAGAGGCCGGCCGATTCCCTGCCACCGGCGCCACACACTCGCCGCATCGACGGGGAGAGGCA
>Ga0181527_1002076_pt1 | contig 19359 bp, 20 predicted proteins | sample PEATcosm2014_Bin_30_FD_119762 | JGI IMG/M metagenome (GOLD analysis project Ga0181527, IMG submission 119762) | Peatland microbial communities from MTU Mesocosm Facility, Houghton, MI, USA - PEATcosm2014_Bin06_60_metaG | ecosystem: Environmental > Terrestrial > Soil > Wetlands > Peat | place...
GAAGTAGCGCCGGATATACCAGCGCGTGTCGAGGATCAAAAAGATCAAGAAAATCTCCAAGCCCTCATCAGCATATGGGTCGATAGCGGCAACTGTTGGGTTGCTTTAGACTCCAACTCTCGCGTTATCGGGTTCATTCTTACAGAGCCTGCCATGGAGATAAGGATTCTGGAAAAGAATAAGGCCACATATATGCCATACATCGGCGTGAGTAAGAAATGGCAAGGACGTGGGGTGTTTCCCCATCTGCTAGATGATCTAAAATCCCAAAGTGAGCCTTTAACAGTCAGCGTACTCCACAAGAACAAAAGCGATATGGTAGCCAGGCTCGAAAAAGAGGGATTTGCGAAAGACAGCAGACAAGATCCAAAGCAAACCTACCTTAGATGGAATCCTCCCAATGCCGCGCAAGCCGACAAAGTCTGACGATCCCGAACAATCTAAGCGGTTCATAGACACCGCTATCGAAGTCGGCGCGGATGGCGATGATGATGCCTTGGAGCGCGCATTTAGGAAGATTGTTTTGCCAAAGCAGCGCGCCAAAACTCCCGGCGACCCTCCATCGTCCAAACGCGATTCCTGATGTCGTTGTGATGGGTGCATAGGAAATCGTAGTCGATAACGCCCGCATGAACTTTTACAGCGGATGATAATTCAAAAAACGATCTGCGATGATCTGGCCAAGCTCTCCCCTGCTGGCCAAGCCACATTCCTTGATGCAACATCCAATCGGTTGGCTTAAGCCCGCGCTTATGCTCTTTCCACCAAGCGTTCTTTCGTTCGTGCTCTTTACGCGCCTCCCATGCGACGAAATCGGCGGCTTGGATAGGTAGGACATTCCTAAAAGAATGTTGCCCCTTTAGCGATGACCAGCGCATGTTTTCGCTTGCGTTGTAGCGGACGAATGAGGCGCTGTATTCGACGGCCGTCGCAACGATCCTTTCAGCATCATCCAGCCGGTCGCAGATGAGTTCCAGCGTATCCAGCGGGTAGATCATGTGCAGCTCTCCCATGGTCGCGTACATTGCGAGCGGAAGCGCCTCTAAGTTCATCCCGTATTCTGCATTAAACTCCTTGAGATCGGGCAGTCGGATCAGTGAACCGGCACAAGTAAGACCAGAGGTAGCTACAACCTCGATTAGATCGGCCAAGAGTTTTTTGCAGGCCGCCTGATTGTTCTTTCCCGCGAATTTTGCGAGAGGCCCCTTGGGGTCATGCAACTCTTTCATATGCAGATAGGGCGCCCCGTTATCGGCCAGTGCCTTAGCCCATGCGGTCTCGAATGCCTTCCACCCGTCTACCGTCGTGACGTAGCCGCAAAAAGCCACCGCATTATGCGGATCGGCATCCTTACCGCTTTCATCAAAATAGCCCTTAAAGGCACCCATAAGGGCATCCCCCGGCGGATTGACTAGCGCCGACCAGTTCACAATTGGGACGCTCACGACTCACCCCCCAGGCCTTCGCCAGCAGGGGTGCTTGGCAGCCGTTCGTACACCGGGTGTTCACGAATCGTCCCGCATATAAACCATATACCCCTAGCGGGTGGGGCCGCCAAGTGTAACGTCGCCCTTTCTTTCGTTCGTCATTGCCGGACCTGATCCGGCAATCCATGCGGCGACGAGGCTCATTCAGAGTTTCCGATAGGCCTGCGCAGTTGCACTTCAGCATGGACCACCGGGTCAAGCCCGGTGGTGACGAGGAGAATGAGTAGCGTGGCAAAACTCGGGCGCAAGGGCGTCGCGGGAACGAGGTCTCGTGTCGTCATGCCCGGCCTTTCGCCTAAAGATGAAACGAGGCCGCCCCGAAGAGAGCGAGCCGTAAATTCAGGAGGGGCCACTCGCTTGAAAATCCATTCGAAAGGGGCCGAGACCAAAAATCTGGTCTGGCCCCTTTACCCCGGTTCCGGGCCAAAAGGGACCAACGGCCCCGGTAAAAAAGGCCATGCAAAGGGAGGGTCCCGCCGCGCCGTACATCCGTGGCGACGAGGGCCAAGCCGACTCCGCTGGCGTGGATTCGGCAAAGGGGCAATCTTGGTTTTCCTTGCGTAGGCAACGAATCGGAGCCACCTTGCGCGCCTTTGCGCAACCCATCGTTGACCATGGCCTTTATTCTCACCCTGAATCCGGAAGAACAGTCGGCAACCGTTAATCGACACGGCAATGAGATCGTCGTGATTGTGCCGCTCGGCTATGACGATGCGCGGCCTCTAATTTACTCTTTAATGCTCGGTCTTTCTCCTATGGCCGGCGGAGACCTAGAGTTCTTTTTTTGTATTATTGAAGCAGATAATCAATATAATACTGAGAAACAACTGTGGAGCGGCTTAGATACGACCGAGATATTCTCGGGTGAACATCGCACCTCAATTCTAAAAGGCCTTTTGGGTGCCACAGAAATGCTCGTAAATGCGGTTAAACCGTCACAAGTGACCATGTGTACGATTGACACAGAGGCTCCCAAAAAGGCCGACCGTAAGCATTTATTGATTGCCCGTGTGTTTGAAACGTGCGGTTATGCCGTTAAATGCGCTGACGAATACCACGGTAAGCGCGTATGGCAGATGGAACGACAGCCCGAAGCGGTGCGTTCCATGGCAGCCGGTGGAGGTGACCATGATGAAGCGTGAAGAGCAGACTAAGCTCCTCGACGCGGCGCCTGAGCGCCTGCGCGCGCGCGTCACCATTTGGCTGAAAGTGCCGGCGGTCAAAGCCGCTGTGCATCGCAAGGACGAAAAAGCCGATGGCAACCGTCCCGTGCCACAGCGACGTCGCGGCACGCCCGCTTGCGCGTAAGCGCGCCTGAACTCCGTCCTCCGTCAATTACCTGGAACCGCTTGCGGCGATTCGGGCGGTCGTTTCCAGTGCAATTGGCTGAGTGCCGAGCGACCTTCGCGAGTTCGAGTATCGCCATAACCTGCGGCACCAACCCTACCTGATGTTCGATTGTATTTTGCAGACTTTTCCCAAGGCTCGGGTTGGGTGACAATCACCCGCAACAAACGGTCAAACCGCTCTATGGTGTTAGACTTTTTCAATGCGGAACCTTCCTTTGTCATCTACCCACAACTTACAACGAAATTCGGACGGAGGCATGTCATGGGCCGTCGCCCTCAGTAAGAACTCATGTTGTTGTTCAATAGGAAGCAATGGCTGGCTCTTTCCCACAAGCACGCTAAAGAATGAATCTCCGCCCTTGCCCTGTTCGGGGCGTCGTACCTCTCCATATTCCGCTAATGGAATAAAGACGTGATCCCCCGCAGGGAGCGATCGAATTTCGGGAAAAGTCCACGGGCCTTCATATTCTTTTTGCGGCTCGATTGTGATGATGTGCAGTCTGCAAAATTCTGCGGATTTTGAATCGTGGTTGTTCGAGAGCTTAACGTTGAATGTCCGCTTCGTATACCACGGACCACCCGACGTTTTGAAAAACGGACCACTTTCACCAACTTCAATTTGAAGATCTGAGGCTGGTTTATCTTCCGCAATAATGCGGGATTCCGGCAGCGTTACGATTTCAGCGGTGGCCGGATTCAGATTCCACCTAAACAACAAGTCTATGGATGTAGCCGTTGCGTCTGGCGCGGTAACCGCGAGCTTCAGTTTATATTCCCCCGCATATCTGAACATTTCCTGCCAATTTATTGAACTTGACCGGCGATCCAGAGGTACGTTGAGTTCGGCTCGTCCATCTTCAAAAATCACCAATAAATCCATGTGCTCCTGCACGCCTTCATGGATTGTAATCGTTCCATCGTTTGGATTGCCGTGTGCAAATGGCAGCAATGGATTCTCGCCCGCGAGTAATTCATTGCCTGCCCGCGTGACAGATAAAATACGGCCGCGACAGCCGGGAATGTTTCCGCCTTCTGCATCTACCCGAAGGCGATACCAGTCACATTTGGTTTGACGTGCAAACTGTTGTGGCGGGTCGGCCGAGCCTGCGACCCGAACGAAAAATGTTTCAGTGTAAATTGTGTCGCGTCGAACGCAACCAGCATCGCTCATGTTGAATGAGCACTTCAATATGGGCTTCGGCGTTTCCGCGACCCGAGTCGCCGTGGAATTAGCGGCGTTTGCCGGCTTAAGTTTTTTGCGAACCCAACGGATTAACTCGACCGAAAGAAAGATTGCGGACGCCACCGCGCCAAGTGCCCAGAGGGCTACAATTACATTCTGAAACGCACAGGACTGCCACGGCCACGGCGAAACCGTGTTGAACAACTCGCAAATGTTCCGATTGACCGGCTCTAATCCGGCCTGACCGATGGTCAATATGTAACCGAAGGTCACGATCCAAAGTCCGGAGAGAATACGGAATGCCCAAAGCATGCGCGACTCCTCATCCCAATCCTAGGGTTAGTATGGGCACATACGGAATGTCCCCTAAACATGGCTATATGTCCCAAGAGGATATATGCGCCCAAATTTTTCGTAGAACATATTGCGAACAGAGAACAGATCGTGTACAGTGCCTCGATCATTCATTGGCAGCGGCCAACGGGGCCGGGGCGATGGGGCTGAAGCGGCCGGCGGAGCGTTTTGTGGCGGTCGAGCGGCTTCCGTGTCTTCCGAATCCCGGCCATAAGGAGCACGACAAATGAGTGCAGCGCTTCGTCTCGTCGAAGGATCGTCCATGGACAAATCGAAAGCCCTTGATGCCGCGCTCTCCCAGATCGAGCGCAGTTTCGGCAAGGGCTCGATCATGCGGCTCGGCAAGAACATGGCGGCGATGGATATCGACACCGTGTCCACCGGCTCGCTCGGCCTCGATATCGCGCTCGGCATCGGCGGGCTGCCGCGCGGCCGCGTGGTCGAAATCTACGGCCCGGAATCCTCGGGCAAAACCACGCTCGCTTTGCATTGCCTCTCCGAAGCGCAGAAGAAGGGCGGCACCTGCGCCTTCATCGACGCCGAACATGCGCTCGATCCGATCTATGCGCGCAAGCTCGGCGTCAATGTCGACGACCTTTTGATCTCGCAGCCCGATGCCGGCGAGCAGGCGCTGGAAATCGCCGATACCCTGGTGCGCTCCGGCGCGGTCGACGTTCTGGTGATCGATTCGGTGGCGGCGCTGGTGCCGCGCGCCGAGCTCGAGGGCGAGATGGGCGACAGCCAGCCCGGGCTCCAAGCGCGGCTCATGAGCCAAGCGCTGCGCAAGCTCACCGCCTCGATCAACCGCTCCAACACCATGGTGATCTTCATCAACCAGATCCGCATGAAGATCGGGGTGATGTACGGCTCGCCGGAAACCACGACCGGCGGTCATGCGCTCAAATTCTACGCTTCGGTTCGGCTCGATATCCGCCGCATCGGCGCGATCAAGGAGCGCGACGAGGTGGTCGGCAATCAAACGCGGGTGAAGGTCGTCAAGAACAAGCTCGCGCCGCCGTTCAAGCAGGTCGAATTCGACATCATGTACGGCGAAGGCATTTCCAAGGTCGGCGAATTGATCGATCTCGGCGTCAAGGCCGGCGTCGTGGAAAAATCCGGCGCCTGGTTCTCCTACGACAGCCAGCGCATCGGCCAGGGCCGCGAGAACGCCAAGACCTTCCTCAGGGCCAATCCCGACATCGCCGCCAAGATCGAGGCGGCGGTCCGCCAGAATTCCGGCCTGATCGCCGAAAAAATCCTGGCCGGCGAGAACGAGCGCGCCGAAGACGACGACGCTGCGGAAGGGTAAGACGCGAGAGATCGCATTTGCGCGTCGGCATGGCCGGGCTCGTCCCGGCCATTAGGTCTTCGGCCATTACCTCTTCGGCCATTACCTCTTCGGCCATTACCTCTTCGGCGATTACCCTTTCGGCCATGCCGTTTTCGGCCATCCCGTTTGACGTTGCACCGAGACCGCTCGAACGGCATGCCCGGCATGAGCGTCCACGGTTCGGCCCGCCAAAGGCGGGACCCGAGCGCCGGGCGTGACGCAGTCCTTGGGTTGGCGGCGCTTCGCCCGCCGCTACGCGCCGCGGCGCTCGGCGGTCCAGGAGCCGGAGCAGGCGCCGCCGCTCCAGGAGCCGCCGCCGCCGTCGCCGGCGAGCCGGCCGGAGCCGATGGCGCTCTTGCCGGCGGCGCTCACCGTCACGGTGATGGCGCCGGTCTGGGCGACCTGTCCGCTGATGTCGAAGCCGGTCGAGCCGGCATTGGCCAGCCTGCCGTTCTCGATGCGGATCGGATAGCGGTAGCCGCGGTCGCAATCGCCCTTTTCGGTAACGATCGACACGCTCCACAGCCCGTCGTAACGCGGCTGAGCGAAACCGGTCGAGGCGGTCAAAGCGGCGGCGGTGACGACAAGGGCGCACAACGCGCCGCGGCCGGTTCGGCTTGGCAAACGGATCATGGCTAACGTCCCTGTTTGCGGGTGGCGACCCGCTTGATTGGTGAGCCGAGGAAATGAGTGCGGAAAGCCCGCTCACTCCCCTTAGTCGCGTCAAACTGAGAAAGCGTTTAAGGGCTAAAAGTTCAAATCCAGTTGATGAGCGTCGTAAAAATGCCGCAGATCGGCCGCGATCCGGGTCTGTTCGCTCGAAACGGGCGAATTTTTTCGCTTTTGGAGAGTTTTAACGCTGGTGCGGCCGGCTACTGGTGTCCGCCGCCGCTCGGTGGTTTGGGTGCCGCCGGGCCCGACGGCGTGGCGGCGGGCGGATCGGCCATCACCAGCCGATAGCCGACGCCGAGTTCGGTGAGCAGGATGCGCGGTTGCGTCGGGTCGGCTTCGATCTTGCGGCGCAGCTTGCGCACGAAAATGCGCAAATAATGGGTATCGTCGATATGCTCGTTGCCCCAGACTTCGCGCAGCAGGAACTGATGGGTGACGACATTGCCGGAATGCTGCGCCAGGATTTGCAACAGCCGGTATTCCTTGGGCGTGAGGGCTACCCGCTGATCGTTGATGAAGACGGCCCGGGCGGCAAAATCGATCGACAGCGGGCCGAATTTCACCAACGGTTCACCGTGCGCGGCGCGCAACTGCCGTCGCAGCGCCGAATGCGCCCGCGCCAATAGTTCGGCCATGCCGAACGGCTTGACCACGTAATCGTCGGCACCGAGTTCGAGCAGCCGCACCTTCTCGGCCTCGCTGCCGCGCACCGAGAGCACGATCAGCGGCACCGTCGACCAGGCCCGCAGCCGCTCCAGCACGTCGGCGCCGTCCATATCCGGCAGGCCGAGATCGAGGATCACCAGATCCGAGGGTTTCAGCGTCGCCGCGCGCAGGGCCTCCGCGCCGGTCTCGGCCTCCCGCACCGTGAAGCCGTCGAGCTCGAAACCGGTGCGCAGAAAGCGCCGGATCTGAATCTCGTCGTCGACCACCAGCACGCTTGACGGTATCTCACTCATCGATCGTGGTCTCCGATGGCGCCGTCTCCCCCGGCAATGGCAGATGGATCGCAACGGTTGTGCCGCGGTCGACGCCTTCGCTCTCGACTTCGACCTTGCCGCCGTTGGCCGAGATGAAGGCGTTGGCGATCCACAGGCCGAGCCCGGAGCCGGATGTGGTCGCGGCGTGGCGCGGCCCGCGGAAGAAACGGCCGCCGACCTGGCGCTTTTCCTCGCCGGACAGTCCGGCGCCGCGATCGTGCACCGAGAGCACGACGAATTGCCCATTGAGCCGCGCGCGAACGTGGATCGGCGCGCTGTCCGAGGAATATTTCGCGGCATTGTCGAGGATTTGCACCAGCGCCTGTTCGACCTGCGCCGGGTCGGCGCGCACGATCGGCAGATTGGAATCCAATTCGAGCGTGACCGGATGGCCGGCGAGGCGGCGCCTGCGATGTTCGACCGCCGCATTGACGATGTCGACCGGCTCGATCCACTGCAATTTCGGCCGCACCTGCTGGCTCGATATCGTGGTCGCATCGAGCAGGTTCTGAATGTCGTTATTGAGCCGTTCGGCTTCGTCGCGGACCACGCCGGTGAGTGCGTGCAGGCGCTCGTCGCGAGCGAGCGCCGGCGCATTCGACAGGATGGTCGCGGCGCCGAGGATCGCTGCGAGCGGCGTGCGCAATTCATGCGACACCGAGCCGATCAGGGCCTCGCGCAGCAGCTCGGTTTCCGAGCGCATCTTCGCCTCGTTGAGGGCGCGCGCGACGTCGAGCCGCTCCAGCGTCGCCGCGGCGTCGGCGAGCGCGTCGTCGATGCGCTGGCGGATGCCGGCGAGCGTTTCGCCGGAGGCGCCGCCGAGATCGACGGCGACGATGCCGAAATCGGGCGTTTTCGGCGACACCCGGCGGATCAGCCAGGTATTGCCGTTGTCGTCGTCGATGGTGCGTTCGCGGCCTTCGTCCTGTTCGACCAAGGCGACCTCGGCGCGCAGCCGTTCCGGCACGCCCTCGGCATGGCCGGTGTCGGCGGCACTGAGCAGCACCACTTTGCGCTGCACGAGATTGGCGAGGTGGTTCTGGATCGCGACGAAAATCTCGGCCGCGCTCGGCGCCGCGGCAAGGCGTCGCGAAAACGCGTAGAGGTCGCTCATCTCCTGTTCGCGTTTGCGCGCGATCATGGTGTGGCGCTTGGCCTGGTTGGCGAGATGGGACACCACCACGGCGACGACCATGAACAGAACGAGATTCAGCGCTTCCTGCGGCGAGGCGACGCGAAAGCTGTAGAACTGCGCGAAATAGAGGTACCCCGACAGGATGACGCCGGCGACCGCGGTGACCAGCGCCGGAACGACGCCGAGTTGATAGCCGGCGAGCATCACCGGCAACAGGTAGAGCACCGAGCCGCGCAGGATGCCCAGATATTCGCGCAACAAGACGGCGACCGCCGTCGTCGCCCCGACCAGCAGCAGCGCGATGCCGATACCGCGCAGGTGGCACCAGATCGCGGCAAGCCGGAGCTTGAGTTTCGAATTCGATGGCACCGAAAAGCCGCTCAAAATAATCAGGCCGAACTGCCGGGAAAGGCTGTGCCGGGAAGATAGGATGCGGCCGTCGGCGCGACCATCTTTTTCATGCCGCGGGCCGGGTCCGAGCGCGCTGCGGCGAACAAATTTCCGTAATTAACCATATTTTGTTTATTTGAAATTTACGGCCGGTTCTGTCGGCCGGCGGGCCGGCGCCGTGCCGCGTGCCGTGTAGACTAAAAACCGACGGCTATTCGAAACGGATTTCGCTGCGGTCCAACATCTTGCCGCAATCGTCCGGTTCAATAAGCCCAAATCTGCGGCGGGAAGGCTTCCACCATCTTCACCTTCCCCCTGTGGGTCTGCGCCCCCGGCGACCCCCCGCCGGGGGCGCATGTGTTATGCGGCTTCGTCATTCCGGGGCCAGGCGAAGCGCGGAGCCCGGAATCCACGACCACGGTTCGTGACGATGGATTCGGGACTTGTCGTTTCGCGACGATCCGGAATGACGAACAAATTATTTCGCCAGCAAAAATCCCAGCACGGTGTCGGCGTAAGCCTGTGGCTGCTCGACATTGGCGATGTGGGCGGCTTCGAGCACCGCGATCTTGGCGCCGGGAATATGCGCCCGGATGAACTCGTTGCCCTCGAGCGGCGTCGCCGGATCCTGCCGGCCGGCGATGACCAGAGTGGGCGCGGTGATCTTCGGCAACAGCGGGCGATGATCCATGTCGCGAACGGCTTCGGCGCAGGCGACAAAGCCTTCGAGCTTGGTCGCCACGAACATGTCGCGCATCTTCGCGATCGCCCCCGGCGCGCGTTCGCGGAAATCCTTGGTGAACCAGCGCTCCATATTGGAATCGACGACGCCTGCTAGTCCCTTTTCGCGCACCAGTTCGAGGCGCGCATCCCACATCGCCTTGTCGGGATAATAGCAGGCGGTGTTGGAGAGGATGAGTTTGTCGACGCGGTTCGCCGCGTTGGCGCCGAGCCACTGCCCGACCATGCCGCCCATCGACAACCCGCACCAATTGATTTTCTGGATGCCGAGCCCGTCCAGCACCGCGAGCACGTCGCGGCCGAAGCGCTCCATCGAATAGCGACCCTGCGGCACCCCGGACTTGCCGTGACCGCGCCGGTCGTAGCGGACGAGGCGGAAGTGGCGGGTGAATGGGGCGACCTGTTCGTCCCACATATGCAAGTCGGTGCCGAGCGAATTCGACAGCATCAGCACGGGAGCGCTGTTCGGCCCTTCCACTTCGACATGAATGATGCAGCCATCGTCGGCTTTGATGTCCGGCATGTTTTCCTCTCCTTGGCGTCGCGCCTTACTAGCTCCCGGAGCACGGCGCGCCAACCCCTCGCAAATGGCCTTTCCAGAGGCGGTCCGAGGCGCTAAGCGATAGGGCGCAGCGGACCAAGGGAGTGACGCGCATGGCGATGACGATGAACGGCGAGGTTCAGCTCGCAGCGCAGCCGCAGACGATCTGGGAGAAGCTCAACGATCCCGCGACGCTGAAGCTTTGCATCCCCGGCTGCGAGCAGCTCGACAAGTTATCCGACACCGAGCTTCAGGCCGTCGCCACGGTGAAGATCGGGCCGGTCAAGGCCAAATTCAAAGGCAAGGTCACGCTGTCCGATCTCGATCCGCCGCACGGCTACAAGATTTCCGGTCAGGGCGACGGCGGCGTCGCCGGCTTCGCCAAGGGCGGCGCCACCGTCAAGCTGACCCCCAAGGATGGCGGCACGCTGTTGAGCTACGACGTCGAGGCGCAGATCGGCGGCAAGCTCGCTCAGCTCGGTCAGCGGCTGGTCAATGGCGCGGCCAAGAAGGTGGCCGACGACTTTTTTGAGAATTTTGCCAAAGCGGTCAATCCGGCAAGTTGATCCCAGGGGCAGGGCCGGGGTCGGCGGGTTCGATCCCACGCGGGAAAGTCTGCGCCGGAAGAGCCCATCGATACCGCAACTCCCTTGACCGCGACCCGCGCCGCGGTTCAAACTCACTCTTGTTCCGGTACGAAATCGCAAAAAACGATCCAGATTGGCCTGGAACCCGATCCGCGGGCCTTATGCGGCCCGAATCGAGAGAGACGACCGAAATTTTGAGGAGGCACCCATGGCAGCGCATGTGGCGACCGACATGGCAACCGTTACCCTGACCGTCAACGGCAAACCGGTCACCGCGACTATCGATCCCCGGACGCTGTTGGTGCAGCTGCTGCGCGACCATTTACGGCTCACCGGCACGCATGTCGGTTGCGACACCTCGCAATGCGGCGCCTGCGTCGTCCACGTCAACGGCCAGGCGATAAAGTCGTGCACCGTGCTCGCGCTGCAGCTCGACGGCGCCGAGGTGCTCACCATCGAGGGGCTCGCCGCGGCCGACGGGCCGCTGCATCCGATGCAGGAGGCGTTCCGCGAGAACCACGGCCTGCAATGCGGTTACTGCACCCCGGGCATGATCATGACCGCGGTGGATATGGTGCGTCGCAAGGGCCACGATCTCGACGACCACACCATCCGCGAAGAGCTCGAGGGCAACATCTGCCGTTGCACTGGCTACCATAATATCGTCAAGGCGATCGCCGCGGGCGCGCGCGCCATGCGCGGCGATGCGCCGACGACAAAGGCCGCCGAATAGCGCTGGGCTATCGGGGAGGATAATTGCCGAAAGGGCAATGCCATGAGCGCAACCGGTATCGGCGCCGCGGTGCGCCGCAAGGAAGACCGCCGCTTCATCACCGGCACGGGCCACTATACCGACGACATCACCCGGCCCGGCCAAGTCTTCGCCTATTTCATACGCTCGCCGCACGCGCACGCGACGATCAAAGCGATCGACGCCAAGGCTGCAGCCGCCATGCCCGGCGTGCTCGCGGTGCTCACCGGCACCGAGCTTGCAGCCGACAAGATCGGCAATCTGATCTGCGGCTGGATGATCCATTCCAAGGACGGCACGCCGATGAAGATGGCTGCGCATCCGGCGCTCGCCAACGGCAAGGCCTGCCATGTCGGCGATGCGATCGCGGTCGTGGTCGCCGAGACGCTGGCGCAGGCGCGCGACGCCGCCGAGAAAGTCAAGATCGACTACGGCGTGCTGCCGGCGGTCGCCGATCCGGCGGCGGCGCAAAAACCGGGCGCGCCGCAAATTCACGACATCGCGCCGAACAATACGATCTATCAATGGCATCTCGGCGACGCCAAAGCGGTCGAGGCCGCTTTCAAGGCGGCGAAGCACGTCGCCAAGCTCGATATCGTCAACAACCGCTTGGTGCCGAATGCGATCGAGCCGCGCGCGGCGATCGGCGACTACGATTCCGGCTCCGGTACCTTCACGCTGTGGAATACGACGCAGAACCCGCATGTCGCGCGTCTGGTCATCGCTGCGTTCGTCGGCATGGCACCGGAGCACAAGCTGCGGGTCATCGCGCCCGATGTCGGCGGCGGCTTCGGTTCGAAGATTTTCATCTATCCCGAGGAAGTCGTGGCGTTGTGGGCCTCGAAGCGGGTCGGCCGGCCGGTGAAGTGGGTTTGCGACCGTTCGGAAGCGTTCCTCAGCGACGCGCACGGCCGCGATCACGTCACCCAAGCCGAGATGGCTTTCGATGCCGGCGGCAAGATCACGGCGCTGCGGGCCAAGACCGTCGCCAATCTCGGCGCCTATATGTCGACCTTCTCGTCGTCGGTGCCGACTTATCTCTATGCCACGCTGCTGTCGGGCCAGTACGACATTCCGCAAATCTATTGCGAGGTCGACGCCGTCTACACCAACACCGTGCCGGTCGACGCCTATCGCGGCGCCGGCCGACCGGAAGCGACCTTCGTGGTCGAGCGGCTGGTCGAAATCGGCGCCCGCGAGCTGGGCCTGAACCCGGCCGAACTGCGGCGCAAGAATTTCGTGCACAAATTCCCGCACCAGACGCCGGTGATCATGACCTACGACGCCGGCGACTATGACGCTTCGCTCGAGAAAGCGATGCAGCTTGCCGACTACAAAGGCTTCACCGCGCGCAAGCGCGAGTCGGCCCGTCATGGCAAGCTGCGCGGCATCGGCTTTTCGACCTATATCGAGGCCTGCGGCATCGCGCCGTCGCAGGCGGTCGGCTCGCTCGGCGCCGGCGTCGGCTTATGGGAATCCGCCGAAGTGCGGGTCAATCCGACCGGCTCGGTCGAAATCCTCACCGGCTCGCATTCGCACGGCCAGGGCCACGAAACGACGTTTGCGCAGGTGGTCTCGGAACGGCTCGGCATACCGATCGACGATGTCTCGGTGGTGCACGGCGATACCGACAAAGTGCAATTCGGCATGGGCACCTATGGCTCGCGATCGGGCGCGGTCGGCATGTCGGCCTTGGTCAAGGCGCTCGACAAGGTCGAGGCCAAGGCCAAGAAGGTCGCCGCGCATCTGCTCGAAGCCGCCGAAGGCGACATCGAATTCAAGGATGGAAAGTTCAGCGTCGCCGGCACCGACAAATCGGCGGCCTGGGGCGAGGTCACGCTCAATGCCTATGTCGCGCACAAATTCTCCGGCCAGGAGCTCGAGCCGGGGCTGAAGGAAGGCGCCTTCTACGATCCGACCAATTTCACCTTCCCGGCCGGTTGCCATATCTGCGAAGTCGAGATCGATCCCGAGACCGGCAACACCGAGGTCGTGGCCTGGACCGCGGTCGACGACTTCGGCATCGTGGTCAATCCGATGATCGTCGAGGGCCAGGTCCACGGCGGCATCGCGCAAGGTGTCGGCCAGGCGCTCTACGAGGGTGCGATCTACGACAAGAGCGGACAGCTCGTCACCGGCTCGTTCATGGATTACGCCATGCCGCGCGCCGACTATTTTCCGACGCTGAAGGTCGACACGACGGTGACGCGATGCCCGTCGAATCCGCTCGGCATCAAAGGCTGCGGCGAGGCCGGCGCCATCGCCGCGCCGGCCGCCGTCATCAACGCCATCACTGATGCGATCGGCACCGAACAAATCGCCATGCCGGCGACGCCGGCGGCGGTGTGGGCGGCGCTGCAGAAGTCGAACAAGCTGCCGCACGCGGCGTGAATGAATAATTTCCCTCTCCCCGCTTGCGGGGAGAGGGTCGGGGTGAGGGGGCCTCTCCGCTGGGCTCAGAATCGTGGATAGGCCCCCTCACCCTCGCTTCGCTCGACCTCTCCCCGCACGCGGGGAGAGGTGAAAATTAAACGGAGGACTGCGATGTACGCCTTCACCTTCCATCGCCCGCAGACGGTGCGGCAGGCGGCCGGCTTGCTCGGCAAGAACGAGGACGCCAAATTGCTCGCCGGCGGCCAGAGTCTGTTGCCGACGATGAAGCTGCGGCTGGCCGGTCCGCCGCAAGTCATCGACATGGCCTTGATCGAGGGGCTGTCAGGCATCGAGCTTGCCGGGCGCTCGCTCAATATCGGCGCGATGACGCGTCATTACGAGGTCAACGATTCGCCGGTGGTGCAGCAGGCGATCCCGGTGCTGGCCAAGATGGCCGGCTTGATCGGCGACCCGGCGGTGCGCCACCGCGGCACGCTCGGCGGTTCGGTCGCCAACAACGACCCCAACGCCGATTATCCCGCGGCCTGCCTTGGGCTCGGCGCCACCATCATCACCAATAAGCGCCGCATCAAGGCCGACGATTACTTCACCGGCATGTTCTCGACCGCGCTCGAGCCCGGCGAGATCATCACCAAAGTGAGCTTCCCGATCCCGAAAAAAGCGGGCTACCAGAAGTTCCGCAATCAGGCGTCGCGGTTCGCGCTGGTCGGCGTGTTCGTGAGTAAGCGCGGCAGCGAAATCCGCGTCGCGGTCACCGGCGCCGGTTCGAACGGCGTGTTCCGCGTCACTTCGTTCGAGGAAGCGCTGAAGAAGCGCTTTGCGCCGAAATCGCTCGAAGGCCTGACCATTCCTTCGGACGGCATGAACAGCGATATCCACGGCAGCGCCGAATACCGCGCGCATCTGGTCGGCGTGCTGGCCCGCCGCGCGGTGGCGGATGCGATCGGGAAGGGTGGGGAGTGATCGGAAGGCGGATCGGAACGACGGCACCAATTCGATCCGTCTTCGATCTCACCACCGACGTCATGGCGAGACTTGATCCGGCCATCGCCGTTTTTAGGTAGGCAAGAACTCGTCGTCGCCCGCCTCAGAGTCGACTTGCTTCCGAAAGTCGACGACCGCCGCGGGCAGGCTCGTCACGAGACGTTGGATGGCCGCCACTGTCGGCACAGCCTTCGCGGCATCGAAGTCGTCGTAGGAATGCCTGGCCCGGTGCTTGGCCCGCTTCGCCTCCAGCAAGTCCTTGGCGACCGCCTCCGTAAGCAGCGCGGGCCGCGCATAGGCGTCCGTGCGCGGTCGGGAAAGCCGGATGACGAGATCCTTGTGAAACTCCTCGCCGGTCGGCTGCTCCTCGCGAAGGATGTCCATGATGCGCTTCAGCGCGCTCTCCGCCGCCGTGTAGCCGGCCTGAACGGCGAATTGGAAGGAGGCGGAGGCCTTGTACCCTTGGAGACCAGGCGCGTCGAAATCGGCCAGGCGGTAGATTTCGACGGCCTTGCCGAAGTGACCGACGGCTGTGGCGATGTCGGTGTCTACGTCGATCGAGCGGCCGTCGCTCACGGGATCACCAGAGTACGGGGGCTGATGCGATCGAGAAACGCTGCCTTGGTCGCCGATTTGGCAAGCACATCCACCGGAATGCGGCATTTCTTGCAGACTTCCTCGACATGCTCGACCGCGAGCATTTCCGCGCCGGCCGGAAAATCGACGACCACGTCAAGGTCGCTGTCGGCGCCGATCCGGCCCTCGGCGGCCGATCCGAAGACGAGGAAGCGCCCGCCATGCTCTGCGCCGTAGCGCCTCAGATCGAGGATGACATCGGCAACCGCGGCCCGGCGCCGCGCCGCTTCTCGCGCCTTTCTCTCTGCTATCGTTACGACTTGCGGCATTTCGAAGCCTGCGCATCCTGAAGTTCGGCGGTTCTTGGGTGCGGTCGTCCACCGCGTGCAAATATAGCAAGCGTAATCCGGATGAGCGTAGCGAAATCCGGGGCCAGCCTCTCCGGTCACAATCCCGGATTTCGCGTTGCTCGATCCGGGCTGCGCCGATCCCGGGTCTGCAGCGCAACATTCCGCTGCGCCGCACCCGGGAAACGCGTGTGGCGCATTTGGAAGGGATGTCATGTTGTCAGCGACGGCGCCCTTGACAGTCGTCCTCTAAACGGTTACATAAGGCGCAGCTTGCTCATCAGGGACGCCTTCGCGAGGGTACTCCCGACTGGTGGAGCGAGTGCGGTGCCCGCGGGCGGACGATACATCCGCTCCCGGGCGGCTCCGGACACCGCCCGGTCGGCAGATCGTGGACCGGCCTGCGAGGAGCTCGCTGGACTGGGACAGGGGAAGATGCGGGTGACACCCTGATCTTCCCCCGCGCAAGCGTGGGGCGGGATGCAGTCTCGGAAGCGAACCGGCGCGACAAACGCGCCACGGATGGCTACATTGCCCGGATGAACACACCTGCCACCCGACCTTTGCCCGCCTCCATCGACGCCACCGTCGAACTTCTCGCCGAGGCCGAATATCTCGCCGACCGTTCGCTCGGCACGGTGCTCTATCTGGCGCTGAAGATGGGCCGGCCGATCTTTCTCGAAGGCGAGGCCGGCGTCGGCAAGACCGAGATCGCCAAAGTGCTGTCGGCGACGCTCGGCCGCCGCTTGATCCGGCTGCAATGCTACGAAGGCCTCGATGTCGCCGCCGCGGTCTACGAGTGGAACTACGCCGCGCAGATGATCGCCATCCGCGTCGCCGAGGCCGAAGGCGAGCACGATCGCACCCGGCTCGAACACGACGTGTTTTCCGAGCGCTTTCTGATCAAGCGGCCGCTGTTGCAGGCGCTCGAGCCGGACACTGCCGGCGCGCCGGTGCTGTTGATCGACGAGATCGACCGCACCGACGAGGCGTTCGAAGCGTTCTTGTTGGAAGTCCTCGCCGACTTCCAGATCACGATTCCGGAAATGGGCACGGTGAAGGCCGCGCAGCCGCCGATCGTCGTCATCACCTCGAACCGGACCCGCGAAGTGCACGACGCGCTCAAGCGCCGTTGCCTCTATCACTGGGTCGGTTATCCGACCGCCGAGCGCGAGTTGGCCATCGTGCGCGCCAAGATGCCCGGCGTGAGCAAGAAACTGTCCGAGCAGGTGGTGGCTTTCGTCCAGGCCTTGCGCAAACAGGATCTGTTCAAATCGCCGGGCGTCGCTGAAACCCTCGATTGGGCGGCGGCGCTGTCCGAGCTCGACGTGGTCGCGCTCGATCCGGCCACGGTTTCCGACACGCTCGGCGTGCTTCTGAAATATCAGGACGACATCGCGCGGCTCGAAGGCAGTAAGGTCAAGGAACTGCTCGACGAGGTGAAGGCGGACTTGCGGGCGGCGGAGTAGTTTTACCTCTCCCGTGGGGAGAGGTCGGCGCGCGTAGCGCGCCGGGTGAGGCGCTCGGGCGGTGCAGGAATATCTCTGGAGAGGCTCGAGGAGCCATGATCGATAGATCCGAACCCCCTCACCCCAACCCTCTCCCCTCCGGGGAGAGGGAGCAGCAAGGCCGTCTCGCCGAGAACATCGTCTACTTCGCCCGCGCGCTGCGCGCTGCCGGCATTCCGGTCGGACCCGGCGCGGTGCTCGACGTACTCGAAGCGGTGCAGGCGGCCGGCGTCGGCACGCGCGAGGATTTTTACTGGACGCTGCATGCGGTGTTCGTGAAACGCCACGAACACACGATCCTGTTCGATCAGGCGTTCCGCATCTTCTTTCGCCGCCGCGGCTATGTCGATCAGCTCTTGGCGATGATGCTGCCGCAGGCGCCGACTGTGCCGCAAGCGCCGCAGGCCGGTGCCACGCGCGTGCACGAGGCCCTGTTCGCAGGGCTGGACGACAAGCTGAAAAAGGAGCGCGAGATCGAACTCGACGCCCGCTTGACCGTGTCCGACCGCGAAGTGCTGCAGCGCAAGGATTTCGCGCAAATGACGGCAGCCGAAATCGCCGCGGCAAAGGCGGCGATGGCGCGGCTCGTGTTGCCGCTTGCGCAAGTGCGCACCCGCCGCCTCGCGCCCGATCCGCACGGCCATGTCATCGACATCCGCCGCACCTTGCGCGCCAGCATGAAAGGCGGCGGCGATTTCATCGATCTGCGCTTCATCGGGCCGAAGACCAAGCCGACGCCGCTTGTCGCGCTGCTCGACATCTCCGGCTCGATGAGCCAGTACAGCCGCATCTTCCTGCATTTTCTGCACGCCTTGACCGATGCGAGGAAACGCGTCGCGACCTTTCTGTTCGGCACCCGGCTGACCAACGTCACCCGTTCGCTGCGCGAGCGCGATCCGGACGACGCGTTGGCCGCCTGCTCGGCGGCGGTCCCGGACTGGTCGGGCGGTACCCGGATCGCCTCGTCGCTGCGCAATTTCAACAAATTATGGGCGCGCCGCGTGCTCTCCCAGGGGGCCGTGGTGCTCCTGATCACCGACGGGCTCGAACGCGATGCCGACGACACGCTCGGTTTCGAGATCGACCGGCTGCACCGTTCGTGCCGGCGGCTGGTCTGGCTCAATCCGCTGTTACGCTTCGACGGCTTCGAGGCGCGCGCCCGCGGCATCAAAAGCATGCTGCCGCATGTCGACGAGTTCCGGCCGATCCATAATCTCGATTCGATGGCCGCCCTGGTGGGCGCGCTGGCGCACGGGGGCGGCCGGGCCGGGGACCCGAAAACCTGGCTGCAAAAGGTCGCCTGACGCATTATATTCGGTGGAATATAGCGAATGAAAGACGACCTTCTCCCCGCACGCGGGGAGAAGGAGCAAAATAAAGGAGGCCGCCATGCTCTCGACCGACAACGACATTCTCAAAGCCGCCGAGGATTGGCGTAAGGACGGCCGCGCGGTCGCGCTGGCGACGGTGGTCGAAACCTGGGGCTCGGCGCCGCGGCCGGTCGGCTCCAATCTCGTCATCGACGGCGACGGCAATTTCCTCGGCTCGGTGTCCGGCGGCTGCGTCGAAGGCGCCGTGGTCACCGAGGCGCTCGACGTGATCGAGAGCGGCAAGCCCATAATGCTGGAATTCGGCGTCGCCGACGAAACCGCCTGGAAAGTCGGCCTGTCATGCGGCGGCACCATCCGGGTATTTGTCGAGAAAGTGGAGTAACTGTCATTCCGGGGCTCGGCCCCGTTGGGCCGAGAGCCCGGAATCCATAGCCACGGAGCAAGAAGCTCTTTTTTGGTGATTATGGATTCCGGACAGCCGCGCTTCGCGCTGCTTCCGGAATGACGAACGGGATAGCAACATGAAACTCGATATCCTCATTGCCCTGAATGCCGAGCGCGCGGCGCGCCGCGCGGCGATCGTCGTCACTCATGTCGAGAGCGGCGCGCAACGGCTGGTGAAATCAGCCGACATCGCAAAAGATCCGCTGCGGCAGGTTCTTGCCTACCATTTGCGCACCAGCAAGAGCGGCATGGAGGAGACCGCGGAGGGACGCGTC
>Ga0181527_1002082_pt1 | contig 19321 bp, 20 predicted proteins | sample PEATcosm2014_Bin_30_FD_119762 | JGI IMG/M metagenome (GOLD analysis project Ga0181527, IMG submission 119762) | Peatland microbial communities from MTU Mesocosm Facility, Houghton, MI, USA - PEATcosm2014_Bin06_60_metaG | ecosystem: Environmental > Terrestrial > Soil > Wetlands > Peat | place...
GGCCTGGCGGCGTCGGCGGAGAGCGACCGCGAAGCCCACGTCCTGCGCGGCGGCGAGTGGCTGCGTTCCATCCAGAACGCGGACGGCGGTTGGGGCGAAAGCTGCGCCAGCTACGATCACGGCGTCTACACGCCCGGGCCGAGCACGCCCTCGCAAAGCGCGTGGGCAATTTTGGGATTGATCGCCGGAGGCGACGCCCATAGCTCCAGCGTCGAGCATGGCATCGAGTACCTGCTGAGAACCCAGCGCCCGGATGGAAGCTGGCGGGAGGAACTGGCCACCGGGACGGGGTTCCCGAAAGTGTTCTACTTGAACTATCACTTGTACAAAGACTATTTCCCGCTGCTCGCGCTGTCTTCGTTCGTGAAGGCCCGGGCGAACTCGAATGGATAGCTTATGAAGTTTCCAATCGCCATGACCGCCGGCTTGGCCGGATACATTTTCAGGAACAAGATGCGGCCCCGTCCGGAGTGGCAGAAGAACGCCGCGCCGGAAGTGGGCGCGTCCAATCCGTTCCGTATTCTGCCGCCCAAGAGCGGGGAGAAGCACCAGCCGCATCCCATGATCGGCAAGCGTTTTCCGATCGTGCTGATGCTCGAGCCGCTGCACGCCTGCAACCTGACGTGTACGGGCTGCGGGCGCATTCGCGAGTACGAATCGAGCATCACGGAGCGGGTGCCGCTCGAGGAGTGCCTGCTGGCGGTGGACGAATGCGGCGCGCCGGTGGTCTCGATTTGCGGAGGCGAGCCCATGATGTATCCGCCAATCGGCGAGCTGGTGGCGGGCATCCTGGAGCGCAACCGGCACATCTATCTCTGCACCAACGGCATGTTCATCAAGAAGCGCCTGCGCGAATTCCGGCCGGACCGGCGCTTCTATTTCAACGTGCACCTGGACGGCATGGAGAAGACCCACGACCTTTGCGTGGAGCGCGAAGGCGTTTTCCGGGAGGCCGTCGAGGGCATCCAGGCCGCCAAGGCAGCGGGCTTTCAGGTGTGCACCAACACCACCGTCTACAAAGAGACGGACATGCGGGAGATCGAAGATCTGTTCGAGTATCTCCGGCAGTTCCACGTGGACGGGCACCAGATTGCGCCGGGGTACGGCTACTCCGCCGTGGACGACCGCGAAATCTTCCTGACGCGCGATGACATCCACGAGAAGTTCAAGGACTTCGAGCGCATCGCCGCCAAGTACCCGGTGCATCAGACGCCCATGTACCTGGAATTCCTGAAGGGCGCGCGCGAGCTGCCCTGCACCGCCTGGGGCAACCCCACCTACAACGTGAAGGGCTGGAAAGGCCCGTGCTACCTGATCACGGACGGGCACTACAAAACCTTCGCCGAGCTGATGACCGAGACGCCCTGGGAGAGCTACGGCCCAGGCAACGATCCCCGCTGCGAGCACTGCATGGTGCACTGCGGGTTTGAGCCTTCCGCCGCGTTAGGCATCAACGTCGGGTTAGCCGGCAATTTGAAGATGCTGGCATGGACCTTGCGGTAGGGGACCGCTCCCTAACGGTCGCGGCTCTGATATGAAACCTGTTCTGGTCACGGGAGCTTCCGGCTTCCTCGGATGGCACGTCGCCCGCCTGCTCCTGGAGCGCGGTTACGCCGTTCGCGCCCTGGTGCGCGCAGGCAGCCGCGTCGCGGAACTGGATGTGGAATGCGTCACCGGCGATCTGCGCGACCCCGTTTCGCTGGAACGCGCCGTGGCTGGTTGCGGGCTGGTTTTTCACGTGGCCGCGGACTACCGGCTGTGGGCCAGGCATCCCGAGGAGCTGTACCGGTCGAACGTCGATGGCACACGCAATTTGCTGGCAGCCGCCAAGAGCGCCGGCGTCGAGCGCGTGGTCTACACCAGCACCGTGGGCTGCATCGGGATTCCGCATGGCGGCATCGGAAATGAGGACGCCGCCGTTTCGCTCGAAGACATGGTGGGAGACTACAAGCGCTCGAAGTTCCTGGCGGAGCAGGCGGCGCTGAAGTTCGCGCGCGGCGGGCTTCCGGTGGTGATTGTGAACCCCACCGCGCCGGTTGGCGATCATGACGTAAAGCCCACCCCCACCGGCAAGATCGTGGCCGATTTTCTAAGCGGCGGCATGCCGGCGTTCATCGACACGGGGCTGAACGTGGTGGACGTGCGCGACGTTGCCGCGGGGCACTTGCAGGCCTGCGAGCGCGGCCGGGCGGGACAGCGGTACATCCTGGGGTCCGAGAATCTGACGCTGGCGGAGATTTTTGCGAAACTGGCGAAGATCACGGGCCGCAAGGCGCCCACCGTGCGGCTCCCGTACGCGGTGGCCTGGTGCGCGGGCGTGTGCAGCACGGCATGGGCGGACCTCACCGGCAGGCCGCCGCGCGTGCCCCTGAACGCGGTCCGCATGGCCCGGAAGAAGATGTGGGTGACGCACGAGAAGGCGCGGCGCGAGCTGGGTTTCGAGCCTGGTCCGGCGGAGACGGCGCTAACCCGCGCGGTGGAGTGGTTCCGCAGGTGAAACTACTCCTGATCGCATCCTCTCCGATGGAATTCCGCTTTTGTGGGGCAGAATGGCATTCTGCGCGCCGATTGATAATCGGCGCGGACTGGGCCCGGGCCCTTCGGCTGGGGGGCCATGACGTCCTTGCCGTTGCCAACGGCGCCGGCGCCCTTCGCGCCGCCGCCGCTGTGGACGCCGCGTGCGAGGTGTTTCTCCCCGACGCCGTAATCAGCACCGGCTTCTGTGGCGCGCTCGACCCCGCACTTGCCGTGGCGGACGTGGTCGTGGCCACCAGCGTGGTGGCCGCGGACGGCCACTATGACGCCCTGCCCGTCTCGAGCGCGTCCCCTCACTACAGCGGCGTGGTTTGCTCGATCGACCGCGTCGCGCAATCGGTGGAAGAAAAGCGCCGCCTGCGCGCCGGCGGAGCGATCGGGGTGGAAATGGAGGCCGCCGGAGTGGCCGCGCGCGCCCAAGCTCGCGGCCTGCCGTTCTATTGCATCCGGGTGGTAACCGACCTGGCGGACGAAACTATGGCGAATGACTTCAACGCGGCCCTGCGCGCGGACGGCCACTTCGATACAATGGTTATTCTAAGAGAAGCTTTGCGACGTCCTTTGGCCCGGCTGCCGGAACTGTGTCGGCTGCGCCAGCGTTCCGTCCGGGCCGCGCGAGTCCTGGGGGTTTTTTTTGCAAACTGCCGATACTGACCCGAGTGCTGTACCCGAGACTATGCACGCAGCCGTCTATCGCGGGCAGAGCGTGGTCAGCGTTGAGGAGATTCCCACACCCGCCATCGGGCCCGGCGAGATTCTGATACGGGTGGAAGCTTGTGGCATCTGTCACACCGACCTCAAGAAGATCGAGCACAACCTGCTGGCGCCGCCGCGGGTGTACGGTCACGAAACGGCTGGAGTTGTGGCGGCGGTGGGGGCGGGCGTCGCGAAATACCGGCTGGGCGACCGGGTGGTGGCATTTCATCACATCCCGTGCCTGGAATGCTTCTATTGCCGGCGCAAGATTTACGCCCAGTGCCCGGTGTACAAGAAAGTCGGCATTTCGGCGGGCTTCGAGCCGGCGGGCGGAGGGTTTGCTCAATACGTGCGGGTAATGGACTGGATAGTGGAGCGCGGCGTGGAGAGAATACCCGCCGGAGTTTCCTTCGAGCGCGCCACTTTGGTGGAGCCCCTGAACACGTGTCTGAAGGCCGTGGTGCAATGCGATCCGCAGCCGGAGGATTTCGTGGTCGTCCTGGGGCAGGGGCCGATTGGGCTGATGTTTACCATGCTGGTGAAGCGCCGGGGCGCGCGCGTCGCGGCCACCGATACCATCGGCGAGCGATTGCGGGTGGCGGCGAGGTGCGGCGCGGAATTCGCCTGGGACGCCCGCACGACGGATGTCGCCTCGGAGGTCAAGCGCCTCACCGGGGGGCGCGGCGCGGACCTGGTGATCGTGGCGGTTTCCGCGCGCGGCATCGTGGACCAGGCGATGGCCTGCTCGCGTCCCGGCTCGAAAATCCTGCTGTTTGCCCAAACTTCGGCTACGGAACGCATCGAAACCTCGGGGGCCGACATTTGCGTAGGTGAACGCAGCCTCCTGGGGTGCTATAGTGCATCAGTGGACCTGCAAGCGGAGTCCGCGAACCTGGTTTTTGGCGGCGAAATCCCGGTGGAGGAGTTGATCTCTCACCGTCTGCCGTTGGTTAAAATCCGTTCAGGGATTGATTTGGCATTGCATCCAGGACCTAAATCATTGAAAATAGTCGTTCAGCCACAGAGGTGGTCATAGTGAATAGCCACATGATGGCTGCCGTGCTTTACGGCAAGGAACACTTGCAGGTGGAGCCGGTAGCCGTTCCGACAATCAATCGCGGAGACATTCTCGTACGAGTGAAGGTGGCGTTGACCTGCGGCACGGATGTCAAGGTTTTTAGCCGTGGATATCACGCCCGCATGATCGTGCCCCCGGCTGTGTTCGGGCACGAGCTGGCCGGCGATGTAGTCGCGGTGGGCGAGGATGTCACCAAGTTTTCGATTGGGCAGCGCGTGGTGGCGGCCAACTCGGCGCCCTGCGACGAGTGTTTTTTCTGCCGGCATGGGCAGCAGAACCTATGTGAAGACCTGCTGTTCAACAACGGCGCCTACGCGGAATACATCCGCATTCCGGCCCGCATCGTCGAAGGCAATACCTATGTCATCCCGGCCCACGTGGGGTATCGCGACGCGGCGCTGGTGGAGCCGCTGGCCTGCGTGGTGCGCGGTTTCGAAGAGACCGTTCCCAGGGAAGGCGACACCATCGCCATCATCGGGCTGGGCTCCATCGGCCTGATGTTCGCCAAGCTGGCGAAGCTGTATGGCTGCCGCGTGATCGCGGTGGGGCGGCGCAGGTCCCAGCTTGACCGGGCGGCCGCGCTGGGCGTCGACGAATTGATCATGGTGGAAGGCGAATCCAACCCCGTGACCACCATCCGCGGTTTAACGCACGGCCGCGGCGTGGACATCGCCATCGAGGCCGTGGGCAAGCCCCAGACCTGGCAGTGGGCGGTGGACATGGTGCGGCGCGGCGGCACGGTGAATTTCTTCGGCGGCTGCCCCAACGACAGCAAGGTCAGTCTCGACACGGCGCTGCTGCACTACTCCGAAATCACCTGCAAGGCCAGCTTCCACCATACCCCGGCGTATATCCGGAAGGCGCTCGACCTGGTTTGCGCGGGGCACATCACGGCCTCGTTCTTCGTCAATCGCGAAGAACCGCTGACCAACCTTCTGGAAGTCATGCGCCACCTGATGAGCCACAACGGCCACCTGAAGACGGCGATTGTTCCGTAGGTGCCGAGCGTGGACGCGCGCGCGTTTCTGTTACCGGCCGACTTCGTAAGGTCGCCCGAGGCGCTTCGCGCTACGTACGCCGCCGCGGAAGCCCGCGCCTATACCCGCTGGATGGCCCGGCATCACTACGAGAACTTTCACGTGGCGAGCTTTCTGCTCCCCCGGCGGTTGCGCCAGGATTTCTATAATGTGTACGCCTATTGCCGCTGGGCCGACGACCTGGGCGACGAGATCGGCGACCGCGCCGAAAGCCTCAAGCTGCTGGAATGGTGGCGCCAGGAACTCGACGCCATGTACGCGGGCCGCGCCACGCACCCGGTTTTCGTGGCGCTCCTGGAGACGGTGCGGAAGCACGCCATTCCGCGCCAGCCTTTCGCGGATCTCATCCAGGCCTTCATCCAGGACCAGACGGTCACCCGCTACCGCGATTGGGAAGAGCTGTTCGGCTATTGCCGCTATTCCGCCAACCCGGTGGGCCGCCTGGTGCTGCACCTCTGCGGATACTCCGATGCCCAGCGGCAGCGGCTCTCGGACGCCACCTGCACGGCCCTGCAACTCGCCAACTTCTGGCAGGACGTGACCGTGGACCTGCTCAAGGACCGGGTCTACATTCCGCTCGAGATCATGGAGCGGCACGGCTACACGGTTGAAGAACTGCGCGCGCGGCGGTTCACACCGGCGTTTCGCGAAGTGATGCGGCTAGCGGTGGAGAAAGCCCGCGAACTGTTTTTAGAAGGGCTGCCGCTCTCCAGGATGGTGGACCGGCGGCTGGCGCTCGACCTGGATTTGTTCAGCCGCGGGGGCCTGCGGGTGCTGGAAAAAATCGCGCGGCTGAATTACGACGTCCTGGCCGGGCGGCCCGTCATTTCGAAGGCGGAGCGGGTGCGGCTGCTGCTGGGCTCGCTGGCGCGCACGGCCTTCCGGCGGGCGGCCCCATGAACGCAGTCGAGCAATCCTACGAGTACTGCCGGCGCGTGGCGCGCGCCCGCGCCAAGAACTTCTACTACGCCTTCCTGCTGCTCACCGCGCAACAGCGCAAAGCCATGTGCGCCATCTATGCCTTCATGCGCTATTGCGACGATCTGAGCGACGAGCCGGGCGCCACGCGCGCGGCCCTCGAGGGCTGGCGCGGGGAACTCGAGGATGCGCTCGAGGGCCGCTTCAGCGGGCATCCCGTCTGGCCGGCGTTCCATCACACGGTTCGCCGCTTCGGCATCCCGCACGACTATTTCCGCTCCATGATCGACGGCGTGGTCTCGGACCTGGAGCCGCGCCGTTTCGAGACGTTCGACCAACTCCGGCTGTATTGCTATCAGGTGGCCTCGGTGGTGGGGCTGACCACCATCCACATCTTTGGCTTCGACACTCCCACCGCCCTGCCTCTGGCGGAAAAGTGCGGCGTCGCGTTCCAACTGACGAACATTCTGCGGGACATCAAAGAAGATGTGGATCGCGGCCGCATTTATCTGCCTGCCGAAGATCTGCGGCGCTTTGGCGTGACCGAAGAGGACTTGCGCGCGGGCAAGCGCAACGCGGCGTTTGGGGGGCTGATGCGGTACGAAACGGCGCGGGCGCGCGCCTGTTACGAGGAATCCCGGCCGCTGCTGGAGTTGATTCACCCGCGCAGCCGGCGGGCGCTGTGGGCGCTGATTTCCATCTACTCGCGGCTGCTCGAGCGGATTGAGAGCGGCGGTTACGACGTGTTCTCGCGCCGTGTGCGGCTCTCGCGTCTGGAGAAGTTCTGGATCGTGGTGCGCGCGCTGGCCATGTAACCCCTCACTCCGCAATCAGGCTCAACTGGCGCGGGTCGTGCGCGGGCGGCTTGGGCGGGGCCGGCCGCTCGAGGTCGTCGAGGTTGGGGTCGAACCTGCGGATCAACTGATTGAGCTTGAGGGAAGATTGCCAAATATCGAAAAGCAGGCTGCACCGCGGGCAACCGCCCCGGATGCCGCCTTGCCCCTCGACGGCGGGATTATATCGCTTGTGCCTGGAGCAGCGTCCTTCGAACTTTCTGGATCGGATCTTCAAGGCGGTTAGGTCTTTTCGACGTCTTTTTCAGGGTCGCCTTTCAACGCGGTCTTAAAGTTGCGTATGCCCTCGCCAAGCCCCTTGGCCATTTCCGGGATCTTCTTCCCTCCAAACAACAGCGTGGCGACCGCCAGGATCACCAACAGCTCCGGCCAACCGATGGATTCGAACATTGTCTACCTCACTGTTTAATAGACGCTTCCAGTGTAACCCGTGTTACCGCCGGCTGTCGCGGTACAATCCGAGTGAATGCCGTCCGCGCGCCAGATCCGGTGGGCCAAGTTCCGCGTTCTGACCGTTTGCGCGGTAGCGGTGGTCATTCTCTCGATACTCGCGTACCTGCTGACCGGGGGAACGCTGCTGAGCCAAAGGGCCACCATGTATCTCTACATCCCCGACGCCACGGGGCTGGGACCGGGAGCGCCGGTCCGGGTGGATGGCATCGGCGTCGGCAAAGTGCGGTCGGTGTCCCTCTCCGGATCGAGCGAGCCCAACCGCGTCGTCAAGGTGACCATGACCGTGGAGCGCGACCGGCTGGCCAGCATTCCGGACGATTCCACGGCCCAAATCGCGTCCGAAACGATGATTGGCGACCAGTTTGTAGACATCTCGAGCGGAACCAGCCGGCACTTCGTCTCCCCGGGCGGAGAAATTGCCTTTAAGCCTTCGCCGGCCTTGCTGAAGACCCTGGATCTCAGCCAATTTGAAAAACAACTGAAGGTCGTCAGCGCGCTGCTGGACGATATCGAACAGGGCCGCAGCGATTTGGGACAGTTCGTTATGGGCGAGCAGATGTATAGCGATCTGCGCAAGCGCTTCTCGCAGATCGAGAGCGGCATACGCGCCGCCGCCAGCACCTCCAGCAACGTGGGCCGCGAGTTGCATACCGACCAGCTCTACCAGCAGATCAGCCGTCCGCTCATAGAGCTGGATCGCAGCCTGGCGCGCCTCCAGTCCGGGCAGGGCGAGGCGGGCCAGCTTCTCCGCGACAGCGCGCAGTACGAGAAGCTGCGGAGCGATATGGGGGACCTGCGGCGCTCGATCGCGGATCTTCGCGCGGCGGAGTTCATGCAGTCGGACAGTCTGTACACCGATTGGAACCGCCGCGTGCAGTCGCTGATCGAGAGCGTCGATGCGTTCAACCGCGGTCCGGCGATGACGACTTCGCTGGCATACGACGACCTCAACGGCTTCGCGCGCGAATTACAGGACACGGTGCGCGACTTCCGCCAGAATCCGCGAAAATTCATGCGGATAAAGGTGTTCTAGTTGCCCCAGATCTCCTTCGAAGTAGTCGCCGAGTGCCCCCATACGCGGGCGCGCGCCGGCCTGCTGCATACGCCGCACGGGACCATCGAGACCCCGGTCTTTATGCCAGTGGGGACGCAGGCCACGGTCAAAGGGCTCAGCCAGCGCGACCTGGCCGACGATCTCGGCGTGAAGATTCTGCTGGCCAACACCTACCATCTTTATTTGCGCCCGGGGCATGAGATCATCCGCAAGCTGGGCGGGCTGCACCGCTTCATGTCGTGGCCCAACGCCATCCTCACGGATTCGGGCGGCTACCAGGTCTTCAGCTTGAGCGGGATGCGCAAAATCACCGATGAGGGCGTGGTATTCCGGTCGCATCTGAATGGCGATCTCCACACATTCACTCCGGAATCCACCGTCGATGTGCAGCTTGCCTACGGCAGCGACATCCTGATGGCGCTCGATGAATGCCTGGAGTACCCGGTCAGCCGCGAGTATGCGCGCCAGAGCATGCAGCGCACGGTCCGGTGGGCGCGGCAGGCAGACGAGCATTACCGGCGGCGCATCGTGGAAAGCCCCACGCGGCACGCGCTCTTCCCCATCGTGCAGGGGTCCATGTTCCCGGACCTGCGGAAGGAATGCGCCACCGCGCTGGCCGATCTGGAGAGCGACGGCTACGCCATCGGCGGCCTCTCGGTGGGCGAACCGCGCCCGCTCAGCCTGGAGATGGTCGAGGCCACCGAAGACATTCTGCCGCGCTCGCGGCCGCGCTACGCCATGGGCGTGGGAATGCCCGCCGAACTCCCCGAGTACGTGGCCCGCGGCGTGGATATGATGGATTGCGTGCTGCCCTCGCGGAACGCGCGCAACGGCTGCCTGTTCACCTCCCAGGGCCGGGTGATCATCAAGCACGCGCGCTACAAGGATGACGAGCGGCCCCTCGACGAGCGCTGCAATTGCTATACTTGTACCCGATACTCCCGTGCGTACCTCCGCCATTTGTTCCTGTCGGGGGAGATCCTGTTTGCGGCGCTGGCGACCCGGCACAACATTCGCCGGTACCTTGACATCATGGGCGAGATCAGGCACGCTATAATATCGTTAGCATTTCCAGAATACTTGAAGTGTGCGCGCTCGGCCTCGCTGGAAGCCGGGTGACCCCCATTTGGTTAAAACGTGATTCTAAACCTGTTCTTGCAGTCGGCGTCGCCCGGCGGTTACTTGTCATTCTTGCCCATCCTGCTGATCTTTGGCATTTTCTATTTTCTGCTGTTCCTGCCCATGCAGCGCCAGCGCAAACAGACGCAGAAGATGCTGGCGGGCCTGCAAAACGGCAACACCGTGGCGACCAGCGGGGGGATCATCGGAACCATCGTCGCCATCGAGGATGATACCCTGGTGTTGCGCGTGAAACCGGACAACGTCAAGATCCAGGTGGCGCGCAGCTCGGTCTCGAGCATGATTTCAGGGGAAGGCAAGAAGTAGCGGCAATTCTAGAAACAGGCGTTAAACTCCCATGCGAACGAATCTAAGAGCGCGCACGGTGGTCATTGTGGCCACGATTCTGATTTGCGTGTTCGGCATTATCGATTTCCCCAGGTCGGCGGCCGACCTGGTGCGGAACGTGAAGAGCAACATCCATCTGGGGCTGGACCTCAAGGGCGGCAGCCACCTGGTGCTGCAAGTCCAGGTGCAGGACGCGGTCAAAGCGGATGCCGACCAGACCATGGAGCGGCTCCAGGCGGATCTCCGCAAGCAGGGCGTCACCTGGGCCAGCATGGATCGCAACGATCCCACGCGGGTGGAGGATGCCGACAACGTCGAGATTTACATCAAGGGCGTGCCGGCCACCCAGACGAGTGCCTTCCGCGAGATGATCAACGACCGCTATCCCACCTATGTGCTGACGGCGCAGAACTCCACGGACTATTCGATGCGGCTCAAACCCTCCGAGCTGGTGGCGCTCAAGCGCGACACGGTGGAACGGACCATCCAGACCATCAGCAACCGCATCAATGAGCTCGGGCTGACGGAGCCATCGGTGCAACAGTACGGGCGGGCGGGCGATCAGTACCAGGTACTGGTGCAGTTGCCGGGCGTGGACGATCCGGCGCGGGTCAAGGAATTGATCGGGACCGCGGCCGTCCTGGAACTTACCAAAGTCGAGGACGGGCCTTTCCCCAGCCGCGAAGCGGCCCTCTCTCAGCATGGCGGGGTGCTTCCGCTGAATACCAAGCTGGCGAAGGCCAAGCCGCGCGGCGCGCAGGAAGGCGAGGAGTGGTACCTGGTGGGTAAGACCCCGGTGATCACCGGCCGTGAAATGCGCAATGCGCGGGCCAGCCAGGGCGACATGCGAAAGTGGGAAACCAACTTCACGCTCTCGCCCGACGGCGGGAAACGCTTTGGCCGCTTCACCGAAGCCAACATCGGCAACAAGCTGGCCGTGTCACTGGACAACAGTCTTGTGAGCGTCGCCGTAATCGAATCGAAAATCGAGGATTCCGGCCGCATTGAAGGGCTGAGCAGCGAAGACGAGGCCGTGGACCTGTCGCGCTACCTCCGCTCGGGTTCGCTGCCGGCCGGCGTTCAGTACCTGGAGGAGCGCTCCATCGGGCCGTCCCTGGGCGCCGATTCCATCCACGAGGGTCTCGTGGCTGGTATCGCCGGGTTGCTGGCCGTAGTAACTGTCATGCTCGTCTACTATAAACGTAGCGGCGTGAATGCGGTTTTGGCGCTGGTGCTCAACACGGTTTTGCTCATGGCGGCCCTGTCCTATTTCCACGCCGTGCTGACACTGCCCGGAATCGCCGGAGTCATTCTGACAATCGGCATGGCGGTGGATTCGAACGTGCTGATTTTCGAGCGAATCCGCGAGGAGTTGCGGTCCGGCAAGGCCGTCATCGCGGCCGTGGATACGGGTTTCAACAAGGCGTGGTGGACCATTGTCGACACCCACGTGACGACTATTGTTTCGTGCGCCTTCCTGTTCCTGTTCGGGGAAGGGCCGGTGCGCGGATTCGCCGTGACGCTGGTCATAGGGCTGATCGCCAACGTATTTACGGCGGTTTTCGTTTCCCGCACGATTTTCGATTACGAGTTGTCCGGGCATCGCCGGATGGAGGAACTAAGTATTTGAGCGGCAATGGCTTACGGATCGTTCTGACAGTGGGAACAAACGATAAAGGGCTGGTGTCAAAGTTAATTGAGCGCACCAGCACGGCATGTGTCGATGCAATTATTTAAGAACACTGACTTCGACTTTTTGGGCAAGAAGTGGCCCTTCATCATCGCCTCGCTGGTGCTGACGGCGGCGGGGTTTACGAGTATCGGCGTGAAGCACGGGCTCAAGTATGGCATCGATTTCAAAGAGGGCGTCCTGATGACGGTCAAGTTCGCCTATGCGCCGCCGCTCGACCAGATCCGCGCCGCCATGGCGAGCTCGCAGAAGATCAAGGGCGAGGTGAGCGTACAGAACTTCACCGGCAGCGGCGCCGAAAACGAGGTCGAGATCGGAACCGAAGCGCAGGAAGAGGGCCAGTTGAACGTCAACCGCCAGGACATGCAGGATGTGCTGAATGCCAAGTGGGGCCAGACCGGCGGCAAGCTCGATTTCAACAACTCCAGCCAGCAGGCGCTGGTCGAGCGTCTGCGCGATCCGCTGGCTCGCGCCGGCATCGCCATGAGCGAGCCGCAGTTGCAGAAGTTGGTCCAAGACATGCTCGATTTCCGCGACACCCCGCCGCGCTCCGGCCTGGTCGCAAAATTTTCCGACTTGTCCTCCGTTCCAGGCATAAATCCTGGTATTATGAACACTCTTCAGCAGGAGTGTTATCTGGCGCCGTTTCACATTTTGAAGGTGGAGATGGTCGGACCGAAGGTGGGCGCGGAGTTGAGGAACAAGGCCGTGCTGGCCACGCTCTACGCGCTCGCCGGAATGCTGGCGTACATCTGGTTCCGGTTCGAGTGGATCTACGGCCTGGGGGCCGTGATCGCGTGTTTCCACGACACCCTCATCACGATCGGCCTCTTCTCCATTTTCAACAAAGAGATCTCCATGACGGTCATCGCGGCCCTGTTGACCCTGGTGGGCTATTCGATGAACGATACCATCGTGATTTTCGACCGTATCCGGGAGAACCTGAAGATGTCGCGGCGCGAGCCGCTGGAAAAGGTGATGAACCGGGCGGTCAACCAGACGCTCAGCCGGACCGTCATGACCTCGGGCCTGACCTTCCTGACGGTCATCGCGCTGTTCATCTGGGGCGGTCCCGTGCTCCACGGATTCTCGTTCGCGCTGGTTTGCGGAATTATTGTCGGCACGTATTCTTCGGTTTTCATCGCCAGTCCGATCGTGTTGTTCTGGCATAATTACACCGATCGGCGCAAGCGCAGGCCGGGTCCTCCGCTGGCGACCGCGCCGCGGCCGGAAACGGTCCGGAAGAGCCCTGCAAGGGCGGTTAAGTAGGGGCCGGGCATGCCCGGCCCAGTAGCAAGGGGCCGTCGCGGCGCAGCCGCGGCGGCGACCACGGCTCGTAGGGGCTGGGCCTGCCCGGTCCTGGGGCGGTGACCACGGAAAAGGGAGTTTGTATGTTTGAGCAGACGTTCGTAGACGGCGTGGGAAAAACGAACAAGACCTGGACGGTGCTGGTGTCGTTCGTGGGGCAGATTATCATTCTGATCATCTGTGTGATCCTCCCCATGATTTATTTCAATGTGCTTCCCAAAGCTCAGTTGACCAGTTTCCTGACGGCGCCTCCGCCTCCGCCTCCCCCGCCTCCGCCTCCCGCCGCGGCCGCTCCCGTGGTCAAGGTGAAGATCATCCCGCGCCAGTTCGACGCCGGCCGCCTGATGGCGCCTAAGAGCATCCCGAAAGACATCGCGATGATCAAGGAAGACGAGCTTCCGCCTCCTTCCTCGGGCGTGGGCGGCGTGGCCGGCGGCATCGCCGGCGGGGTGGCCGGCGGAACCCCGGGCGGCATTCTCGGCGGCATCATTGGTGCGGTCCCTTCGGCCGTTCTACCGCCCCCTCCGCCCAAGAAGGAAGCCACTCCGCAACGCATCCGGGTGGGCGGTAATGTGCAGCAGGCCAAGTTGATCCGCCAGCCGCATCCCGTCTATCCGCCCCTGGCCAAGCAGGCGCGCATTCAGGGCGTCGTGAAGCTCAGCGCCATTATCGCCAAGGACGGCACCATCCAGCATCTTGAGGTCATCAGCGGCCACCCGTTGTTGATCCCCTCCGCTTTGGAAGCGGTGAAACAGTGGGTGTACCAACCGACCCTCCTCAACGGAGAGCCGGTGGAGGTCGTAACTCAGATCGACGTGAACTTCACGTTGAGTCAGTAACCGGTCCGGACCCAGCGGGTACCCCGGGCCGGCCAGAATTTGAATTCAACTCGCAGGAGAGAGAGAAAAAATGCAATTGCAAGTATGGTCGCTTTATTTGCTGCAGGGCGGCACCGTAGGTTGGGATGTCCGTTCCCTGTGGAATCAGATGGGTGGGTTGGCCAAGTGCGTGGTGTTCCTTCTGTTCCTCATGTCGGCCTATTCCATCGGCGTCATGATCGATCGGTTCATGGCGTACAGCGCGGCGCGCAAGCAGTCGCGGTTGTTTGCTCCGGCCGTGGCCGGCGCGCTCCGCGAAGGCAAGCTCGACGAGGCGGTGAAGATTGGGGACCGTTTCAAGAAAAGCCATCTCGCCAAAGTCGTGGTGGCGGGCCTCCAGGAATTCCAGGCCCACCAGCTCAGCAACGAAATTCCGGGTGAAGAGATCGAGGCTTCCAAGCGCGCTTTGGAGCGCTCCGAGGCCATCGTGCACGCCGAGTTGAAGCGCGGCGTCAGCGGTCTCGCGACCATCGGTTCCACCGCCCCCTTTGTGGGTCTGTTCGGAACGGTGGTCGGCATCATCAACGCCTTCACCGGGATTTCCACCGAGAAGTCGACCGGGTTGGGCGCGGTGGCCGGCGGTATTTCCGAAGCCCTGGTGACCACCGCTTTCGGGCTGTTCGTGGCCCTTCCGGCGGTCTGGGCGTTCAACTACTTCACGGGAAAGATTGAATCTTTCGACGTGGAAATGGGGAACTCCAGTTCGGAACTGATCGACTACTTCCTGAAACGATCGCAGCGTGGCGCCGGCGCACGCAAGTTGTAGCACGATGGTCTGTAAGGGCCGCAGGGGACCCTCGGGGCCGCCCGGTCCGTAGCTGGGAGTCCGGCGAGTTGATTTCTGGGGAGCTCCGATGCGGGGCTCCCCGCCTCCTGCCGAACTCCAGGGAGAGAAACGATGGCGACAGAAAAAGCTGCATCAGTTATCATGAAGCACAAGGCCGCGCCGCCGGTGTCCGACATCAACGTGACGCCCATGGTCGACGTGATGCTCGTGATGCTCATCATTTTCATGGTCATTACGCCCATGTTGTCCAAGGGCGTCAGTGTGGATCTGGTGAAGACCAAGAACCCCATTCCCATGCAGGCGGCCGACAAGAGCGACGCGATCCTGGTCGCCGTGACGCGCGATGGGAAGACGTATCTGGGCACCACCCAGATCGCTCCAGCGGACTTGCCTTCGAAGGTGAAAGACCTGCTCATCAACCGGCTGGACAAGACGGTTTTTGTGAAGGCCGATTCGCGGTCGCGCTACGAGAAGGTGGTGGAGGTGGTGGACAACCTGCGTGCGGCGGGTGTCGACCAATTGGGTCTGCTGACCGAGCAGTTACTGGACACCACCAAGCCGAACCCCAGCGGCGGGGCCAAGTAGTCAACAAGAACTTATTAAAGGAGCAATTTTATGGCAATGGCAGTTGGCGGACGCGGTGGGCCGAAGTCCGACATCAATATGACGCCCATGATCGACGTGTTGCTGGTGCTGATCATCATCTTCATGGTGATCACACCGCTGACGCCGAAGGGGTTGGAGGCGCTCGTGCCTCAGCCGCCACCGCCCGGTCAGAAGGAAACGGCTTCCGATCAGCGTACGGTGGTGATCTCGATCGATGGCGACCACAAGATGATGATCAACGCCGAGCCCACCGATGAAAGCCACCTGGGGGCCCGTCTGGAAGAGATCTTCAAGACGCGCGCCGAGCGCGTGGTGTTCGTGAAGGGCGATCCCAATATCGAATTCAGTTGGGTGGCGAGGGCGATCGATACCGCGCACGGCGCCGGCATCGATAAGGTCGGTCTGATGACCGCGAAGGTGGAGGCCGGAAATTAACATGCGCAGAATGGCGTTGATCCTGGGCGTGGCCGCGTTGGCGGTCTTGAGCGTGAGTTGCAACCAGTTGAAATCGCGCGATCAGCTCAACCAGGGCGTGCAAGCTTTCAAAAGCGCCCAATATCCGGAGGCCGTCGAGCACTTTAAGACCGCCGTCGAACTCGACCCGAATTTCCCCACGGCGCGCCTGTACCTGGCCACGGCCTACATGCAGCAGTATATCCCCGGCGCCATATCCCCCGAGAACGACCAGATGGCCAAGGCCGCCTACGACCAGTTCATGAAGGTGCTGGAACAGGATCCCAAGAACAACTTGGCCATCGCCTCGGTGGCTTCCCTCTACCTCAGCCAGAATAAGTGGGACGATGCCCAGCAGTGGTTCGAGAAGCTGACGGCCGTGGACCCCAACAATGCGGAAGCTTATTACAGCCTCGGTTTTGTCGCCTGGTCGAAGTGGTATCCGGCCTACGGGACGGCCCGCGCGAATCTGGGCATGAGGCAGGAAGATCCGGGTCCGATCAAGGACAAGAAGGTCAGGGATGAGCTCAAGGCCCAGTACGGGCCGGTGATCGACGGCGGTCTGAAGGCGCTGGACAAAGCGCTTGAGATCAACCCCGATTACGACGATGCCATGGCGTACGAGAACCTTCTGACTCGTGAGCGCGCGGACCTCGCCGACACCAAGGAAGAGTACAACGCGCAGATGAAGATCGCGGAGGATTGGTTCCAGAAAGCGCTGGCCACCAAGAAGCGCAAGGCCGAGCAGAAAGCCAAGACCAGCGGTGGCGGCCTCACCACCGAACAACCGCAGTAGCGGTTGGCACGTTCACACAGCGTCCGCCCCACCGGGCCGCCGCGATCACCGGCGGAGCCGCTGGTGGCGCCGCTAGCCGCGGCCGGCCGCAGCCCCCCGAACCATGGCTTGGAACGCAGGGTAAGCCTCGGGACCATTGGCTTGCATGAATTTCACGAAAGCGCTGCCGACAGCCTCCAGATTCCGCCAGGAGTTCAGGTTCTTCGACATCGCCCGATAGGCCGGAAGCAACTCGCGCACGCGCTCCCAGACGAACAGCAATTCGCCGTTGGTCTGGAAGAAGAGATCCTGGTTCAATACTCCCGAGGTCACCAGCGCAGCCACCATTTCCCAGTAGCTCACCACCATGCGAAAGTAGGCGTTCTCCTGAGTGCCGGGAGGGGCGATTCGCTGCATGTCCTCCAGCGAGGCCGCATGGAAGTTCGCGGAGAACCATTCGCGGGCCTTGCGCAGTTTCTCTTCCCGCCGCAACTCATAGAGCCGCAGAATCAGGTTGGCATCGTCATAGGTAGCTTGAGCAGGCATGAGACCATTATCCCACGCGCTACAATACTCTCAGGTCCCCCCTTCGGAAAGTTTATGGAAACACTGGCCGAACAGCTTGCCCGCCAGACGCGGGAGGCGGCCCTCTACCGGCCGCTGGACCGCAACCGCGTCGAATGCTTCGCCTGCGGCCACCGCTGCCCCATCCCGGCGGGCTTCGCGGGGGTGTGCAAGGTGCGCTTCAATCGCGGCGGAAAGCTGTACGCGCCATACGGTTACGTGAACGCGGTCCACTGCGATCCCATCGAAAAGAAGCCGTTCTTCCACGCGCTTCCGGGAACCAGCGCGCTGAGCTTCGGCATGCTGGGCTGCGACCTGCATTGTGGTTACTGCCAGAATTGGGTCTCTTCCCAGGCGCTGCGCGACAGTCGTTCGACGTTGGATTTTCAGGCGGTATCGCCGCGGGAACTGGTGGACCTGGCGCTGCGCCACGGCGCGGCGAGCCTGGTGAGCACCTACAACGAGCCTCTGATCACCGCCGAGTGGGCCGTGGCGGTTTTCCGCGAGGCCAAAGCCGCGGGCTTGGCGACCGGCTTCGTCTCCAATGGCAACGCCACGCCGGAGGTGCTGGAATATATCCGCCCGTGGGTGGACCTGTACAAAGTCGATCTCAAGAGCTTCGACGACCGGCGCTACCACGAGCTGGGCGGCCGCATCGGCCCGGTTCTCGACTCCATCGCCCGCATCCACAAGCTGGGCTTTTGGCTGGAAGTAGTCACCCTGGTGGTTCCCGGCTTCAACGACTCCGATGCGGAGTTGCAGCCAATCGCGGGATTTCTGGCCGCCATCTCCCCGGATATTCCCTGGCACGTCACAGCGTTCCATCAGGAATATAAGATGATCGGACCGGACGACACCCCGCCGGAGACGCTGATTCGCGCGGCGGAGATCGGGCGCGCGGCGGGCCTCCGCTATGTGTACGCCGGGAACCTGCCCGGTGAGACCGCCGGCCTGGAAAACACCCGCTGCCCTGGATGCGCCGGCCTGCTGATCGAGCGCCGCGGATTCCGGGTGGCCAGAAACCGAATCTCGGCCGGCGGCCAGTGCCCCGATTGCGGCACGGCGATCCCCGGAAGGTGGTGAGCCATCGAGACCGTCCACATTTCGCCATTCAGCGGCGCCTGGTATCCGAAGCAGCCCGCCGCGCTCGGGAGCCTGCTGGATGAGGCCTTCGAGCGGTCGCGCCAGCGTACCGGCCCGTTCCTGTTCCCCAACGGCCTCGGCTACGTCACGCCACATGCGGGACCGCAGTATTCGGGGACCGTGGCCGCCGCGGTCTACCGCTCGCTCGAGCAGCAGAAACCGGAGCGGATCGTGGTGCTGGCCTTTCCGCACCACGGCGGCCTCCGGGGAATGGCGATTCCGGACGTCGAGACCATCTCGACGCCGCTGGGCGAAGTCCCCATCGACCGGGAGTTTGCCGCGGGGTTCGCGCGAGTCCCGGAAAGCCAGGTCTGCGACCACTCTTTCGAGATTCAGTTGCCTTTCCTGCAAAGGGCCGTCCCCCACGCGCGAGTGACTCCGGTCTACGTGGGCCGCACCGGCGCGGACGAGCGGCGCGCGGCGGCCAAACGGCTGGCGGCGGCATGGCAGCCCGGCGTGGTCTTCCTGGCGTCGTCCGACTTCACGCACTATGGCCGCGGTTTCGGGTATGTGCCATTCCCGGCCGACAGCGCCGTCGCTTTCCATCTGCGCGAGCTGGATTTCGAGTGCGCCGAGGCCGCCGGCAGCCTGGATTCCTCGCTGTTCCTGGAAACGCTGGAGGAGCGCGGCGCCACCGTCTGCGGTTCCGGCCCCATCTCCCTATTGCTCGATGTGCTGCAGTTGCTGGGCGGCGACGATCTCTACCAGGCAACCCTGGACTACCAGACATCCGGAGAGTTGACCGGGGATTACCGGCAATCGGTGAGCTACGCCGCCTTGGGATACTTCCACCGGGCTGCTTTCGATCTGGATGCCCCGGACCGTGAGGCGCTGCTCGATAGCGCCGCGGAAACCCTGCGGCGATTGCGTGAGACCGGAGAGCGCGAGGCCATCCCGGCGCGCGGCGGCTCCGCCGCGTTACAGGCTCGGCGCGGCTGTTTCGTGAGCCTGCACCAGGGCGACGAACTGCTCGGCTGCCTGGGAAACTGCCAGGGCCGCAAGCCGCTGGCCGAAGAAGCGGCCGA
>Ga0181527_1002083_pt1 | contig 19309 bp, 9 predicted proteins | sample PEATcosm2014_Bin_30_FD_119762 | JGI IMG/M metagenome (GOLD analysis project Ga0181527, IMG submission 119762) | Peatland microbial communities from MTU Mesocosm Facility, Houghton, MI, USA - PEATcosm2014_Bin06_60_metaG | ecosystem: Environmental > Terrestrial > Soil > Wetlands > Peat | place...
GGCCTTGGGTTGTTCCGGCTCAGTGCCATCCCGATTGATCGTCCGGAGCCCGCCGAGGCGCTCAGGACCAACACTGTCTGGTCTTTCGGTCTGGGCAAAAACCTAAAATTGATTTCCTCAATCCAACTGAACTCCTTCCGCCAAGGGTTGCCGCTGCGGCAGGAAACCGAAGTCCGGGCCGAGCGCGGCGCCTACTTCCTCCACACGACATTGGCGTTGTCGCGCGGGCAGACCAGGGATTGGTATCTGGTTGCCGACGTCAACCGGGGACCGTCCGATGTGGCTGAACTCAACCGCTTGCTGCGTCAACCTGCCAGGCTGCGAAAGCTGGTGGAAGCAGACATTGTCCGCGGCACCGAGGAACTGCGGAGTATCGTCGGCAAAGCCGATGGGCTGCAAAAGACCGCCCAACCGCTGGGCAACGCGCGGCATTACAGCAACGTGCTGTTCAATGTGATGCGCGGCGGCATTTTTTATGACGACTACCAGGTGAATCCGGACGATTTGCATGCCTTTGTCCGCCATGCGAACAAAGAGGTTGCCGCCCGTCACCCCGCCTTTTTCAGCAAGCTTGGCAAACGCATTGACCATTCACGCCTGCTGGCGCTGGCGGTCGAAAACGGAGACCCCAACCTGGAGCGGCTCTGCCGGGAATATCTGCCGCTGACCTTCAGCCGGCGGCACGGCGATCCGAGCCGTCCATGGAATCGCTTCTCCATCGCCACGAAAAATCCGGACGGGACGAGGATTTTGAATTACGAGGGCAACTGGCGTGACATCTTCCAGAACTGGGAAGCTCTCTCGCTTTCCTTCCCGGGCTACACGGCCAGCATGATCTGCAAGTTCGCCAACGCCTCCACCGTCGACGGCTACAACCCTTATCGCATCACCCGGGACGGCATTGATTGGGAGGTCATTGATCCAGCCGACCCATGGACCCATATCGGCTACTGGGGCGATCACCAGATCATCTATTTGCTCAAGTTGCTGGAGATCCTGGAGCGGCACGAATCTGCCACTTTGCGTGATTTTCTGACGCGGGAAATTTTTTCCTCCGCCGATGTTCCTTACCGGATCAAGCCGTACGAGGACTTGCTCAAGGATCCCAAGGAAACAGTGATTTTCGACCGGAAACATGAGGAAATGGTGCGCCGACGCACCAAGTTGAAAGGCTCCGATGGCAAGCTCGTTTGGGACCGCCAAGGCCATGTGCGCCTCGTCAATCTGAGCGAAAAACTTCTCGTCTCGTTGCTCGCCAAGTTCTCCAACTTCATACCGGAGGCTGGCATCTGGCTGAACACCCAGCGACCGGAATGGAACGACGCCAATAACGCCCTGGTCGGCAACGGCACTTCCGTGGTCACACTCTGCTACCTTCGCCGCTTTTTGGCCTTCTGCCTGGAAGTTTTCCACCCGCTAGAAAAATCCGGGGTGAACCTGTCGGATGAGGTTGCCAGGCTTCTGCTGGCCGTGTGCCGCATTTTGCAAAGCCATCGTCCCTTGCTCTCGCACCACATTACCAACCATGAGCGCAAGCGCGTGCTCGACGGGCTGGCGCGCGCCGGCAGCCAGTATCGCGAACAAATTTACACCAAGGGATTCTCGGGCCGCCAAACACGGATCCAAGGCGGCCAGTTGCTTGATTTCTTCAAGGTCGCCCTCGCGTTTGCGGACGAGTCCATTCACGCGAACCGGAGGCCGGACGGGCTTTATCACGCGTATAACCTCATCAAGCTGGAAAACCACCGGGAAATTCCCATCCGTCGTCTTTACGAGATGCTGGAAGGCCAGGTGGCTGTGCTTAGCTCCGGGCGTCTGACCGCCCGGGAATCGCTGGACCTGCTGGTCGCCCTCAAGCAAAGCGCGATGTATCGCCCCGACCAACGGAGTTATTTGCTTTACCCGAATCGCCATCTGCCACGGTTTGTGGAGAAGAACAACATTCCACAAAAAGAAGTCAACCGTTCCAAGTTGCTGCAGAAGCTGATTGCGGATGGCAACCGGTTGCTGGTGGAACGTGATGTGGTTGGCCGGTATCATTTCAATGGTTCCATCACCAATGGCCGGGATGTGGCTAAAATCCTCGAAAAGCTGGCTGGCGCGGGATATGCCCGCCTCGTCAAGAGCGAAGGCCGGCTGGTTCTGGACCTCTTCGAGCGCCTGTTCGATCACCAGTCGTTTACCGGACGTTCGGGTACATTCTTCGGCTACGAGGGTCTGGGTTGCATCTACTGGCACATGGTTTCCAAACTTCTTCTGGCTGCGCAGGAAACCTTTTTCCGCGCTGTTGATTCGGGTGCTCCGCGCCCCATTCTCCAAAAGCTGGCAGAATGTTATTACGACATACGCTCAGGCATCGGCGCCTACAAATCTCCAGTCGAATACGGAGCTTTTCCAATGGATCCCTATTCGCACACACCCGCCCACACCGGCGCCCGCCAGCCGGGACTTACGGGCCAGGTCAAAGAAGACATTCTTTGTCGCCGTGGTGAACTGGGAGTTTTCGTCAAAGACGGCAAGATTCATTTTCGTCCGAGTCTTTTGCGGCGCGACGAGTTCCTCGCGACCCCGGCGGAATTCTGTTACTATGACGTTGCCGGCCGCGCGAAGCGGATTCGTTTGCCGGTGGGTTCGATCGGCTTCACCTGCTGTGAGGTTCCCGTCGTTTATCAAATCGCCGCGAAGAACTCGCTTGAGGTGATTTCAGAGGATGGCTCGAAGCTCCGGCAGGACAGTCTGTGCCTCAGCCGCGCAGCCAGCGTTTCAATCTTCGAGCGCGCGGGTCAGGTTGACCGGGTCATTGTTTCAATCAATGCGGATGACGCTTTTGTGTTCAAAAAATGATCCTCTCGATACACCCCCTCAAAAGAGGGATAATGGACGGCAGGGTTTCCAGCTTGCAAAAGTTTCGAGCCTTATCAGAATGATCCCTCACACGTGGCGCTACGGGCGCGGCAACAGGATGAATCAAAAAATTGCAATTAACGTTTATTTTCAACACGCTGCTGTTTGCATATTGCGGCGGGTATTATTGGCTTGTTTGGTTGTTTTCGGCGCGAAGCTTTCCGGCGCCGCCGAACTTTACAATACTCCAACCAATCACCGAGCGGATATTCTTTTGAATGCCGGCTGGCAGTTCATCCGACAGGACGTTCCCGGCGCCCAAAGCGCCGGCTTCAACGATTCAACCTGGACCACTCTGAATTTGCCGCACACCTGGAATAATCTCGATGGTCAGGACGGTCTGAAGGATTATTACCGCGGCATAGGCTGGTATCGAAGGCATTACACGGTGGACAAGAATCTCAAAGGCCGCCATTTTTTCCTGAAATTTGATGGCGCGTCTTCCGTGGCCGATGTCTATATCAACGGCCACCATCTGGGTGAACATCAAGGCGGCTTCTCAGCATTTGCTTTTGACATCACCCCGTTCCTCAAAGTCGGCGCAGGCAACGTCATTGCTGTGAAAGTCAACAACGACGCAAATACAAATCTTCCTCCGCTGTCGGCAGACTTTACTTTTTTCGGTGGATTATATCGTGACGTGCACTTGCTGGTGATGGATCCGGTGCAAATCTCGCCATTGGATTACGGTTCGCCCGGAATCTATTTAAAAACGACCGATGTCAGCCCAAACGCCGCGAATCTCCAGGTGACGGCCGTGCTCTCGAACTCAACTAAAAAGGCCCAACATTTGACCGTCCGCAGTGTCATCACCGATGCGGCGACAAATATCGTGGCCATCCTCACGAATGTTGTGACCTTGCCTGCGGGGACCGTGTCAAACGTGGTTGCAGCCACGACGATTGCCAGTCCGCATTTGTGGAACGGACTTTCCGACCCATACTTGTATCAAGCCTTTACCGAGGTGTGGAAAGACTCGAAAGTGGTTGACCTAGTCGCCCAGCCGCTGGGCTTTCGGTATTTCAGCGTGGACGTGAACAAGGGGTTTTTCCTGAATGGCCGGCATTATGATCTTCACGGCGTGAATATGCATCAGGACTGGCTGGATCGCGGCTGGGCAATCGGCGATGCGCAGCGGGATGCAAATTTCATGTTGCTCAAGGAAATTGGAGCCACGGCGCTCCGCCTGTCGCACTATGAGCACAATGATTATACTTATCAACTGGCGGATAAAAACGGGATTGTTCTCTGGAGCGAGATTCCGCTGGTTAATCGCATCACCGAGTCGCCCGCCTTTTACGCCAATGCCAAACAGCAGCTTACCGAACTCATCCGGCAGCGCTACAATCATCCATCCGTGGTTTGCTGGGGCGTGTTCAATGAGATTACCCTGAGGCCCGGCCCCAAGCCCGTGAACCTCGCCCGCCAGCTTGCCCAACTTGCCAGTCAGGAAGATTCCACGCGCCCTTCCACTTCCGCCGCCAATGCGGGTGACGATGAACCGTCCAACTGGTGCACCGAGTGGAACTCGTTCAATAAATATTTCGGCTGGTACAACGGCAAACTCGGAGACTTCGGACCTTGGGCTGACGAAATCCACGCAAAATATCCCGGACGGCCGATTGGCATCAGCGAATATGGCGCCGGTGCCAGCATTTACCAGCACAGCGAAGACCCGGTGCGCGAACCTGCAAACGCCGGACATTATCATCCCGAAGAATACCAAAATCTTTACCACGAAACCCATTGGCAGGAGATGCAGGCGCGGCCGTTCCTCTGGTGCAAGTTCGTTTGGAACATGTTTGATTTCGCGGTTGCCGGTCGCAATGAAGGCGACACGCCGGGGCGGAACGACAAGGGACTGGTGACCTATGATCGCCAAGTTCGCAAGGATGCTTTTTATTACTACAAAGCCAACTGGACCACCAGCCCGATGGTTTACATCACGGGCCATACCTTCACAAACCGGCTGACCAATAATATTACGGCGAAAGTTTATGCCAATTGCGATTCGGTCGAGCTTTTCCTTAACGGAGATTCACACGGGGCCACGACGAGCACAAACTGCATTTTCACCTGGCCGTTGATGCTGCGGGCCGGCACCAATACCATTCAGGCAATTGGCACCAAAGGCAGCGTTAAGGTGGATGATTCCTTGGTGTGGACTGCTCCATATGAAAAACAATAATTCTGTCTCTAAAAAAACATCTGAGTGAACCAACCCCCCTTACAAATGGGGAGTCAACTGGAAAACAATTATGAATAGAACTACAATGGCTATTGTGAGTAATTTAGTCCCAAAATTACTTTCTTTTACTTTGCTGACCTCATTGATTTCGTTTATGACCTGCACCTCATCTTATGGGGCTTCAGGTTATTTGGGGAAAAATATCGCGGTATATGTGACCGCGAAAGATACGGGACAGCGGCTGGCAAAATCTGAAGAAATTGGATTTAATGATAAATTATCGCCAACCGAAAAAGACGCGGAAATTTACATAGACCCTTCAAAAACATTTCAGACCGTCCTTGGCATCGGCGGCGCTTTGACGGATGCCTCGGCGGAAACTTTCTATAAACTTCCCAAGGATAAACAACAGGAAATCTTGAGGGCCTATTACGATCCCCAAAGCGGCATTGGCTATACATTGGGCCGAACCCATATTAACAGTTGTGACTTTTCAAGTGAAAGTTACACTTATGTAAATGACGGCGATAAAGAATTGAAGAGCTTCAACATCGCCCACGATTTAAAGTATCGCATCCCGTTCATCAAACAGGCCATCGCAACTGCGGGAACAAATTTCACGCTTTTCGTCAGTCCTTGGAGTCCGCCTGCCTGGATGAAGGACAATAACAGCATGCTTCACGGGGGCAAATTGAAGCCGGAATACTATGAAACATGGGCTGGATATTACGGCAAATTCATTCATGCCTATGAAAAGGAAGGCATTCCGATTTGGGGATTAACGGTGCAGAATGAGCCGATGGCCATTCAGTCTTGGGAGTCCTGTATTTACACGGCTGAGGAAGAGCGCGATTTTCTTAAAAATTATCTTGGCCCGGCTTTGCAAAAAGACGGCTTGAAAGATAAAAGAATCATCATTTGGGATCACAACCGCAGTTTGATGTATCAACGCGCATCGGTGGTTTTGGATGATCCGGCTGCCGCCCAATATGTATGGGGCGTCGGTTTCCATTGGTATATGGGAGACGACTTCGAGAACGTCAAACGCGTCAAGGAAGCTTATCCAAAGACTCACCTCTTGTTTACCGAAGCTTGCAACTATCCTTTTGATTTCAGCAAAATCAACGATTGGCAGGGAGGCGAGACCTATGCCAAATCAATGATCAACGATTTCAATAATGGGGCCGAAGGCTGGACTGATTGGAACGTTTTGTTGGATGAGAAAGGCGGGCCAAACCATGTTCAAAATTTCTGCTATGCGCCGATTCATGCCGATACCAAAACCGGGAAATTATATTACATGAATTCCTATTACTACATCGGCCATTTTTCAAAATTCATCCGTCCGGGCGCAAAACGGATTATCAGTTCATCAACGACAGATCAATTGCTGACCACCGCCTTCCTAAATACAGACGGAAAAATTGCAGTTGTGATCCTAAATCTTTCCAATCAAGCACAGCCTTTCATCCTCTGGTTGGGTGGTAAAGCCACAAGAACCAGCAGCCCGGCCCATTCCATTATTACACTGGTGATTTAAGCAATATAACGGATTAAGCGCCCGTTTTAGTGCCCGTAGTTTTCACAACAACAGCCAGAGAAAGCCAATGCAGATTGGGTCGTTCTTTGGTTTCAGCGTTAATATGGTTCAGCGCATGACTGGGTTCAGAAGAAAAGGTTTGAGCATTTCAGGTTTCTCCGGTTGCAGCCAGAGGATTGGTTGCGTGATGGCGATGTTGCGGCGGACTTCGGCATCGGTTGGGTCAGGGGACAGCTTTCGCCATAACTCCAGGTATCTGGGTTCCTTGAACGCAAGCCCGGCAAACAGCAGGCTCGGCTGCCGTGCCGGCCAGCTGTCCCACGCCTGAACATCCGGCGGTCGCGGCCACTTCGACTTGTCCGCAAGATACGGGTAAAGGAATTCCATGGCTCTGCAAATCCCCCGGCCGTCGGTCAACTCGAAATTCCACAGATTGTCGTTCGGCGTCGAAAGCACCTGACAAAGTGTGGCCAGATTGTCGAGTTGAAAGATGGAATAGCCGTAAGGTTTCGTGCGATTGAGTTCGGCGGGAAAGCTTCCGTCCGCCGACATCTGGTTCGGGACAAAAACTTCTTTGAACTGACGCCGGCACCTGGCCAGTTTGTCTTCGTCGCCGGTGAAGCGCGAAAAAACGGCGACTTGCAGGAAATAAGCCACCGAGTGATTATTCTTCGCGGCGGCCTCAGTGCGCCCGTTCTCACTCGTGACCATCCAGCCGGTCAGTTCACGAAACCACTGTTTCAAGCCGGCCAGAGCCTCTGGCGGAAATGCCGGCGAAGTTTGCATCGCCTCAATGGCGGGAGGGATTTCGATCAGATGCAATCCATCAATGATGCCCCAACTGCGCCCGGATGACCTGCCCGGCACGGCTTGCGCATATTGCAGGTTCGGATTCATTCGCGTTCGCGGATCAAGGAAAAAAACGCGCAGCAACACGACCGCCTGCATCACGTAACGATCCTCGCCGGTAATTTTGTAAGCCGCGGCCAGCGCCGCGACGGCATCGCGCAACTCGTGCATGGCCAGCCGATGTTGTGTAAAATTATCCGGGTTGGATTGGCCATCACGGTTGAGGTAAGGCAACCCATCCGGCCGGGTCGGGTCGGGCCAGAAATAATCAGCGTTGGAATAAAAATCGTTTGGTCCGCCTTGGCTCAACTTGGCGCGATATTTTGTAATGGTTGGCGGTTCGAGTTTGAGCGCAGCGTTGGCTGCTTTCAGAATCCGCTGGCGGTCAAACGCCGCCACGTCGAACGTCAATTCCCCGGTGCCGGGCGGGATGTTCGTCACTTCGAGAAACTCCGTGGCTAAACCATCGCTCGCTACACAGGCGACCGCTTTTCTGCCGGTGAAATGGAGGCAGATCTGTGCGCGGCCATTGTAAAACTGCACCCCGCGCGAGCCGGTGGACGTGCCGAGGTTGTCCAGCAACTGCGCGTCGCCGGCCACGCCGAAGCGGATGACATTTGCTGCGTCGAGGCAATTGACACCATCCTTGTCAAACACGCGTGCTTCGATGGTCGCAACGCCGTTGGTTTGCGCAATCTGCAGAAGGGTGAACTTGGCCGGTTCACCCCACGGCAGGGTCTGATAGCCGACGTGAATTTCATCACTGACCTCGACTCCGTCACGTCGCCCAACGGCCCGGAGTGTGTTTGTTCCTTCTTTTAATTTAACCAGCCAATGCAGGCCGGCGGCGGGAAAGTCGGCAATGTTGCGCTGTTTCAATCCGGCTGAGCCGCCATTGACCCACAGCTCGACCTCGTGGCAGTTTGAAAACACCTTGACCATTTTTTCCTCATCCGGCTTGCCCCAACGCACCGGCCATGAGTGACCGAAGATGTGAATCATCGGCTTCCCGGACCAGTAGCTCTGGAAGACGTAGTAGCCTTCTTTCGGTGTGCCGTCGCGCTCGACCAGGCCCTTTTGGTTCACGCGCGGTACGGGATTTTCCGGTCGCAACGGCGTGGCGAAATCCTTGAAAATCCACTGGGCCGTTCCGGTCAGATTGGTCATCTGCTCCTGCTCCTTCAAATACCAGTCAAACAAATTGCACATGTAACTCTCCGACCAATCACCATCTTTCGAGGCTCGCGCGGGGCCGCCGCCAGGTTTGTAGGCATTGCCCTCCTCCGCCGGGCCTTGCCCCGTCGCGACATTTTCCAAAAATTTCTCCGGTTCCTCGGAAAAGCGGCGCGCGTGACTGTCGCCGCCCCATTCAGCATGAAAAAAGTGCGGCTCCGACTTGATCGCCCGTTCCAGCGCAGTGCGATATTCCCCATAGCGGCCGGAATACCATCCCGCCCAAATGCTCGGCGAATAAACATCCGGAACGTCCTTGCAAAAATCGCAGTAACGAATGCACGTCTTGCGCGAGGGGTCCAGTTGATGCGCCAGATCGTTCAATTCGATCATGAATGAGCGGATCGCGTTTGTGTCGAATATTTCAAAATCGCCCGGCCAGCCATTTTCATTGCCCAAACCCCAAAGAATTACCGAAGGATGGTTAAAATGCTGGTCGATCATGGCGTCAAGCATATCGCGGCATTGCCGTTGGTAGCGCTCGCCGCCCAGGCCACCACGACACCAGGGAATCTCCTCCCAAACGAGCAGGCCCAATTCATCGCACAACTCCAACACCAGCGGTGACTGCTGATAATGACCCAGCCGGACGAAATTCGCACCCAGGTCCTTGATCTGTTGAAATGTCTGGCGAACCACTTCGTCCGGCACGGCCGCGCCCACCCCCGCGTGGTCTTCGTGATATTGTGTGCCGCGCAACAGCAGGCGCTCGCCGTTCAGTTTGAACGGTCCATGTTCGACCCATTCGAACGACCGCACCCCAAAACGTTCCTCCACCGGCTGTTCGCCCCGCGGCGATTTCAGCGTTGCGGTGCAACGATACAGCGCCGGGGTTTGCGGTGACCATCGTTGCGGATCAGCGATTTCGAATGCAGCGAACTCTTTCATCCCCGGCCACGGCTCAACGGACTCAGTAGTGGTATAAATAACTTTTCCGTCGGGATCATGGACTTGAACACTGAGTTCCACGTTGTCCTTTGACTCCGTCGGGTTGTAGAACCGGCAACGGATTTTTGCCGTGGCCCCGCCATTCTGAGACAGTGTCGGTTCAATGTGAACCCGCTCCAGTGAAATTGCCGGAACGTAGATGAGACTGACGTGGCGATAAAGCCCGCCATAGCGGGTGAAGTCGCTGAGATCGGAAGGAATGGTTTCCGCGTCACGTGAATTGTCGCAAAGCACCGCGACCGGCACGGTGCCTTTGCCAATGGAGTTGGTCAGCGTCCGACTCGCGGCTTCCGTGATGTCCACATTCCATTGGTCATAGCCGCCGACGTGCTCACCGACTTTTTCAAGTCCAACAAACACCTGTGATTTCTGGCCCGCACCGTCAAAGTGCAACAGCGTCCTCCCATTGGGAAATGGATTGGCCAGCTTCAACTGCGTGCGATACCAGCCTTGTCCTTGATAATAATGCGCATCGGGATCCACGGCATCGCGTGCGTTAAAGCAGTGCGGCAGAGTCACCGGGGTCCAGATGACATTGTCACTTGCCCTGTCGCCGCGCCAAATTTCCCAAATGCTACCGAGCGTCCCCTGATGATATTCCCAGCCCGCATCCAGCCGGGTATTGTAGTTCCCGTCCGCTGCCAGCCCGGTAGAAAAAGACAGGGTCGCCACAAGAAAACACCATGGCCAAGCGCGGTGTGGGAGCATTACTTTGGGCCAGCGGAAAGACCGGCGGCCCGACCCATTTGCAGTTTTGAAAGGCGAACTCATAGTGTGTTCTCTGATGGGAAAAATTCGCATGATGTCAGCGCTCGGTCGTGAACGATTTGAAAATTAGGGTGAAGTCCCAGGGCTTCTGCTTGATGCCGCTGGTATCATTGCCGTTTTTTTCCTTGCCGTCCCTGCCAGCATCACGATTGCTGGCCCAAAATGAAAGGCTGCAAACCCACGGCTGCGCTTGCGCCCATTCCTTCAGCGCCTTCGCATCGTCCTGCGTGAAAATTTCACTGCGTTCGTCGTTCTGGCCGATCATCGGCGTAAGGCCGACCTGAATCGCCGGGTCAATTTTTTCACACTGTTCGCGCGCCTTGAGCGCGCTGGCGATGGAAACGTCGCTCATCTTTTTACCCCGGGAAAAGTGCGCGCCAAAATCCATCGTCATCACATTAGCGGAATGGACCTTCACACCCTTCGACCGGGCGTCGGCGAGAAGTTTTCGCGCGTCATCAGGGATGCCCTTGGGATCAACCGGCAGCGTGTAAGATATGATCAGTCCTGGATTTTTCGTTTGGAGTCTGGCGAGCACGGCATTGCGCCGATCGTTGACATCCGTTTTGGACAAAGCGCCACCTTCAATGTCGAAATCCAGCCACGTCAATCGGTAACGGTCAATGACTGACTGATATTTCGCTTCCAGCGCCGCCGTGTTCGTTTCGGCGATGGCCAGCTCCGTTCCCCCCGCGCCGCCAAAGGAGACAATCACATCGCCGCCGCGGCTGCGAATTGCATTGATTTGATCGGCATAAAGATTTTTGTCCATCGGAATCCGTCCGTCCCACGCGGGATTGTTCTGTTTGTCCGCGATGATGAAGGCAAGGGTGTAAAATTTCTGGCCGCAGGCGTCGGCGCACTGCGTAATCTGGAAATTGTCATCGGCTCCGATATACATGTATGGCGCAAAAACCCTTGAAGGCCAGCCGGCACTGAACGCGGTGATGACGGAGCCCAGCAGGATAATAGAGGTGAGAAGGTTCATGGTGAAAGTTTGGTATGTGAAAGCGCAACCAGGTTGTTATTTCAGGGAGCCCCCAATTGGAAAAACATGTTCCGGTCGCCCGGCTGGATGATTGCACGCGACGAGTTGTTCGAGGTAATTACCGTGCCCGTGCCAGCGTTTGCATAATTAGGCAGGCTGGGATTGCCCATCATGTAAAACTCCAGCCGGAGCCATGAACCAAGATTCACCCCGCGCAAAATGATTGGTTGATTGTTGTTATCCAGACTGGTCACACCCTGGGCATGCAGATAACCCGCCCGCGAAGAGAAAAGGAGAAGACTGGCCCCAATTGAAACCAGCGCGCAGAAAAATTGCGCGCTCAAAAAAATGGAAATTCGCCGAAACAAATTGCCCGGATATTGGGAGGGTGGCGAACCAATGACAACGGGTAAATCGCCTGTAGTCAAGCAGACTTCATCACAATAATGGCGATTCATGTTGGCGTCTGTCTAATATCCCACAGAGTTGCATCAGCGTCATCCCCCTCCAAAGAGGGGTGGTTGACGGCTGACGGATTTGCTCAATTACTGCAATAAATATGTTTTAATCTGGATTGTCCTCCCGCTCAAGACTTGTCTTGCCTCTTTGGGGCTGTGTTTTGATGTTTGCCTTGGGCTTTGGTTTTGACGCTCGTTGCGCCACCCGAAAAACCGCTGTTCCCCTTCGGCTTTGGTTTGATCGACTGACACCCAATTCCAAACTTAATTAAAACTATGCACCGGAGAGATTTTCTTAAAAAAACTTTGGGTGGCGCCGTGACTCTGGCGGCCGTCAAAATGTCTGGACCCGCTTTCGCCCAAAAAGCCTCCGATTGGCGCGCGTCTGAAAGGCCGGCCCGACCCGGCAACCCGGTTTTTCAAAACCGCGCGGCGTGAATTTGGGCGCGTGGCTCGTCCTTGAAAAATGGATGGTGCCGGACATTTATCGCGACACCGATGCGCCGGATGAATACAGCCTTTGTCTTGCCTTGGGAGATCGGGCCAGGAACCGGCTGGACCGTCATCGTGAAACTTTTATCACCGCCGAAGATTTTCGCTGGATCAAGGATTGCGGTCTCAATGCCGTTCGTCTGCCGGTGGGTTATTGGGCGTTGGAAGCGCCGAAGCCGTTTGTTGCATCGGCTCAATTCATAGATTTCGCCCTGGAGCAGGCGCAGCGCAATGGCTTGAAATTGCTTTTGGATTTGCACGGCGCGCCTGGCAGTCAAAACGGCTGGGACCACAGCGGGCGGAGCGGGCCAATCAACTGGCCGAAGGATCCGCAAAACATCCAGGAAACCTTGCGCGTCCTGGAAAGTTTCGCGCAAAAACACGGAAAACATCCGGCGCTTTTCGGGATTGAATTGTTGAATGAACCACGCGACAAAGTGCCGCTGGAAATTCTTCAGCAATTTTATCAGGATGCCTACGCGCGTCTTCACAAATATCTTGATCCAGACGTCGCCATTGTCTTTCACGATTCATTCCGCCCCTTCGCCTGGAAAAATTCATGCAGGAACCGGCGTTCACCAACGTAATTTTGGACACGCATCTCTATCAATGTTTCAACGAAAAAGACAAGGTCCGCACCGCGCAGGAACAGCTTGAGTTCTCCATCAACCGCAAGGAGGCGCTCGACGAGATGCAACGCGAGGAACTGCCTACGATTGTCGGCGAATGGTCGCTGTCATTGCCGGAAAAGGCGATGCATGGGCTGTCGCCGCTCCAGATTGCATCAGTCAAACGGGCCTACGCCGACACGCAACTTTTGAATTACGAGGGAACCCGCGGTTGGTTTTTTTGGAGTTACAAGCTCCAGCATGCTTCCGAATGGAACTTCCGTTATTGTGTGGAACGCGGCTGGCTGCCCGGAAATTTTGAGGTATGAAATTTCCGCCGCCGCTCACAGGTGAATCAATCCGCGCTGAATCGCCACGGTGACCGCTTCCGTCCGGTCGGCCACGTGAAGCTTGGTAAGAATGCTTTTCAAATATTCCTTTGTGGTATGTAGTGAAATGTCCATGACATCGGCGATTTGTTTATTGGCCAGCCCCTTGGCCAGCTCATGCAACACCTCCAACTCCCGCGGGGTCAGCGGTTCAAATTCTTCGCGCCGGGCGAGCCGTTCGGCCACTTCCTCGGGAATCCAGCTTTTGCCCGCAGCCACGGCGCGCAGGGCGGGAACGAGTTGTTCTCCCGTGGAACTTTTCAAAACATATCCCTGCGCCCCGGCGGCGAACGCTTCGTGAATGTCTTCATCACCATCAAACGCCGTCAGCATCAGGATGCGGGCCGCGCCGTGTTGATCCCTGATTTCCTTAGCCGCTTGAACGCCACTTTTGTGCGGCATCCGCGAATCCAGTAAAACAAGGTCGGGTTTGTATTTGTTGAACAGTTCGATGGCCTGATTTCCGTTGACGGCTTCTGCCACAACTTCCATGTCCGGCTCATTGTTGATGATGGCAATGACTCCCATGCGGACGACGTAGTGATCGTCGGCGACGAGGATTCGGATTTTAGACGCTTTCTTCATGGTCTTCAATTGGCGGTGGCAAAGTCTGATCGCCGTTTGATTCGTTGGTCGGAATTTCAACCCGAACAGACGTGCCAATGCCCGGCGCACTGGTGATCAGAACCTCGCCGCCCATCTGTTCCGTCCTTTCTCTGATGCCCAACAATCCAAAATGTCCGTCTTTTGGGCCGGCACAGGCTTCCGGGTCAAAACCTTTTCCATCGTCCCTGATCTGCAAGACGATTTTCTGCGGGCTGAAGTGCAATTCAATTTTCACCAGAACCGCGCCGGAATGTTTGACGACATTGGTGATGGCTTCCTGCCCGATGCGCAACAGGTTTTCCTCGACGATTTCAGACAATGGATTGGCCTCGCCAACCATTTCAACTTCGATGCGGATGCCGGTGTCGCCGGTAATTTGCCGGCCGCTGGTGATCAGCGCATTGGTCAGGTTGAACTGCTCCTCGGCCCGGCTGCGCAATCCCCAGACCGAATGGCGCAAGTCCACCTGGCTTCGCCGCATCAAGCTTCGCGCAAGTTTCAGGTGGTGGGAGGCACTGTCGGGATTTTTTTCAAACTGATTTGCCACCAGGTCCTGTTGCAAGGCGATTCCGGTCATGGTCTGCTCCAAAGTGTCGTGTAATTCCTGGGCCAAGCGCGTTCGTTCCGTCAAGACGGCACGGAATTGAAGCTCGGACTCTTTGCGAGCAGTCATTTCAACTTTCAGTTGTGCCGTCCGTTCCTTGACCCGTTCTTCAAGCTGATCGTGGGCTTGTTGCAGTTCCTTTTGGGCGGTTTCCTTTTCATGCACCAATGATTTCAAAATGGAATTTTTCTTGGCGACCATGCCGGTCCAGCCGATCGCCATAAGCAGAACAATAAAAACAACCACCAGACTCATCAACAGATGTTGCGGTGTCAGCCAGCCTGGCTTTTCAATAACGCGGACAGCGTGCGAAGTGGGAAGCAGCAGGCGGAACGATTTGATTTTCCCGGCATCACTGCTGTCAAGGAGGCAAATGCCACTGACCTCAACCAGACTGCCGATGGGGATCGCCGTCAGCAGCGTGTTCGGCTCGGACGTGTCTTTTTCGGCGGCAAAAATGAAATTAGTGGCTTGCAACACCAGGGTGGTTTGGATGTCCGTTCCATCCGCATTTTGTCCGATTCCTCTCACCAACCGGTCAATCAGCCGGCCTCGAAGGGTGACAAAGGCCGCGTGGTGCAGCCCTCTCTGTAATTCAGCCACGGTTGCCGTCTTCGGTTCCAAATGGGATCGTGGTTCCGCCGCCTTGCGGAACACTGCGTCTTCCAGAACCGGCAGAAAATTTTCGACGGCGGGAAACCCCACAGCTTCGACCACTTCACCCGGAACCACGGCTTGGGCCAATTTGCTTTTGACCTGCAATCCGCCGGTCGCATCTTGAAGGAACAAGTCTTCACACTTCCTTTGATAAGTGACAACCCCTTTGACGTGGACCTGATTGCCGGGCGAATTATCCTTGCGATATTGGGCGATGCTGTTAAGCGGAATCGGCGGATCATCAAACGGATTGGCCGGCGCGGGTTCTTCAATGATAAAATCAGCCGGCTGCGGGATAAACAAAGTAACCGTTAAAAAATGTCGCAAGGAACCGTTGAAAGCCGCGGCCGCAGTGCCTCGCAATAAAACTTTCGCACCGACCAATGATTGTAGTTCAACATTTGGTGCGATGGGAAAATAGGCGTGAAAACGGTATCCGCCGGAGACCAGTTCAATTCCAATCCGGTTCCCACTCAATTGCGCGGTTCTCACGATGCCTGAAATCTCGATGCGCTGGCTGTCTTCGACTCCAGACATTAACCGTTCGATGGTAACCGGCTTGGCTTCCGGCAGCGGCGCGGTGCCCAGCTTTTTCCAATGTGGCTTTCTGATGATGGGGGCGTATCCGCCCGGATTACTTATGCCGGACACTTCCACCACGTCGCCGGGGACGGGGTGCTGGTTGCTGATGTTCTCCACATAGACGCCACCGCTGGAATCCTGCACGAAGAATTTTCCATTCCAGTTGGTTTCGGCGGCGGTGACAACGCCTTTCACAGAAATCGGGATGCCCGCCGCCGCCTCCTTGGCGGAGAGCGCTAACACGGCGGAGGCATTTGTCAGCGTGTCATTCACACGCGCAACCACCGGCAAATTTCCGCAAACAAATAAAAGAAAAAGAACAAACGACCACCAAGCGGAAGGCTTCCGTATTTGCCGCATCATTTTGATCGTCATGTGGTTATTGGCGGCGTTCATGGTGGCGTCCAAGCAAATGTTAACCAATGTTAACTAATTTTGCCGTTCCGGTATACCCCTCCAAAGAGGGGTGGTTAATGCCAAGTGAAACGTGTAAGGTTTCTACAAATTGAAACGCATGCCCAAAGCTTAAATTATGAAAACCAAACCCTACCAAACCTGCTCGTTCCTGACAACATTTTTAACCTCGCCAATCCGTGTAGCACTGGCTTTGGCGGCTACGTTTGCCCTTAATAATCAACAATAAACATGATCTTTGTTATGAACAAAAACATCAAGACACGAAAGTAAAAAGAAAGTAAAAAAACCTATGAAAAAAAACCTGTTGATAATTCTTAGCGTAATTGGCGCCGCTGGTTTGGCCAGTGTGCAGGCTCAATTAATCAATGTTAATTTTACTGACGACGGTAACAACAGCGCCATCGCCGGCAACAACCCCGATGTCACTCCTACACCTCCTGGCACTGTGATGACAGGCGCTGCGGTGATTGGTTCAGCGGGTGACTTTTGGAATGACTTGGGCGGCTTCACCTACGCATCAGCATCAGGCACGGAAGCCACAGGCGGGGCAGCCAGTGCCAGTGGACTTGCCTTGACTAATGCAGATGGCAGCGCTTCGCCGGTTACGTTGAGTTTGTCGGCACCCGGTGGCACCTATGGTGCTAATGCCGAAGGCTGGGGCAACCACAGCGCATTTTCATGGGCTTCTTTAGCTGCCGAAACGGCTCAGACTGGCGGCCCATGGACCCCATACTCAGCCTTGATGTCGCATTGTCTCGTCGCCTATTTAGGTCCTTTCGGAAACGTCACACTCACCGGTCTTACGCCTAACGGGGCTTACACTCTGTATGCTTATAGCGCGAGTGACCAGAATGTGGGTACTGGGAGAGCGAGTTACTTCACGGTCAATGGCGTCACCCAGATCTCCACTTGGAACGGCACACAAACCAACCTCGTCCAGGGAGTCGACTATGTTGAGTTTGCCTCAGTCGCGGCTGACGGAACCGGGACTCTGGTCATAAACTTTGGCAGTTCAAGTAGTTCTGAAGGTGATTTCGATGGTTTCCAACTTCTACCTAACATGAGCTCGTTCCCCCTTGCCGCGAACATCAGCGGTTTTTCTCCAAACGGCTCGCAATTTTTCAATATCGCCTCCAACAATTTTAGCTTTAATGTTGTTTCGTCTTCAGCGAACGGGTATCCCCTTCCCACCATCCCGACCAATTGGGTAACGCTACTGGTGAATGGCGTGAACCAGTCGGGGAGCCTGCAATTTAGTAATAACGGCACGGTTGGAACTTCCACGAATTGGTATGTCACTTTCCCCCTGACGCCGAACCAAATTTATACCATGAGCGTAACGGTCAGCAATAGTGCGGGTTTGGTCGCCAACAGTGGTGCTGTTAAATTTGATACTTTCAGCCCCATTTATATCGTTACAGCCGAAGAATATGATTTCAGCAACGGTATGTATATTCAAAACCCGATACCCACTACCGCACCTGCCACTAATAGCTATTTTGGGACGGCGGGTATCTTGGGCGTTGACTTGTCAACGGGTGGTGGTGCCGGGGGATTAGGCGGCGGCCCACAATCGTACCGCACGGATGGTGACGTGTCTTTGCAAGTGTCCACCGATACGCGGTTGCCACTATATTTGGCTCAAGGTATGCCAAACATGCTTAATTTAGCTTATAACAATCCCGGCAATTGGGAGAATTACACCAGGAATCCTTATCCACAGGGCAATTGTCTGATGTACGCGCGCATGGCTGACGGCGCTGGCGCCGTGGGCTATGAATACCTTAACCTGTTGACCAACGGGTATGGCATGCCTACGCAAGCGACGAATAATCTCGGGGTGTTTATTACCCCGGCTACTGGTGGCTGGCAAAATTATGCGTGGGTGCCGCTGACGGACATTAACGGCAATGTGATAGTTCTGAGTGTGCCGCCGGGACAACAAACCCTGCAACTGCTCAGTGGCGGCAATAACAACTTCATAGATTTCATGTTTGTTGCCCTCCCTTCCGGTGGATTGCCTCCGGCTATTCAGACACCGATTGCTGTTCCGTTTGGGAATGTATTTCTTGGTACTAACATAACCTTCACGGTCAGTTCTATCAGCAGCACGATTGCGACAAACAATGTTCAGATATTGTTGAACGGGGTTCCTGCATCAGCAACCTTCACTGGCAATAACACGAATTGGAATGTGAGTATTCCCGTGCCGCTAAAAAATCAAATTCAGACCCTGGTCGTAAACGCCAAGGACGCCTACGGACTGACCAACAGTATTACGGAGTCCTTTGACACCTTCAGCCAGAATAACTACATGTTTGAAGCGGAAGACTTCGACTTCAATGGCGGTCAGTTTATTGACAACCCGATTCCGACCGGGACTATTCCGTATGCGGCTGGTAGTTACACCGCAACGAACAGTTATTTCTTCTATCCCGCGGGTAATTCGGACAATGCAGCCATTTTTGGCGAGGATTTGACCACGCCTGGCACCGCTGGCGGCGAGAACTTCCAATACCGACCGGCGGAGCTCGCTGGCACGCAGGTTGCCACTGATTTCCTCCGTCAGAAGTTTTATGTTACCAATGGTGTCACAGTAACAATCTTTAGCGACTTCAACGTGGGTTGGTGGAATCCAGGGGAATGGCTTAATTATACTCGCACCTTCCCCACGAATACATATAATGTCTATGGCCGGCTGGCATCAGGGGGAGCGTATTCCGGGGATTCATTGAGTTTGGTGACCAGCGGAGTGGGGACGCCAACCCAAACGACCATGCTTTTGGGCACGTTTAGCGATCCCAACGCCAACGGCTGGGGAAACTGGCACTGGGTGCCATTGTTGAATACCAATGGCCAGTTAGCGGTGGTTTCTCTGGGCGGAGTGGAAACGTTACAGGCGCAAACTGGCCTGGCGGGCCTTAATGCAAACTACTATATGTTGGTGCCAGCCGTCGTTGCCCCGCAAGCGGTGCATCTGAGCGTCTCAAGAACTGGAAGCACCATTTCGATCCAGTTCCCAACTCAAAGTGGATTCAGCTATACGGTGCTCTACAGTGGCAGCTTGAACCCGGCCAA
>Ga0181527_1002084_pt1 | contig 19306 bp, 9 predicted proteins | sample PEATcosm2014_Bin_30_FD_119762 | JGI IMG/M metagenome (GOLD analysis project Ga0181527, IMG submission 119762) | Peatland microbial communities from MTU Mesocosm Facility, Houghton, MI, USA - PEATcosm2014_Bin06_60_metaG | ecosystem: Environmental > Terrestrial > Soil > Wetlands > Peat | place...
CTACGACAGAACTATCCCGAGGCGCACACCAATCGCGGAAATATTTTGAGCAGTATTAAGCGGTTCGAGGAAGCAATCGCAAGCTACGATAAGGCGCTCGCGTTGCAGCCAGCCCTTGCTGAGGCCTGGCTCGGGCGCGGCAATGCATTGGCTCAATTTAAACACTTCGACGAAGCCATTGGAGCTTATGGAAGGGCGATCAACCTCGACAATAGTCTCGCGGAAGCCCGGCTTGGCCGCGCTAATGCATTCGTCAGCCTTCGACGCTACGAAGAGGCACTCGGAGACTACGACATAGCCCTAACTCTCAGACCCGATCGAGAAGGTATCCTTGTTTCTCGCGGCAACGTTCTGGTCGAGCTTAAACGCTACGATGAAGCCGATATCGCTTACGAAAAGGCATTGGGTCTCGACCCGCGCCTGGAGGGCGCATGGCTAGGTCGAGGCAACTTATTCTATGCGGTTAAGCGCTATGACGAAGCAGCCACCGCTTATGACAAGGCGTTAGAAATAAACCTCAATCTCGACGGCGCCTGGCTCGGCCGAGGCAATCTATATCGCGAGACCGGGCGATACGATGACTCCATCAGCGCCTACGAAAGAGCCCTAGCGATCAACCCAGACTTGGCCGAAGCATGGGTTGGTTGCGGCGTTCTGCATCAGGAACTGATGCAACTCGATAACGCAATAATTGCTTATGATAAAGCAATTTCCATCAAGAAGGATCTGGCGGACGCGTATTTCAACAAGGCCTTGCTCTTACTGCTGCGCGGAAATTATGCGGACGGCTGGAGACTATACGAATGGCGGTGGTTGGCTCGTGGTCAACGGCAATATAGACGACAATTTTTGCAGCCATTATGGCTCGGCGGGGCTTCCTTGGTGGGCAAAACACTCCTGCTCTATGGCGAACAAGGCTTCGGAGATGCGATCCAGTTTTGTCGCTATGTCAACGTGGTATCGGAACTCGGCGCTAAAGTCATACTGGAAGTGTCGCAACCGCTGATCGATTTGTTTGCGGGTCTTAAAGGTGCTGCGCAACTGGTTGAGCGGGGGCGCCACCTACCCTATTTCGATTATCACTGTCCGCTGCTGAGTTTGCCGCTCGCGGTTGGGACGACGATATCGAACATTCCATCGCCCGAAGCGTATCTCAAAGCGGATCGGAAAAAGCACGATTTTTGGCGCGATAGGCTCGGCGTGAAAGAAAAAGTGAGAATTGGCTTGGTTTGGTCGAGTGGGTTTCATCCTAATCAGCCCGAGTTGTGGCGCGCCGACGAGCGTCGAAACATCCCGTTGACGGATTTCGCCGCGCTACGAGACATCGATGCTGAATTCTACAGCCTACAAAAGGGACAAGCCGCCGGCCGGCAACTCAGCGAGCTTATTCGTGAGAATTGGGACGGCCCGACGATCATTGACTGGACGGAGAGCCTCAATGATTTTGGCGATACCGCCGCCCTCATGGAGAATCTCGATCTGGTGATTTCGGTAGATACGGCTACGGTGCACTTAGCCGGGGCGTTGGGGAAGCCGGTCTGGCTCCTCAATCGCTTCGATACCGATTGGCGCTGGCATTTGGATAGGATCGATAGTCCCTGGTACAGCTCCATGCGGCTCTATCGACAGACGAAGCGGGGAGAATGGGGTGATGTCATTCAGCGCCTAAAGGAAGATCTGGTGAAATTTCAGGTATCCATCTAAGCGTCGAGCCCCGCGACGGCCCCAGCATACCACCTCGCCCAGCGCCTTCAGGCCGGGAAGCGTGACAGAGGTACGATTGTACCTCTTCGCCCGCCATGCTGGCCTAACGCGCCGCCCTCAATTAACATCACTGGGGAGACCCAGCGGAGCCGCGCAGGCCGAGATTCATGGAGCGATGACAGGTCCATTCGGCCGCTGCATTTAACCCGTGCCGCCGCCACCGAGCAGCTACCCCAATCGATCAGGAAATCATCGGCATTGTCGGCAACTGATACAAGAAAGCCAGGGCGCGCGGACATTCAGCCGAACTTGCTCGAAGAGCAGTTTGAGCGAGCTTTAGTTTTGCATCGTCAGGGCAGGCTATTCGAGGCCGAGCACTTGGCCGAAGCCATACTCCGCCACAAACCCAAGCACTTTGACGCGCTCCACCTTCTCGGCCTGATTGCCCTGCAATCACGCAGGACTGAGCGCGGAGTGGATCTGCTCAAAAAGGCGGTCCGCATCGATTCAACCGTCGCCGCAGCCTTCAATAATTTGGGTATCGGCCTGGTCACTCTGAAGCACCTCGGCGCGGCTCTTGCGGCGTTCGACAAGGCCATTGATATCGATGCCGAAAACGCCGAAGCGCATGGCAATCGAGGAAATGTACTGCGCGACTTGAACCGCCCTATCGAAGCGCGCGCCAGCTACCATAAAGCCAATGAATTACGAGCGTCGCAGAAAAGCAAATCGGCGTTTCAGATGGCCGCGGCCTTATACCATCGTGGCCGCCTGATCGAGGCCGAAAATGCCTGCAACGAAGCCATTCAGAGCACACCAGAACACTTCGACGCCCTCCATTTGTTAGGCGTCATCGCTCTTCAAACCCAGCGCGTGGAGCGCAGCATCGAATTGCTGAACACCGCAATTCAGATCAGACCGGACGCAGCGTCGGCATATAATAATCGAGGGCCTGCTCTGGCGGCGGCCATGCGTGCTGAGGAAGCGCTGGCAAGCTTCGACAAGGCTATCGCCCTTCAACAGGATTATGCCGACGCTTACTGTAATCGTGGCGTCTTGCTGCAGGATTTGGCGCGTTATCAGGACGCACTTGAGAGCTACGACATGGCGATCGCGATCAACCCGCGCCTCGCGAAAGCACATCATAATAAAGCAAATGTGCTAGCTCATTTGACACGCCTGCAGGAGGCGGTCGCCAGCTATGACGACGCGATATCCGCAGCGCCGGACACTTCCGAGGCGTACACTAACCGCGGCACCGCGCTAAGATCCCTGGGCCACTTCGACCGAGCTCTTGAAAGTTATGACCAGGCACTCTCGCTAAAGCCCGACAATCTCGACGCATGCCTTAATCGTGGCAACATACTCCTGGAACTCAAACGGTACGATGAAGCGCTCGCCGCTTATGATCGCGTCCTCGGCTTCAAGTCCGATCTCGCGGCGGCATGGTGGGGCCGAGGTTATATTTTTGAACAGTTCAACCGCGACGACGATGCCTTCAACTGCTACAATCGAGCGCTCGCGCTCAAGCCGGACTATTCCGAAGCCTGGTTGGGGCGCGGCAGAATACGGTGTCGACTCGGTCGTAGAGACGAGGGCATTAGCGACTACGAGCAAGCCTTGAAGCTGGGCGGCGATGCCGAGCTGATACGCTACGAACTGGCAAAAGTCGGCGCGGCGACAATCCCTCCCACGACGCCGGTGTCTTTGGTCGTCAGCCTGTTCGACCGATATGCCGACCACTTCGATGAGGATCTGCTCAACAGGCTAAAATACCGCGCTCCGGTCGATATGGCGGACTTGATCGAATCGATTCGTCCTTCGCGGGACTTGGATATCCTTGATTTGGGTTGCGGCACTGGACTCGTCGGCGTTCATGTCAAGAAATTCGCCAAGACATTATGTGGCGTCGATGTATCGTCTGGCATGTTGAGGAAGGCGGAACAGCGCGGCATCTATGACAACTTGATCTGCGGTGAAATTATTGGATATTTGTCCGACAATTCACGGCAATATGATGTTGCGATTGCTGCCGACGTGTTCGTGTATTTTGGTGATCTGACCGCTGTCTTCGAGCTGTTCGGACGATCGCTACGCGATGACGGCATTTTTTGCTTTTCCGTCGAGTCGGGTGAGACAGGGGATTTTACTTTGCAGACCAATGGTCGGTACGCCCATTCCCGTGACTATATCGAGGCTCTGGCGGAGAACTGCGGCTTCACGATCGAGGCTATCAATTCCTGTGTTATCCGGCGCGAGCGGGACTGCGACGTGCCGGGCTTTATCGCGGCCTTTCGCCGCGCGCGCGACCAAGAGCTACGTTGATTGCATCCAAGAGGGCTGCGTCGAGAATCGCCGAACTGCTCTTTCTGTATCACAGAGGGCGTCTTCTTGAGGCAGAGCATTTATGCGAGGCTATTCTTCGCGAAAACCCCAGGAATTTCGATGCGCTGCACCTTCTTGGGGTTATCGCATTGCAAACCAATCGCCCCCAACGTGGGGTCGAAATCCTCCGTCAGGCCGTCACCCTGAATTCCCGCAATTCGGGCGCTGTCAATAACCTCGGCAACGCGCTCAGGGTCCTCAATCGCCCAGACGAGGCGATTGACGTCATTGACAGAGCTGTCGCGGCAGACGCTCGATCGTCAGAGTTGTGGTCCGGACGCGCCGCGGTCCTTAACGATCTCGGGCGGTACCAAGACGCCCTCGCGAGCGCGCAGAAGGCGATTTCCTTAAACGCCAAGAACGCCGAGGCATACAACGTAAAAGGCATTTCCTGCCGGCACCTCAATCACTACCAGGAGGCATTGGACAGCTACAGCCGCGCCATTGCACTGCAGCCGCAATTTGCCGATGCCCACTTCAATATGGGAAACGTTCTTGCCGATTTGGCACAACATGAGAAGGCGATAGCAGCCTATCGGACGGCCATTTCCTGCAACCCGGCATTTGCCGAGGCCTACAATAGTTTGGCCATATCATTGCGGCATCTCCGGCGCCTTCCTGAAGCCCTGAATGCCCTCGACAAGGCAGTTGAAATCGAACCACGGTCGGCCGACGCCCATAACGACAGAGCGAATGTCCTGAAGGATCTTCGGCACTACGGCGACGCATTGGCGGCCTACACCAGAGCTGTTTCCCTGCGGCCCGATGATGCTCCGATCTACTACAATATCGGCTGCCTTCACTGCACGCTCAGGTCTTTCGGCACCGCATTGGCGGCGTACGACGATGCGCTTGCCCGAAATTCACGCTTTGCCGAGGCGTGGATCGGCCGGGGCCAAGCCCTTAGTGGACTCAAACGCTACGATGAAGCGTTCGCGGCTTTCGACAAGGCCATTTCCCTCAATCCCGATTTGGTAGAAGCCTGGGCTTGCCGTGGCGACACGTTCACCGCGCTCAGGCAATATGACGAGGCTTATGACGCCTACAATAAGGCACTTACGCTGAGTCCCGATGTGGCGTCCGCGTGGTTTGGCCGCGGCAACGTGCATTATCAGCGCAATCTCGTGGAACAGGCCTCGTCCGATTATCAACAAGCGCTCAGATGCGCGCCGGATTTCCTCTCACCGAGGATCGCCGACTGTCTTTGCGAATTGCAAATCCTGTATGAGCGCCCCGACGACATTCTCCGGCGACGAGCCCGATATGAGAACAAGTTGTCAGCCCTGAGTGAGGAGGTGCGAACCGCTCCACCACAGGGCGATCTGACGGAGCTGCTCTCCTTTGGCCAGCCGTTCTATTTAGCTTACCAAGGCTACGATGATCGCGCTCCGCAGCGCGTATACGGGTCGATGGCCTGTTCCATCATGGAGCGCGTGTTCGCCTGCGCCCCGCTTACGGCACTGGCGGCACCGAATGAAAAGATCAGAATAGGTATAGTGAGCGCTTTTTTCTTTTCGCACTCGAACTGGAATATCCCGATCCGGGGTTGGCTTAGTCAGCTCAATCGCCATCGTTTCGAGATTTTTGGTTACCATGTCGGCGACACAAAGGATGCGCAGACGTCGATCGCCGCCTCGATGTGCGATCGGTTCGTTCATGCCAGCATGGACGTCGGCAAGTGGCGCAAGCGCGTCCTCGCCGACGCTCCGCATATCCTGATTTACCCGGGGCTCTACATGGACCGGATTTCGATGCAGCTCGCCGCGCAACGGCTCGCTCCCGTCCAATGCAATTCGTGGGGGCATCCCGACACGAGCGGCCTACCAACGATCGATTATTATCTCAGCAGCGATCTGATGGAGCCTTCGGAAGGAGCCGAGCATTATACCGAAAGCCTGATCCGGCTGCCCAATCTTTCGATTTACTACGAGCCATCGGGGCGGGCGTCGGTACCTGTAACGCGCCCACAATTACGGATGCGCGAGGGCGCAGTCGTTTTTTGGTGTGGACAATCGATCTACAAATACTTGCCGCAGTATGATGGCGTATTCGCTCGAATTGCCAAATCATCTCCGAACTGCCAGTTCGCCTTTATAAGACATTTCGGCGCGACGGAAATCAATGAACTCTTCGAGGCTCGGCTCGAGCAAGCTTTTGCCGGCCTCGAGCTTCGATCCGCCGATCACTGCATATTCTTGAACAGGCTCGACGAAAGTGACTTTTCGGCGGCAATGGGCCAATGCGACATATTTCTGGACAGCATTGGCTGGTCTGGATGCAATTCGACCTTGGAGAGCCTAGGCAGCGATCTGCCGATCGTGACTTTGGAGGGGCCGCTGATGCGCGGCCGGCACAGTGCCGCCATCCTGCGCATGATGGGCGTCACCGAAACAACGGCCAGGAACATCGATGACTATGTGGAGATCGCCGCGCGACTTGCCGGCGACCCGGACGAAAGAAGCCGAGTGAGCCGCGAAATCGCGGCAAACAAACATCGCGTGTATCGCGATCGCGCCTGCATCGACGCGCTCGAGGCGTTCTTAGAAAGCGTCGGACGGCAGAGGGCCGTTATGCAGTAGCCTTGCTGGGGCGACGCCGGCCAAAGATCATCTCGAACCCGCTGCGAGCGTCGCCCAACGGGCCGGTCTCACGTCAAGCTGGGAATATCGCCGCCCATGCGCTCGAGCACTGGCTGCGGCGGCTTGGAGAACCACATCTGGTACAGCGTCACCACCCACATGAAGGCGAAGCAGGCGGCCAAGACCATGCCGGCCAGAACCTCGAGGTAGACGAAGGGGTGATAGATCTTGATCATGTACCAGGAGCTTACGTCCACCATGATGCCGAGGAACGGCATGACCAGCACGGCACATTTGAACCAGACCGGCCGGACATAGGCATGGCTGAACATCGAGCCGACGATGAAGAAGATGAACGGCACCCCGAACATATGAATATGCGAGACGCGAACCAGCGTCGAGATTTTCGCGCCGGTGTCGCTCTCGGTGACCTTTTTGATGTTTTCGTAGCCGAACAGGTTCGGAATGTGCGGATTGCTGCCGTCGTGGCAGGTCATGCAGCGCTTGTCGATCAGCGGCTTGACGTCGCGATCGTAGACGCCGTGATCGGCGCCCTGTTGGGCCCAGCCGATGACGACGGCTTTCTCGTCCGGCGGCAGCATCGCCGCCATCGGCCCGCGCAGCGCGCCTTCGATGCGCGAAACCGTACCGCTGCCGGAATAGGCGACGATGAGATCCTGGGCGCTCAGCAGCCAAGGATTGCCGCCCGCCCGGCCGGCATAGGTGAAATAGACGTTGAGCAAGGCGAACAGATAGCCGGCCCCAAGCGTGAGCAGCGTCGCCGTGTACAGCGCGCGCACACTATAGGGCAGTTCGGAATAATGATGAAAAAGTCGGTGCAACGGCGGCTGGTCGGTCATACCTTTATTCCTCGATCGATTTTTGCAACCGTATCATTCGATGGCGCATTCGCCGCGGCCGAACGGTCCGGTCATTCATTTGCATGGTGACGTGTTGCACTCGGCCGCTGGTCGCGGCTCACCTCGTTATTTACCGGGCACGGGCATGAAGACCACGGCCCGCGCCTTCTGGTGCGAATAATAGGTCGCGAGATTCTTGATATCCTCGTCGCCGAGCCCGCTCGACATGGCAGACATCTCGGGGCTGGTGCGCACGCCGGCCTGATAATCGTGCAGCGCCGACTGCAGATACTCGACGCGCTGTCCGGCCAAGGCGGGAATATTTGGGACGATGCTGTTGCCGTTCAAGCCGTGGCAACGGTCGCAGCGCTGCGTCCATTCCTGGGCGCTCAACGGCGGGCGCACGTTCGGTGTGCGCGGCTCCTGCGCGGCATAATAGGCCGCGACGTCTTTCAACGCGGCATCGTCGACCGAGGCGGCGAGCGCCTTCATGGTTTCGTCGTCGCGGCCGCCGCTCTTATAGGCCCGCAGCGCGGCGACGAGATATTGAGCATCCTGGCCGGCGAGGCTCGGCGTCGAGGGACTGCCGCTGACGCCCTGATCGCCATGGCAGCCGGCGCAGCCGACCGTATTGGTTTTGCCGGCCTGCGCGTCGCCCGCGGCCGGGTTTTGCGATCGCTTCGCCGGCTGCAGCGCATAGAACAGAGCCATATGATTGATGTCGGCGTCGGCGGCGGCGGCGAGCATCGATTTCATGGTGTCGTTCTTGCGCTGACCGCTCCTGTAGGCCTTCATCGCCGACGTCAGATATTGCGGGTCCTGGCCGATCAGGCTCGGGATGCCGGGGATCTTGCTGACGCCCGCCTCGCCATGGCATCCGGCACATGCCGCCGCGGCGCTTTTGCCGGCCTGGACCGGATCGACATAAACCACGGCGGGGCCCGGCACGGGCTGTGCCGGATCGAGGCTCGCGTAATAAGCCGCGACCTTGACCAACGCATCGTCGCTGATGAATTTCACCGACGTCGTCATGGCGGCGTTGGTGCGGCCGAGGGTTTGGTAGGCCTTCAGCTCGATGAAGAGATACGCGGGCCGCTGCCCGGCGATGTTGGGAATTCCGGTGGTGCTGCTGATGCCGTTTTGGCCGTGGCAACCGCCGCACGAGGTTTCCGCGAACTCCTTGCCGTCGGCTATATCCTCGGGCTTGGCGTAGATCGGCCGCAGCTCGTCGCCCGGCTTGTAGGATGCCGATTGCGCGGCGGCTGGCGGCACATGGATCGAAGCCGCCATCGCCGCTCCGAACGCCAGTAACACGATAGTCTGCACGCTCCGCTTCATCGCCGTTCGCCTGTCTCGCTCACGTGTAGTCGCTGGCTTCCAAACCGCCGGCGCATTCCGGCAGGCCTATTTTATCACAAGTCTATTTGAGCAGGTCTATTGGATCGGTTGACTCGCATAATAGGACGCGAGGCTTTCCAGGATAGCATCGCCGTAGGGCAGCACCATATTGTGCATGATCGAGGTCTGGCGCCGGTTGTCGCGATAGGCCCGTAGCGCCATGACCAGATAGTCCATGTCCTGCCCGTTCAACCGCGGGATCGCGATGTCGCTGCCGGTCACGCCCGGACCATGACAGCGATTGCAGCGCTGCGTCAGGTCCTGGATCAGCGCCCGTCCGTTCATGGCGGGCTTCGACTTCTGCATGGTGAAGAAGGCGGCGATGTTGTCGATGTCGGCATCGGTCAGCCCGGCCACGACGCGCATCATCGGCTCGTATTTGCGCTGGTTGCGGTAGCCCTTGATGGCGGCGACGAGGTATTGCGGGTCCTGGCCCGCCAGGCTCGGCGTCCCCGGGTCTTCGCTGACCCCGAGCGGACCGTGACAGCCGGCGCACATCACGATGTGCGGCGCCGCCGCCGCCGGGGTGCCGAAATTCGCCGCCGGCCGCTGCGCCGGCGTCTGCGAGGCGAAGTAGAGCGCCACGCCTTCGAGGTCCGTCGAGCGCATATCGCGGACCAGCATGTGCATCGGCGACACCCCGCGTGTGCCGCTAAGATATTCGTGAACGGCGGAGACGAAGTAGCGCGGCTGCTGGCCGGCCAAGGTCGGCGTCCCCGGCTGTGTGCTATTGCCGTCGGGACCGTGACATTGGAAACACGGCGCCGCCGCTTTCTGGCCGATCTCGTAGGGCGAGAACACCTGCACGTTCGGCTGCGCGCTCGCCGGAATCGGCGGCAGGCCGGCATAGTAGCCGGCGACGTTGCGCGCATCCGTATCGCTCAATTGCTCCATGACCGAGCGCAGCGCCGCATGGGTCCTTCGCCCGTCCCGGTATTCCGATAATGCGCCGCGCAAATAGGTATCGGGCTGTCCGGCAAGCGTCGGGATCGCCGGCCCGGTTCCCCGGCCGTCGATGCCGTGGCAGCCCTTGCATTGCCGCTCGGCGATGGTTTTGCCCGCGATGAGGTCCGCCACCGGCGGCTTGCCCTGCTGGTTCGATCCGGAATCGTTCTGCGAACAGCCGGTCAGGCCGATCGCAAGCACAAAAATGGCCAATACGGCACGATGCATCGAAACCTCGGTCGTTTGCCGTCTACCCTATAAGGCTCCGGATGAAGCCGGACATGATCAAGATCAAAAGGATCAAGCCTGCCCCGATCAGCGTGAAACCCAGAATCTGCGACCCGACCTTCATCTGCTGCGACGGCGCCTCGACGAGATACTGCTGGAGCTGGCCAGTTTTGACGAGACGCTCGTATTCCACCGAATGCTCGCGCTTGAATTTCTCCAGCGGCAACACGCCGGTGAACATCATGGTGTCGAGCGGGAAATTTTCCGGCCGCCAGTGATTGTTGAAGAAGTGCACCGTGAACAGGAAGCTCGCGGCCAGGAACGCCTCTTCGCCGTGGAAGATCATGGCGACGTTGAAGACCCAGCCCGGCAGATAGGTGGCCGTGATGTACTTGAACCACAGCATGGCGCCGCTGCCGCCGATGATGGTCACGCCCCAGAACGGCGCCCAATAGTCGAACTTCTCCCAATAGCTCCACTTGTCGAATTCCGGCTTCGGACCCAGCCCGAAGAACCATTGGAACATCAGGTACATGTCGATGCCGTCCTGCAGGTTCGGAATCATCGACGTGGGGCCGAACCACCTAAAGGTGCGCCAGCTTCTGGATATCCGCACCAGCACATAACAGAGGTGGGTGACGAAGATCGTCACGAACAGCACCGCGAAAGTGCGATGGATGGTGCCGGTGACCCGCGGCCCGCCGAACACGCTCTGCACCAACGGCGCCCAGGTACTGTTCGAGTAGAACAGTGTCATGCCGGTGAAGACGAGCATGATGACGCAGATCGCGAACATCAGGTGCGCAAGCCGCCACATCGCCGGCCAGCGCCGGTAATACTGGACCTTTTCGCCGACCACGCCGTCGGTGCGGACGTGCGTCGTCGTCTTATGCGCGCGCATATCGCGGTATTCGCGCAGCCACCACAGCGCCGAATGCAGCCAGAAGAACGACAGCGTGCCGCCGAGCAACAGCAGCATGAATTTCGACGCCACCCAGGTGTAGGGGTAACGCCAGAAATCGTGGTTGGTGGCGTGCGGCTCGAAGGTCACGAAGCCGGGCGTGGCTTCGGTATGGCATTGCTTGCAGGTCTCGAGCCGATTCTCCGGACTGACCTTGGAGGAAGGATCGTTGACCCGCTGGATGTCGTGGTAGCCGTGGCAGTCGAAGCACTTGGCGGTGAAGGTGTAACCGAGCTTGTTGACCTGGCCGTGATAGGTCTCGAGGTAGCTTTTCAGATTTTCCTGGTGACAACTGCCGCAGTTCTGCGTGATCGTGAGCAGCGTCGAATCGAGCGCGATCGATTCGATGTCGTGGCTGGTGTGACAGTCGGCGCAGATCGCGGCCTTCGGATTGTAATCGAGCAGCGCCTCGCGGCCGTGGATCGAGGTCTGGTATTCGGCGAATTCCTGGGTGTGGCACGCACCGCAGCGCGACGGCAGGCGGAAGCGCCACTCCTGCCACAGCGACGTGCCCTTCGGATAAATGTAATGCGCTTCGTGGCAGTTGTAGCAGGTGGCGTTGGTGGTCGACTGGTCCTCGGCGTTCGGCCGCGCGTGGATCGACTTCATGAAGCTGTTGATCCGTCCCACCACCATGCCGAGTTCGGCGATCTGATCGGACTTGCCGGCGAACTGGGCGGCCTCGTACTGCTCCTGGTGGCAGTTGACGCAGCTCACTTTGATCGTCGCCAAGGGCTTGTGCGGCACCTCGGTGATCTGGGTGTGGCAATCGACGCAGGCCCACTTGCCGTGGACGCTATTGAGGAAGTTCTTGGCATCGACGAACAGCGACCGCTTGGTCCCGTCCGGCCGCTCGACGCTGAAATCCGGGTCGCCGTGACAGCCGAGGCAAACGGTCGCCGGTATCTTGGGCGGCGTTTGGTCGGACGAAGCGGCTGGCTGATCCGTTGCCGGCGTTCCCGGTTGCTGCGCGACAGCCGCGCACGCGCCCATCAGCGCAACGAAAGCGGCGACCGCAATCGTGCTTGCTATGCGGTGAAACATCAACGCGGCCAACTCGCAAGGTCGTTAAAGCGGGGCCCGTTGTGACCGGGCTATAAGACGCCGAATTCATCTGCCATACCAGACCCGCCGCGACAACCCCGAAGGCGCGGAACTTATGCGGTCTAGTGAAAAATTTGCAGCGCACGACTCAAGGGTGAAATAATACCAGTCCTGCCAAGCGCGCAACCGGTGGCGCCTATCCGGGATGGGACACCCGCAAGGCGCGCCGCGGCCCGCGCGATCCTGCACCGGGCCACGCTTTTTACCTCCCGCTCGTGTGGTAATCTCGGTCGATGCCCAGTCCACGAGCCATACATCTGCCGATCGGGCTGCTCGCGCTCGCCGCCTCCGCCTGCGCCAATATCGCAATACCGGAACAACAGGTTGCGGTCGTCGCTTCGCCCTCCCAGCCGCGGCTCCTGATCGTAAGGGATTTTCAGTTTTCCCCCGATGTGATCGTGGTGGACCGTGAATTCGGCGCACGGCTCGAAGCCAAATTGGGCACCAACGTGGATAGCACCATTACCAAGGCGATAGCGGTGAAACGGGTGAACGCCGAGATCGCGGCGACTATCATTCTGGTCACCCGCGCGGCCGGCCTGCACTCGGAGCCGGACGACAATTCGGACGTCGCGCTCAAGAACGGCACGATCATCCTTGGCGGCGACCTGCACGCCCTCGATAAGGGCAGCCGAGCGCAGCGAGCGGCGCAGGACTTCGGCGCCGGCACCGTCGCGGCCGATGTGACGCTGTCGCAGGTTTCGGGGGGCGGAGAAACCCAGTTGCTCGCTTTCACCGCGCAACCACCCAGCGGCCGCCCGTCGGACTTCGTGATGTCGGGACAGGTGGTGAACGCAACGATCGCTTCCGAGCTTGGCGCGCACAGCGTGCCCGACGTAAGTCTCTCGCCCCAGGACCAAGCGTTGGCACGCGGCCTCGGCCGCGTGATTGCCGACAAGATAATCGCTTATGGCAAACAACAGGGCTGGCCCGTTACGCCGGTTGCCGCGGCGGGGTCCGAGGATGAGAGGTCAATGAAAGGCAGGTCGGTCGATCTACCAGTCCCGGCGGCGAGGCTGGAGGCTGCGGCAACCCCAACCAATGCGATCCCCTGCAAGGCATTCACCAAGAACGATCGCGGCAATTGGTACGTGAAGGGGCCGGTGACGTTCGATATCGGGACCGCCAAGAACCAAACGCTGCAAAATCAGGCAATTCCACCCAAGTTCTTTACCATTGGCGGCGTCGATCTTTACACCGCCATCCAGAAGCAGTGTGGGCGCTAAATTGTCAGCGGATCGTTCCAAACACACCCCGTCCAAGTCACCTGACGAGCCCACGATCCAACGCTATTGCGAACAAGCATTGGCGCTGCATCGTCAGGGCCGCTCGCTCGAGGCGGAGCGATTCGGCGAAGAGGTGCTGCGGCACAGGCCGAAGCATTTCGACGCGCTGTATCTGCTCGGTCTTATCGCGCTGCAGACCGGCAGAACTGACAGAGGGCTCGACTTCCTCAGGCGCGCGATCCGGGTCAATCCCAATGTCGCGGGCGCCTTTAACAACCTGGGCATTGGCCTGGTAAATTTGCGGCGCCTCGACGAGGCGCTCGCCAATTTCGACCGCGCCATTGCGATTGATCCCCAAAATGCGGAGGCCCACCGAAACCGCGGCAACGTATTGCGCGAGCTGGAGCGACCCGACAGCGCACGCGCAGCCCACGAGAGAGCAACCGCGCTGCGAGCCGAAGCCGCTGCCCAGGCAAATTTCGACCAAGCGTTGGTATTATGCCGACAGGGTCGTTTTGCGGAGGCTGAAAATCTCTGCGAACATATTCTTCGCGGTGCGCCGAGCAATTTCGACGCCCTCTACCTATTAGGCGTCATTTCCCTCCAAAGGCAACGCCTGCCGCAAAGCATTGAGCTGATCGACAAAGCGATCGCCATCAATCCAAACGTCGCCGAGGCACATAATAATCTCGGTATCGCGTTATCAGCGGAGGCGCGGTTCGAGAAGGCTTTAACGCATTACGACAAGGCCATAGCCCTTAGGCCGGACTATGCCGAGGCCTACTTCAATCGTGGCGTACTTTTTCAGAAAATGACGCGTCTCCAAGACGCTCTGACGAGTTACGATGAGGCGATTATCCACAATCCCCTGGACGCAAAGGCACATAACAATCGCGGAAACGTGTTGGCTGATCTCAGACGCTTCGAGGATGCCGTAAAGAGCTATGACTGCGCCATTGCTGCTGCACCCAATTTTTTCGAAGCATACAACAATCGTGGATTCGCCCTACACTCACTAGGACGCGTCGAGGAAGCCCTCGAGAGCTACGACAAGGCTATCGCTCTGAAGCCTGATTATTTCGACGCCCACGTCAATCGCGGCAATATGTTGCGAGTAGCCAAGCGATACGCCGAGGCCTTGGCGGCGTATGACAGGGCGATAGCGATCAAGCCCGATCTGGCACAGAGCTGGCTGGGTCGTGGCCTGGTTCTTAACGCTCGGCGGCAATATGACGGAGCCATGACTGCATTCGATAAGGCCCTGGTGCTTCAGCCCGCTATGGCCGCAGCGTGGCTCGGTCGGGGTCGAAGTCGATGTCGTGTTGGTCGAATACAAGAAGGCATTCAAGATCTCGAGCAAGCCCTGAAGCTGGGGGACGATCCGGAATTGATTCGCTACGAGATGGCACAATTTGGAGCGGGTGAAACCCCTGCTTCGATGCCGAGGAGCGTTGTGGTCAACCTATTCGATAATTATGCAAATTCTTTTGATGATGATCTTGTAAACAAGCTGAAATACCGAACCCCGCGCGATCTGTTTGATGCGCTTCAACCTTTTTGTTCTCGGGACGGGTTGAGAGTGCTTGATATGGGTTGCGGAACCGGCCTCGTTGGCGTTCACATGCGACCGATTGCCGAAACTCTTCACGGCATCGATTTATCGCCGGAAATGCTGAAAAAAGCACAGCAGCGTGGCATTTATGATTGCCTTATGTGCGCCGAAATAAGCGATTTCTTATCCGTCAGCGGTGAAAAATACGATCTAGTGGTCGCTGCCGACGTATTTATTTACATTGGTGATTTGTCCCAAATGTTTCGCCTCGTCGCAGGCGCGCTTGCCAAAGCAGGCGTCTTTTGCTTCTCCGTTGAAGTGGAAGACAAGGCGGACTTTACGTTGCGGCCGACTGGGCGCTATGCGCATTCGCGCGACTATATGCAACGCTTGGCGAATGATTGCGGCTTTCACATTGAAGCCTTTCATCCCTGTATTATTCGTGAAGAGCTAGGGGCCGAAGTGACAGGCATCATTGCAGTGATGCGGCTTCCATAGAGACCACCTCACGTAGCGCTTTCCGATTCAATCTAATCGGGAAGCGCTCTAGGCTCGCTGTCAACATTCAGATCGGCGAACGTCACGGGAAGCAGCCGCCGGTCTAACCCTACAGCACCACGGGCATGTCGCCCGCAGAAGCTCTCGTCACCGCGGCAGCCGAGGCAAACTGTCGCGGGGATCGTGGCGGGAGGCTGGCCGGACGCCGCCTGATCCGCCAGCGCTGCCGCGGGTTGATCCGCCGGCGGGGTGGCCGCCTACTGGGCTTGCGCCGCGGCCGAGCCAAGCGCCATGGCGTAAATCAGGATGGCGTAAATCAAGTCTGGCACAAGCCATGCCCCGGGCGGAACACCGATGCAGAGGTCCGGATTACGCGCGGCCTTCGTCTTATAACAGATCAGGCCTCCGCCGGTTAAAGCGGAGGCCAGTACCTGTCCTCGATCGCACTCACGAGCGTGAGAATTTCTTCTTTTGTCGGAGCGCCGGCAGCCGACCGCGCCTCACGTCAATATTCCCACCGTCCGTGTTCTTGTCACCAGCTCGCGTTCAGCGAGGCGGAGAGCATATGCACGGTGTAATTCGGGTTGTACCAGCCCATCCACAGGGTCGCGGTTCCGTCACTCGTGGATCCGGGGAACAGAGGATCGTTGGCCCAGTTGGTTTCCGAATTGCGCTCGAGAGCATAATTCAGCTTGAGCTTCACGTCCCCCTTCCAGCCGAGTGCCGCAACCTGCTGCGGATCGAACTTGTAGATGGCGGTCGCATCCAGGCGTTGGAACCAGACCTTGTTCTCGGGGAAAGTAGGGCTGGTGGTGAAGAACAGATCATCAACGCCATGCGAGGCCGTGTAACGCAGCTGGGTATCGAGCTTGTCGGGAATCGCGACGTATTTCACCGCGGCGACGAAGGTGTTCGTGACGTCGCGCTCGTTGGTCAGGTTTTGGTTCGCGGGCAGGTAATAGGTCGGGACCGTGAGAGACCCGCCCGTAGTGTTTGATCCATACATCACTTGCGTAGCATACATCCGCGAATAGCCGGCCATGAACGACAGGTCCGAGCTGACGACATAGGTTCCGTCGATGCCAAAATTCCAACTCTTACTGTCCTGCAACCCCTGCTGCCAATTCGGATCGACGCTGTAGTTCGCATCTTGATATTTGGTCCACGGCGTCAGCGTGAGGTTGGGGGTGGTCACGATGTCGAGGGAGTAATTCGCCTTCCAGACCTGCCGGTTGTCGAACATGAACTGCTGTTCGGAGTTGGCGTAGACGCGGCCAGCGCTCGAACCACCGCCCGGACCATTCCACTGGTATACCCCGACGTAATAGAAGTAGTTGTAATTCTCGTATCGCCGGCTCGAGAATTCGGTGCTGGCCCGCGAGGTCAGCCATGAGAACGGCTTATAGTCGGCGTATATCTTTGCGGAATTATCATTAGTCACGTTGGCATCGGCGCGGGTCCAATCGTAGCGCTCGAAGCCATAGTTGACGCCGATATTCCAGTACTTATCTGGCCGCCAATTCAGGGCTTCGCCGACATTGCTCTTGATATAGCCCATTGAAAGGGTGTGCATCGTATAGGTAGTGTTTTGCGTATACGTATCGACGTTGCCGCTCGTACCAGCGCTTTGTTGTTCCGGCAATTCCGCCGTCTCGTTGTGGAAGTCGTAATAACGGTACGTCGTCTTCGCCGTGACCGTGTCCGAGATTTTTGTTGTTAGTGTATTGTTGAACAGCAACGTGCTGATGCCGCCATCCAAACTCGTGGTCGGCCCGGTATATGGCGTGCCAAGGCCTTGCGCCGCTGCGCCGTCCAGCGGGAAAGCCATATTCTGCGTCATCTTGGTATAGTTGAGCGTGCCGATGTAGCGGCTGTTCAACGGCAGGTCGGCCGACAGGGTCGCGCTGCCACCATTGGCCTGGTTGCTGGGCCAAGCCGACAAATAGCCATATAAAGTGGGAGCTACGCCCGCATAAGTAGCTTGGATGAGGGTCTGACCGAAGTCGTCTTTATATTGCGACCCCTCGTAGCCCAGGCTGAAGACGTAGCGCTTCCCCCATGGCGAGGTGCCGACATATTCGCCCTTCGCGCCGTAGTTTTGAGTCGTATCGTCGACCGGCTTCGGAAACTGGTTGGGGTCCCCTTTTGCGGCGATGATACCCCCAACATCGCGATTGGCCTCGCCGAGTTCCGACGGCTGCGTTCCGGTGCGGCGCATATGCGAATAATCGAGATTGAAGTCCCAATTCTCAGGAGTCCAACGGTAGCTCGCGGCCGCAGTGTCGCGGTGAATGCCGATTTCGACCGGCACCGAGTTGGCCAGAGTATTCGCCGCGTTCGTGGCGCCCGGAACCAGCGTCACCATATTGCCGTTGACGACATATGGCGTCAGTGCACCCATGCTGTAGACATGGGGCGACTGGTCCCAGATGAAGTTGAAGTACTGGACGCCGGCCTGCGACCAATCGAAGTAATAGCTTTGGTCCTCGTAGCCGACGTTCCTACCCCCGGCATCGACCCGCCAGACGCCGTCCTTCGATCCCGCAGAGAGATCGAAGTTGCCGAACGCGCCCGGCTTGATGTCGGAGTATTCGTAGTAACCGGCTAGGCTTTTTTGGCCGTAAGCGACGACGCCGTTCTTGTTCGGGTTGTTCAGGAAGTCGCGACCGCCCACCTCGACGGTGCCGTGGAACCACCAGGGAGTTCCGTCGTCGGTGCTAGCGGGCGGAGCCTTCGTGGCCATCTGGGCGAGCGCTCCGGTCGACACCATGGCCGTCGTGCTGAGCAACGCACCGAGCAGGCAGGTTTTCGCGATTTTGCTTCGAACTTTCATTGACGCCGCCCCCTAAATCCGAACTTCCTAACAACCCGTTCTTTCGCTTCGATTCACTTCGCGATCATCACCATCAGCGGAAGAAGAATGCGCCATTCGGGCTGTTACTGCCGTGGATCTGAATGTGACAGTTCTGGCACGACGCCCCCGAACCACCCGTGGTGCCATGGACGCCGCCGGTGCTGGCCATCAAGCTGTGGCATTCCACGCAGATCCGCGGACGCGGCATCTTCAAGGAATACTGATTGATGGAGCCGTGCGGATCGTGGCAGGCATCGCAGTTCTCGCGCACCGGCTCATGCTCGAACAGGAACGGTCCGCGCTTTTCGGCGTGGCAGGTGTAGCACGTGTCGTTGATCGAAGCCTTCTTCAGAAGCGACTCGGTCGTGCTGCCGTGCGGATTATGGCAGTCCGAGCACACGATTTTGCCTTCGCGCATCGGCATATGCGAGGATTCGAACATCTGCGCGCGCCGATCCTTGTGGCACTGGAAGCAGGTATCCGGCTCGAACGCGGTCTTGAGCTGGAACTTGCGCGACACCGCCTTCATGATGGTGTGGCAGTTTGTGCAGGCGAGATCGCGCTCTTCGTGCACGCTGCCCGGCCAATTGATGCGCTGACCGCGATCGTGACAACCCAGGCAGAGACCATTGTTCTCATCCGGAGTCCGCGAATCGTCGTCCTTGCGGAACGAAATAATGCCGCCGACGCCGCGACCGCCGCCGGCCTTGACGTGGGCCGAGCCCGGGCCGTGGCAGGTTTCGCAGTCCATCTTGCCCTGCTGCTGCAACCGACCCATCAGCGTGTCGGCGAACGCCGTCGCCTGGTCGGTGTGGCAGCCGAGACAGACTTTCGAGCCGACGACCGTTGCCGGCACCGGCTCGCGCGGCGCTTTCGCGCCCTTGCCCTTGGCTTTCGGGGGCGGCGGAGGGGCCGGTGTTGCGTCGTGACCGCCGCCCTGCAGAAACTCCATCAAGCTGCCAGCCTCGGCCACCTTCGGAAGGTCTTTGGTGGCCTGCCGTTGCCCGGCAGA
>Ga0181527_1002092_pt1 | contig 19280 bp, 15 predicted proteins | sample PEATcosm2014_Bin_30_FD_119762 | JGI IMG/M metagenome (GOLD analysis project Ga0181527, IMG submission 119762) | Peatland microbial communities from MTU Mesocosm Facility, Houghton, MI, USA - PEATcosm2014_Bin06_60_metaG | ecosystem: Environmental > Terrestrial > Soil > Wetlands > Peat | place...
GTGATCGAGAACCAAGACAACCGTCTCAGGTTTCCGTTCACCGATACACTCGATTAGCTTGTCGAAATGTCGGCCCGTGAATGATTGAAGGCCATTGAGCGCGACCGTCTGGTATCCAAGTTGCGTCGAGGCAAGATCCTTGTATTCGCCTTCGGAAATGACCAGCACAGGCGCGGTACCCCGTTTCACGTCGGTTTCGAAAAGGGAGAGTTCCTGACTGTGAACGTGAACCTTATGCGGGCGGATGTAGTACACAGAACCGTCTGGGTTCCGGTAGAGAAAAACTGGCGCGGCGAGGTTTTGCCTGTAGCACCTTAGCACAGCACCGATATGCGGCGCATCCTCACCCCCATCGGTCAGACTGAAGCCGGCGGCGTGCAGCTCCCGTTCGTGGAAATGGTCGCCAAGGGACCTCAGCAGGCCTTTGAGCTCATCTTCGGTGCCGGGCAGTATTCCCATATAATCAGAAACTGTGGCAGGCAATAAGCCCCGTTGCTTCTCAAGATCGTCCAATACCGCTGATGGTAGTGGCGGCAGGAGTTTTGCCATCGCGTCAAAAATAGGACCCCTTAGAAGAGTGATTTCCTCAGACATGTGAGTTTGTGACCTATTTTTCATAAGGTCTGACCTTTGCCCTTTTTTGGGGTTTTTCTGTCCAAAAACGTCGGAAAACATGGTTCCATAGGCTTATTCAAAAAAACACCTCACAATCTCACATTTCATTGTAACACACTATATTTCAGTACCTTATTGTGTGAGGTCGCACCTAACATGACCTAACATCACCTCACATCCACGATGGGTTTTCACGTGACTTTCCCTCGAACGTCGGTCAAAACGTGTGAGGTGTGTGAGGTGATGTGAGGTCACCATCTCACACCTTTCCTGCGCAATTTTTCAAGGTGGTGCTGCTCTACCGGGGTTAGCGTTAACCCGCAAACCTGAACAACGGCGCCCCAAGGATCGGTTGACCCGAGCTCCTGTGCGAGCCTCACCAGGCTGCCATTGATGCCGCACGACGCGCCGAAGCACTTGAAGCGCCCGGTACCGTTGTCCACCACAAGAGACGGGTGCCTCTCACCATGCGCGTGGTTCTCAGGGTGCGGGCAGAAGTAGGACTTACCCTTTCTCCTCAAGCCCAACTCCGCCGCCAACTGCTGTCCGCGGCCCTGAATCGCTTGGGATATTTTCGAAAGCAGTTCCGATCTCTCATGGACGGAGCTTCCGGAAACTAGCCGGGCGAGCGCGGGATTTTGCTTCGCTTCCGCCTGGATCTCCTGTAATCTTTTGCTGACATCCGCAATCATGGAAAACCTCTGTCGGATCGCGATTTCTTAGGAATAAATACGTTCGCATTCGTCTAGTTGGCTTGCGTCTTCATCTAAAACCGCCAGGTATCTGATTTGCTTTCCGTAAGAACTGCTCTCCTTGCGATTAAAGAAATAACAGTCAGAGTCGCCGACTTCCTGCCTGGAAATCATGATTCCCCTGTCATACGAATAACTGGATTTCGGCACAATAATTGGATGGTCAGTATCCGACATTTTAGAAAATGGAGCGGTTTCTCGAATTCCAGCGCCGTGGATGTCAGGTATCTTAGGAAGAATGCGGTATAGACCGGGCCTGGTGAAGTGTTCAACGATCTCGGCGAGTTTGCTATTGTTCATACGTTGTCCTCGCCCCTCGTTAATAGTTTTTAAGAAGCGTCCCGGATTATTGTTCCAATCCAGCATCGCAATAAACACCCTAAGTTCATCCGAGTACCTGTCAAGCATAAAAAAGCTATGATTACTATTCCAGACCATGCATGGAAGCTCTGGTTCATTGGGAAATAAGAAATAATCATATGGATCCCCACCGCCGTTTATGTCAAAATCAAGGACGTCTCCCAGAAATATTGACGGCCGCACGACTACCCTTGATTCCAGGGTCAGGTGTGAATGAATCCTGTGAATTTGTGGAAAATTCCCACAAAATTTCTTGAATTCTATTTCAAGCAAATTTGTTAATTTCACGTCACTAAGAAAATTATGCCGGCCGTCACACCAGAGTTGATGCAGCGCGCTCAGCAAACGCTGCATGGCTAGGAGCCCATTTGCATCGTTTTCGAAAGTAGATTTGAAGCAAATTTCGCGACCAAGCTTAACTTCCCTCAATAGGTCCGGATCCGCTTCTTCCATGTGACTGTCTAAGTTCCCAAGCAATTGGGCTCGCGGCAATTTGTATGGGTCACTTGTGCTGGAGCGAATAAATTCGTGATACAGATGGGAATTCTTCACGGCCAAGAAAACCGACCAGGCCAGTTTAGTTTGTAGCGCCTCGCGCGTTCTAAGGTTTTCCACGAGGTACGCAGCATCGAAATATTGCATGATTTCAAATACTGCCGTCTGCCCCTTCAATCGGTTGCCACATTCCTTGCTGACTAAATCAAATATCTCAGTTTCCGAATGCAACAGGATAAACTCGATTGATGCAGCGTCGAGCTTCCCGTCTTCAAATTGGATTTTTTGGATCATGATAAACACTCCCTCTAGGTGTTGAAAAAAACAGTAAGCATCATTCCCTGCCGGATGTGATAACGAAATTTTCCGGCAGCCTTGCGGTTTCCACAAGGCTGTAGAAATCCACGCCGGCGTCCACTACGGCGAGCACAAAGGCGCCAATTGCTTCCCGCATCGCCATCTCAATACGTTCCTCAACAATCTCCGGCCTACCTTCCCGGAGGTCTCGTCTGATTGTGTCTGCTGTGGACTTGGCATCCGCGGAGATTTGCTCCGTGAGGAATAAATTAAACGAATAGGCTTTGTCCACCTTATCACGCTCTTCTTTTTCGTCCAGATTTTCGTCATGATTCACGCATTTCATAGGAACCGTCTCCTTTCAACTGATTGAAGATTTTTTCCCCATCTTGTTCCGGCCGGGCATACGCCCGTCAGGCCGGGTCAAGAAAGGTGATGGACGGCAGCGCCATATGGCTTGCGCCGTCGTATCGGCTGTTGGGTGCTATGTTGACCGCCTCCATATTTACAAATGCGCCCTCCGCTTGCATTATTGCACGCCCGATTTCCGTGACGACCTGCGGGACGACTGCGTTGCCAAGCGCCTTCAATCGGTCCACCCGATTGGGAACCCCATCAACCACTCGACAAACTGGGGGTTCAGCTGGCCACTGCCAACAGCCGGCTGTGGTGTCGCAGGAAACAATACCACATCCGCCAGCGCCAACGATCCCCGCTTCAACCGATGCTGATGTCCCCCGATATTGTTCGGACCGATTCGGCTGTCCTGCTGGGTCGGCGTTGGAAACAGCGCGGCCGATGATCCACACGCGGTCCCGGCGGTGCGGGGCGTCGACGCCGCAAGCAGGAATAATAAACGTCTGGACTTCGTAGCCGATAATTTCCAATTCAGTAAGCAACGAGTCGAAAACCATCCCCTGCTCAAGAGAAGTGAGGCCACGAACGTTTTCAAACAGGCACCATGTTGGCTTGACGTTTCGTAATATTCTAAAAGCCTCTGGCCAGAGCCACCTGTCATCCTGCACGCCTCTTCGCCTCCCGGCATAAGAAGCGGGTTGACAGGGAACCCCTCCGCAAATAAGTTCAATTGTTCCGAATTCATCCCCTGCTACCTCTCGTATATCGCAACGCCTCTTGACATTAGGCCAATGCTTTTCAAGTACCTTGTTGCAGAAACCATCTATTTCCACTTGACCGACGCATACCATGCCAGCCCGTTCCAGGCCCAACGAAAATCCGCCGATGCCGGCAAATAAATCAACGAAGCGCATTTTGGTTTTCGCGATCCATTATCAGACGCTCGATGACGCGACGCTGCTCCATTGATAGCTGGGAATACCCGTTCAACCGCGCGCTCGTTGTTGACGGCACCTCGTTGAGTGCGACGGCGACGTCCCGGACGGACAAGCCAACATCCTGCATTCGCTTTTTCAAATCGACCTCTACAGGGTAAATCACAAAAGGTCTCCTTGCTTAATGATAATAATCCTAATCATGTTGCGTGGTCGTGCGGAAATAAGAAAAAGCAATGCAGGTGCCATGGCCTAGAATGGCGAAATTGGTTCAATAAGAGCAATTTGGGTATGAAGCTTATAACGGAGGGCGCAAATTATGCGCTCATAAAATGATGGCTATATTATTTTTTACTATCTTCAAGCCATTTGTTGAGGGTACGCACGTCTAGGTTGCCCAACCTGGCAGCATGTTCCTTCACTCCTCCTTCGTGGCGGAGCAAGCTCTCGGCGTATGATCTATGCAGGTCTCTTTCATTAACGGGAGCGTCGATTTTTAGAAAAGGTGAGTCCGGGGACGCAGAATCATCCGTTGTACCCACTTGCCGGGTTTCGCCCTTGATCTGAACATCGCGTTCAATAATCGCCAATACATCGGTCTTCCAATGAGGGTCACCAAGAAGTAGCGATGTCTTGACATAGGTAATAAAGGTGTGAAGACCACCACCCCACTCGCACCGTGCCCACAAGTCAAGAATCTCCCTGTTTTTTAGCAGCAATTCACATTTGCTTTTCAAGAAATCTTCCAGATCTTCCTTTCGCAAGTCGCTTTTTTTCTCTCCTGTTTTCCAGTTACCTAGAAGCTGTGTGAAGCAGGCTATCTTTTCATTTTCCTTATATGATTTGAAAGGAGGAATATGAATGGGAACAGGAAATCTATAATAAAGATCGGGCAAGAACTCTCCTTTAGCGACCTTGATAGGCAAATCCGCATTAGTGGCAAATATCAATCGGCAATTTGCACTTCTCTGTTCATCCTCACCAAGCTTGAAATACGTTCTTTCTGCCAGAAGTTGCAGCAGCCGTTGATGAACAGAACCGCTAGGCTTGTCGATCTCATCAAGAAAAAGAGTACCGCCGTTGGCAGCTTCCACCAATCCCTTACGGTCTCGATCCGCACCCGTAAAGGCTCCCTTTGTATGTCCAAAAAGCATACTGGTTGCAAGATTATCATCAATCTGGTTCAATCCATATCTAACAAACCCTTCTTTATTGCTCTTGGTGACACTGCTGTTCAGGTGAAAAAAGTATGAAAGTTCTGTTTTCCCTGAACCACTTTCTCCGGTTATTAATATTGGTAAGTCTGATTTAGCAAATTTGAGGAGGTCTGGTTCCTGCGCTTCGAACCACTTAGTCCTAATAAAGCCTGCCGGATATACGGTCTCTGTTCCGGGCGCATTACCCCTCACGCCACCCCAGATTATGTGGGCATATTTGTCACCGGCCATATATCGGTCAAGAAAATCAACAATTCTTGCGACATCCGAAGAAGTATAGGCGTTTGTGTCGATGCGCGTACTTGTTTCACGGCCAGGAGCGCGCCGCAGGGTTTTCATCTTCTTTTTCATTTCATTCAATTGTATCTATCTGCAACCACACATTTCAAGGGGACACATTGCTTAAACGATGAATTCCACAACCGCGGTAACAGTTTACGGAAACAGTGGGGTTTTTTTGAGGTGGGGTCAAACCAGAATGCCACAGGCGAAAGCAGAGTCTCCCAATTTGTCATTTGGAAATTGAAGATATGCAGTAAACAGTCTTTACGCTGCAGATTGCTGCTGGTACAGGTATTTCTGGAACCCCGCGAACACCTTGCCGATCCCTCTAACCCCTCACTTGTCAAATCAGTGTTCCATTTAAGCCGTCATCGAAAATACGCCGACATCCTTTTCCGGGTAGCTCTCATAAATATGCTCAAACAGGACCGAACATTTCTGGGTATAGAGCTTCCGGTCATAGACCGGCGGCAGGGTATCGAGCGTGTCCTCGATGGCTATTCGCATCTTAGAGCGTGCAGCTGATTTCTGGCGCCAGTTAATTACCAGGAGATCCCTCAGCCGCTGGATGAGTAACCGCGCGACTTTCTTGACCTCGTTTCGTTCTTCTGGGCGCATATCCGGCGCGGGCCTAGTAAGGATGTCGAAAATGACCAGTTCTTCTTCGCTCAGGTTTTCGCGCACGTGCCGTTGCTGCTCCTCGGAGAGGCTGTTGCTGAGCTTGACAAGTTCATCAAATAGCTCCTCTATGTTCCGGCTGCCGGCATTGTACGATTCGATAAGTGCCTCGAACTTTCCAGCATAATCGGCCCGCGTCCTGTTTTGCCGAATCAGTTTTTCCAGCTGGGCACGAATGGCGGCCTTGAGCGCCTCAAGCTCCGTGTTCCGATGTTTTGATTTTTTAAAACGCGCAGAAAGCGCCTTGAAATCGACCTTGGAAAGATCCAAGGCCGGTGTTTCATCTTCGCGCACTGCGACGCCTGCGATGGAATCGTCCAAGATTTTATTAATGCTGGACAATATCGTGGAAATATCCGGCTGTCCCGGACCGAGCTTCGCGGTTATCGCCGAGGCAATCGTATCAATACATGCAACTCGACCGGCGAATTCTACCGCAGCTGGCGACGGCTTTATCGCACGGAACAGAATTGAAACGAGTTTCGCATGACCCAGCAAGTCACGCCGCACCTTGTCCGGTGAAATAAGCGCGTTCACGGCGTCGTCAATCATCTGCAGACGCGCCAGGCTGCCGACGGTATGCTTTTCAATGGCGTCAAGATCCACCTTCTGCGTAGTGCAGAATTCCGTTGCATCGCTTACTGCTTTTCTTAATTCTCCGACGAGTGCACTTTTTTCCTTAACCGGATTCTTCGGACCGCTACCGCCACCATAGATCGCCAGTGCCTTTTCAAGTGACAGGAATACATTTGCATAATCCACGATAACGCCGCTGTGCTTGCCGGGGAAAACCCTGCTTGCCCTGTTGATCGTCTGGATCAGCGTGTGATTCCGCATCGGTTTATCGAGATAGACCGTGGAACAACTTGGCGCGTCGAACCCGGTCAGCCACATGGCGCAAAGAAACACGATACCGAGCGGATCGTTCGGGTCCTTGAATTTTTCATCGAGCGGTTCGTCGTTCATCCGCTGGCGGTGAGGCACAATATCGAGGCCGAGACTTCTCATCTGTTCTACTTCATTCTGTCCTGGTGAAACAATCAGCGCCATATCTGTTGTATCAAGCACCTTTAAACGGTCCCTCAGTTCCGCTGTCTTTTCCGGAGGCAGGTCGTAGTGTTCAAGCTCCTTTTTAACCCTGCTGCGCTCCTGCTCCCAGTATTTCCGCACCTTGTCGTGTACCCGGAGTGCGGTAGCCTTGTCAATGGAGACCACCATGGCCTTGCCCATAAAGCCTCTGCCGAGGAAATGGTTCACGATATCCTGTGCCACGGTCTCCAGCCGGTCATCGCGCGTGAGAATGTGATATTGCCTGCCAAGCTCCCGTTCGAGTTTCACCTCCTGATCCGGATCAAGCGAAGCGGTCTCAATGAGGTCGTAAATTTCGTCATTGAGTTTCGGATTTACGAGTTTCAACTCCGGCGTCCTGTTTTCATAAAAGAGCGGCACCGTAGCACCATCCTCGACCGATTGCTGAAAATCATAGATGGAAACGTAATCGCCGAATACCTCTCTCGTGCGTTCTTCCCCGGCGATGAGCGGCGTTCCAGTGAAGGCGAGGAACATCGCCTTGGGCAATGCAGCGCGCATGTTGACCGCCAGCGTATCGTACTGCGTCCGGTGAGCCTCGTCCGTAATGACGATGACATCGGGCCGGTCGCAAAGCATTTCTGGCTTCTGGAACTTATGGATAAGCGTGAACACATAACGGTGGTTTCCGCGCAACAGTTCCCGAAGGTGGGCTCCGCTTGAGGCATGGCACGCGTTACCTTCCGCTTCGCTTACCGCGCCGCAGGCCTTGAACGTCTTGGCGATCTGATCGTCGAGTTCGACCCGATCGGTGACAATCACGAACCGCCAATCACCCTGGACCTTCCGCAGTATTTTCTGGGCAAAGAACACCATGGAAAAACTCTTGCCGCTCGCCGGAGCCTGCCAGAACACGCCGGCGCGTCCGTGTCCACGCTCACGAGCAGCATGCATGGAAACGATTGCATTGATCACACCCAGGTACTGATGGTTCTGGGCGATCACCTTCACCACACCGGCTTTGTGCTCTGAGAAAAGTGTGAAATTCTCCACGATGTCGAGCAGCCGTGACTTTCCGCAAGTACTACGGAGCATGACTTCCAGCGAAACCCTTCTCGGTTCATCTTCCCGCTCGATCCGTTTCCATTCGTAGAACCGTTCCCAGCCGGCGGTGATTGAACCCATTTTGCTTTCCGTGCCGTTTGAGGCCACAAGGAAAGCATTATATACAAAGAGCGCTGGAATTCCATTCTGAGGATGTTTGTAGCTTGTCAAGTTATCATCGAAAGCCGCCCGTGCCGGAACACCCGGTTTTTTCAATTCAATTACCACAAACGGCAGACCATTTACGAATCCGACCAGATCCGGCCTGCAGGTATACAGCGCACCGGTCACGCTGAACTGGCTGACGAGCAGAAAATCATTCTCTTCAGGACGGTCCCAGTCGATCACCTGGGCACGTGCCACTTTCTGGCCGCCGTGTTCCTGGTCCGGAATTGAGACTTTGATTCCTTCCTTGAGCAGCTGGTACACTTCACGGTTTGCCAGTTCCAAGGGCATTGCCGACCGTTCACGGGTCAGTTCATCAATGGCGGTGTTTACAGCCTCGGGCGGGAGCAAGGGATTGAACCGTGTGATCGCCGCACGAAGCCGTGCAAAAAGAACCACCTCGCCGCTTGTTTCCCGGCCAAGAGTGCCCGAAAGGCCAAAGACCTCCTCCATGGCATTAACGGTCTGCCAGCCGAGCGCCTGGAAAAGCGCTATGGCTGGTTGCTCGACGAGCTGGTCTTCGGAGTAGGCTTGTAACATTGTTAAAACCCGTATTTCTGACGGCGCAATTCAAATGCTTCGCGCCCACCTTCCATCACTGACGTAATTATATCCTTGATCGGCGGGAAGTCTATAGAACCGGTCCTTTCGACAATGCCTCTGGTCCGGTCAATACCACCATCGGCTTTTTCACTACGCGCATAATCGAAATGAATAACAAGCTCAGCATCGCCATTTACGACGATATTCGCGTTATGACTTACGAAAATGAGCTGACGATTATGCTTTGTCTCCGCAATGCGGTCAGCGATGGCGCGAATTTGCTCGTTGTCCAGGTCTTCCTCTGGTTGGTCAATTAAGAGGGGTGGGCCCTCATCTGCCAATAACGTTCGCATCAATGCTGTGGCTTGCTGCCCAGGCGAGGCATCTTGGAAGGGAATAAATGCGGGTGAGCCGTCTGGTTTCGACCCGAAGGGAAACTCAAATTCAATTCGATCCTTCAGTGGCAGATAACGAATAGCCTCTACCTCTTGTGGTTCGACGGCTTGAAGTGTTTTGAGATTTTGCGCGGTGAAATCTGCGGAAAGAAGAATTGGTGTATCAGGTAATTTAGGATTCTGAGTGGACCGCACGAGAGCATCAAATTCGGCGACTACATCTTGCCATTTCTGTAGAGGATCAGGAGCGGCTGCAATGATGCGACAGAGGTTACGGACTTTTTCTTCTCGCCTCCGAATGTCATAACCATGCTGTATATACCTGTCGAGGGTGTCATACGTATTTTTTGTATCAGCGTAAGGACGCAGAGTTGCCCGGAAAGCATCTTGCGCAATTCCGCTAATTTTCCGACACTGCTCTTGTAACAATAAGGCCCGTTTTTGATGTTTTTCAATCCATAAGGTCCAGGCGCTCGGTTCCTTTTGATCAGGCGGCACGCTGAGCCCCTGAATTTGTGTGGTGAGGGTGCCGATGCGCTGTCCAAGGTTCGCAAGCTCACCGTTGAGGCGTTCGATGTCGGCAAGTTGCTGCTTGCTCTTTGCAGTTACCTCGACACACTCCTTGTAAGCAACCTCATGGTCGTTGTAACGCCTCATCACTCGATCCACAGCAGCACGCACATCATCGGCCAATGCCGCTGATCCGTTTATTTCGGTTTCCAGCTCGCCAATTTTCTTAATTGCCTTCATTCGAACTGCATTTATACCGTCAGCAATTAAAGTCAAGTCGCCTATTTCAAGAGGAACCACTTTTGCAGTATATTCAAGACCTGCCTTTGCTGTCGAAACCGTTTCATGAAAACTCTCCAGGGTTCCGAGTGCCGTGTCGAGCCATTGTTTTTCAGTAGTAATCGGTGTGTGTTCATCTAAAACTTTCTGCTGTTCAGAGGTAAGCTGCCCCAGCTGTGATTGTAGTCCTTGAATTTGTTCGCGTAGAAGCCGAGCTTTTTCTTCGGTCTCACCCTGCTGCAGGCGAAGCTCCGCCAAACGAAGTTGCTTTTGCCGTTCTTCCTTCAGCATGGGAAGCACGACCTCGTTAAGATCTTCATTTATGCGGGATACATCATCTCGTACGGGGTCAGTAACAATGCGCAGCACTTCATCGGGAAGCGTCCCGACCGAGCTTAATTGCTTTTGTGCATAGGAAACTACTGGAAATTCACGCCGAACTTGTTCTCCAGTCATTTCCTGTGAACTACCATCAGGAGAGGTAACCAGTAATTTATCATTTGTTTCCAAGGAGGATCGCATAATGGAATAGATGACGCCATACTTTTCATAGGCGACTGTTACTGTCGCATCCAGGGCCTTGAGAGTCTTTTCGACAAGCCCTTTCCTCCGACGCTGGAAGTCTGGAAGCTCACCTGTTGCTTCGAGTGAAGGATCAAAAGCACGAGGGTCATCGCAAAGAGCCCATCTGATGTATTCAAGAAGTGTTGACTTGCCCGTGCCTCTGCCTCCGATAAGGCCGTTGAACTGCGGATTAAGCGAAAGTTCAAGTTGACCAAGGAATTTGCTGTTACTTACTTTGACGGAACACACTCGATGGGAGGGCAGCTGAGGTTCGGTATGAGCAATTCGCGATGCGGAGGCAAGACATGCTTGCCGCAATGCCTCCGCAGACGGCTCTGTCCATTTTACCCAGGTTGGCCATGCGCCAAGATTAATAAAATCGAACCATTCCCCATCGGCGTCAGTTACCTTGCGCGCTTCTCGACAGTCAGAGGTCTGGAAAACGGCGACTTTTTTACAACCATATTCCAGCTTTTTGCCCTCAAGAATATCACGATTCGCTTCCTCAAGTTCACTATATAATCGCCCTTCGATATACCCGCCAACACAGGGCATCTCTGCGTATGTTGTATGCATGCCATCCCGTAGCAAACTCTTCATCCCATGCTTTCTAACATGCGGCAATAAAATGAAATGGTCCTTCATTTGATATCGTTTTGCCGGTTCAGCCTCTTCTGGATTTGCGACCAGTGCGCCCAGTGCCTTGGTTATACCAGGCAAGTCTTTATCTGTCCCAAGCCGACGAACTTCCGCAATCTTTGGGGCGTCCGGCGGAAATGGCGCAACGCCCAATGCGCCCCAAACCTGCTGCAACGCAGCATCTGAAAGCCTGGGATCAAATAAAACCAACGCCTGACACGATGGCAGTGACAGGGTAAGCTCGATACCTGGAAATACGACCAACTTTTGGTGAGGAAGATATGCTGTACCGTCTGGCTTTACCTCTGCTGCTGCCGCTTCACGGACGTATGGAAACAGACAAAGATCGTGGTGGTCGGTGATAGCAACGCCGTTGATCTCTTTCTTTCGACATGTATTTACAAAGGCCTTTGCGTATGCCTTACGGTCCGTTTCTGAAGTAACTGTCGAGAACTCCCCGGCCCAGTTCAAGTCGCGCGGGGTGTGAACTTGAAAATCACACCTGTAAAAACGTGCCCCACGATCAATCCGCAGTGGCTGGGGATTTGAAGGTAGAGGAGTGGAATGTTCAGGCATGATTATCCTTTGTTAAGTTTATAGTGTCCACCTGGCCTGATAGTATGCGCGGTAATAGCAGGTCGCGTGTTCGGCGGAGGTTCTGGATTTTCAAATGCAAGGAGTAAATGAGACTGAAAATTGGAGCAACGATAGCAGAGTATTTGTCAAGCAGGGTACCTGGCCCCTGAGCGAATTGGAAATCATTGAAACACTTTTCCTGAACGCGCTGTCGGCCAGTTGCACCGGACATACTTTTGATGGCGATATCACGAAATTCGTTGCTTCGTGCAAGGCAATAGACGAATTCCGGCGTTAGGGTGTGCGAGCGAAGCACAATGAATTCAGTCGATCCACATGCAACGGATTTATCGTCAGGTAGAAACTGCACAAAGCCAGTCTTGCCATTTTCCAGACAAGGCGTAATGCGGGCGAAAAGCGTATCTCCATTTTGAAATTTCGCCCCGTTATTGCCTTCTCTAAATTCAATATTGGTAATCAGCATCGTGTCATTGGAGAGACAGCCCATCGGTACGAACGGCCTTCCCCCTTCTCGCGGTACAGTGACGCGTGGGTTAATGAGAACACATTCCGGCACTCGCTTCACCTCCCACCCCTCCGGAATTTTTCCCATCTTTGACGACACCATCTTCACTTTTTCGTACTCAGGAAACTTGAAATTGACAAACCACTCCCGGTATAGCGACCGCGCCATGGTTTCAAGGATTCTTATCCGGCGCTGGCAGTTTTCGATGAGGTCGTCGTACGATGAGAGGATGGCGACAATACGATTCTGTATCTGTAAATTGGGGTTTGGAACTTGGAGGGCGCCGAGAATGTCTTGATTAAGGTTGTTGATATTCGTGCCGCCACCCTGAGCAGTCAATGCTTGGCGGATAATCGGTGTCCGAAAGCAATATGCAAAAAATTTCGGGCAAATAGAATCAGGGTTGGAAAAACGAACGCGGATGGTAAATGCTGAATGCGTAATTTCTTCAGGTGGATTTTCAATAAAAAGGCTTCTTCCGATCAACTCACGATTTCCGTTTGATCGAACAAAGACGATATCGCCGTCTCGAAGAATATTACGCTCTGTAATAATTCCATCTGGGTTTATTTGATCAAGCTCTGTATATTTAGGCTTGAAATAATCCTGAAAATTCGATACCCCGATAACCTTAATCCCCTCACCAAAGCTGTTTTTATTGTAATTCACGCCATTCCGGAACTCCGCGAATTCTCCTAACCGTTTATAGTGCCATCTTGATTGTACAGCCACCGTTACGCCTCCAGTATCTCCGCCACATTTTTCGCTATCACCTTCTCCAGCTCATGCGCCATCGCATTCAACCCCTCCAGCTCTTCGTTCATTTCTTCGAGCTGCTCCTTGAAATCCTCGTCGCTGACTGCCGCTCCCGCGGCTACACCGACGTATCTACCCGGATTAAGGCTCCACCCCTGCTCCTTGATCTCTTTCAACGAAGCTGCCTTGCACAGCCCGGCCACATCGGCATATTTCGGTTTTTTCCCGAATATTTCCTTGAGCTTGACTTCAGCCTCTTCGCCGCCGAGGATGAAGTCAGTCTCTTCCCCACGATACAAGCGGACGAGGTTTGCAAGGAACCCGATCTGTGCCGGAGTCCAGTCGCGGTGTGCGCGGTCGATCTGCCGGAAAATGTGCCGGGCATCTATGAATAGGACTTTGTCGGCGCGCGGTGTTTTTGCTTTTCCTCTGTCGAGGAACCAAAGGGTGCAAGGAAGTGTAACGGTGTAAAACATATTCGGCCCGACTGCGACCATCACGTCTACGGCTTGGTCCTCAATGAGCTTCTGCCGGATATCCTGTTCCGAAGAACGGGCATCGGCGGCCGAGTTTGCCATAACGAACCCGGAACGTCCTTTTGATCCGAGCGAGGAATAAAAGAGCTGTATCCACAGGTAATTGGCATTGTCGGTGCGCGGCAGGCCGAAGGGGAAGCGGCGCCCTTTGCCTACCACATCCTTGAGACGCTCTTTGTCAACGGCGTTGACGTTGAACGGCGGATTGGCGAGGACGAAATCGAACTTGCCGACAGCCGTGTGCGGATCGTCATAGTAGCTGTTGATCTGGCCGCCGTGACGAATGTCGCCTTCAAGCCCGTGGACAGCGAGGTTCATGCGGCAAAGGCGGCCGGTTTCGTCGGTTTTTTCAACGCCAAAGATGGAGAGCTCCGACGACGGGTTCTTTTTGTGTTCCGATACGAACCGCGCAGACTGCACGAACATTCCGCCCGAGCCGCAGGCCGGGTCAAGGATGAGCCCGTGGTACGGCTCCAACACCTCGGCAAGCAGTCTTACGATGCTCGACGGCGTATAAAATTCACCCCCGCCTTGCCCCTCTGTCATGGCGAATTCGCCAAGGAAATACTCGTAAATGCGCCCGAAGGCATCATAATCGAGACTGGCGGGTATCTCGGAGAATTTTTTCAGGAGTTCCTTGAGCAGGGTACTGGAGAACAGGTTATAGCTCTTCGGCAGAATACCTGCAAGCTGGGGGTTGTCCTTTTCCACGGCGCGCATGGCCTCATTGACCTTTGCACCGATGTCCTTGGATTCGGGAAGGCTAAGCAAATAATCGAACCTGGCGTTGGGTGCAAGGTAAAGGATTCCATCTGCGGAATAGCGGTCGATGTTTTCGATCTGTTCGGGACGGCGGCTCTTCGCAAACTGTGCTTCGAGTTTCCGGCGCTGGGCGGCGAATCTTACCTCGGCAAAGCGGAGGAAAATAAGGCCGAGAATGGGTTGTGAATATTGCGCAGCGGTAAGGCCGGAGTTGGCGCGGAACTGGTCGGCGGCGTCCCAGAGCTGTTTTTCAAGCGTTTCAGTGCCGGCATCTTTTTCCGGCGGAGCGGTCCAAAACATATGCGGCAGCCTCTTTCGTTGACAATTTCCTTATCCTTAACGAATCGCGAATTTATTAAGTTAAAATAGTTTCGATTTTCAAAAAGGGGCAATCACATTATCCAACGATGAGGGTATAATGTTTGTGAACTCATTTCCTTAATATTTTCGGTGTCGGTCCATCAAATGATAGCGAAAACTCCATATTTGCATAACGCTCAATATTCACTCGTGCCATACTTATCTCATGCCCTATCTCTGGAAACCCAAAATTTTCACACAAATTTGATACTTTATTCGCAAAACGGTGAAGATAAATGAGTAATTGTTTGAGCCAGGTTTTGGTTTTTTTCTCGTTTGCAATGCCGTGCATTGGAAACTCAGGAAATGTGGTCCCGGCGAAACCATAAAATTCAAGAGCGCACGGCGCGGTTCCGTGGACAAATCCATTAAATATATCTTCCTCCATGTTAATTATTTTTTGCACACCTGTTGGATTTGCCACAGGAGACAACGATCTGGCAAAAGCGGCATGCATTTTTTTCCGTGGGACAATATCCCTTGGCTGAACACCTTCAGAAGGATCAGTGGGATCCTGAAAATGTTCTTTGAAACATTCAGTTACAAATCTCTTTTGATTATCAGAAACATTTCCAGTCCGATATCCCTCAATTAAAAACACAATTTCCGCTTGAAAAGCTACAATTGTTCTCAGCAACACTGCTATCTCCTGCAAGTATCCACGATCCAGAAGCAGGAAACATGCCCGGAAGGCGCTTATTATTCTAACGACCCTGAAAATACACACATGTTCCAATTTGTTCTCATCGTAAACCCATTTGGGGCCATTATCCTTTTGATAAAGACGCGGGCGCCCAAACTTATCTTCAAATGCAATAGCTGCCTTTTCGCAAGATCCTAACACTGGCTCCGAGCAAGTTATAAAAGCATTCAGATCAATCTGCTTTTCGCCCATATACTTTCATCCGGGTGATCAGCACTACTGTTCCAATTTTTGCCAGTTATTTTTGTAATCATCGGTATTTAGACTTGACAAATCAATTATCCCCCGAGTTTTATACTGCTTTACTTTTCCTTTTGCTTCGAATGAGGTACAAATAAAATACTCTGGCAACGACATTTTATCGGCATTTAAATTGACAAATATACAAATACAATCCGGTTTGACATGATCTTTCATAATAGGCCATCCAACATTTTTTTTCTGTAAATTGCCTTGACCTGAATTGAGATCCGCTTATTGCCTTTTTCCGCGAACAAGTCAACCGCTTTCGCGTTACCAATGGTGATCCCTACAGACCAGCCCCGCCGGAATAGCTCGGCAGCAACGAAATACTCCCCGGACAGACCGGTATTATTTCGAGGTATTTCCGCTATATAATGGTCGTCTCTATCGTTTACTGAATTTTAACACTGTCCTTATTTAAAAAGAAGCAAAAAGCGCGATGATATGACATAGATTTGAATATAAGAAAAGGGCTGGGAAATCCTGCCCTTATTCTAAAATCACAAGCCCCAGATCAAACTCCCTGCATTTCTGCGTTTCCACGTATCAAAATTATTCTTGACCAGTTCACTTGCATCCTTGACAACCAGTTCCCGCAGTTCCCTTGGTCCCTCCACCTTCACATTCCCTCCCAGCTGCAGCACCCAGCGCACAAGCGTGTCCGTGACTGGACAGGTCATTGTCAAAATAATACTGCGGTCTGCATTTTGCTTGATTTTCTGCGACGAGTGCCATTTGCTTCCGGCTATCCAGGCCGATGCTGGAGGGGTTATTCGCAACCGTACCTGCACAGGCTTATCACCGTGCATCCTGCCGAACCCCTTTGACAGATAGTCTTCTACCTTGAAGGTATCGGGAATATCGAAATAGTGGTCTTCAATTTTTGGCTCGAATATCCTGGCAAGCGAAAATGTCCGCATTTCGTGAGACTGCCTGCATTGACCTATCACATACCAATCACCGCCGTTATTCAGTAGCACATACGGCTCAAGTTCTCTTCTCTCCTCGGCTACTTTGGCCCTTGCAGCTGTCTGGTATTTCATGGAAATCCGCTTTCGTTCCATGATGGCATTGAGCACGGTTGAGAATTCGGTCCGCATGTCCCGCAACGGCTCAAAGGGCCTGTAGAAATAAACACTCTTGCAGAGGTCCTTGATGTATTCCATGGCCTTCTTATTGTCCCTGATCGGGTTCAGGAGCTTGTTGAACACGGGGTGAATCTCGTCAGTGAACGAGGTGCCTGTATACATCCGTAGAGCGCGCTCTGCAATGAGCATGATGGCGATCTCCCGCTCGTTGAGCCACTGTCCTGGCAGTGGCAGGGGCTTGCCCTTGTACTCGTAGCACCCTTTCTCCCGGTTGTAGACCACCTCAGCATCCAGATCATGCCGCAGCATTTCGATATCGCGCTCTATGGTACGCCGGCTTACTTCGAATTCCTTTGCCAACTGTTCCGCTGAGTGCATCTTACCCAGTCTGATCATGCTGTCTATTGTTCGGATCCTGCGTATGCTTCCACGGTTCATTTTGGCCTCCAGACAACGTAATGGTGAACCTTAATCGATAAAATAGAAAAAAGTGGTTGCTCCGTCAACACATGTCGGAGAGAATATGTAGAATTAAGACAAATGGAAAAGAACCCAGCCTAAGGAAAAGGAGGTTCGGCATGAAGAAAAAACAGACAATCAAAGACGCCAGTCTCATTTCCCTGTTTGACACTTTTTCAGTGGAAATTGACAATTGGCAGAAAATCCTTGATGAAAAGCAGGAAGAAGCCAGGGATCTGTCTCTGGAACTTCAAAATTACCGCTCGGCACTCAAGGTGTTTTCAGGCGAGTATTACACGCGCGTGGGAATCTACTTTGCACGCCTGGAGTTGGTTGAGGTTGAGCTAGATATGTATCGTTTCCGACTTTCTGCTGTGTCGGGCAAAGGGTCATGCGGGCCGGATGTACTGGATTCAATAGAAAAGGAAACCCTGGAGAAGTTCGGCAAGCTATACGAAGAGCGGAAGAAGCGGCTTGAAGAAACGCAAAACATAGGCACTGAGCACCGCCGCACGCTGAGCAGGCAGGAACGTGCTGAAATGCTTGCACCGGAAAAGCGCAAACAGCTTATCAGCCTGTTTCGAAAGCTTGCACTTCAATTCCATCCGGACAAGGCAAAAACTGAACAGGAGGCTGTCGAATTCACGGACATCATGGCCGCGATCAACCAAGCCTATGCTGAAGCGGACATTGATCTGCTCGTCATTTTCATGGAAAAAGCCGAAGCGAAGGAACGCATCAAATCGGAGACACCTGCAGAGAAACTGCTGCGGCTGCAATCAGAGTGCGCCAAAATTGACGGCATTATCGAGAAGCTGAAAGAAGAACTGGCGGATATTTTTTCCACGGAAATGTGGAAGTTGAAGGAAAAGGTGGAGGAGCAACAGATTTTCGGAAACGATCTTCTGGCTGAAATGACAAATCGAGCGAAAAACGAGCTTGAACAAAAGAAGGAACTGCTCGCCTCTTTTGTTGAAGAGTATCGCAAGATTGTCGACGGAATCATGGCGCCGAGCAAAAAGGAGTAGCGTATGGACACCACCCTACCTGCGATATTGCATGAAAGCAGTTTTCTGCCCATGGAATTTCTGAACGGCAACCTCGTGGTACGCTGCATGAATGAAATCGCGGAGTTTCAAAGTGCGGATGAACTCGTAGAAAAGGGCCATGAAGAACGCAAGGCAAAGCGGTACAGAAAGGCGCTTGAGCTTTATGAAAAGGCGCTCACGGTTGATCCCTGTCATGAATCTGCCTTGTTCTGGGCCGGGTATTGCCTGCTGCCGAGCAGGGAGTGGAAAGCGGTTGTCGACGACCTCTTTGGCACACGATGGCAACTTGCCGTGAACAGATCCATTGGATATTATCAGAAACTGATAAGCAACAAGCCAATTGATGACCCAGAGCCCTTGACTTCTATAAGTTGTTGTTATGTCAACCTGGGTGTTGGGTACGATTATCTTGATGAATTAAACAAAGCCGAGGAATACTGGCAAAAAGCCATCGATCTCGACGGTGATGCAGTTGCCTACAATAACCTTGGATGGCTCCGAAAGAGAATGAACAAGATTGACGAGGCAATTACCCTGCTGAATAAGGCCATAAAGAGCAACGAAAAGTATGCCTACCCGTATTTTGGTCTGGGAAAAATCCGGATGGCACGCGGCGAACAGCGATGGGCACTCCGTTGTTTCAGATATTACCTCCGCTATGTTGACAAAACCGATCCATGGATACAGGAAGAGATATCGTTCGCACAGGACTATGTGGAATTCCACTACCCGCCGCTCTCAAGACGGCTGAAAGAGGCTGAACAACGCAGGAAGGAAAAGGAGGCCAAAATGGAAAACACGGTTAAGAATGACACGACCAGTGATCCCGGCACAGCTATCGAATCTGGAATTCCGCACACGGCAAAAGATGAAGAGGAATTGTACGAACTGTTTTTAACCTGTTGGGACCAAAGCGTGGCCAGCCCTTCGTACAAAAAGCAATCCTGGAAGGATATGCGGGAATTCTTCTGGCGTTTCGGTTGGAGAGTCTGATCATGGGTATGGA
>Ga0181527_1002093_pt1 | contig 19278 bp, 18 predicted proteins | sample PEATcosm2014_Bin_30_FD_119762 | JGI IMG/M metagenome (GOLD analysis project Ga0181527, IMG submission 119762) | Peatland microbial communities from MTU Mesocosm Facility, Houghton, MI, USA - PEATcosm2014_Bin06_60_metaG | ecosystem: Environmental > Terrestrial > Soil > Wetlands > Peat | place...
CCGAACATCGTCGCCGATCATCTCCGTCACGCAACTGGTGAGGACCAAGTAGAGCTTACCGTCCATTACCTCGAAAGTGCTCCGAATCTGCTCCTGAAGTCTTTCAGCGCCACCGAAGACGACCTCCGATTCCTGGACGTTCGAGCCGGGAACCGTGAGCCCGCCGCAATATCCTCCGACCTGCAGGCCCGAGCCGCCGCTCTGGGCCCATGCGAAATTGCCCGCGCAGCCGGAGGCGGCATGCATGATCGGTATAGTATCCGGCAAGGCGCCCGCGGTGGCAAGGGCGCCGCCGAGGGCGCATGAATAACGGGGCCTTTCGATGAAATTACGCACTGGCTTCACCTCCGGCCTGCCTGATGTATTTGAACGCGTCTTCCCCGTACCAGCCTTCCGTGTAGGGAAGGCGGATATGGCTGCTCAATTTGCGGTTGTACGTGGTGTTCTTCAGTTGCTTGCAGAGCCGCCTGGCCACCTCGTACACCCCCTTGTAGCCGATGAAGCTGAGGCCCGTATTATAGATGACCGACGCGGGTATGCCGAGCTTTGCGGCAGTGCCGTTGCCGTTCCAGTGGCCGAGAAAGATATCCGGCTTCAGTTTTTTGAGAAGGTTCGCCTCCTCGAAAGGCTGGGCATTGGCGATATTGACCACGAAATCCTTTTCCGTCTTTGCCGCGAGTTTTTGGTATTCCGCGTCGGCATACTCATCGTGATGGAAGGAGCGGATGCCGGCGATCTCGAAGCCTAGCTCGGTGAGGAGACCGGACGTGACAAATGCCCTGATCTCGCCCGCACTCACAAAGGCCCGCTTGCCCGCGAAGACGGGCTCGAATTCCTTGAGGGCGCTCGCAAGGCTGGCCGTCTCCTGTTCGATGAAACGTTCAGCCTGCTCCTGGAGTCCGAAAAAGGCGGCAAGGTCCCTTATCCATTGACTGGTGTTCTCAATGCCGATCGGCATGGTGCTGATAATGTAGGGAACGCGGTATTTCTCCTGGAGGTGATAAAGGAGGTAGTCGTCGTGGGTGGGGCACGTGCTTATCGATACGGCTGCCTGGGTAACCTTGTACATCTCTTCGGGCTTCGCAAAGAGGGGGAAAAAATTGGTCGCAAGGTCAAGGCTTCCCAGGATGCGCTGCAATTCGAGCTCATCCACCCGGCCCATTGAAGAGACGGTCATGACGTTTACCGTCCTCTTGCGCAGATACTCATCTTTCAGCTCGGCAAACTCATCCCTGGTAAAGAGCGGCTCTTCCTCTTCCCAGTCGAGAAGGCCGTTGCCCACCGAATGGTAGACGGAGTCGTAGGCCGTTGCCCAGATCTTTGTTTTGAACCCCTCGCAATGGACGGGCAGGAGCCGTGCAGCCACCTGTGGCTGGAGATTCCGAATCAGGGTATCGATATCGTCGCCGGTAAGCGCGGGTATGCAGGTGGCAACGACGAAGATATGGCCTGGTCTGCAGCGCCGGTCGATCTCGCGGATGGCCGCTTCGAGCTTTGTCTCTCCTCCGCTTATGACGTCCGTCTCGTCAAGGGCGGTACTAAACCAGAGGCCGTCTTTCACGGGCCTCTGCCTGGCGGCATTACCGCTCTTCACGACGGCGTTCTGGGAATGGACGCACGACCCGCAGCCTATTGCGCCATGGAGCAGGACCGCGCTGTCGGCAAAGCTGTTCATGATGGCAAGGGCCGGGAGAAGCTGGCAGATCGATCCCTGCGTAAAAAGCCGATCTCCGTCGTTCATGCACTTGCAGTTTTTTCTGTTGGCAAGGCTGCAAATCGTGCTTCCGTGGGCAATGGCCGCATGCAGGCGGTCTTCCCGTTTTGGCGGTTCTTTTTGGTCAAAGTAGCTCATGTCGTGGTCTCCTTATAACTTGCCGGGGCCGTCAAAAAAGCCCTTATGTTCCCGAGCGGTACGCTCGGCGGTATATCGCACCCCGGCATGAGGATGAACTTGGCATCGTCGCCGGCATCCCTGATGCACTGGAGTGACGCGGCAGTCACGTCTTCCGGCGTCCCCTGCTGCATGACCTCGGCGGGGTTCACGTTGCCGGCAAAGGCGATCTTTCTCCCGACTTCCGCCCGTACCTTTTTGAGGTCGACCTTGTAATCGACGGAGAGCACATCGACCCCCATGCCGGGGATAAGGTCGAGACGGTTGGTAATGTTGCCGCATATGTGGAGGAGATTGTAGACGGCCAGGTCCTTGAGCCTGTCAAGAAACGCTGTGATGACGGGGACCACGAAGGCCTCGAAATGCTGCCTGGATATCATGTCGCCCGACGCAATCGGCTCGGCGATGGAAATGATCTCCGCCCCATTTTCTATGAAGCCCCGGTAGTAGCGGGTCGAGACATCGACGCAAAAACCGAGCACCCGCCGCACCGCGTCGGGCTCTTTATATATCCCGGACATCAGTCGCTCCGTGCCGTACATCTGGCCCGCCAGGGTGAAAGGACCCCACCCGCACGCGCCTATCATGGTACGTGCGCCTATCGCCTCTTTCACCCGCGCGGTCGTTTCCCATAGACTCCGCACGTCGGGGTCGAGGGCGATCCGGTCGATATCGATGGCGTCAAGGCCGGACGCGTCGTCGAAGGCTTCTTTCGTAACCCGCGGTGTCCCCTGTTTCGGATAGACGATCTGCCCTCCGAACACCCTGACAGGGAGGTTGTTGAACCCCGAGCCCGTCCAGACCGCATCGGAGGCAGCCTTGTTGAGAAACGTCTGCGAGATCGCCCCCGCCATCAGTTCGGCATCGCCGATCACCGCCTCAAGGGGCAAGCCCAGGGAGTTGAACGTCCAGGCGCCTGCGGAGAAGAGGACCACGGGGGTCCTCTCCGTTTTTCTGCCCGCCAATTTTTCACGCAGTAGTTGTCTGCCGTTCATATACCCGCTCCATCATTAAAGACTTCAGCTATCCTCCGGACTGCTTCTTCTTCGTCCGGCCCTGTTGCCCTTATTTCCACATCTCCGTCAAAAGGTGCGCCAAGGGAGAGGACCTGGAGTATGGAACAGCCATTCGCCTCTCTGCACTTGTGGCAGAGAACGATGTGGGATTTGAATTTCTGCGCGCACTGAACTACCTTAGCCGACGTCCTCAGATGCAGCCCTTTTGAGTCCCGAACCTTGGCTCTTGCGCTTTTCATAAGAGACCCTCCTATATCCCATCGCCCGGAGGGTAGATGGTCCGGTTCGAAGAGAGCTGGTGCAGCACATCCTCTTGCATCAGCTCGACAAGGTGATTTCTGAGCAGGAGAGATCGGTCATTGCGATATAAGTCGTTCCGAAGTCTTGGTCTCGGCAGCTCGACTGCGTGGACCTCCTTGACCCTGCCCGGGTTCATGCCGATAACAATCACCTTGCCCGCAAGAATGATCGCTTCGTCCACGTCGTGGGTGACGAAAATTATGGTCTTCGGTTTTTCATTGTCTCGCTGCCACAACTGAAGCAGGAGGTCCTGAAGCCTCGCCCTGCTGACCGCATCTACTGCGCCAAAAGGTTCATCCATTAGCAGGATGGGAGGGTTTATTGCAAAAGCGCGCGCTATGGCAGCCCGCTGCCGCATCCCCCCTGACATCTCACCTGGCAGCTTGCGGAATGCGCCGTTAAGTCCTACTAGGTCCAGAAACTCTTCGGCGACTTCCCTCAATTGCAGCAGCTCCCGTTTCGGGAACGCCTGCCTCAAGCCGAGGAGGATATTCTCGCCGGCTGACATCCAGGGGAAAAGCGTGTAGTCCTGGAATACAACGCCCCTGTCAAGGCCCGGCTCCACAACCTCTCTGCCGTTGATGAATATGCTGCCTGAGGATGGGCGTCCAAGGCCCGCGAGAAGCCGGACAAGCGAACTCTTCCCAGCTCCTGACGGACCGAGAAAGCACACGAACTCACCCTCATCTATGGTCAGCGTTACGTCCTGCAGGACGGGCTGCGTGTCATAGGCGAAATTAACCCTGTCGAAAACGATTCCCTGAACGTCCACCTGCGCACCTATCCCTGGAAGAGCACCGAACTGAGATATCGCTCACCCGTATCCGGCAGTATGGCCACAATCAGCTTGCCTCGATTCTCACTTCGTCGGGCCAGTTGAAGGGCGGCAAAGGCGGCTGCGCCCGACGAAATGCCCACCAGCAAACCCTCTTCCCGGGCCAGCCTGCGGGCTGTTTCAATCGCTTCTTCGTTCTTTACCTTGAAGATCTCATCCACCAGCTTGAGGTCGAGCACCTCGGACACAAATCCGGCGCCTATCCCCTGAATCTGGTGGGGGCCCGGCATACCGCCGGAGAGGACGGGAGATTCATACGGCTCCACCGCAACGGCCTTGAAACCTGGTTTACGCGCCTTTATCACCTCTGCGACCCCCGTCACGGTCCCTCCGGTGCCGACGCCGGAAACGACGATATCGACCAATCCGTCCGTGTCCTCCCAGATCTCTTCTGCCGTCGTCGCCCGATGGACGGCCGGGTTTGCAGGATTCTTAAACTGCTGGGGAATGAAGGAATTTGGAATCTGGGCAGCCAACTCCTCGGCCTTCTGTATGGCTCCCATCATACGCTCCGCCCCGGGCGTCAAAACAAGCTCTGCCCCATACGCTTTAAGCAAATTCCGACGCTCGATGCTCATCGTGTCCGGCATGGTAAGGATAAGACGATAGTCTTTGGCGGCAGCAACGAAGGCGAGGGCGATCCCGGTATTGCCGCTCGTCGGCTCGATGATTACCGTATCTTTCTCGATAAGGCCCCGGTCCTCCGCATCCCTGATCATGGCGTAGCCGATCCTGTCTTTGACACTGCCCGCAGGGTTGAAGGATTCCAATTTTCCCAGCACCTCAGCGGACAGGCCTTCAGTCACCTTATTTAGCCGCAAAAGGGGCGTCTTCCCTATGAGTTCAGTCAGATCATTTGCTATTTTTGACATCGCGGTTTTCCTCCTCGTAATGTTTTCCTGGTTCGTTACCTACTGGCGCCATCGAAGCAACCTCTTTTCGACTTTGTCAAAGGCACACATGATGCATGTGACAACGATACCGGTGAAGATGATGCCGACGATGACGCGCGGGTAGTCCGCAAAATCCGAGAAATACTTTACATACCACCCCAGTCCTGAAGTGGCCCCGATCATTTCCGCCGCCGTCAGAAGAATGAATGACATGGCCAGTCCTATGGTAGCACCGGTCAATATGGATGGAAGCGTACCGGGAAAGATCACTTTTGTGAGCATGGTACGCTGGTCGAGCTTGAGCACCTTGGCTGATTCGATAATATGGCTGTCGATTGCGGAGACGCCATTGAGGGTATTGATAAATATGGGCCAAAAAGCGCCAATGAAAATGACAAACATCGAAGAGAGTTTGAATGTGGGAAGCAAGACGATCGCATAAGGGATATACACTGTTGGAGGGACAGGTCCGAGCACGCGCATAACCGGCGTTGCGGCACTCCTCAGCCTGCCGTGGGAGCCTGCTACCAGCCCGAGTGGCACTGCCGTAACGATGGCCGTCCCGTAACCAACAAGAAGTATTCCGAGAGAGCTTGCCGCCCCCTTCAGGCCTGCCGGCACCTCATGCACCAGCAGGGAGAGCACGAAGGCGGGCGAGGGGAAAAGCATCCTGTCGAGCACATCAAGCTTGACGGTCAGGAGCTGCCACATGATGCCGGCCCCATAGACCGCGGTAAGGAGGTCTCCCGCGGTCCGGACCGATTCTTTCCCTTTTCCCAAAAACAGATACGAAAGATAAACCACCTGTACGAACACGACAGAGGCCGGGAAGAGGAGACGGGACTCATCAGGCCGCCTCTCGGGCAGAAGCTGAAGGCAAAGGAGAGCGACAAAAAGAAGATTCGTGATGCTTATTATTTTCCCTCCCACGGTTCCTTTCATGAATGCCCTCCTTTTTCCCGATTCTATGCCTTAAAACTTGCCTTCAGTGCCTTATAGTCCCTTTCATTCGGGTACTCCCTGATCAACCCGTCCAGTGCCTTCCGGAATGTCTCAGTGTTTATATAGGGCTCTATCTTTTTTGCCGATGAGATGTATTCCGCATTGTTCATATAGTCCCAGAAATAGACGACCATCCGCTTATCAGGGTCCGGGCTCAGGTACAGGTTCCCGTGGTAAAGGTCCTTTTTGAGTATGGCCTTGTCGATCTTCACATACTTGCTCGTAATATCGACAGTTTCATCGGGATTGGTCTTGTAGAAGGCGTGCGCCCGTATCAAAGCCCTCATGAATTTTACATAATCGGCTTCATTTGCCTTGAATTTCGAGGTGAGCGTCACCTGGCGGCAGCACGTGTGGCTGGGAAGGATATCGCCGGAGAGCTTGGCTATTTTCAGGCCCTGCTGCTCCGCGAGGGTAAGGAAAGGGGGCCACAGGATGCCGGCGTCCACGCTGCCTTTTTTCACCGCCTCCAGCACCGCGCCGGGGGAATCGAGCTCCTTGATGGTGACATCCTTCTTCCAGTCGATGCCCGCGTTATGCAGACCTCCCCTGAACACCACATCACCGGTCTGGAGCCGGACCGTTGCGATGGTCTTGCCCTTGTAATTCTTCAGGTCCTTGAACTGTTCGGCCTTCTCCGGCTTGGCGACGAGCCCGTGACCTTCAGACATCTGTCCCCCGAAGATGGTGATCTCCACTCCTTTCGATATGAAGAGGAGGGGAGGGGCTGTCCCGAAGGTGCCCGCATCGAGCTTTCCGGAGGTGATCGCGTTCATGCCCTCGCCGGAATTGGTGAAAAGAAAAAGCTCGACGTCCAACCCTTCCTGCTCGAAGTAGCCCTTTTCCTTTGCGATGAAGTACATGGCGTGGCCCGTGGAAGCAAGGTAGCCAACGTTGAACCGCTTCAGCTCCTTGCCCGCTGCCGGAAGACTGCCGGATGACAGAAGCACTGCCAGTGCGATCATGGTAGAGAAGCATGCGCGATAAAACCTGTTCATGGTGATCCTCCTTTTTATTCGTGCTCGTCCTTTGTCAATAGCCTCTTGTAATAGAACCCGCTCGTGTAGAGCGCCGCTGCCGGATTATGGCCCAGCACCCTGTCTTTCGTTATGAGCGTCGTCACCAGGGCCTTTGAATATTTTATGAAGAGTGAATCATGACCTACGCACAGCCCGACGATGACGTTCAGGTCTGTTTTTTCCCTGTTGAGAAGCCTCGCCTGCATGATAGGATTGCACAGGGCTTCGTGGGAACCCGGCTGCACTTTCAGTTCCTCCGGGATACCGATTTCGCCCTTGTCCACCGAACCTACCTTGCAGATCACACCGTAACCCTCAAGTCCTTTAGCCTCGAGTATCCTGGTGAATGTGCGTGCTTCGGCAGCCAGGCCCACGCATGCGGCGATGCCTATCTTTTTGGCCCCTATCTCCCGGGCAAAGGCAATAATCTCTTCCACCCTCGTCAATCTGCCGAAATACCGCCCTTCTATCTCGGCTGCGGCGCGGGCAACCTTCGATACCCGCGAGTCGTCCCGGTAAAGGTCGAGCACTTCCGCGAGCTCCACCGAGTCCAGCCGCTCGGTCAGGCAGAACCGTGGAAATTTCCCCTCCTTCCTGTAGCAGTTGGTAGCGCCGCAGCTCATGCAGGTTCTTTTCTGTTTCTTCATTGTTCCCTTCCTAAAACCGAAGGAAATTGACGAACGTCCTGTCAAAATCCTTGTAGTTTGCCAGCTCTATGGTCTCAATCTGCCTGACCACCTTTTCGATCTCTCCCCTGTACGTCTGGTTAAGGAGAAAGGCGATGCCCCCTGTCCTCGACGTGTTGCCCACAAATTCGATCTTCCCTTCAAACTCCGCAGGCAAAAGACCGGTCACGATCAGGTTCCGCTCTCTCAGGTGGTAGCCGAAGGCCCCCGCGATCAGTACCCGGTCGACTGCCGCCGGACCGACCCCCGCGTGCCGAAGCAGGAACTCGATACCGGTCCTGATCGCCCCCTTCGCAAGCTGGACCTGCCGTATGTCGCCCTGGGTGAGGTAAACGCTTTCACTCAGGGAAAAGACGAGCTTGCCCTGTTTGTGCACCAGCCTCTCACCCAGGCAACGGGGCAGACTGCCGTGGTTGAGATTGACCAGCCTGCCATTCTTATCGACGGCGCCGTTGGCAACAAGCTCCGCCGCTATATCGAGAAGGCCGCTTCCGCATATGCCCGTCGGCTGGATGTTACCGATTGTCTCGATGCGCACCGACCCTTCTCCGTCGACCTCGAACGATTCTATCGCGCCGTTTCCGGCCCTCATCCCGCAGGTGATATTCATGCCTTCGAAGGCAGGACCTGCCGCAGTGGATGATGCGGTCAGGCGGCCGTCTTTTGCGACAACCATCTCCCCGTTGGTGCCGATATCGATGAAGAGGGTAATCCCCTTCTTCTCATGGAGTCTGGTCGCCAGTACCCCTGAGGTGATATCGGCGCCAACGAACCCGGAAATGATCGGGGGGAGATAGATGATGCCGGAATCTGCAATATGAAGCCCCGGATGATCGCACACGGATTGGTAGTCGCCGCCCCAGAGCGCCGTGGTGTAGGGATACCTGCCAAGCGTGGCGGGACCGGTCTTTGTCGCTAGGTGGAGCATGCAGGTATTGCCGCTGTAGACCATCTCGTAAACCGTTCTTCTGTCGATTCCCGATTTCCCCGTTAACTCTCCTATCATTCTGTTTGTCTCTGTGACAAAAAGGGCGTAAAGAAGGGAGAGTCCCTCTTGTGTGGAGGCCAGCTTTATACGGGAGAGCACGTCTTGTGCGTGCAGGCTCTGGGGGTTGAGCGAGGATGCCGAGGCGATCTCTCTGCCGTCATTTAAGTCGACGAGTGTCGCGACCAGGGTTGTGGTGCCGATGTCGACAACGACCCCATACGTTTTGCCGCGCGTGTCACCTCTTTCGAGACCCAGCAGGTAGGCGCCCGCGTGCACGGCTGTCCGCTGCTGGCCCGGGAGGAACTCCTTTTTGATGAATGGATCGCGCTCTATGAATGCACTCGCGCCTTTTTCGAGCACCCTCACGGACTCTTGCGCCGCCGGATGGAGCAGCTCGACGACGGCGTCCCCATACAGCCTGGTCCCGCATGCAAGGACAATTCCCGACCTCTTCTCATCCTCCGAAAGCCCGCGCTGTTCCCCGATCCCTGTCACCGGGGTATGATCCTTCAGCCTCACCATGCATTTGCCGCATGTACCCGTGCCGTTGCAGGGCGATTCGACGACCACTCCGGCAATCCGGGCGGCTTCCAGAATGGTCAGGCCGGCCGCTATTTCGGCAGTATGGTTTCCCGGCAGAAACGTGACTCTAGCCATGGAGTCGGGTCTCCTTTACTGCCCGGGTGAGGGCGGTGATCATTTTCAGGGATGTGGAGGTAGAGAGACCGCATGCGGGAGAGATAATATCCACCCCTTCCCGGACCAGCCGCTTTGCAGTGTTGGCCACCTTGTCGGCGGGGCCGAATTCCAAGAGATAGGTGCTTACATTTCCCATGGTCACCAGGTCCGGAAACTGCTCCTTCAGCTTGATCAGGCTCACGAGCGCATCCGCGCTGATCGCATCTGACCTGAGAGCCGGAATAAGGTGCTTCACCGACTTTATGTTGCCGCACACGTGGACGATGACCGGCGCGCCTGCCGCATGTGCCGTGGCTATGATGTTGTTGAGGTACTTCACCGCGTAGGCGTAGAAGAGCCGGGGGCCAAGGATCTCGCCCGTTGCGCTGGGATCGCTGATGGCTATGACGGAAGCGCCATGCCGGATCATCGACGCGGCAAAGGCGCTCAAAAATCGGGTGACATAGTCGAGTACCTCGTGGCTTCGCTCCGGCTTCTTTCGCAGCTCCCGGTAAAAGGTCATGGGGTCCACGAGAGAGGCGGCGGCGCTGATCGGCCCGGTGAGGGCGCCTATGACCGGCACATCCGGATAGGCGGCCGAAAGACGACCGATCGCCTGGAGCACGGTCCGGACCCTGCCTGACTGGAGAAGGTCAGCCACATCCTTGAGCAGGACATCCGAAACCGACCCGTATGCCTCCTTCTTCACTTTCGGCTCGCAGGTGAGCGTGCCAAGGGTGACGCTGCTCCCGAGGGTTTCGGCTTCAACAGTCACGCAGAAGGGGGCGCCCAGGTTCTCGAAACCGGTGTACCGGTGGATATCGAGGGCGAGGTCGGCCATCTGGTGCGCGTCCTTGTGGGCTTCGGGCAGCCGGTGGCCGGTCTGCTCCATGATCTCGACGATAGCGGCGTTCATCATGCCTCCGGGGCAGATGACAGGCGGCCGGTCTGTGTGCCCTGCTTCTTTGCGCAGCACGCTGAGCAGGCGCTGCTTTGCGCTGATTACGGCCATCACGACTCCTCCCTCAGCTTCTCTTCCGTCACGGGGAAGCCGATCTCCCTCACGGCATCCATCATGGCATGAATATTCGTAAAAGGCGTCTCGGTCGGCAGGCTGCAGCCGGAGGCCACAATATAGCCCTTTGGACTCCGCCAGGCCTTGCCGACGCACGTCCTCACCGCCGATCGCACGTCATCGGGAGTGCCCTGGAGCATCACCTCGGACGGCGCCACATTGCCCATCAGTCTCACCCTATCCCCCACTTCGACACATGCCCGGCCCAGGTCGATCTGATTGTCGATGCTGATGCAGTCCGCTCCCGCCTCTACCATGGAGTCCCATATCCTGTCGGTTTTCCCGCAGATGTGAAGGGTCACCTTCTTCCCGGCCGCATGGAGGTGCGTGATAAGCCGCGCGAGATAGGGAAGGGAGAACTCCCTGAACTTGGCCGGGCTTATGACCGTGGAAGAGGACATGGGGTCGGTGAGGCTCGGCGTTGCGCCCGCCTCCATGATCGCCTCGGCGAAAGCCACGCTCGTTTGAAGGGAAAGCTCGCAGAGTTTGTGCACCGCGGCCGGGTCTTTGTACATAAGGCGGACAAGGTTCTCCGTGCCTATGAGAAAGGATGCATTCGTGAAGGGGCAGGTCAATGCCGTGGTTACCGGGACTTCCGACCCTGCCTCCCGGACCGCGATGCGTGTTGCGGCAAGATGCGCCGGAAGGCAGCCATCGTGAGCGGGGTCGGCCGGCCTCAGACGCTCGATCTGAGAGGCGTCAGTGATTGCAGGAGCATCGAGATAAGCCGTCTCGTCGGACGGCTTGACCACCCGGGCACCCATCGCTTCCGCCTGCACATAGAGGTCCGTAAAGATGCGTATGGTGTCATAGCCGAACAACCGGTACGCCTCCACCTGGGCTTCGGCAAGCGACGGTCCGTTGTTCCTCAATTCAGAGACCTTGACCCCAATGACCCTGGCAGCCGTATTGCCCACGATGGGGACGCAGGGAAGACGGTCAATGTTTTCGCCCTTGCCATAGGCATCGAGGCGGCCAAGAGGGCTCATCTTATCCAGCATGGACGGTCTCCCCATCGAGCAGTCTTCGGGCGAGCTTTACCGCGGCGCCCGCGTTTGCCGCGTAACCGTTTGCGCCTATCCTGTCTGCAAACCCCTGAGAGACAGGTCCGCCCCCAACGATCACCTTCAAACGATCCCTTATGTTCGCTTCACGGAGAAGACGAATCACTTCAGCCATTCCATCCATCGTCGTCGTCATCAGCGTGGAAATAGCAATGATATCCGCATCCACTTCCCGGGCCTTTTCAACAAACCGGGGCGCAGGCACATCGCGGCCAAGGTCGTGCAGCTCAAAACCTGCTGTCTCGAGCATGATCTTGACAAGGTTCTTTCCGATGTCGTGGGTATCGCCTTCAATCACCCCTATTACCACCTTATGCTTCGACCCTTCGTCGCTCCGCTTCAGGTAGGGCCTTAAGAGATCGAGCCCCGCGTACATGGCGTCGGAGCAGATGAGGAGCTCGGGCACAAAATATTCTTCCTCCTCGAACAGTTGTCCGGCCCTCTCCATGCCGTGCGATAGTCCTTTCTCGATAGCCTCATAGACATCGATCTTCTTTTCGATAACTGCTCTTACAAGATCGACAACCCGCTCCTCGTCCATCGCGACCACCGCATCGGATATATCCTGAAAAAGACTTGCCTCATCTGCCATCTTCCGGCCCTCCTTGCCCTTCGCCCCTTATCGTTAATAGTAACTATATCATCTTAGTAGAGTATTTATCTTATCTTGAGTATTGTTGTCAATAATTATTTTTGCTTAAGCCGCACATTATAGTACGTATATATGTGCTAAGTGGTGATAATGATGGGCGAATAAAAATTGCCTGGGCGTATATCCGTTTGTTTTCTCTCTGCTTGTCTCTTCTTATCCCTAGCCAGGGAGGAGGGAGAAAAAAAGTGCCGATGGGTGAGAGCGGCGCACACTACCTACGCGAAGAGGGACTTCCCTATCTCCCTTATCCTCTCGACGCCTTTTATCTCATAGGGAGAAAGGTAGAGCTTCACAATGTTGATCCCCGCGCATGTTTCTTCCAGAGACCGGATGTACCGGTGCTGCATCTCCTGCCTCTTCCGGTGAAACTCGCAGTCGCTCTCCTTGACGATATGGTTGATGATCAGGTCGCCGACCTCGATCCCGTTCTCGCCAAGCTCGCGTATGACCCTCTCCGTCAGACGTACGCCGAGGGCCTCGGGTATCGTGACGAGGACGTACCTGGTCGTCCTCCGCTCCCTAATGAAATCGATGATCCCCAATGATTGCTCCTCCCAGCTTCTTATGACCTGAAGGAGCGTCTTTTTTGAGGACTGGAGCCGCACGGTATCTTTGACCCGCTCGACCACGCTGTACATGTTCATGTAGAATTTCGTCGCCCCTTCCAGATGGCTCAGGAAGAGGTGGGGCAGACGCAGCAGCCGGAGCGTATGGCCTGCGGGGGCCGTGTCCCAGACCACCACGTCGTATTTTCCGTTCTTCGTCAGCTCCTGGATAAAATAGAGCATATACTCCTCTTCTATCCCTGGGGCGGTCCCCACGTAGTCGACGAAATCGTAGTCCACGTCGGCGAAGCTGGATATCACTTCGTGAATCTCCCTCCCGAACCGCTCCTTCCATTTGGCGAGAACCACATCCGTTGAGATCTCAAGACCGTAGAGCGCAAGGTCCTCAAATATCCTCTTCTCCGTGCTGCCGATCTCTTGCTCGTAAATGTCGGACAGGGACGGCGTGGGGTCGCTGGAAATGAGCAGGACTTTCCTGCCCGCTTCGGCAAGACCGAGGGCGATAGCGGAGGCAGCCGTGGTCTTTCCCACACCGCCCTTGCCCCCCACCATGATGAGTCTTACGTCAGCTCCCGTAATCGCGCTGAGAGGCATGAAGCGCTATCCCTCCTCCTTTGCAATTATTGGGGTTCAACACCCCCTCGACGGGCAAAGCCCGTCGAGCCTCCCCGCTCAACTCGCTTCGCTCGGTTTACCGATTATTGGGGTTCAACACCCCCTCGACGGGCAAAGCCGCGACCCGCTTCGCGGGTGCCCCGGCCTCCCCGCTCAACTCGCTTCGCTCGGTTTACCGATTATTGGGGTTCAACACCCCCTCGACGGGCAAAGCCACGACCCGCTTCGCTCGGTTTACCGAACATCTCGCGGATAAACGCGGTGATCTCCGGCTCCTCCCCATCGAAGGTATGGACGGAAGGGAGCACTTTGAGGGATTTATCGGCTGGCAGCTCCTTATAGAGGGCAAGGAGCGCATCGAGAGGCGATATCTCATCAAGAGATCCGCCGATGAAACAGATCTTTCCCCGAAAAGCGCGAAGCTCATCGCTCCGGTACACGGAAAACGGGTAGGCCACAAGGCAGAGGCCGATGTCGCGGCCCATGTCGGTAGCGGCCCTCGCGCAAACCCAGGCGCCGAAGGAGTAACCCGCGAGGACAAGCCGCTCGCGGCCGCCCGTACGCTCCCTCAGAAAGAGGCACGCGGCCGCGACGTCACTCATCTCGCCCGCGCCTCCGTCATACCGGCCCGTGCTTCCGCCGACGCCCCGGAAATTGAATTTCAGCGTGGTGAAACCTGCCTGGAAAAAGCCGATCTCCAGGGCATCCACCACGTTGTTCCACATGGAGCCCCCGTAGAGGGGATGGGGATGGCAGATGACGGCGGCGTCCTTCCCTGCCCCTTCCCGCAGCACGCCTTCCAAGCGTTCGTCACCTTCTATGCTGACCCTTTTAGTTGACACAATCCATTTATTTTGGTAGGTTTTGAGCAAAAATTCAACAGGAAATTGATGCCACTATTCAAAAAGAAAGAAAAGGAAAAGAAGCCTCACAAAGAGATCGACATACAGAAAGAGATCAGGAAGGCCGAAAAAGAGGACGAAAGCCTCTGGATAAAATGCAGCTCCTGCCAGGAGCTGCTCTACAGAAAAGAAGTCGAAAGAAACCTGAATGTCTGCCTCAAGTGCTCGTACCACTTCCCCATTTCCGTCGAGAAGCGCATCGACCTCACCTTCGATGAAGGGAGCTTTATGGAGCTCTATACCGGCGTGGAACCGGTCGACTTCCTGAAATTCAAGGACACAAAGAGCTACAAGGTGCGCCTCATCGAGACAAAAGAAGCGACGAAACGAAGCGACGCGGTCGTCTGCGGCAGAGCGCGAATAGAGGGCATCGAGGTGCTCGCCGCGATCTTCGACTTCAGCTTCATGGGCGGGAGCTTGGGGTCGGTGGTGGGAGAAAAGATCACGAGGCTCATCGAGGAGGGCACGGACAAAGGGGTGCCCGTCATCGTATTCTGCGCTTCCGGCGGCGCCCGGATGCAGGAGGGGATTATGTCCCTCATGCAGATGTCGAAGGTGTCGGGGGCTATATACAGGCTTAAATGCAACCGGGTCCCCTATATCAGCGTCATCACCGACCCCACCCTGGGGGGCGTGAGCGCGAGCCTCGCCATGCTGGGAGATATCATTATCGGCGAGCCGAAGGCGATGATAGGCTTTGCCGGGTCGAGGGTGATCAAAGACACGATAAAAGTGGAGCTGCCCCATGGGTTCCAGAGGTCGGAATACCTGCTGGAGCACGGCATGATCGACCTCATATCGCCGAGAAAACAGCTCAAACAGCATTTGTACAATATCCTCTCTCTTGTCGCTCTATGAAAGAGTATTCCCAAATTCTCGATTACCTGTACGGCCTTGAGAAGTTCGGCATGGTATTCGGTCTGGACAACATCACGTGGCTCCTCGGGCTCATCGGCAACCCGCAGGACTCCCTGAAGGCGGTCCACATCGCCGGCACCAACGGGAAAGGCTCTGTTGCTTCCATGTTGTCGGAAATACTGAGAACGGCGGGCTATATGACGGGCACGTACACCTCCCCCCACCTCATCTCGTTCACGGAGCGCATCGCCGTCAATGGCGACTACATCCCGGAAGCGGAGGTCGCCGAGCTGACGGAGTTCATCAAAGAGCGGATCGACCGGGAAGAAAGCGCGAGGTCCCTCACGTTCTTCGATTTCACGACCGCCCTCGCCTTTGAATATTTCAAGAGAAAAGGCGTCGCCATCGCGGTGGTGGAGGCGGGGCTCGGAGGCAGGCTCGACTCGACGAATGTGCTGCGCCCTCTTGTCACCGTCATCACGAACGTCGGCCTGGACCACCAGGAATACCTTGGAAGCACCATCAAAGAGATCGCGCGGGAAAAGGCAGGCGTCGTGAAGGAGCATGTGCCGGTCGTCACCGGGGCAAAGGGCGAGTCCCTGGAGGTCATAAGGGCGGCGGCAGCGCAGACCGCTCTCTACGCGCTGGGCGAGAGTTTCTTGTACAAGAGCAAAGGCGAGCAGCTCATGTGGTACCGCGGCATACGCATGACCTACGATGATCTTTCCGTCGGCCTCAGGGGAGACCACCAGCTTTTCAACGCGGCCCTCGCCCTCTGCGCGCTAGAGCTCCTCAGCCCGGCCGGTTTCCCCGTCAGAGAGTATGCGGTCAGGAAGGGGCTTGCGTCGGTGCAGTGGCCGGCGAGGCTTGAGCTGGTCCGCAAGCCCGGACAACCCCTCGTCCTCATCGACGGCGCCCACAACCCCGACGGGGTGGGCACACTCGTCTCGTACCTGAAAAACCACTTTGTGAACAGGAAGAAGATACTCGTTTTCGGGGTGATGAAGGACAAGGACTTCAAGGAGATGCTGCAAGAGATCCTTCCCGTGGTGCAGCAGACCATCCTGACCAGGCCGGAAATCGAAAGGGCCGCCCTTCCGGCCGACGTCGCCCGCTACGCGCCCGGCGCCCTCATCGCCGCTTCGGTGAAAGACGCCGTCGACGGGGCCTTTGCCTTAGCCGATGAGCATGATCTCATCATCATTACCGGCTCCTTTTACACGGTCGGAGAGGCAAAAAGGCTCCTCGATGAGCGGTCTTAGGCTCGTTGGCGCCACCCTATCCCTGCTCGCCATGCTGCTGCCTTTCGCGGTTCACGCGCAACTGGCAAGGCCGTCCAAAGTGACCGGTCCCGTCGATATTACCGCGAGAGAGATTAACTACAACAAGGAGCAGAACATCTACACGGCGGAAGGGGACGTGGATATGAAGGAAGGGACGAGGCGGCTCAACGCCGACTTCGTCCTGTACAACGACACGACCAAGGACGCCTTTGCCGAGGGGCACGTAGTCTTCCAGGACCTTGGGGACGTGATCCATGCGCAGCGGATGTCCCTCAACATGGTGACGCAGCGGGGCACCATAGAAGAAGGGCAGGTCTTCGTAAAGACGGGCAATTTTTCCGTAAACGGGAACGAGATCGAAAAAACCGGGGAGTCGTCCTACGTAGTCCACAGCGGCGAGTTCACTACCTGCGGCTGGGACCATCCTTCCTGGACATTCAAGGCGAAAGAGATCCAGTTGACCATGGGCGACTACGCGATCGCCCGCTCGAGTACGTTCACCATCATGGGCCACAAGGTATTCTACCTGCCCTGGAGCCTATTCCCCGTAAAATCGGAAAGGCAATCGGGTTTCCTCCTCCCCCTGTTCCAGTTGTCGAGCAGGGACGGGACGATCTTCAGGAACGCCTTTTACTGGGCAATCGCGAAAGACAAGGACGCGACCTTCTTTCTCGACTGGATACAGCAGCGGGGCTTCAAGCCCGGCGCGGAGTACCGGTACTGGCTCACGGAGGACACAAAGGGCAAATGGTACGCCTCAGAAATCGACGACGCGAAAGACGGCCATGAGCGCTACCAGATAAAGGGGGAACACCAGCAGATGTTCGGCGATATGAGCTTCAAGACGAGCGTCAATTACGTCTCCGACTACCTCTATTTGCAAGACCTGGGACTGACGACGATCGAGAGGAGCGAGAGCTCGCTGCGGGACGTCGCCTTTATCGAGAAGCCCCTCCCCAGCTCCCTTTTGACCGTTGAAGGCGCCTATTTCCAAACCCTGACGCAGAAGGACAACAGCGGCACCCTCCAATACCTCCCTTCCGCGTCCTATTTTACCGAGTACCTGCCCTTTGCGAAAAACAGGCTCTATGCCGACCTGACAAGCGACGTGACAAACTTTTGGGCGGATAGAGGCGGTAAGGACACCAGGCTTACCGTCACGCCGAGCGTGAGGATCCCTTACTCCTGGAACGGGTTGAATTTCCTCGGCTCGGCGAGCCTCCTGGAAAAAGCATATGCCGCCGACCCCGCTTCGCCCTCACCCAGCGACATCGTGCACCATGAAGCGTTCGCGGCGGAGGGCGATGTGAACGCCTCTTTCCTCAAAGAGTCATCCACGACGCTCTTCGGCCTCGGAAACGTTGAGAGCATTATCACGCCCAGGCTGAAGTATAACTATGATCAGAACACGACATCCATCGGGAAAGTCCCTTCCATAGACCCCTCGGACCGGCTCTTCAACATGAACACGGCAACGTATTCCCTGAACCATTACCTGAACGCGGTGAGCAACGGCCAGGTGAGGGAGATATCGCTCCTGGAGATAAGCCAGACCTACGGGCTGACGGGCAAGCTCCCCGGCGACCCCTACCTGTACCAGGTGGTTCAGCCCGATGAAAGCCGTTTTTCCGAAGTGCACAGCAGGTTCACCCTCTTCCCCCACTCAACCTTCTGGTTCGTCCATGACGACTACTGGAGCACGGCGGGCAAGGGTTTACAAAACATGACGAACAGTATACACTATGCCTGGGCGCCGAGGTTCCAGATCGATCTAACCCATAGCTACGCCCCGGGTCTCGTCGACCAGGTATGGATGAACACGATAGTGAGATGGAAAGTTATCGACGCGAACTACGGGATCAGGTACGACCTTTTGCTGCACGAATGGATCAGTACCCTCTACTCCCTTACCTACCACCCCGGCTGCTGGGGTTTCACCTTTACCTTAATGCAAACGAAAGTCCCTAAGGATACGAGCTTTCATTTCTCTATAAATTTGACGGGCATCACGCAAAAGGTCGGAACGTATTGATGACGCAGCAGGTACGGGCAACCCCCCTCGCCGGGAGAGGACGCATATGATCGATGGGGCAACGGTAAAACGTCTCAAGCTCATCTCTGACGAACGGGGCAGGCTCATGGAGATCCTTCGCTCCGACGAAGACCTTTTTGTGCGGTTCGGCCAGGTCTATATGACCACCACCTATCCCCAGGTAGTCAAAGCCTGGCACTATCACAAGGTGCAGGACGATTTCATCACCTGCGTCAGGGGCATGCTCAAGCTCGTGCTCTACGACGACAGGGACGGTTCGCCGACGCGGGGGGAGGTCAACGAGTTTTTTCTGGGCGACTATAACCCTACCCTCGTCAAAGTGCCGAAAATGGTCTACCACGGATGGAAATGCATATCCCCTGAGGAGGCGCTCGTCATCAACGTGCCCACGGAACCATACAACGCGGGTGCGCCCGACGAGTACCGGCTGGACCCCCATAACAACAATATTCCGTACAGATGGATGAGAAAAGATGGATAACCCGCATATCCTTGTCACCGGCGGATGCGGCTTTATCGGGAGCAACTTCATCCGTTGCCTGCTCTCCTCCGGCGGCTGCACGATCACGAACCTGGATAAGCTCACCTACGCGGGAAATCTGGAAAACCTGAAGGACCTCGAAGGCCTGCCGGGATACACCTTCGTGAGGGGCGACATCGCGAACGAGGCCGACGTTCAACGCGCATTCGCGACGGGGATAGACGCGGTGGTCAATTTTGCCGCGGAATCCCACGTGGACAGGAGCATCATGGATCCGGGCGCGTTCGTGACAACCAATATCTACGGCGTCTACCTCCTTCTGGAGCAGGCGCGCCACAAGGGCACGAAAAAGTTCCTTCAGGTGTCGACCGATGAGGTGTACGGCAGCCTGGGCGAGACGGGGAAATTCCGGGAAGAGACA
>Ga0181527_1002094_pt1 | contig 19275 bp, 18 predicted proteins | sample PEATcosm2014_Bin_30_FD_119762 | JGI IMG/M metagenome (GOLD analysis project Ga0181527, IMG submission 119762) | Peatland microbial communities from MTU Mesocosm Facility, Houghton, MI, USA - PEATcosm2014_Bin06_60_metaG | ecosystem: Environmental > Terrestrial > Soil > Wetlands > Peat | place...
TTAGATTTAGCCCCGGTGAAATTTAGACCGGCTCAGACATGTCCTCTTGTCAGCAAAAAACTCCACGGCGCCATCACACGGGTTTCTTTTTCAGACTCTTATGCACGGCCCTGACATGCTTCGCCATCTCGCTTCGCGCGGCGATTTTGTCCCCTGCTCTTATCTTCTCCAGTATGCGTTCATGGGCCTCAACGGTTTTTCCGACAAACTCTCCCCATTGGCCTTCGGAAATATTCTCTTCCAGCACGTCCGCCACGGAATTCAGCGTAAAAATAATAACCGGGTTCCGGGTTATATTGCTTATAGTTCGGTGAAATCTCAGATTCAGTAGCCGAGCCTCTTTATAGTCGCCTCGACCCAGCGCAACCCTTGCATCCCGGATGTTTTCCTCCAGCTCCTCCAGGTCGTCCTCTTTTTTCATGCTTGCAGCAAGGGACGCAATATCAGGTTCAAAAATGACGCGGGCTATGGTGAGATCGCCGAGGGTGACCCGCTTTAACCTGAGCATGTCGGAAAGATAGGTGCTTACCGACATGGTGTCGGCCTTGGCCACGAATATTCCCCCCTTGATGCCTTGCCGGGTGAACACAATGCCGGAGTGTTCCAGAATACGTATCGCCTGCCTGACGGTCACGGTATTTCCGCCGAACATCCTGGCGAATTCACTCTCAGAAGGAAGCCTGTCTCCGGGATTGTAGGTTCCGTCAAAGATGCTTTCCTTGATCCTGTTCGCCATCTCACCGGAAAACTTCTCCGTTCTAAGGGGCTTGAATGGGGCCATATTCGCCTTTCGATCGGATAGTTGCCATCGACTCACCGGGACCTCCTCAACGCTAAGCCAGACAACATTCCATATCTCCGGCTCTTCCCTTGAATAACAGGCTTGGTCTGGAAAACTCGGTACGGGTTTGCGGGAAATCCTGTCGATAGTGACTGCCACGGCTTTCTTCGCGGAAGAGGGCCGAGCGGGCCAGCATCTCCGTTACCAATAAGAACGTTTCTGTCTCAATGTCGAGACCTGGATTGCTGTTCCGCATGGTCTCAATCTCCGACAGGAGATCGGAAAGGCCTCCTCTATCCCGGATAACCATAAGCGCTTTGTCTATTTTCGCCTTGATCGGCGCCAGATCCGCTTTTGTCCGATCTGTTTTACGCTCTTTGTCGAGAAGCTTTCCTGAATGTCCTGACCTTCCTGCGGCAAAAGCCGCCGCCGCTCTGCCCCCTCGATAACCGAATACCTGGCAATCGGTCAGGTTGCTGCCCCCCGGGCGATCCGCGCCATGAACCCCTCCGGACACCTCGCCGGCCGCATAGAGCCCCTTTACGCCCGTGGAGCCATTTTCGTCGATCCGCACACCTCCGTTGAAATTTTGCACCAATGGAGCAATCTCGATAACCTGGGTGCAGAGATCGACACCAGCCTTCAAAAAGGTCTCATAGGTGATCGGGGCCTTTTCCCTTAATTCCTTCTCCGGCACGTGGTTCACGTCAAAGAATAACCCGCCACGGACAGTCCCCCGACCCTCAGCGATTTCTCCGGACATGGAGATATCCACGTATTTTGCGGCGGTCCTCACGGAAAACGGGAAAGACATGGCCTTCAAGGAAAGCACTTCGTCTTTATGGGTTCCCTCGGGTAGATAATTCTCAAGGAACTCCTCACCTTGGGCGTTCCTGAGGCGGGGGGAAAGCCGCCACATATGGGAGTGGATGATAAACGGTATGGGCGGGAACACAACCCCGGGCCCAATCTGATAGAACTCCAAATTGGTCAGTTTTGCCCCTGCCCTGTAAGCCATCGCATAACCGTCCCCTCGCAAGGAAGGGTGGTTGATGTTATGGGGGAAAATAGCTCCTGCGCCCCCGTTAGCGAGCAGAACCGCATCCGCAAAGATAGAGACCTGGTTCCCGTTTCGAAACCCGCTCGCTCCCCACACCTCTCCGTCTTCGACGATCAGGTCCATTAACCGAGTCTGCTCCAACACCTTTACGCCCTTCGAGATGGAGGCTCTTTTCAGGGCCGAACCGATATCTACCCCTGTTCTCCCTCCGATGGAGAGAGCGCGAGCCTTGGTGCAGCCCGACAGTTTCCTCTGCGTAAAATGACCGTCCGCACTGTCAAATTTCACACCCAGGCGTGCGAGCTCCAAAATCCGGTCGCACGCTTCGAAGGCAATGCGGGAAGCCAAAGACGCGCTTGCGAGTCCGAGGCCTGTTTCCAGTATGTCTTGCAGGTAAACCTCCGGCGAATCGCCATCACCCGCCATGTTGAAAGGAGCGTTGATCCCCAGCGTTTCAGAAGCAACCCAGAAGGTGCTGCCCCCGCCTCCCCATTCTCCATCGGTGGCCACCAGCACGTCGATATCCGGTTCCGCGAGCTTCGCCTCGTAAGCCGCCCGGCTTGCCGCTCCGCCGCTGCCGATAATCAGCACACCAGTGTGAATCGTCTCAGTCGCCATTTCACCCCTCGTTCTTCGTGACGATACCCATCCACCACGCGGTCACGGAAAAGTTGCCGTTACAGATAGTGCACCCGTGAAGCGTGCTCGGGGCAGACCTCTGCGCAAAGGCCGCAGACATCACATTTTTCCGCATTAATCACGGCTCCCGCCTTCGTCAATGTGATCGCATCATAAAAGCAGCTCCGCAGACAGATTCCGCATCGCGTGCACGTGCTTGTATCGATGGTAACCTTCACGTTCTCCGGTTCGCGAGGCACGTCCGCGGTTTTAATAATGTTCGGGAGCGCCGCGCCGCGCATCTCATTCACGCTCTTATACCCTTTTCCCTCCATCCAGGCAGCCATCGATTCGGCCCATTTGCCCGTAACCGCATATCCTTGCAGCATGATCCCCACAGCCGACTGCACGAGGGTGGCGCCGCACATGATGTACGCAACGATGTCTCGCCAGTCCCATACTCCGAGACCGGAGATGATCGGGATCTTCAATTCGTTTGCAGCCTGGCTTACCAGTCTAAGCCCATATCCGATCAGGTATGGTCCGCCGTACCCGCCGATCGAACCCCAGGGGTACGGCCGTGCCGTCTCGATATCGAGGACGAACCCCGAAAACCGAGCCGACATATTGACCGCGTAGGCCCCCGCTGCTTCGACCTGCTTGGCCACCTCCAGGGGGTTGTTTGTCTGAGGTGTGATCTTGACGGAAAAGGGTTTCTCCAGGATCGATTTGCACCTCTGCACCGTCTGGTATTCTACGCCAACCGCGCCCGCACCCATCTTTATCCCCATATCGGCGGCAAAAGGGCACGAGTTGTTCAACTCCACAAAATCGGCTTTGGTTTTATTGACGAGCTCACACATGTGCGCCCACTCATCCAGAGACGATCCCGACAGGCTTGCAATCACTACGCCGTCGTCGCCTATCAGGTCCTTAGCCCTGTTGATGTCATCCATGTAGGTGGGGTAATCAAAATGAGAACACTCCTCCAGGGAACGAAGGGTAAAGGCGTGCGGGAGTTTGCCGGGATAGCCGGGATACTCCCGGTAATCGACCAGTTTGAAGCGAGGACGGGGAAAATTCCTTCCGAGTCTCCCACCTTCTCCGAAGAGGGACTTGGCGATGATACCCCCCGCGCCTCCGTCGATTCCATGTTTCATTCGAATAGCATCCATAGTGGGTGTCGCGGATCCTACCACGATGGGGTTCTTGAACTTCACGCCGCCAATCTCTACGCCCAGATCAACCATAATCATGATCTCCTTCGTCGACATTTTTGATGGAATGAATAGGTAAACTAGTTAATGATATTGACAGTGGATTGTCAAGCTCTTTTTGCCGTAGCATTTTTCTGCTCTCAGTACTCATTTGTCGTTGCAAAGAGCTAATATTGCCTCAGATGCGCCCGGATAAAGAACTTGACAATCAATTAGGTTTATTGTTAACTCGTTTACATAACAATGGTGTAGCAGTACGGTAAAACAGAAGAGAGGAGTGCGAGACAACAATGGCACATGTGATTCGGGCTATCCGGAGAATCTCCCCTGAACTTGTGCACCGCTACGGCGCGCTTTCGTCGGCCACTATCCATGAGGCCTCAGGAGGAAAAGGCGCGCTTTCGTCACGAATTAAGCCTATTTCCCCGCACATGAAGGTTTGTGGCCCTGCCGTCACTGTCAAGGTGCGTCCCTGCGACAACCTGATGCTCCACGAAGCTATCTATGTGGCAGAGCGAGGGGACGTCATCGTTGCCGATGCGGGAGGCTACGCGGAAGCAGGGGCATGGGGCGAGATCATGGCGGTAGCAGCTCAGCAGAGAGGTATCGCGGGTTTTGTGTTCAACGGGGCTGTTCGGGACAGCCAGGTAATGGCGGATATCGGTTTCCCCGTTTTTGCGTGCGCTCTCAGCATCAAAGGGACCCAGAAGGTATCTCTCGGGTTGATCAACCACCCCCTCAACCTGGACAATATCACGATCAACCCCGGCGACCTGATCGTAGGGGACGGGGACGGACTCGTGGTCGTGAGGAGAGAAGAGGCCGAGGACGTGCTGGAGAAATCCCTGGCACGCGAAGAGAAGGAGAAGGTGATTAAGGAGAGGCTGCGTCGGGGAGAATCGACGCTCGATATATATGGGTTCCGAAACACCCTTGAAGCCCTGGGGCTGACCGAGGAGTGACAAAGAGCGAGGTCAAGAGAGATGACAGCAAAGGAGTTTGACGACAAGTATCGAAAACGGTTTGAAAGGATGGCAACCACCAATGTGTCGGATGCTCTGGACAAGGTCGGGATTCGCGGCACGGTGATCGGGATCAGGCCGATGTTCGACTGCCCCAAGACGGTCGGAAGAGCGGTGACCATCAAGATCACGGCCGCCGGCGCCATGAAGTCAGCGCATCACCTCGGGGTGAGGGCCATTGATGCCGCAGAGGCAGGGGATGTGATCGTCATCGACAACCGCGGTGACCTCCACAATAACTGCTGGGGAGAGATTCTTTCCATGGGCGCGAAAGTGAAGGGTGTCGCGGGAGTGGTTGTCGATGGAGCAGCGAGGGATATCGACGCCTGCAAAGAGTTCGGATTTCCCGTGTACGCCCGTGGTGCTGTTCCCTTGACGGCCCGGGGCCGGATCATGGAGGAATCCTTCAACGAGGTTATCCGCGTGGGAGATGTGCAGGTGAGACCCGGTGATGTGGTGATGGCGGACGTCAACGGGGTTGTGATCGTGCCCGCCGAAGGCGTGGAGAGAGTACTGGCGGCTGCCGAGGAGATCCTTGCAAAGGAAGAAGCCATGGTGGATGAGCTGCAAAGAGGAGTTCCGATCCTGGAGGTTGACCGGAAGTATAACTACGAGTCAATGCTCAAGGGGTAATCAACAACAGGAGAAAAGGAGAGTCCATGCGTGATATCGATGATCTGGCGGCACAGTTCAGGAAGCTGGACACCACGGCGATTTCCGATGCCCTGGACCGCCTGGGAATAAGGGGTGGGTGCCGCGGGATCACGGCACAAGTCCAGGGCGTAAAGGCGGTGGGCACTGCCTTTACGGTCCGCTACAGGCCCTGTGGGACTGAAAAGGGGACTGTGGGGGATTTCCTTGATGATGTTCAGTCCGGGCAGGTGGTGGTCCTTGATAACGGGGGTCGGACCTACGGCACAGTGTGGGGCGATATCATGACCGTATACGCGCAGAAAAGGGGTGTCGCAGGGACGGTTATCGACGGTGTCTGCAGGGATATGCCGAGGATACTGGAGTCGAAGTATCCGGTATTCTCCCGGGGTCATGTGCCGATGACCGGGAAAGACCGGGTTGAGCTGGATGGCGTCAATATCCCCGTGAGTTTGGATGATGTCCTCGTAAAGCCGGGGGATATTGTGGCATGCGATGACACCGGCGTAGTGATCATCCCGTCCGGGCGGGCTGAGGAGGTTCTGTTGGCGGCCCTTGAAATCGATGGGGTAGAGCAGAGGATCCTGGAGCTGCTCGACCAGGGGATGAGTCTTAAGGAAGCCCGGAGGCAGCTGGGATATCACGGGCTCCAGGGCAGGAAGCAGGGGATTTGACGGAATGGCCGGTCGGGAAGGAGCATGCATGAAAAAAACGGATCTGCTGAAAGAGCTCATCGCATCGCTGCGGAAAGGCCGGGCCCCTCTAGGTAGACTCACCCTTGCGGAGACGCTGAACCTTGCGGAGCGACACGAGGTAGCAGCAAGCGATGTTGCTGTCGCGGAGGCCATGCATACCCAGGGCCTAAGCGACAAGCAGGTCGTCCAGCGCGTCATGGACGCATTCAGATTCAATCTGCTGGCCCTTGAAGTCGGCCTCTCGCAAGGCGAAAGCTTCCTTCTGGGCCGCGTGGGCCGTGAACTCGCGAAGCAAATGAAGAAAGGGAATGTGCTGAACAAGGACCGGCTTATCGACAGGGCGATCATCTACACGCTCGCAGCGGAGGTGGGGAACCATACGATGGGCCTTCAGCCCTGCGCGGGAACAGGCGATTCATGTGTCTACACGGGGCTGATGAAAGCATTGCTCGAGACGAAGAGATCGAGGGACGCGATAGGACGGATCGCCGCACTGATGCTGAAGATAGGAACTCTCTTTAAAGAAGGAAAACAGACCACGGGCTGCAACATGGAAGGCTACGGGGCCGGCTCCGCCGTTACCGCCGCCGCGCTCACCGAATTCCGGGGGGGAGGGCCGCGGGATGTGGCAAGGGCCCTGGTTCTCGCCATGTCTCCGACCATCGGCGTTCCCTGCACCCCGAGGGTCATCGTTTCCGGTCTCTGCGCGACCCACATCGGTGGGGCAATCGTGATGGGGGACCTGGCATCGAGCCTGGCCCTCAAGACCAGTCTGCCCGTCACCGTCGATGCCGACGTCATGCTGGCTATGGCGGCACGGGTACACTCACAGGCAGCACCGGTGATCACCGGCGTCAACCTGGACTATATGAGGCCTTACTTCAAGAAAAACGCCGAGGTTGACCGGTACATCGCGGAGGAGACGAGGATAGATGAGGCGCAGAAGGCTGAGCGGGTCGTGGAGGGAGCGAGGGCCGAGATAAGAGAGTTCGCCGCGACAGCCAATCCCATTACCCGGCCCTTTGGCGAGGCGGTCGTGGGAGGGAGCAGCATTGCGGTAGGCTCACCGACGAACATGGGCCGCATTGCCCACGAGCTTTTCCGGGGGCAGATCAAGAAAATCACCATCGAGCTGACCACTGATCTCTTTGCCCGCCGGGCCATCAACGTTCCCGGCATCTTGATGGGGGGCGTCTTCGGGGCGTCGACCGACGACATCAAGATGTACAACCAGGTACTGAAGCTTGTCCGCGAGAAGGGCATTAAGATAGTTATATCGCAGGTGGATGAGCCGGAAGTCCAGCGAATCAGGATAGAAGCCACCGGCCGGGACGGGGCGGTTGATGCCCTGAACAGGGGGGGTGGCAGGATCAGGCTCGTTAACGCAAAGCCGTCCCTGGAGGACGCGGTAAGGGCCGCTGAGAAGCTCGGGATCAAGCTCGCGCAGGTCTAGGGACACAAGTGGCCGTCCTTCATGAAGCGACGCACCCCGCTGCCGGACCGGCCGTCCGGCAGCTAGTCCTCGAGGATCGCGACCGGTCGCAGGGGCGAACCCGTCCCCTTGCGTATCTTAAGCGGCAGTGCGATAAAGGTGAAGCGACGGCCTACTAGTTTGTCCAGATTGCACAGATTTTCCATGTGCGTCACCTGCCGCTCCGCGCAGACCGAATGGCACGGGTATGTCTTGTCGTACCACATATCCGGACTTGCAGAATCAACACCAAAATTGACGCACCCCCGGTCTATGATATATTCTGTTGCCTCCCTGTCCAGGCCGGGGTAATCGGTCATATACTCCGGTTTCCCGTAGTAGCGGTCATATTGAGCGGTGTAGAAGAGAATCGTATCGCCCTTGCGGATGTCGAGGTTCCACCTCTTCAACTCTGCCTCGATCTTCTGCCTTCCAAACTGCGTTTTTTGCGGAATATCGCTTACATCAACACAAATCCCGGAGGTGATACAGTGCTCGAGGGGAATCTTGTCCACGGAAGGCGCTTCGGGATCGCGAGAAAGATGGCTCACCGCGTCGATATGGGTGGGGCCGTGATCACAAAAAAGAATGCCTCTCGTCTCATAGGAGAAACCGGTTCCCAACTGCCTCCGGCACTCCTCATGGGAGAGATGCGTCCATATTACCGTCTTCATATGACCGGGATAGACGGGCATCCCCTCGTAGATTTCCTGGCTCAGATCAATGATCTTCCCTTTGAACAACATAGGTACCTCCTTCACTTCACGTGTTTTTAACGCCATCGACTCCTGTCGTCTTCAACATGCCTTCAAACACCTCCACGACTGCCCGCGCGAAGCCTTCATCGTTCACGTGAAGCGGCAGAAGTCTGACAGGTATTGTGGGATTGATCGCCGCCTTCAAGCCTTTCACGAAAGCCTCTACGCCGGCCGGGTTGTAGAAGACCCTGCCTTCATGATTGGGGTAGGAAAAACCCTTGAGGGGGACCATGACCGCTACCTTGCCCCTTGCGCGGTTTAGCTTGCGTCCAATGATGCTCCCCAGTCTCGTCATCTCCCGGTCGGACGGCTGAACGAAGGTCATCTCCGGATTATGCATCATTGTTTTCCGTTTCCTGTAGACAGCTTTAAGCTCGGAGAAACGCCCGGTCACGATGTAATCCGTGCTGCCAGGCACGACCACCTGGGGTATGCCGGTCTCGGAAGCGGCCTCCAGGCGTGACGGGCCTGCTGCATGCTGCCCCCCTGCCACGGCATCGATCAACTCATGGGTGGTCAGATCGATCACTCCGTCAAATAGACGCTCCCGGATCATCTCCTCCATAGCCATTCCCCCTACCCCGTTGGGATGGAAGGCGACCGCGCGGTATCCCTTCTTCCGGAGAAGGGATACAATCGTCATGCCGGCCGGCGTTGTTGTCCCGTAAATCGTTATAGCGACCTGTCTCCCCTTGACCGGACGAACCTTGCCTGCCCGAACCATGCCCGCCACGGCTCCCGCAGCATTGGTGAGCATCTGCTTCAGTAGCGGGTTCAGACCAAAAAAATCGACCACCGAATGGATAAGGGTAACATCTGAAGTGCCCACATAGGTCTCAAAAACGCGCTTCCCGGACGCCATAGTCGAAAGCATGACTTTGGGAACCCCGACAGGAAGCGTCCTCATGGCGGTGGTTCCGATGATCGTCCCCTGGGCGCCCCCTATGGAGAGTACGCCATCAATCTTTTTTTGGTTATACAGGGCCTTAGTGAGCGCCGCAGCACCATTCATCATGGTCCTGATCGCCTCGCCCTTGTCGCTTGCCTGGATAAGCGCTTCGATGGACTGACCTCCCGCCAGGGCCACCTCGTGGCGGCTCACGTCGCCCTCTCCTCTAGATGAAGGAAAGACCCCGGTGTCCATGAGAAGAACAGCGACGCCCTGCCGTTCAAGGACGTGTGTGAGGTAGCATGCTTCAGGGCCCTTTGTATCCAGCGTAATAATGAGCAGAACGGTCTTCTTCATGAAACGTCGAGGAGCCGTGCAAAAATGGCCGTCTTCGCCGTTTCCTCGGCCGTCTCCGCCAGAGTCTGAGCATCGAACAGAGTCTTGCCTACAGCAACGATACCATGAGAGGCCAGAAGGATCAGGCCCACTTCCCTGTCGGCGAAGGCCTGCACCACGGCATCGGCGAGTTCCTGAGAACCATCTTGCAGCTCTGGAATGATCGGCATTTTCGGAAAATTCCTCTTCGCGTGGATAGTCAAAGCAGGAATTCGTAACCCCTTCACGGCGAAAGCCGTGGCAAAGGGGGCGTGGTAGTGCACTATTCCGCCCACATCCTCCCTGGTCCGGTAGATGCCTAGATGGAACCTGATCTCCTTTGTGGGTCTCCCCGTTCCGCTGAGGATCTTTCCCGATGCATCAACAACCAGGATGTCCGTCTCTGACATGTGGTAGAGGGAACTTCCGCTCGCTTTCACCACATAGTTCGAGCCTGCTCTCATGCTGATGTTTCCGCCCGTTCCGGTCTGAAGACCCAGGTCGACGGCGCGGTCCGCAATTCGGATAAACTCTTTCGTGAACTCAGCGACGTTCCGACACATTGCACTCACATCCATAGCTTTAATTCGTCCTTTTTGTCAAGGATAGGAAACTCTGTCAAAAACTCTGATGTCATGTCCGGGAAGCACTATGTCAGCGCGTTTCTTGATCTCCTTGAAGCTGTTCCACATGTCGAAATAGTTGATATACCGGCCTATGGGGATGAATTCGAGGAGTTGGGAAGGATCTCCCTTCATATTCTCTTCCACAAAAACGGCGTCCCCCGCAATCACAACCCTGCCCATTTCAGTCTGAACAACAACGGACTGATGGCCCACGGAGTGCCCTGGCGTCGGGAAGAGGGTGATATCGGAGTTATAAGAATATTCGCCGTCGACCGTGATAAAGGAGCAATTCGTAAACGGCGCTTCGAGACCAAGGATCGGCGCTTCATACGAGCGGTAGTACGGCGGAAGAGGAGGGTCGAGCGCAAACTCCAGCTCCCGCACATGGACATAATAGCGGGCGTTCGTAAAGAGCTTCATGTTCGAGCAGTGGTCCCAATGCAGATGGGTGAAGAGGATAGCGCTGATAGCCTCCGGAGGCACTCCTCCCCGGCTCATCAACTGCTTGTCGATCCTTCCGTCTTCGGGCTGATAACCCTCGTGGTGCCATTTGTTCGCCCATGACGTATCGCTCATGCCTGTATCGACAAGGATGTGTTCCCTGCCGTCGGTGACGTACCAGGCGGTGCACGGCACGTCCACTTTTCTGCCGATGCCTCTGCCCATGGTGCAGTAGGCGCCCTGATCCAGGGTGATAATGCCGGTATTCAGCGGAATGATTTTATATCCCATATCGAGTCCTATATTTTTGCGCCGAGACACCGTAGTACGTCATCCATCCGGCAGTTGAGCTCATCGAGCGTGCCGCACATGCGAATCTCCCCCTTCTCCATGATATATGCCCTGAGATTATTAGAGAGACGCATCGCCATTTCCACGTGCTGTTCCACCAGAAGGATCGTGACTCCATCGTTTTGAAGCTTTTGGATGATCTCCATTATTTCCTGAACGATCCTCGGCGCGAGCCCTTCACTCGGTTCGTCGATGAGCATAAGCTTCGGGTTTGCCATAAGACCTCTTGCAATCGTAAGCATTTGCTGTTCGCCGCCGGAGAGCTTTCCTCCATCCTGTTTGAGCCGTTCTTTGAGCCGAGGAAAATAATCGAAAATAGTCTCGAGGAGGCTTTCCCAGTCCTTGATCTTTCCTCGGACGAGTGAACCGAGTTTCAGGTTCTCGTAGACCGTGAGATTGGGGATTACCCGCCGATCTTCGGGAATCAGGGAAATCCCTTTTCGGGCAAGCCGGTGTGGTGGCAAGCCGGTGATATCCTCGCCTAAAAATAGCAGTTTTCCAGATTTTGGCGGCTGGATCCCCATGATCGTTTTCATCGTAGTTGTCTTGCCAACGCCGTTCCGGCCCAAGAGAACGACTATTTCTCCTTCCTCGACCTCCAGGGAGACATCGTGCAGGATGTGGCTGTATCCGTAATAGGTATTGACGTTTGTCAAGCTAAGCATGCGTTGTCTTCCCCCAAATAGACCCTCTGCACCTCTTCGTTATCACTCACTTCCCGTGGGGTGCCTTGTGCAAGGGTTCTCCCCTCGTTCAGGACCAGGATCTCATCGGATATGGCCATCACCACGGTCATGTCATGTTCAACCAGGACGATGGACAGGTTGAGGCTCTTGTTCAGTTTCTGAATAAGCTCCGCACACAGATTGGTCTCCGCGCAACTCATGCCGGCTGTCGGTTCGTCGAGCAGGAGCACTTCTGGTTCTGTCGCGAGAGCTATACCTATTTCCAGATACCGCCTCTCGCCATGGGACAAAGTGGAGGCAAGCCAATTCCTTTTCTCCAGAAGCTCGACCTGCTCCAGTATGTCGAGGACCCGCTCATTAACCGCCGAAAGGGAGTGAGCCGTCCTCCAGAAGTTGAAGGAAGTCCTCCGGCACTGAGCTGAAATGCGAACGTTCTCGAAAACGGTCAGACTCGGGAAAATATGTGTTATCTGGTACGTCTTTGTAATGCCGAGTCGCGAAGTGGCATAGAGGGGCACCCTGGTTATATCCCTGTCCTTGTAGAATACTTTTCCACTGGTTGCCCGGTAGATCCCTGCGATCAGGTTGAAGAGCGTTGTTTTCCCTGCCCCGTTTGGACCGATAATGGACTTCAACTGTCCCTGTTTCAGCGTAAAATCGACCTGATCTACTGCACGAAGTGCCTCGAAGTGTTTCGATATCCTTTCCGTCCTTAGAATCATAGTGAATCCCCGGTCAACCAGTCGCTGCCTTCCTCTGCAGCCTTATCATTTTGCGGTTGAGATACTTTTCCTGGATGGTGCCCATGATTCCGCCGGGAAAGAGAAGGATAATCATCACGAAAATAGCGCCTACAAAAAGCTCCCATCGCGGGGTGAAGAGGCTGATCGTGTTCTGGAGGAAGAGAAAAACCGCGACCCCTACAAGGGGCCCGAGAAAAGTACCTTTTCCGCCGAGAACGGTCATCATGACAATCGTCCCGGATGTGAGCCAGAAGAGGGTCGTCAACGGCACGTAGCCGAGGTAGAGCGTGTTGAGAGAGCCTGCAAGCCCACCGTAACAAGCCGACAACACGAGCGAGAAAAACTTGACAAGGGTAGTGTTGTAACCACATGCCTTTGCCCGCTCTTCATTCTCCCGGAACGCTTGGAGCAGTCTGCCGAAGGGGGACTGCAGGATCCGCCATGTCATGTAGAGCATCAGGACGGTAATCGCAAGAATAAAATAATACAGGTTTCGGGGTTTCTCCAGAGCGATGAAAAACAGGTTAACGGAAGGAATATGGGTGAGGCCGTCTTCCCCCCTTGTGATGTCTTTCAATGGACTAAGAGCGAGAAAGTAGAGCATCTGCCCGAAGGCCAGCGAGATCATGGCAAAATAAACACCGCGGCGGCGTATCGCAACGAGGCCGATAAAGCACGCCAGGATCATGGGAGCTGCGATGCCCATAGCGAGGCTGGTCCAGAGACCCACGTGCCAGTAACGAAGTGTGAGACCGGCCGTATAGGCCCCAAGACCGAAATAGGCAGCGTGACCAAAGGAAAGCACGCCCGTATAACCGAGAAGGAGATTGAAACCGAGCCCGAAAATGGACCAGACCAGGATCTCTGTGGCCAAGGGCGTGGAGATCACAAGGGGGAGTAGGATGAGGGCGACTGCCGTCGCCCACACGATTGTCGATCGCGGTCTCGGCTCGACATCCTTTAACATTTCCTGTTTAGTGATTGAATCCACTATCCTTCGACCCCTTGCTACTCTCTTCCTATTTCTCCGAAAAGTCCCCTCGGCCTGATAAGAAGAACTACCGCCATACAGAAATACATGGCAACGCTGGAGTATTCTCCGGCAATAAGCGAGGTGAAGGCCACGATGATGCCGATCAAAAGGCCACCCACGATCGCGCCCCCGAGACTGCCCAGGCCACCCACAACGGTCACAACAAACGCCACCATCGTCATTTCAACACCCATATCGGGGGTAGCAGACATCATGGGTACCGAAATTGCACCCGCCAACGCAGCAAGGCCGATGCCGATTGCGAAACCGGTGGTCCAGATGCGGGAGGTATTTGTTCCCAGGACCTGTACCATCAGACTGTCGCGGGTCGCGGCTCTGATGATCATGCCAAGGTCGCTCTTCTTTAGAAAGAGCCATAGAGAAACAAGGATGGCGAGGGTAAAGAAGATAATGAACAAGCGGTAGTTGGAGAGGATAAGGGGACCGATTGTCGTAGCGCCGCTCAACGCTTCAGGATAGGGAACCGGTTCCCCGATGAGGCCGAAAGCGATCTTGATCAAATCAGGTATCGCCACGGACAAGCCAAAGGTGAGAAGGAGCGGCAGAAGAGGGTCTTTACCGTAGAGCGGCTTGAGGAGAAAGAACTCAACCATCATGCCGATAATGGCGACAATAACAATGGCGCTCACAATACCAATGGCAAAGCTCCCGGAAAGGCTTACGGCAAGAAAGACCACGTAAGCCCCGAGCATCGCGAACGCCCCATGGGCAAAATTGACGACGTCAAGAAGCCCATAAATGATCGACAGGCCACTCGCCAGCAATACGAATATCGAACCGAGGGCAAGCCCGAAAAAGAGCTGCATGAGAATAACGCTCCACGAAACATCGCTGAGCATAAAACGCCTCTTGCTTCCTGCAGGAGGGGAGACCTCCCGCAGGAAAGACGACACGGTCTACTTAGGTAATTTTATATTGGCGAAGGGAAGCTTTTTCGCATTATCTTCGCACGACATAATAATGGAGTCCCCGGGGATCTCTGCCACTATTTCAGCGAGGTCCCAATTTTTCGCCTTCTTTCCTTTTCCCCGGATCAGGAGATAGCTTTGGACCCTCTGGTGGTCGCACGCGCGGACGTACTCAGGTCCCTTCGTCAACGTATACTTGATGCCTTCCATGGCGGCGATAATCTTTTCTTTGTCGGTAACGGTATTTGCCTTCTGCATAGCCATAAGGAGTACATTCGTTGCCACATAGCCCGACTCGCCGTCCTGCTCTAGAGGCTGTCCGAACTTCTTCATATACACGTCGATGAACTTCCTGCTGCTGGCGTACTTATTGCGAAGTCCCCAATAGAAAGTCGTGCCGCCCATTATATTTTCATCATATGCCGGCCCGACTTCCTTGATGGTTGCCATCGCTGTTTTCGTACAGACGATCTTCATTTTCTTCGTCAAGCCGAGTTCGCCTGCCTGCTTGATCGCAGCAGTCTGGTCGGCGCCGAGGTTGTTCATCACGAGTACTTCAGGTTTTGCAGCCATGATCTTTGTAAAGTAAGTTGAGAAATCTGTTGCCCCGAGCGGGGCATATACGTTGCCGAGGAATTGTCCCCCCATCTGCTGGCTTTGCCAGATCCAGCCTTCAAGGAGGCTTTGTCCCCAGCGATAGTCGGCGGTAATGGAGAACCACTTCTTGCCCAGCTTCTCAAAGGCGTATTTCGATGTGGCAAGGGCCGCGGAATAGGGGAGCACCATGAAGGCAAAGCCGTACTTGCACTGGTCCGACCCCAGGACCATGTCCGACTGGCAGTAAGCGAGATACGGGACCTTGTTCTTGCAGGCGAATTCATTTATGGCGAGAGAAATGGCGCCGGAGAGGGTCCCCCCGATGAAATCGCACTTCTCCTCCTCCACAAGCTCCTTGGCCCGCCGCAGAGCCACGGCCCCGTTAAGCTGGTCGTCTCTGTGGACCCACTCTATCTTGCGACCCAGAATGCCGCCCTTGGCGTTCCATTCTTCAACGGCCAGTTGGGTGGCACGAACCTGGTCGGCTCCGAGGGCCGAGTAGGGGCCCGTCAGAGGATGCATTGTCCCGTATTTGACCACATCATCCTTTGCGCTCGCCCTTTTTGTAATAAACGGGATACCGGGACCCAGGAGCGAAATGCCTGCCACGGTAGCCCCTTTCAAAAAATCCCTTCGCGAAACTCTTTTATCCGCCTTGTCGTTCATATGGCTCTCCTCCCTGTACGATTTTATGGAAGTGCGTGTTTCCTGATCCTTTCCTCCTCCACCCCCTTATCAGGAAGCGGCCTTTTCGTTGATTTGATGGTCCGCCCCTCCTCCGATATCTCGCGCGAGGAAGAAAACGCCTGTCCGCGAGAGGCCGGCGGCTGGTGATAATCGGAGGTCCTGTCAAGACGAACAGAGAACTCGAATTCATCGGCCTAATAATAAAATACGAGGTACTTTTGAACGGATATCGTCTGCTATCTGACGATAAAGGGAAGTGGGGTGTTTTCTTTCTACCATTATCTGACTGTGATGAACGATAATACATCTTAAGATGTCTAGTCAATAAAATTCCGAGCGGCTGTCCAGGGTACGGAAGAATGACAAAATTCGATTTTGATATCGAATGCGTGCAGGTTTCACTGAATAGTCCATCCTCCATCGACAAGAAGCACGTGACCGGTGACAAGGTCAGATGCGGGGGACGCGAGGTAGACTACCGCGCCTGTCACATCCTCCGGCCTTCCTATCCTTCCGAGAGGGATGCTGTTGAGCACGTAGCGATGGAACTCTTCGTTCTTGAACATGGGCTCGGTAAACTTCGTCTCTATAAAGGTGGGAGCGATTGCGTTGACATTGATCCCGTGAGGCGCCCATTCCAGGGCCAGAAGTTTTGTGAGTTGGTTAACCGCGCCTTTGCTGGAGCAGTACGCAGCACGCTGGGGGATGGCCACAGTACCGGTCTGGGAAGAGACGTTAATAATCTTGCCACTCTTCTGGCCGATCATGACCTTGCCAACTGCCTGGGAACAGAAAAAGACCGCCTTCAGATTGATGTTCATAACCTTATCCCAGGCCTCCTCCGTTACGTCGACAGCCCATTGCGTGATGTTGATGCCCGCGTTATTCACCAGGATGTCGATGCGTTCGAACTCCTCAACCACCTTGTCGACCATGGCCTGGATCTCCGGGATCTTCGTGATGTCGGCCCGCACCGCAAGTACCCGGCGTCCCAGATTTGAAATTGCCTTGCGGGACTCCTCCAATTCATCGGTCAGGAGATCGCACAGGACTATATGGGCGCCGTATGCGGCTAGGGCGGAGGCGATGGAGAAACCAATCCCTCTGGCCGATCCCGTCACCACTGCAACCTTTCCCGTCAGATCGAAACTTGGGCCACCAGTTCTGTTCATTGGTTCCTCCTCCAGACACTACTATGCCAAAGTGGTGCGGCAGGTTCGCCTCATTCATTTTTCAGCCCGCCATGCTGCCGCTTTCGAATCGCCTCTCGTAGATCCCTCGACGTGGGCACGTCATCCCACGCCGCACGTCTCCATCTCTAGTAGCTTCATTTCCCGTATTTTTCCTTCCTCACCTTGCAGGATATCCCGTGGGCCAGCATGTTTTCGTAATTACAGGCCCTTTCACAAACATCGGCGATTTTGTAAGACGCTTCTTTTGTGGCATATTGATACGTGACCGTCTTGACAAACTTCCCTACTGAAAGACCGCCCGTATAGCGCGCGGCTTTCATGGTGGGCAGCACGTGGTTGGTCCCGATTGTCTTGTCGCCGAAAGCCACAGTGGTTTCCTCGCCAAGGAACACAGACCCGTAGTTCTTGCAGTTGTCCAGATAATACTTCCAGTCCTTTGTCTGGACCTCAAGATGCTCGGGGGCCCATTCATCGCTCACCTTCACCGCCTCTTCCGGAGAATCCACCACGATCACCTCTCCATTGTCTCTCCATGCCACAGCAGCAACGTCCTTGGTGGGAAGATCAACCAGTTGTCTGCCCACTTCTTTCATGGTCTCTTCGGCGATATTCCCGGAAAGGGAGATCAGGCACTGACGCGCATTTGGATCGTGCTCGGCCTGTCCAAGAAGGTCAGCGGCGAGAATAAAGGGATCGGCGGTCTCATCTGCTATGATGAGTATTTCGGTGGGCCCGGCAAGAAGATCAATGCCTACCGTACCGAAAAGCTGCCTTTTTGCTTCCGCAACGTACTTGTTACCCGCGCCAACGACAACGTCCACCGGTCGGAGTCCCTCCATGCCGTAAGCGAGCGCCGCAAGGGCATGGACCCCGCCCATACAGAAGATCTCGTCCGCCCCTCCTGCAACCATGGAGTAGAGTGTTGCAGGCCAGAGTCCCTGGCCCTTAACAGGAGGTGAGCAGACGACCACTCTGGACACGCCGGCGACTTTCGGGGTAATCACGGTCATGTGGGCCGAGGCGAGCATTGGATAACGGCCACCGGGCACATAGGAACCACTGGAAGCCACCGGGATGATCTTCTGACCAAGGTGAACACCCGGAAACGTCTCCACCTCGAAATCGACCAGCCGCTTCATCTGCTCGGTTGCAAAATTCCTGATCTGACTCTGGCAAAAATCGATATCCTCCACTTCCGTCACAGGGAGTTTCTTCTTTGCATCAATCATTTCATCCCGGGATACCTTGAAACTTTTCGGTGCCCAATTATCGAATTTTTCAGAGTAATATCTGACCGCGGCCTCCCCCTCTTTTCTGACTCTTTCGAGAATCTCTCTGACCGTGTCCTGCACCGCCCGGATGTCTTCCTCGGGTTTTCCCTTTGCAGTCTTGAGATATTCTGCCACTAAAACCTCCTTTAATGTCAGAGTGCCGCGCTTCAACGCGGTTTGACGAAATGCTATTGATTTATCTATCCTGTTTCTACTCCATTCATCCGGCTACAAAATTCGGCGTGTTCCGGTACCTGAGTCCCTTCCAACACCGTTGATGTCGAGAGTGAGCCGGTAACAATAGCGACACTGCGATGGCCGAGCATGGCGAGATGGTTCACGGCCATACAGCCGCCTGAAAAATTATCTATGACGACGTAGGTGACCTTCCCTTCGATCGGTAGGCTTCTTTTTCATTAGGCTTAACGTTAACGCAAAAATACCAAAAGAATGGCAAAGTTGTCAACAAGAAGTCCCAGGCATACACCCCACCCAGAAACCGTGCACTTTTGTAACTCCCCGCGGGGAATGGCCTGCGGGAGAACGGAATTTTCCTGTTGGCTCTGCGGCGGTCCGTACACAATACACCCCGAACCGAGAATGGAGGGTCTGCCGGAGACGCAGTTTGCTTATTGGCGGCCAACGTGGTAAACTACATCTTCCATACATCGACAATCGGCGATGACCCACAACCGGCTGGGAACAATTCCCGGCTCAATACGCCTCGGTGTTCCGATTGTGCCGTTCTTCGGCAAACCGGGTTTCATCTTTGAAAAGAGGTTCGGAGGAGACTGAACGCGTCACTATCCTCCAGTATCCCACTGTTTTTGCCCTTCCTCGCATAGGGCGTTTTCGTGCCCTCTGGTGCATACGTGTGTGAGAGCAGCCGTAATTCTTTGGAAACGGGATCATACGTGCGGTCCAACAAAAGGAGGGTCCATGATCGAGCACAGACCGACAGAAGACAGCATGGTAGCTATGCAATTGACTACCGATGAGGGGGCATTTATCTGCAATATCGATAAATCGGATATTACAAAGATGGCTGCGAGGGAATCGGGCACGTTCATTGTCATTCATTATGCCATTCGGCTCGATGCAATGTTCGAGGGGCAATACGAGATCCATAGGACAAAGATGATAGAAACAAGCGCAATCGATTTCTTCCAGTCCTTCACAAA
>Ga0181527_1002097_pt1 | contig 19268 bp, 24 predicted proteins | sample PEATcosm2014_Bin_30_FD_119762 | JGI IMG/M metagenome (GOLD analysis project Ga0181527, IMG submission 119762) | Peatland microbial communities from MTU Mesocosm Facility, Houghton, MI, USA - PEATcosm2014_Bin06_60_metaG | ecosystem: Environmental > Terrestrial > Soil > Wetlands > Peat | place...
CTCCGCGCCGGGCCGTCCTGTCCGGTCTATTCCATCAACAGCGAGCAGCTAGTCCGGCTAGTCGCCGAGTCCGGCGAGGAACTGGTCGGCCTGTGCTATTTCGGTGACCAGCGAAGCCGTGAACATATTGAGGCGCAACTGACTTTCGAAAGTCCAACGACCGATTCCTAAACACGGCCGCGCCGTTCATCTTCTTCTTCCAACTATTTTCTTTTGACTGGATCCCCGACACTGTCGCCGCCAGATCGCCGCGCGAGTGATTGACGCTGGAAGTCGCTGGAGATGCGAAATCCCGGCCCGACAAAGGTCGATCAGCACAATCACTCGCGGGACAATCTGACGGCAAAGAGCGAGCTTCTCTCGTTTTTGCAGATGTCCTTAGATCGGAGGTAGAGAAATGCCAAAGAGCGTAAACAAAGTCATCCTCGTTGGGAACGTTGGCAAAGATCCTGAGGTTAGGTATTCACAGAGCGGCACTCCGGTCGCCAACTTCAGCCTCGCTACCAACGAAAGGTTCAAAGATCGCAGCGGTGATGAGTGGCAGGACCGGACAGAGTGGCACAACATCGTGGCCTGGCAGCGTCTGGCGGAGATCGTTGGGGAGTACGTCGCCAAAGGCTCCAAGGTGTACGTCGAAGGCAAGCTCCAGACCACAAGCTGGGAGGACCGGCAGAGCGGGGAGAGGAAATACCGAACTGAAATCGTCGCCCGCGACCTGCTGCTGCTCGGCCCGCGGGGAAACGGCGGCGGCGACCATCAAGGTCCAACCCACAACGAGAATCAGGACCAGCCTTCCCACGCTGGCTCCGGCGAAATTGTGGACCAGGATATTCCATTCTGAAGCGGTTGGGAGATTCCTGCACATCGTTACGAAGGGAGAGCTGTCATGAGCCCAGCCAACGGACACGCCAATGACTCCGCCAATATCCCCAGCACGGCAGTGCAGCAGTTTGCTCCACCGGCTAGCGATACAAACATCCCCACTGCGCTGACACCGACCGCGAAGATCAAAGAGTTGATCGCTAATCTGGAAGTACCCTTTCATCCATCGGTGATCGAATGGCGCGTCACCAACACCAGCAAGGGCGGATCGCCGCGTGGCCAGGTTATGCCCTACGCCGACCAGAGAGCTTACACAGATCGTCTGAATACGCTGGTTACTCCGGCGGGCTGGACACGCAGGTACACAATTCATACCAGCGCGAACTTTGAGCGGAGTAAGGATCAGAAGATTGTCGCGAAAGTGCTGGTCACATGCGAATTGACGATCTTTGGCCTTGGGTCGCACTCGGCCACCGGGGAGGAATGGGCGGACAACGACAACGCAGGCACGGCGGCTGAGGCGCAGGCATTCAAGCGCGCTTGCTCTTGCTTTGGGCTCGGCCGTTATCTGTACCACTTCACAGGCGCATGGGTTGATCTCGACGAGAGAAAGAGACCCAAGAACATTCCTCGGCTGTTTGGCTGGGCAACTCCCCAGGGCTGGCGGGAGGGCTTGAGACCGGGCCAGGAAGCGAAAAGCACATCGTCCAGCGGGGTTCCAGGTGGAAATGCCGACCCGAAGGTCACACGACAGGGGCAAGATGTAAGCGCCGAAGATGCAACCGCGCTCGTCCGCCAGATCGAGGCGATGGCGGAACCGCTAGGCTGGCGGCTGTATCGCGGGCTACTGAGGACAGGTGCGAGAGTCTGGAATCCAACAGAGATTCGCGACGCGGATGTTCTGCGAAAGGTGTTGGCGCAAATGAAGGCGGCGGAACGGGGATTGCGACGCCTGGAGGCTGCCTTGGATAAAGTTGGTCCCGAAGTTCTGGTTCCCATTCTGCGCTCCTTGCGGCTCAGTTCGCTCAATCAAGTCGACGGATTGGAGACTTTCAAGACAGTCGTGTTGGAAGTCGAACGAATAGCGAACACCACTCCTTAAAACGGAAGCCTTAGGGAGCACCGCTCACAACATATTGTTTATACGGGAGATACGTGGTCATCCTTTAATAGCAAATCCTCGTTACTAAAGGATAGGCGTCCGTTTCAAGTATGAGAGAGTGGGGAGCGAGTAATATAACAGAATGTGTTATAGTAGCTAAGGGTCCTTTGAGAGGAAGGAGTATCCGTATGGATGGGGACATGTTGAAAGAGGCGCGCTTGGAGAAGAACTGGACCCAAGAGCAAGCCGCCCTTGCGCTGGATGTCACCCAAGCCTACTTGTCGATGCTGGAGAAAGGGCATCGTCCTGTGTCGGAACGATTTGTGCGGAGGGCTCTCAGAGTGCTGAATCTGCCGCCCACGGCGCTGCCGTTGCGATCCGAGGAAATGGGATTGCCCCTTTCTTCGCAGAAGCGTGATTTCAGCGCAGAACTGAGCGCGCTCGGTTATCCGGGGTTCGCCTATCTTCGAGCGAGAAGGCGGCGGAACCCTGCGGAAGTCTTGCTTGAGGCACTGAATGAGCCAGACCTTGATGCCCGAGTTGCCGAGGGGTTGCCGTGGTTGGTTATGACCTACGTTGATATGGACTGGGATTGGCTGGTTCGCAACGCCAAGGTACGCGATCGGCAAAACCGATTGGGGTTTGCCGTCTCCTTGGCGGGCGACGTGGCAGAAGGCAAGAACGACACGGAGCGGGCGAGAGAGCTCCGACAATATTTGGAAGTCTTGGAGGGTGCGCGGCTCGCGCGCGAAGATACGTTCTGCCACGACTCCATGACCCAAGCTGAGCGGGCATGGCTGCGAGAACATCGCTCGCCAGCCGCGGCACACTGGAATCTCCTGACCGACATGAAGGGAGAACACCTTGCCTATGCATCCGAATAAAAGCATTCCGGAACCATGGCTCTCATTCTTGCGCGAATTGGATTCGGCGGTGCGCGAGGAAGTTAGGCTGGATTGTATGGGAGGATTTGTCGTCACCATGGTGTACGGATTTTCGCGGCCAACGGGAGATCTGGACGTATTGGAAATTGCGCCGAGGGATGCTGGCCGACCCATGCTAGAACTCGGTATGCAGGGCGGTCCGCTACACAAGAAGTACAAGATCTATCTTGACCATGTTGGCGTGGCTCATGTGCCGGAAAACTACGAGGACCGGCTCACGGAAATCTTTCCCAAAGTGTTCAAGCATCTCCGCCTCCTGGCCCTTGATCCTTACGACCTTGCATTGTCAAAGCTGGAACGCAACATTCAGCGGGACCGAGACGACGTGAAGCACTTGGCACGAACTGTCCCGCTCGACTTGGAAGAGCTGAAGGAGCGATATCAGAAGGAACTGCGCTGGCAACTCGGCAATCCCGAGCGCGAAGACCTCACTCTTCGTCTGTGGGTTGAGGCCATCCAAGAAGAAAAATCACAGTAGTTGACGCTCAGAGGAACTGAGGAGTTGAGCAGTTCCCTAGAGCCCGCCTTGCTTTTCCCATAAAAAACCAAAACCCAGGAGGTGCCTGTGAACACTTGCATCTCTGCGGTCCAACATCTGCGTCCGCTTCGGGGCGGCGCGCAATCTCACCTGTTGAAGGCGTCTGACAGTGCCTGCTACGTGACCAAGTTCCAGAACAATCCCCAGCACGTCCGAGTGCTCGCGAACGAGATGCTAGCCACCAAGTTAGGTATCGCGCTTGGGTTGCCAATGCCACGTGTGGAAGTGATCGAGGTCTCTGACTCTCTGATCGAACAGACAGAAGATCTCCGAATCGACTTGGGTGGCGTCAAGATTCCGTGTTGGAGCGGCAAACAATTGGGATCACTGTACGTGGGCAGCGAAAGTCCTGGCATGACATTCGACTACCTGCCTCGCGAGTTACTGCAGAGAGTTGTAAACGTCGGCGGCTTCGCCCGAGTTCTTGCGCTCGACAAGTGGACATGCAACAGCGACGGAAGACAGGCGATCTTCTGTCGCAAGAGCCTGCGGAGCCACAGACACCACGCTACCTTCATCGACCAGGGCTACTGTTTCAATGCCAGCGAGTGGAGTTTCCCGGACTGTCCGCTCCGAGGTGTATACGCGAACAATTGCGTTTACGAGGGTGTGATGGGATGGGGAGCGTTTGAGCCGGCGCTCAGTCGAGCCGAAGAGATGGATGCTCACATTATTTGGGGGTGCGCTGCTGAAATTCCCGAGGAGTGGTACGAGGGAGACCGGGTCGGTCTGGAGCGGCTGGTGGAAACGCTCTGCCATCGACGGCCTACGATCCGGAGGTTGATCGGCGAATTTCGCAAGTCGAGCCGGAACCCATTTCCGAACTGGCGTGAATCGCCTTCGGATTCTGTCATGCCTCTCGCGGCAAGAGATCGATCGCTTGAGGCACAGCGTTTGTAATTGACACCCGTTCGAGCGACCGGCTCTCGGCACAAAGCACTAGAAAGGAGGATCAGGCCAATGGTCGAGCACAATCCTCCGGCTCCTGCCGATAGCACACGCGCTCCAGTGATTCCCCTGCCAGTGGCGCTCTATGTCTCCGATGAACTCATTTTTGAGCTCTGTGACGGGGGACAGCCCTGCCGCAGATTTTCGATCCGTTGGGAGAGGCTCGTTCCAGCGAAGGAAAGCGAGCCAGAGGCAGCCCCTAAGAGTTCCCAAACGGGCTCACATACACACCAAGATTAGTGCCCGCGTTCATGACCCGCCTAACGCGGACTTTTACCTGATCGCCAACGGATTGAGAACCGAGGATGGCAATGAAAATTCGTGTGACCACGAGGGCCGACTTGTTTGAGAAACGGAAACAACAACATATCGAGCGCGGCTACCGAATTGAAGATGAGCGGCCGATCCCTGTGAACGGCCTATGCTCGTTTATCGCTGTGAGCGAGATACCCGAGTCCGACGGAGTTGGCGACCTCGTGGCACAGGCTCTCAATGGGGTGGCGAGATGAGACCACATGGAAAAGCCAAGCTGGGATTTTTCCCGTTGCCCGTGCCGGAAGCCGCACGGCTGAAGAATTGCCTTGCCTTCGCATCGGAGTTCTCGGCGCTCGATCCCTGCGTAGGCGATGGGATCGCCTTTGCCCACCTGCTTCGTGACGCGCCTGTTCGTTGCTACGGGATCGAGATCGATGCTTTCCGTGCAGAGCAGGCGAGAGCCCTGGGGATCGAGACTCTACAGGCTAGTGCGATGGATGTGCGGTGCCAGGCAGAGACAGTGTCGCTGCTGTACCTGAATCCTCCTTACGATTGGGAAGCCGGTTCAAACAATAACCAGAGACTGGAATCGGTGTTTCTGGAACACACGTATCGCTGGCTCAAAGCGGGTGGCGTGCTGCTTTTCGTGATTCCGCAGCTGCGATTGGCGAAATGCGCGAGGTTGCTAAGCGAACATTTTACGGATTTGCGAGTGTTCAGGCTCACCGAGACGGCTTGCCTGCAATACAAGCAGATCGTAGTGCTGGCAACGCGCCGCAAACGACACTCGAGGGTTACGGACGCGGTTTTGCTGGATGGAGTGCGCTACCTCGAAGAGCTGGCAACGAAGAACGAGCTTGAGCCTCTGGGCGAGAATCCTGAAGTTCAGTACGAGGTTCCAGCCTCCGAGCCGGTTGTCCTGACCAATATGGGCATTCCATTGGACGAAGTGGAGGACTTGTTGCTGCAATCCGCCGCATATCGTCAGGCGGGCCGTGTGCTTCTGCCCAAGCTGAATGACGTCAGAGGCCGGCCACTCACGCCGCTGCACGGTGGACACGTCGGATTGCTCTGTACTGCCGGCATGCTCAATGGAGTATTTGGCGAAGGAGAAGCTCGTCACATCGCCCACTGGCGCTCCGTGAAATTCACCGACCATTGGGAAGAAGAGGAAGAAGACGGAACCAAAATCCTGCATGACCGGGAAAGATTCTCGCATGAGCTGACGCTGGTTTTTGCCAACGGAAAGACCCAGGTTCTCACTCACGAAAAGAAGGAGTCCGAATGAAAAATGCTCACCTTCGATTCGGTTGGCTCACCTACGTGAAGAGCACGGAGAAGACTACCACTAGCATCAAACTGCGCTTGGATCGCTTCATAGGAGAGGTTTTGCCTGATCCACCGCGACAGGCGAAAGCCCATCTCATTTCAGTGATAGGCGGGGACACGCAGATTGCGGCGGTCAGCGCGGCGATTTCGCTGGGAGACAGGTTCATAGTGGAAGGCCCGGGGGTACAGCCGATTCGGGTATGTCTCGACCGAAACGCACAGTGCTTCAAAGGCTCGGTACAGCTTGCCGGGCGCAAAAAGCCCCTGCGTCACCTTATCGCGTTGTCGGAAGAGTTCGCTTCCAGCAACATGTCGGCAGGGTCAGGAAGAACCCTGCTAGCAAGCTCGGAAAACCGATTCATTTGGGCCTCTCTCGCCCATATTCACGGGATCCCCGGAATGCCGGATTGGGCTGACTGGTTTGCCGGCGAACTGGAAACCCATCAGGCGATCATCCGTGCTCTCGGTATCGGATGTGCCCCTGTGCTGGTCAAAGGCGAGAAGGAACAGTTTCTTTCCTGGCTCAGTTGGGGCGTTGAGAGTGGAGCCGTCAGTCTTCCGGCTGAAACTGGTTCGATCCGCTGGCCGGGTTTGAGTCTGAACGACCTCTTCCTGCCGGCCAACTAGCTTTCCGCACCACCCATCTTCTCTCTTTTCTCTCTCTCCTTTATTGTCTCGTTCTCTTCCGCAAATCCCTCCCCGTACCAGAGGACTTCCATGCCTGAACTGTCCACAATTTACGACTACATGAGACGTCACGCGGCGCTCTTGGGAGACCGCATTCTGCAGGAGTATCCGGCGCTCCACCAATTCGACGATGCAGTGTCACCTCGGATTAAAGGGCTGATACGAACGCCTTTCCCTGCACAGACGATCGCGATTATGGGAGTTGCCAAACGCTGGCAGCAGGCGCGGACATCGATGGTGGTCGCGGAATGCGGTACCGGCAAGACATTGATCTCGCTCGGAGCAATCCACGTCCACACTGGAGGAAGTCCGTTTACCGCCTTAGCGATGGTTCCGCCACACCTGGTCGAAAAGTGGGCGCGCGAAGCGTTTCTGACATTGCCGGGGCTACGTGTGTTTTTGATCGATGATTTGCGAAATGGCGGCGACGAGAACAAGTCCCACGGAGTGAATGAGGTGCGGTTGAGGCAGGGACGCATCGTGCGGGAAGGGTTGCATACCACGTTGAGCGAGTTGCGGCTGCGCAAGGATTCGCCGAGTTCCCGTAAACGCTGGCTGTCGCTCTGCGGGAGATCGTCGCTGTTTATCGTTGGACGTGAGCGTGCGAAGCTCGGTTATTTCTGGCGCCACGCTTACTGGGTGCCACATTCCGGCCCATACGTTGGCTGCGTGGTGAATTCGGACACGGGCAAGCCGGTGCTCGTGGACGACAGCCGCTTGACGGCGGGTGAATTCGAGAAGGTCAAAATTGCCGAGACCATTGAGACCAGGGGAGAGAAGTCTTGTCGCCCACTGCACAGCCCACTCTGGCAGGCGGACTCGGATAAGATCCGCCGCATGGCCCCGATCGAGTTCATTGGGCGCTACATGCCGGAATGGTTTGAGTATGCGATTTGCGACGAGATTCACCAACTGGCCGGCGATACCGCGCAAGGAAATGCCCTAGGCACTCTGGCCTCATGCACCGACCGAATCGTCGGGCTAACGGGCACACTCCTCGGCGGCTATGCGGATGATCTTTTCAACACGCTCTTTCGTCTCGAAGCGAGACGGATGAAGGAGCATGGCTACGAATGGGGCACGACGGGGCGCAGTTCATTCATTCAGGACTATGGAGTCCTTGAGACCATTACCAAGGTGGAACCAGCGAACAATGCGTGCTCCAAGGCGAAAGCGACCAGCACGGTGCGCCGGAAGCCAGGCGCTTCTCCACTCCTGTTTGGCGAATTCCTCATGCAGTTGTGCGCGTTTCTGTTTCTGGAAGACATCTCCGGGGAACTGCCGCCCTACGAGGAAACCTATCTGAGCGTGCCGATGGACGCTCCCATGCAGGAAGCGTACCGCGAACTCGAAGAAGACATGCGGAAGGCGTTGAAAGCGCACAGGGGAAACCGGTCGGTTCTGAGCACGATGCTCAACACTCTGTTGCTTTATCCCGATCACCCATACGGGATTGGGACGCTGTACGGTACCGAGTTCGATCCTGAACTCAAGCGCCGGGTGAGATTTGTCATTGCAGAACCCCGCGACCTTCCCGAAGACCGTATCTATTCCAAGGAACGCAGGCTGGTCGAAGAGATCAGGAAGGAACTGGCAGAAGGACGGCGGTGTCAAGTCTTTGCCGTGTACACGCAGAAGCACGACGTCACCGCCCGGCTTCAACGAATCCTCAGCAACGAAGGGCTCCGCACGGCAGTTCTGAGAGCGAGTGTAGACACTTCCAAGCGCGAGGCCTGGTACGCCAGACAAGTGAAAGACGGGATCCAGGTAGTCATCTGCCATCCCAAGCTGGTGGAGACCGGGCTGGATTTGCTGGACTTCCCTACGATCATTTTCTACGAGTCCGGCTACTCGCTACACACTTTACGGCAAGCCAGTCGCCGGTCCTGGAGGATCGGGCAGCGACGACCGGTACGCGTGAAGTTTCTTTGCTGCGAAGGGACCATGCAGACTTCCTGTCTCCGCTTGATGGGGAAGAAGCTCCTCGTGGCTCTTACTATGGAAGGCAAGTTTGCCGGCGAGGGATTGCAGAGCATCGATGAAGACGATGACATGCTCTCGGCGATGGCACGGGAACTGGTCGAGAGGAATGGCATTGGCGATACGGCCGATTCCGTTTGGAGAGCCCTCAGTACAGAACATCAAAAGCTGTTTCCAACGACGTCTGGTTGCAGCGATGATGCCGCTTCCCCCGAACCGCCGGCCATTCTGCTGGGTACGAAGTATGACCCAGCTGGGCTTGTCGAAGGAGCCATCGACACGGGTCCCATTGTCGTCTTCGGGCGGCGACCGGAGTCGTTGTCAGGTAGAAGGCGGCGCGGGAAACCAGTTGTCCCGGAACAAGCATCGTTGTTCAGCCTAAGTTGACGCCATTAAGCAACGGCTATTGGTTTCGTCGACACTTATCGCGCCCAGTCTTCAAGTGGGGCTTTGATGCCCCACACATTGCCCGGCTCATCCAGCGCCAATCCCAGCAGCGAAACCTTCTCATACTCTCCAAGCGAGATAGAGTTCACTACCCGCGCGGTGACGTTAGTCCTCGCGGGAAGACCCTCCAACCGAACTGCGGCTCCTATCTCTAGCGGACGACGGAACCGCACTGCACATCCCTGCGGGTTCACAGGGATTGCGAGACACGGCTCCGAGAGCGGGTGAATCGGATCCAGACTGGTGAGAGTCATTGGAATCTCGCAAGGAATTCTAGTACCACGCCGGACCTGCGATTTATTGGGTGCCGAACTCATGCCTGCGCTTTAAGGGCTCGTCACAGCTCGTTAGATCCACGCGAAGCGCGTCTCTTAGGGTCCCGATGTCTCCCGTTTAGAACCTGAGGAACCGCAACACTAATTCCGAAGGGCAGACAAGTGTTGCACCGCACATTCCTATTCCTCGAACGCAACCAGGCGCCAGCCTTTTTTCTCACCTTCACAAATCCAATTTAACACCAACAAGGAGGAAACAAGTATGTCAGAAACTAGTACGCTCATTGGCTACGGCGGCCGAACGATTGGCCGCGAAGAACTAGCACTGGTGCCAACACCAGTGGCAACGGAAACACACCGTCCGGTCCCGCATCACGAGATCGTGCAAGCTCTGGTCGAGACGCTCGGGTTTCGCCACATCGGCGTCGTCCACGACGAGTACGCGGTCTCGCCAGACGGCATGAAAGCCTTTGGGGTTCTCGACCTCGAAACCGAGATGGCAGGGTGCCGTTTCTCCATCGGTTTGCGAAACTCCCACGACAAGAGCATGCGTCTGGCGATGACCTGCGGCTATCGCGTGTTCGTGTGCTCGAACATGGCGTTCGCTGGGGATTTTACTCCGGTGCTCGCGAAACACTCGAAGTCGTTCTCGCTCATCGACTGCATCTCGGTGGGCGTTGATCGAATGCAAAGAAACTTCGAGCCGATGCGAAAGCAAGTGGAAGCCTGGCAGAGAAGTGAATTGACGGACGTCACAGCCAAGGTGGTCATCTATGAGGCATTCGTCGAGGGCAGACTCGAAGCTCCCAAACACCTTGCCCGAACGGTCCATGACCTTTACTTCGAGCCGAAGTACGAGGAATTCCAGCCGCGAACCATCTGGAGTCTTTCCAATGCGTTCACTTCGGCATTCAAGGAACTAGATCCCATCCCACAATTCAAGGCGACGGCCAAGCTGGGCGAATTCCTTGAGGCGCGGCTCTCGCAGTCGTTCTAGTCGGCGGGGGATAATGGACAAAACGCAAGCCCCAATCGCGCACCCTGGGTGTGCCCCGATGTTGATGTATACCTTGACATTCGCCAATAATGTGTATATTTATAAGTAATCACACAATGTGATGGTGGATATCTATACATATACACAAGACCGTTTCTCCTAGGAAGACTGAGAAAGCGACTTTTCCATGCGCAACGAATTCCGTACCCTGCGGCTCAAGCAACTTGATCGGACACTGAAGCCATTCCGCGCGGCCGCAAAAAACCCGCGCCCGCAGAAGGGATGGCTTCGCGCGATCCGCGAAGCGGCGGGAATCTCTGCCAGTGAGGTTGCCCGTGTTCTAAAGACCAGCCGCGGGCTCCCCGTGCAACTTGAAAAGGCCGAGGCCGAAGATCGTATCACGCTCAAGAGCTTGAGAGCCGCAGCGAATGCGCTCGGTTGCGACCTGGTTTACGCGCTGGTTCCCAAAGGGGAGACCCTTCGCGAACTGGTCGAAGAACGCGCCCGCGCCCAAGCCAAAAGACAAGTCCTGAGCGTCGAGCACTCGATGGCCTTGGAAGATCAAGCGGTCGGACGAGTTGATGAAGCGGTAGAAGCCGAGACCAAGCGACGGCTTCGAAAGCGCGGGATCGAATGAGTCTCTTCGCGGAGGGTGAGGGCAACACACCTCTGTCGGCGGAGGAGCAGGCAGAACTCATTCCCAATCTTGCGACCAAAAAGGAGCTTAACGAGTGGGAACGACAGAACATTCTCGAAGCGTACGCGTGGGCCCTCGATCCCGGTAGCCTTCGTCGGCGCGATCCGTTGGTTGAATCGTATATCAGAGACCTCCATTTGCGAATGTTTGACCAGACCTGGAAGTGGGCGGGCGTCTATCGAACCACCGAGAAGAACATTGGCGTGCCACACCACGAAATCCGCGAGGGGATAGGCACGCTCATTGGGGATGCGCGCTATTGGCTGGAGCACGGAACCTATCCGCCCGACGAACTTGCAGTTCGCGTCCATCATCGGCTGGTTTTGATTCATCCTTTCGCGAACGGCAACGGGCGCCACGCGCGCCTGATCGCGGATGTGCTTGCCCAAAGGCAAGAACGGCCTGTCTTCAGTTGGGGCGGTGAGAATTTGGCGCGCGCCAGCGACTTTCGCCGGCGTTATATCGCCGCCCTGCAGGCGGCCGATGCGCATGACATCGCACCTCTTCTCGCGTTCGCGCGCTCTTGAGAGACGCAGCAGAACACGTTCCAACGTTGTTTTGTTCCCGAAGCCTGCCGACGGATTCTGGGTTGAATCGAGCTACGGTTCAGGGCCCACTCTTCGCTCGGGCGCTCAAGTCATTTCGCGCAGGGAGGAAGGCCAGCCGCCTTGAGTGCGTCGCGATGCTCCTCCCAATGCAGTTCTTGATCGACATAAGGCCGAATTAGGTGCTGTTCGTCGCGACGACGGTAAAGCAACCCTCGCGGACCTGACTTTTCCCAAAGCCTTTTCATCGTCCCAAGACGGATATAAATGGCAAAAAAGTCGCGCTGCCTCACGTCCTCGCGCAGACGTCGGAGCTCCCATCTTCGGTCGAGTTCCTTCGCTTTGCTCCAGTCGGGATCGCGGCCGAGCAAGACTCCCCGGTTGAATACAACAGATAAGAGGGCTACTTGCACCTCGGTAGGCAGCGTTTCGACGCCAGGAAATAGTCGCAACGTCATTGGGTAGTAGGAGTCCTCCAGAGAACTCCGAAAGACCGAAAGTGAGATGCTGCGAGGCACATCGATCAGCTTCAGTTGAGGAACCAGCGGCGCGGCGGCGCGGCCTCTCTTCTGTATCGCCTCTTCGAGCTGGCGCAGAGTGGCCCGGTCAAGACCAGCCCAGGCACGCAAAAGCTCGGATTCGCTGTGCTGGCCCAGGTCCCATCCCACCCCGATCGTTATCCCGGACTCACCCCCTGGCCAATACGGGTGCGGGGGCAGATCTTCGGCTGCGACGAGGAAATCCGCGGAACGTTGCAACACGGCCTCGCGACTTCCGGCAGCAAAACTGAGTGTCCCGGTTGGCCAGCAGGTAGCAGGAGGTTCGGCAGGGACCGATTGGGCAAGGGATCGTGAAGTTCCCGGCGCTTGCAGAAAGGTCAGATGCAGGCATCCGATTGCAGCCAGGGAAAACCACATCCTCCGGAGGCGGGGCTTATCTCGACTCATCGCGACGCTCGACTCATCTCGGCCAGCATTCTAGCGGTCCGACGGCCGCACTCGTGTTACGGAGCGAAAACTCCAAGCCGATGTGGCGCCATCGAGGCAGTCCTCTGCCGTGACCAGTCTGCGTTCTTCGTCGCCACGGCCAACCTGATCCAGTCATCTTTCCGCCTTCTTAATTCTAAGGAGAAAAGCCATGTTTCAAGAATTGATGCCGCTACTCGCACAACGGACCCTGATCGTTACCATGTCGCGCGTGAGCGACGATGAGATCCGTATCAATGTCGTCCCTAAGCCACTGAAGTCCGATCAGCAGGATGATGGCGCCGCGCTTACCACACCGCTGAGCGTCATCGGTGCTCCCAAAGAGCTTGACGAACAATTACCGCGACAGCTCGCGGAGTTTGTCGAGGCCCACGTGGGACTGTCCTCAACGTTGAAGATCGCGAAAGAACAGATGGACGCCGCTGCCAAAGCAGCAAGGGAAGCAGCCAAGAAATCAACCACTTCGAAACCCCATGCTGGGTCCAGCAGAAGCGCAGAGGAACCGCAATCCAATGCGGAGCCAACTCAGGCGACGGCGACCGATGCCGTGGGCGCCGACGCAAGCACCGGGAGCTTGTTCGACATCGAGCCGAAGAATGACAAGTGAAGAATACGGGATCTTGTTGTGTTGCGAGCCTATCGGCAGTGCTCAGGTCAAGCTGCACCATGAACATCGTTGCCCAGCAAACAGGTAATCAAGAAGGGCCAGATGTTTGCCGAACGGGCATCGCCCGAGCATAACTTTCTCGAAACAGAGAAAAGATCACAACGCTTTCCCGATGCGGCGGCGAAGATGCCAACGCAGGTGAAAGGAGAAGCGGCGTGAAAAGGAAAAGCGATAGGAACCGATGGGTGATGCACGTTCCTGTATTAAGTACGTCGCACATCAAGCAAGAAACGCTCAATAACTTAGGCCCTGAGTTTCAGGTCCTTAACATGAAGGAAGGCGCATTTGTCTGGATAGGCACCGAGGCGTATGCCAGTGCCAATACTCCCGAAGAACTGAAACCTGTAATTAGGTGGATGAATAGCGCGTACCCGAAAGAATGGTGGGTGCGCTTTGACCGGGACGGCGACGTTATCCCAGAATTACCAGCCTTTGAGTGGTAGTTGCGACCTTGGCGGGCGGTCCCCAATTCGGGCAATCGTTTTCTAGTCCTCTCTGCTGGAGAGAGCAAGGAATGACACCATCGAAAAAGGAGTCGTTATGGAGGTACACGTTCTCGAACGCGAATTTGTCTACAACGGGGTCAAGCTGCCTGACACTACGCCAACGATGACCCCCGAACAGGTCAGAGACACGTACACGCATCTGTATCCAGAAATCGCCACGGCTGCGATCGAAGGGCCTGAAACGGTTGCTGGCAAACTGGTTTACAAGTTTGTTCGCGCCATCGGGGCCAAAGGATGATAAAGGCGGGAACTTCCATGATCCGGAGGAACCCAACCGCCCCCGCTCGTCGAACCATCACTGAAGACGCGAAACGAGTCCTCAGGGCACTGGAAGAAGCGCCCCAGGGCGGTGCCAGTACAAACGATCCCACCATGGAGCGATTGAAACAATGTCCAGAAGCATTCAAAGTCGGGGAAATTCTCGGCAAGGCGTTCGACTCGCTCAAGTACGTTCAAGACGGAGGCGAGCTCGGAGACCGATACTTACCGCCCGCGGGCACGGTGATTCCGCCCCTCGTGTGATCGGGCTGCCGCTAGACGTTACGTTCCCCAGGCTCAGGGGGATTCGATGGCGCTACTGCACAAGATGGGATGAAGGACCGGCTGCGGTTTTGGGAATGAGCCTACTGCGGTTGGGAATTTGCCAGCCCAATGACTGGTCGGGTAGTGCGGTGGACTTTGTCGAACGCGGATTCAAGAGATTTTGTTCACAGAATCACGTTGCTGCTGCGAAGAAAGTCTGGGTTGGCGATCTGCGAATAACGGATAGCCTTTTCGAGCTGACGGAACAAGAGCGAAATCAGGCTGAAGCCGGAAGAGAAGGTGAGACCGAACATTTGTATCTGGTCGGCGACTACGAAGCTGCCGCTTCCATTCCGATTGGTGCGACGCTCGCACGCCTCGAAGCCGAGCACGCTCTGCTACCAGCCGCGTTTTACCAGGTCTTCACCACCAACCTGTACAAGTGGATGCGCGTGTATGACTACCTCGATGCCCAAGAGCACGCCGAGATGTGGATGGAGGATCTGAGCGACGAAGAACTGGAAGCATCGATCTATCGAAAAGTGGATATGGAGATCCCCGCCTGTATCAAGAGGCACTCTAAGACGCTCAAATACAGGACAGCGCGGAACTTGCTGCGGGAAATCCAGCCACACACGAGCGTGGCTCGCGAGCTGATCCGGCACCTGCTTGAGATGGATGCTCATGGCCAAGGGCACGAGCATGCGTGGCCCGGCCAGATCAGTGAGAAGGACGTACCAGGCATTGAAACATGGCTCTCGGATGCAGAGTATTCCCGGCCTGGATGCCTGATCACTTGGTACGAGAATGATGCGATCAACGCCTGCTTCGATGAAGAGGCGCAGCACATGGGCGAAAACGGTCCTTGCCAGCCGAATGTGGCACTCTCCATCCATCTGGACAAGCCCGCGAAGGAGCTGGATAAAGAAGTGCGTCGAGTCTTCGATTACGCCGGCGCGATGCTGCGCTCGTTGGCCTCCGCTGCCAAGATCGTCGAAATCATCAGGGACCTCTACGATGAATATCTCCGTGAACATCGGCTCGAGTCAGGACTTCCGGTTGAGCCGGGCCCTGCTGGTGTACGGGAAGAGCAGTTATGACGGCTACCCGTATCGCCACCCCTTTGTAACTCTCCATGAAGTGATCCATGACGGCGACGTGGCACGACTGGCGGAAGGCCAGTTGATGACGCCGCAGATGCTGATCGACCTGATGGCCGGTCTGGGAAGGTCGGTTCCAGCCGAGATATTGCCGGTGCGCGTACTGGTACGCACAGCAGAGATGATCGTGTGGTGGGCCCCAGCCTGCAAACGGACGATGTTCTTCAGCGACCGCGGCGCCGACCCTTCCTTGAAAAACATGAATGGCAAGGTCTATCCCCACCCGCCCTTGCTGTTCAAAGCGTGCGGAACTCACTTGTGGGTTCGCGCGCTTGCCAAAGACGAGCGGCCTAAGGCGGAGACGAAGCTGTGCATGGCTCCGTACTGGAACTGCTACGACAACGGCGTGTGTTGCACCGGCAGTATGAAGATTCCGCAGGAGAAGTCGGTCGCTGCCATTGACTTGTGGGAGGAGGCGTTCTTCCAAAGCGAATTCACGCACGCCTCGGGCGTTCGCAAGCATGTCCGGTTTCGCGGCGGCTTCCTGGCGATGTGGCAATCCCTGGCGGGACAAAAAGCGTTTCCAGAGAAGTACCTGGTGAAGCTGCCGCAGACGCTCGCGCAATTCGTGAGGGACGATGACCACAGCTATCGAAACGACAATCGCCACGAAGACTGAACATCACATTCCTGATGCACTGTTGCAGAAGAAGGTTCAGGTCACCGTAGTCGGTTGCGGTGGGACGGGAAGCGCCATGGCTTCCGGATTGCCGTATCTGCACCAAGCTATGGTTGCATTGGGGCACCCGCATGGGCTGGCCGTGACCTTGGTTGACGGCGACCGGATTTCCCGCACCAACTGCGTCCGCCAACCTTTCAGCGAAAGTGAGATCGGACTGCACAAGGCGACGGTACTCGCTACCAGGATCAATCTGTTTTGGGGCCTGGGGTGGAAAGGAGTGCCGCAGTTTGTCGATGAAAGTTGGGGGCACGAGACCGACATTCTGATCGGCTGCGTGGATTCTCGTGCTGCCCGAAACGCGATGACCCGCACTCAAACCTACTGGAATTGCCATTATTGGCTGGATCTGGGCAACAGCGCCGATACGGGCCAGTTTGTGCTCGGCCAGCCCGAGAACCGGAAGAACAAGGCCAGCGAACTGCGCCTGCCCACGGCCGCCGAGCTTTTCCCCGAACTCGTTGACCCGAGACTTGATCGCAGGGATAAGCTGCCAGCCTGCAGCGCGATCGAGGCGCTCGAGCGGCAGGAACCTTTCGTGAACCAGACGCTGGCCTATCAGGCGCTGGCCATGCTGGCGCGATTGTTCCGATATGGAGGGCTCTCCTACCATGGCGCCTTCGTCAACCTGCGAAACGGCCGCACGACTTCGCTCGCGGTGAATCCAGCGGTCTGGCGGCGAATAATGACCAGAGTTGCCTCGGATCGTCGGGGTGGAAAGGCAAAACGAAATTAGGCAGTCACGGGTTCACCGGCGCTCTCCGTAATTGGACGGAATCTCACTGCTAGACGTTGTGACTAAACCCTTGATGGAAAGCCCCAAGTTGAGCGCGAGCGTCTTCTTCGACGTGTTCGCCGACGCCTCTGGCCCGAACGAAGGACATCCACGCAGGATTGTTTTCGTTCATCGCCACGAGAAAGGCATTTACGATTCCTACTTCTTCCAGAGTGCAGAGCCCCCTCAAGTCGATTCCCAGCAGAAAAGCCGTTGCCAGCCCGAAGTCCGCGAGTCCGGCGTCTATCACGACATCCGAAAAGAGTCGTTCACTACCAGCTTCATACTGTGTGAGCAGGCCCCGGATATCATCCAGATCCTTCACTCGCCGCTGTGGATCATCCATGAAGGCGACAATCTTCAAGAGCATTAGCGCCGTCGACGAAATCACTTTCAGCGTGAGATCTGGCGAAAACTCAACCGGTTGCGCACCAGTGAAAACATGCTCGAATCCCACCAGGCTCATGGTGAACTGGCTGACGGGCCAGGTCACTTGCTTGGCTTCGCGAAGTTTCGGCCCGGCGGGAAGCAGATCCATGATCGTTCCCTGCGCGCTGCGCCAGCGGTGCTCCCGGTTGGCGAATTGAATCCATCCGTCCAGTTGAAGCCTCCGCTCCAGTTCCGCGAACTCATTGAGGTCCAATGCCACTGCAAAGTCAATGTCTCCTGTATGCCGGAGTTCGCCGGGGAAATGCACTTGGTATGCGATGGCACCGATAATGACAAGGTCTGCTCCGAGTGCAACGCAATGGTCACGGAGCGCACGCAGATCAGCGATTTGGGCCGCAGTCAGTTCGGGCGTCACTCAGATAGGTACTCGCGTTTGATTTCTTCCGCCGCCTCATGCGCCCGGGGGTCGGAAGAGTACATCAGCTCGGCGTAAATCAACCACGGATGCGCGAGCGGAAACGGCCCAGTTTCCCTCCAGAACGGCACTGTGCCGAAAGAGCGGAGGAAGATGAGGGGCCCGGATTTGTCCGGAATCATCCGCAGCTTCCGACGGAGTTGGTCGGTGAAAGAGTCGAGAAAGACGGGCAGTTCCAGTCCCCGATAAAACTTTTGCAGAGCATAAGAAGCCGGCCCACCGGTTACCGACCACCGAATCGAATGCTCGGTGAGTGCTTCCCGTACGCCGGCGAGCATGTCATCGACATCACTGAAGGGAGAACGAAAGCGGCCAATCAGAAGCTTGGGACGCAGTGCGAGCTCGTACCCTCTCAAAAGTTCTTCCTGCAGCTGCGCGTTGTCCCGGATCTGGAAGCCATCTTCCGATTGTCTCAGAACTCCCCGCTCGACCAATTGCTTCTCAACCTTCGCGACATTGCTCTTGCTCAGCCCGGAGGCTTCCGCCAGTTTGCGGACAGACCAACTCCCCGCTTCGTCCTGCGTAGCGAAGGCGAACAAGAGCTGAGTCGTAGCTGGACTGATTCGTTTACCTTCCTTTAGAACCGCATTTTCTTTGCCTCCGACAATTGTGCGCTCGTAGTTTCGACCGAGCACGAGGTGTATGTTGCCTGCCTGGTCGAGGAAATTGATGCCCGATCCGATCAACCGTTCGGCGGAAGGCCCGGGAACGTAGCGCGCGAACAATAGAAGAGGCTTCCCATGCTCTCTGGCGTAGAGCTTGGCCTGAGCTACCAGCGCGTTCAGCATTCCTCGGTCGAGATACGACCTCTTTTGTTCGACGAGGAAGTCATAGGTTCCCTTGGGAGTGCGCACTTTGAGCATACCGTCGACTTCGAGATGGGTGTCGCGGCCCGGCGCAGAGAAGTCGAGATCGCTGACGAAGGGCAGAGTTCGGAGCTGCTCCAGATAGGGTCTGATGGACGGCTCGGTTTGCATTGTGTCCACTATTATGACATGTCCATTACTAATGGACAACATGGGTTATAGGACACGCTTCTGCGGTGACACGCGGACAAGGATCTATCCCGCACAAACACATGAGCTTAATACCCTACGTTCGAAGGAGCTCAAAGTTCACGTACCGTGAACATGGGGAAACGATGAACGTGTCGTCACCGTGGCCTCCATTTGCCTCCGACGTGCGGGGCTAGACAAATCAAGGAAAGAGGCAGTTTTTCATGAGCCAATGCTTTCGGCCGGTCAAAGAAATCTGGAATACCCATTCGTCTTGCTTCATCGAATCCGAGACACTGATCACGCTGCTCCATGACCTTGCTGCCAGAGTGGCCACAGCCAGCGACGACCACACCTATGGCGACAACACGGCGCTGTGGTTTGAGGATGGAAACAAGGTCCTCGACTACATTGAACGAGACCAGTGCGTTTGACAACCTGATTTGGCCCCACCGCGATACTTACATTTGGCCCCACCTATAGTAATAAGGATGTCCGGTCTGTTCGGCAAAGTTCATGTCTCCAGCCGGGATGGAGTGCAGAGGAA
>Ga0181527_1002099_pt1 | contig 19246 bp, 11 predicted proteins | sample PEATcosm2014_Bin_30_FD_119762 | JGI IMG/M metagenome (GOLD analysis project Ga0181527, IMG submission 119762) | Peatland microbial communities from MTU Mesocosm Facility, Houghton, MI, USA - PEATcosm2014_Bin06_60_metaG | ecosystem: Environmental > Terrestrial > Soil > Wetlands > Peat | place...
CCTTGACCAGCTCCAGCCAGCCGCGAATCACGTCGAACTTTCCCTGCTGCACCTGCTCATCGATCTGGCAGCCTTGAATGCACACGGCCTTCGCACCATTCTTCGCTGCCGCGGCGATCTCTTTCTCCATGGGGAGCCTGTCCGGCTGAGCGATCCAGATCCGCAGCTTCCCGCCCTTCCCCTGGTACTCGTTCCACAGGCGGATCCATTGCTCGTAGCACGGCGTCCAGACGGCGGTGATTCCCTGCCCGGCGGCCTCGTCCAGCACCGCCATGATCCGCTCGTTCGTGAAAAAGGCCTGCATCTGTTGGCCGGACGCCTGCGGATTGCCGTGATCGAAGCCGAAGAAGGGATTGCTGCCGAGGATCAACCGGGAGACTTCCAGGTGGCCGAGTTTGATCTTCGGCATCGGGCCGGGCTGTTCGTCCGCCGCCAGGGCGTCTTGCCCGCACCACGACGCCGCGGCAGCCCCCAGCAGGGCCGCGTCCTTCAAGAACTCTCGCCGGTTGGGTTGAATGCTCATGGCCAAGGACTCCTGCAAGCGGAGGTTGAACCGACCATCCATCCTAGCCCGCGACCGATGGGGACACAAGGAAGGCGAGGCGGCAAGAGGGCGGGCCGCCCGACTCAACCCCCGAAAGGGCATGCCGCGGCGGAGAATCGAATACTTCTCACGGGATCGGGCTTCGTAATGCCCCATCCTAGCGGCCGTATACCAATCCGCAGAAGAATGGAAGAACGCCTGGTCGAGAGGCACCTGTCCCCATTCTGGGACGGTCCCATGGGCAGGGCCCCGCTTCGACCCGCAAGGAGCCCCTGCGGAGCTCTTATAGTGGGGGGGTATACAGGTCCGCATACCCGGATGTATACTTGCCCCCATGACGGTGATACCCGGAGGCCCTCGAACGGTGCGGCAACGGGACGAGAATCCGGCCAGGTTCCACACGACCTGCTGGGGGTTGGTGGCTGAAGCCGCGCAAGGGGACCGGGAGGGCCAACGCAAGGCGCTGGGCCAGTTGCTGACTCAGTACCTGCCGGCCTTGCGGGCGCACCTGATCCACGGCAAGGGATTTCAGCCGGATGTTGCGGACGACCTCGTACAGGAGTTCGTTCTCAGCAAGATCCTCCAGAAGGACTTGATTGCCCAAGCCAACCAGCAATTGGGTAAGTTCCGCACGTTCCTGCTGACGGCGCTGGACCGTTTCCTGATCAACCGGGCACGCGATGCCCGCGCGAAGAAGCGCTGTCCCGACGACGGCGTGCAACAGGAGATCGCCGCGCAGGCTGAATGCAGGCAGGCGGGGCAGGAGCCGTCCAAGGCGTTCGCCAGGGCCTGGGCCCACCGCGTGATCCGCGCGGGTCTCGACCGCATGCGCTTGGAGTGCGAGGCCGCCGGGCGGCCGGACGTTTGGGGCCTGTTCGAGTGTCGTGTGGTGGGACCAATCCTCGAGGGAGCGCCGCTGCCCCACTACCGGCAGCTCGTCGAGCGTTTCAAACTGCAATCTCCCCGCCAAGCCATGAATCTGTTCATTACGGCCAAGCGAATGTACGCGCGATGCCTGCGATCAGTCATCGCCGAATACGCCGGCACGGAGCAGGAGATCCAGACCGAGCTCGTGGACTTGTGGAACGTCCTGGCCCAAGGCTGAGCGCCGTGTCAACCAAGTGAGGCAACCGTGGAAGACCAAGGCTCCTTTGGCATTGCGCCCTGGCGGCTGGCGAGCATGTTGGATCTGGAAGCCGAGGGCAAGGGCCTTTGGCAATCCGATGAGTTGGGGGCCGTCCTGCAACACCAGCTTGCCGCTCGTTGGGACGCGGCGCTGGGGGCTCCGGGGGCGGTATCGGCCGGCGGGTTCCCCGAGCCAGCCCCGCAAGACGCGCCGATCGGCAGTGTTGCCGATCTGCTCTCCCATCCCCATCCGCCCGTCGAATGGTTGGAGCGGCTCAAGGAATTTGCCAAGGACTGCCACCGCAACCCCGATCGTACACTGCCGGATGAGGTGACGGCGGTCCTCTATTTGCTGAGCATCGTGGTGGCCAGGATCAAATGTCCGCGCCGCATCTCGCGACTCGACGACCAGTCGTTGCGGTACAGCCTGGATTGGGCGCTGAGTCAGCCGTGGCTGGACGCAACCAGTCGGAAGATTTTCAAAGAAGGGCTCGAGGCGTGCACGGCGGAAATTCCGCGCAGAATGAGCGCGGAATGCGGGTAAATATAGAGAAGGGGCCGGGCTATGGGCCATCGTCTCCAGTGGTTGCAGAAGCTCTTGCCGCCGTGGATCGGCGGAAAGGGGAGCCTGCCGCCCGAGCCGCGTGACGGCCGCGAAAGGCCGGCGGCTTCCCCAAAGCCTGGGAGCCCCTTGGTGCCCCCTAAGTATGGCATTGCCCCGCCTCTGCAACCCCCCAGCGCTTCCTTGTCCACCGCCGGAGACATCCAGGGGCGCCCCGCTTCGCTCCAGCCGGCGCGGTCGGAGGCTGTTCCTGTCTCGCGCGTGGCCGGGGGGCAGCCATCCCCCCCTTCGTGCCAGCCCCAGACCCGTGCCGGCGGTGCCAAACACATGGGGATCCGAAAGGCAGCGGTGGAGCAGGTCGACGGTTCTCACGAGGCGGCCAAGCCTGCAGCCGTGCCGCCAACGCCATTAGCGGGAAACGGTGATAGCCGGGACGAGCAGACGGAAAGCTGGCTTCCGTCGCTCCGGCCGCCGGTTCCGATTCTGTGGATCCTGGACGACGGGCAGCAGACCGGGGAGGCTGTTCGGGTTCGAAAAACGCCCTGGATCATCGGCCGTTCGCAAGGCGACGTTCGCATTGTACACGACGACCTCATGTCCGATCCCCATGCCGGCGTTGTCTGGCGCCAGCCGTCGTTCGTCGTGCAAGACCTCAAGTCGGCTTCAGGCGTGTTCGTGCGGGTGGTGCGAGCCCTGCTGACTGCCGGTCAGGAGATCCGGGTGGGCAGAGGCTGCTACCGGTTTGAAGATCCCGGGCAGTTGGTGGCGGTGGATCGGGCCGCTGTTCGAGAGCCATTGCGCTGGGTGGGAAAGGACGCCTGGGTGGGCCGTGATCCGGGGGCCGGGGGAGTGCTGCTGGCCGACGACCCGACCCTCAATGCCCGCCATGCCCGATTGGTGCAAGCCCCTTCCGGGTGTTGGTACATCCTCGACAACCATTCGCGTAACGGGATTTGGCTGCGAATGCCCGAGATCGCGGTCGATTCCGTGATGGAGTTCTTGTTGGGAGAGCAGCGTTTTGAATTACAGATTCCCGGGAGACGGGAATCGGGGAGAGAGCCATGCAGCAACCACGGCCCCGAACTCTGGCATTCTTGACGGCACTGGTTGGCATGACGGGGATGGGGATTCCCGCCGCTTCCGCTCAAGGCCCGGCGGCCTTCTTTTCCGGTCGGCCGGTGCCGATGACCGTTTACATCAGCCAGGCGGGCACCGTCTACTCCGCCGACACGCATGCCAATGCGGACCTGCTCCGCGCCGTGGGCTCGGCACGGCTGGACACGGCAAGCGCGTGGCTCGTGGCGCAGGATGCCTATCGCAAGGCGCTGGAGAACTCGGAACTGCAGGTGAGCACGTATTTTCGTCGCCGGTTGCTGCACGACGAGTATTGCAGGATGCTCAAGCAAGCGTCGGCCGGCGCGCCGCGGTACGTCTCGCCCGGTGAAGAGTTGTATTTGAAGGCGCGGCAGGGAGACTTTACGAAGGAGTTGAACTGGCTGTTCCTCGCCGTGTTCGAGCAGCGGGTGGCCGATAACTCGCCCTTCAAGGAGGCGGTGGCGTCGCCCAAGCCCGATTTCCCCGCCGAGCAGTTGGCGCATCTCTGGTTGACCGATCGTCCCGAGACGGGAATCCGCTTTCGCGCCAGCGACGGCATTCCGCTGAAGACCGAGAACTGGCCGCACCTCCTCAAGAGTCCGGCGTTGGATGAGGTTCGAAAAACGTTCGAGCAGACCCGCGATCAAGCGATCCGCGAGATCGAGTCCCAAGGCGCGAAAAGCTATTTCATGGATGAGGAGGTCGTGCGGACGCAGGAAAAGCTGGTGGAGAAGTTCCACGAAGAGTATGCCTTTGGACGCAGCGGATGCCGCCCCTTCGAGTACGCCGAGGCCTGCGGGTTCTTGCGTTCGCTCCGCTTCCAAGTCTACCGCTTCGTCCGCACCAATCCCGACCAGAAGCGCCTGCAGTTTCGCGGCAACCGGCTGGCCGAGTTGATCGACCATCTCGGGGCACAAGGTCTGTATTTCGCCAAGCCGGAACACGACGATGAGGGCACGTACCAGGCCGTTTTTGTCAGGCTCCAGGACATGTACGCGCGGGGGCACAACCGGGAGGGCACGGCGGCGACCGCAGCGTCCCGATGATTGCGGCACGCGACCCCCGCCGCAGATCGTGTAACCGCCCGCAAGGAATCGAACCATGCAAATCGAGATCCAAATTCTGTCGGGGGCCCGGAAGAGCGAGTGCTTGCAACTGGACGCCGAGGACCTCCACGTTGGCGATGAGCCGTCGTACGACCTGTACTTCGACCCGGCCAAGGATCCCGGGGTGCGCGGCGTCCGCGCGCGCCTCCGCGGCCATCGGGACGGATGGTGCATCCAGCGGATGGCGGGCGGCAGCGTGCTGGTCAACCATAAGTTGTTGGAATCCGAGTTGCCGATTCGATCGGGGGACGTTGTCCGCCTGTCGCCGTTCGGCCCCGATTTCCGTTTCATCCTGGCGCCCGCGCGGGACGAGTCCGCGGGCGCCGGGAGCGGCGGAGCGGCTGCAAGCGGGACGGCATGTGCCGCGGCGAGGGGGTCGCAGCGCCGGCCCGCAACGTGCGTCGGCCCGTCCGCCGCGTCGGCCGCTGCCCCGGCAGGAGGCGCAGCGGTGGCGGTCGCTCCCGGGCATTGGCGGCGGCGGTCCGTCGCCGTGGTGGCGGGATTGGCCTTGGCTGCCGCGTTGCTTCTTGCCGTCGTCGCCCTGGCTCGGCGATGGCATCCTTCCCCCGTGGTTGTGGACCAGCCGACAATTTCTGGAGCCGCGTCCCCGGAGGCCGCCGGCGGAGCGGCGCCGACCGGCAAGACGCCGTCTGCGGTTGCGGGCGGGGCGGCGCCGGCCGGCAAGGTGTCAGGGCCGGGGGTATCGCAGCAACTGACCGGCAGTGGAAGCAAACCGCCCGGTCCTGCCCCCTCGCCACCGTCCCCACCCAAGCCGCCGCCAGTTCCGCCGCCGGCCCTGTCGCCGCTCGTAGTGCTGGCCGTCGAGAACGAGCAGAAGCACGAGTTGGAGCCGTTTGCCGTGGCCTGCGCGGTGGATCTCCGCGGGCATCAGATGCTGTTGACCAGCGGCCGAATCGCGCGAATCATGTCGTTGTTTCAGAAACGGTATTATGCAATGTGGAGCGGCGGCGCGGCCGCCGGAACGGCGGTCGTCGAGCTGGATCGGAATGGCATTTACGTGCACATGCTTTATAGCAACACGCTCGACGAGAACGATCTTCGCGATGCACAGTTCTTCGATTTGGGCGTGCTCTCGTGTGTCGAGAAGTTTCCAGGTGCCTGCACCCCGCGTTCCCTCGCGAGCCAAGACGTCCTGGAGCAGATCTTGCCGGAAACGCCGCTGCATTGTTGCATAGCGGATCGGCCCAGAGACTTTCCCTTGCACGGCGTGCAGGCGGGCGACCGCGAGTACCGCCTGGCAACGCAGTCGAAGCCGTTGCATTGGAGCCGGGAGATTCGTCTCCTGGCCGAGGGCGGCGGTCAGAGACCCGATCGCGGGCCGCGACTCTTCGAGTTCTCCGGCCCCAACCAGGACTTCTTGGAAGGAAGCCCGGTATGCAACGAGGCCGAGCAGGTGGTGGCGGTTTTCACCAAGACGGCTGTGGCGGAGGCGGCCGTGCCCGGGGCCGGCAGCCGCGAGGGCCCGCTCCGCGCTACACCGGTCAGCGCGGAAATGGTCAACGCGTTGTGGACCGGGGTGCCCAGGGAACAATGGGTGCACTATTCGCGAAACCGGCGCGGCGCAGCAGCCGATCCGCCCCGCGAGTAACGTTACCAGGTGATTTTCCAAGCGAGAGGGGAGGACGACATGCCATCGCCCGAAGCCGCGCGCTCAGGCGGCACGAGACCTGCGGTCGGCATTGATCTGGGGACGACCTATTCCCTGGTTGCCTACCTGGATGCGGCGGGAAGACCGGTGTGTTTGCCGAACTCCCTGGGGGACGTATTGACCCCGAGTGCCGTGTTCGTGGAAGACGACAGGATCATCGTGGGGAAGGAGGCATTGCGGCTGGCGATTCGCGCGCCGGGGAAGTATGCCGACGCCTTCAAGCGCGACATGGGGCGGGCCGCCTTCCGCCGGCCGCTCTACAATCGGCGCGTGCCTCCCGAGGTCCTCAGCGCGCTGGTGCTCGAGCAACTCAAGCACGATGTGCAGCGTCACCTGGGGCCCGCGCAGCAGGCGGTGGTCACCGTGCCCGCCTACTTCGACGAACTCCGGCGCCAGGTCACGCAAGACGCGGCCCGGCTGGCAGGCTGGGATGTCTTGGACATTATCAACGAGCCCGTGGCGGCGGCTGTCTGCTACGGCTTGGAGCGCAGGTGCCTGGGTCTCGACCCGACGGGCAGCGATGACCGTGAGCGGATCGTGGTCTACGATCTCGGCGGCGGGACGTTTGACGTCAGCCTCTTGGAAATCGACGCCGCGACGTTTCGCACGGTAGCCACCGACGGCGACGTGCAACTGGGCGGCAGAGACTTCGACGAGCGCTTGGTGAACTACCTGGCCGAGCGGTTTCTCGACGCGCATGGGCTGGATCCCCGCACGGACCCGCAGGACGCGTTCCAGCTCTGGCAGGATGCCCAGGACGCGAAGCACGGCTTGACCGATTACCCGAGCACTTCGGTCATCTGTTTCCATTCCGGGATACGCATGCGCGTCGATGTTTCTCGCGAAGTCTTCGAGGAAATCACCCAGGATCTCTTGGAACGAACGCGGGAGACCACGGACATGCTCGTACGCCAGGCGGGATTCACTTGGCAGGAAGTGGATCGCGTGCTGTTGTCGGGGGGAGCGGTGCGCATGCCCATGGTCGGCCGCATGCTGCGGGAGCTCACCGGCAAGGAGCCGGATCGCTCCCTCTCGCCCGACGAATCGGTGGCGCACGGTGCCGCGATCTACGCCGGCATGCTGCTGGGCCACTTCGCCGCGGGCGGCCGGCGGCGGTGCGAGCTGATCAACGTGAACTCCCACAGCCTCGGCGTGGTCGGCGTCGACGCGCAGCTCCACGAGCACGTGAACGCCGTGCTGATCCCGCGGAACACGCTCATCCCCACGGAAATCCACAGGTGCTTCAAGACCTTGGAAGATGGGCAGCGGACAGTCGCGGTCCCCGTGATCGAAGGCGAGAGCGAGCGGCCGGAATTCTGCGTTTCTTTGGGGAAGTGCGTGGTCCGCGACTTGCCGCCGGGCCTTCCGCGCGGAACCCCCATCGAGGTCCGCTATCGCTACCTGGCCAACGGGCGGCTCGCCGTCACCGCGTGGGTGCCCAGCACGGGGCATTCGGCGGGTGTCGAAATCCGGCGAGACCACCCGACCGTCTCCGGAAACATCGCCGCGTGGAAGGAAGAACTTCTGCTGGGAGATCGCGCGGTGCCGCCGGGCACGACCGGGGACGACCGCGCCGCCTCGGCCGTCGATCTCCACGACCGCGCGAGTGTCATCAAACGGATCGACGAGTTGTATGAGCGAATCGGGCGACTCGCGTGCAGATTGGGCCTGCCGCCCGGATTGGCCGCCAGCCAGCGCATCGCTTTGGCGGCCGTGGAGAGACTCGACGCGGCAGGCCGGCTCGTGTCCGAGGCGGACAAGCGGCGCGACGGGGCCGTCGGAAGGGCCGAGGCGGTCCAGCTTACCGTGGAGTTGTCGCGCGCCCGCTTGGCCCAGCGGCAGGCCGCAGACGAGGCCGCCTTCGCATTCCTCGTCTTGGGACGCGACAGCGTTGATAGCGGGTTGTGTCCGGCAGGCGCGGAGCGCGACCTGGAAGAGATCCGCCAACTCCGGCAACAGTTGCAGTAGTCGTCATCCGCCGCAAGGAGTCATTCTCCATGTCCCTGGAGCCACAACACTCGATCCGCCGCACGATCGTCGAGCCTCCGGCCGAGATGGAGCTTCCCGCGGAGATCCAGCAGCAAGCCAGCGGGGGGCCGGTCGCCGCGGAAGGCGGCAAGACGGCACCACCGCAGACCGCGGACCATGCTGACGCCGACCCTTTTCGTCCCGTGAACCGGCCGCCCATGGCCGTGCTGCACGTCTATGACGACGGCCGAAAATCGGCCGAGTTCGTGCGCATTCGCGGCGCGAGTTTTGTCATTGGGCGAACCGAAGGCGACCTGGTCATCCCGCAAGACCCGCTGATGTCGGGCAAACACGCCGAAATTGCGCGCGTCGGCCAGGAAGGGCGATACGCCTGGCATCTCCGCGATTTGGGCAGCACGAACGGGAGTTTCGTGCGCGTCCAGGCGGCGGTCTTGAAGGACGGCACCGAGTTCATGATCGCCCAATGTCGCTTTCGCTTCGTGGTGCCGCCCGCGCTGGAAGCAGAGAACGCCGAGCCGCCACCGCTGGTCCAGGCGAACATCTATAGGACCATCAACTGGCAGACGGCGCCCGCGGCCTCCCCGCCGGTCGGCCAGCCCTATGTCGTCGAGTTATTGCACACGGGCGAAGGGCGGCGATTCTCTTTGCTCAAAGAGTCTCAGTGGATCGGGCGCGATCGCCGGCGCTGCTGCCTGGTCCTGGAAGAAGCTACCATCAGCCCTTGCCATGCCCGAGTGTTCCGCGATGCTCAAGGCCGCTGGCGCATTGAGGACGGCGGGACGCTCAATGGCGTGTGGATACGCATTCACGACGTGGTTCTCGGTCCGCAGAGTTCCTTTTTGCTGGGCGAGCAAATGTTCGCGATCACCTTCCCGTGAGCCGTGATTCGCGGGGAGGCAGAACAACGGCGCCCGTGGTGCGTGCCATGTCGCAGCCATTTGACTTTTATCACATCTGGTTGGGAATCCCGCCCGAAGAGCAGCCGCCGAACCATTACCGTCTCTTGGGTATCACGCTTCTCGAGTCCGACAGGGAGGTGATTGTCATTGCGGCCCAACGCCAGATGGCGCATCTCAAGACCTTCGCCCTAGGGACGCGTGCCGACATTTCCCAGCAATTGCTGAACGAGCTGGCCCGCGCCAAACTGTGTCTCCTGGACCCGCGGCGCAAGGCGAAGTACGATGCCAACCTGCGCGCGCGGCTTGCACCCCGGAGCGGAATGGCCGGGCCGGGAGGCACTCCGCCGGCCGACAGACCGCAGAGTTCCGGCGCCGCCTCCGCACACCCCCCCCGGACCTGGGTGATCGGCAGCGCGCCGGAGTGCAACCTGGTGGTGGCGCTGCCGGCGGTTTCCCGCCACCATTGCCGGCTGACTTCGGCCACGCAAGGGTGTTTCCTGGAAGACCTCGGCTCTGCAAACGGCACGTTCCTCAACGGCCGGAAGATCACGGCCAGCATCCTCGTCTGCAGGAGCGACACCATCCGACTGGGCCGGAGCGTGCCGATGCCTTGGCCACGCGAAACTCCGCCCTGTTCGGCGCGTCTCATCCGGATTGGGGCCGGACCGGACAACGACGTGGTGCTTGATCTTCCCATGATCTCCTGGCGACATGCCTTTATCCGCCTCAAGGACGGTCGGGCCACTCTCGAAGACTTGGGATCGACCAATGGCACGGCAGTCGGCAGCCGGGGCAACAAGATTCAGCGGGCGAGGCTGCACCCCAAGGACCTTGTCTACTTGGGTTCCTACCGGATTCCCGCGAACGAATTGCTCGCTATGGCCCGGAGGTCTACGGAGCAGAAGTGAGCCGCCTGTCGGAGGGGATCGGGCGGCAGCGGTGCCGAGAGTTCGAGGTCCGCCACGGCAACCCCAGGAGGTCATAGATGCACCATCCGGGGGGCAATCCGGCGGCTGGCCGGGCACGGCGGGTCCGCCGGTGGGCGGCCGCCGGTGGGATTGTGTTCCGCTGTGCGATAGTTATAATCGAAAATTGTGGGCTTCTGTGGAACACGGAATGGGGAATTGGATCTATTTTCCAGAATGCGATCCCAGGTCTGAGCCATGCCCTTGCCCCTCGACCAATTCGTAGAGCAACTCCTCCGCAGCAGGCTGATGTCGTCGGCGGAACTGGCAGACTATCAAGATACTTTTCCCCCCGAGAAACGCCCAAAGTGTGCGAAGACCCTCGCGCGGGAGCTGGTCAGGGACGAGAAGCTCACTCCGTACCAGCTGGAAGCGATTTTGGCGGGCAAGGCCGCCCTCTTGGCATTGGGTGAATACGTCATTCTGGGCAGGATCGGCGAGGGCGGCATGGGCGAAGTGTTCAAGGCGATTCACCGTCGCTTGAAGCGCCTGGCAGCCGTCAAGATGTTGCGCCCCGACACGTTGAAGTCGGCGGCCGCCGTGCAGCGGTTCTACCAGGAAGCCAAGGTTGCTGCATTGCTCAGCCATCCGAACATCGTGGCCACGTATGACGCAAGCGAGCAAGACGGCGTGCCGTACCTCGTGATGGAGTACGTGGAGGGCTGCGACCTGGCCACGTTGATCAAGCGGTACGGTTCGATCGCTCTGTGCCGTGCGTTGGATTATGTCTTGCAGGCAGCTCGCGGGCTGGAGTACGCGCACCACCGCAACGTCCTGCACCGCGATGTCAAACCCGCAAACCTGCTGCTGGCCACCGATGGCACCGTCAAGATCTCGGACATGGGGTTGGCAAGGATCATCGAGGAGGAGATGGCCGGCCCCAGGCAAACGCTGGCCCAGCGCCTGACCCGACAGGGCCAGATGCTGGGCACCGTGGACTACATAAGCCCGGAACAAGCGGTCGATACGCGTCACGTGGACCACCGCGCCGATATCTATTCACTCGGTTGTACGCTTTGCACGATCTTGACCGGCAAGCCGCTCTACGAAGGCGATACCCCCATGGCCAAGCTGCTTGCGCACTGCGAAGGCCCGGGCGTCTCGCTGCGAGACCGCCTGCCCGACGTGCCGGAGCAATTGGATGAGGTCTTCATGAAGATGGTGGCCAAGCAGGTGGCCGATCGCTACCAAACAATGACCGAAGTGATCGAGCATCTCCAGGCTTGCCTCGACGCGCAACTGCTTGCTTCGCGGCAGGGAAGCGGCGACGGACGGACCGCAAACGGTCGCGCGCCACCGTCCCCGACGGCGGGCGGGCCTCTCGAACGAAAGCCAGGAGCTGCCGAGCCGGTGAGCACCATCGCCGGGCAACCGCCTGTCATTCACGGCAGTGACAGCACGGTCGAGCTGGTGTCTGCCACCGCTGCCCTGGAAGACTCCGCGGGGGTGGGCGCAACGAAGTCTCGCGGCGACGATCCGCCGGGGGGAAGGTAGTCGCCGCCGCCTCAGTTCCTGCCGAGGCAGACGAGGCACATGTCATCCTTCACCACGCACACTTCGACGAAGTGCCAGACGTCGGCCAACACGTGTTCGGCGATCTCCTCGGCGTTCCCGCAAGCCGCCTCCACCTGCTTGCGGAGCTGTTCGCGGCCGTAAACTTGCCCTGCGGCATTCGTCGCTTCGTTGATGCCGTCGGTGTAGAGCAAGAGCGTTCCGCCCGGCGCAAGGGAGAGCCGGGTCTCCTGGTAGTCCGTGTTGTCGGCGACTCCCAACGGAAGACCTGCCTCCCCCATTCCGATCTCGCGGACCTCGCCGGCACCGGTGCGCAGCAGCGGCAGCATGTGGCCTGCATTCACGAGGATTGTTTCTCCCGTAGCCGGGGTCAAATCGATCGCAAGCATGGTGACGAAATGATCCTCCGGGAGGTCGCGGCAGAGACAGGTGTTCAACTGGCGCATGACCTCCGCCGGCCGCGACGCGACCAGCAAGCGATAGCGTATTTCCGCAGCCAGCTTGGCAGTCAGCATGGCCGCCGCCAGGCCGTGGCCCGTGACGTCCGCCACAAAGACCATGAGGTGGCCGTTGGGCAGAAAAACATAGTCGTAGAAGTCGCCCCCCACGTGGCCGGCGGGGCGGTAATAGTGGAAGAACCGGTACCCCGGCAGCTCGGGCGGGTGCTGGGGGAGAAATCGCCGCTGGATGCGGTCGGCAAGCTCCAGGTCGCGCTCCACGGCCCGCTGCTGCAAGCTCTTCTCATGCAGGCGCGCATTCTCGATGGCAATCGACGCCTGGATCGCCACCGCGAGCAACACCTCCAAGTCCTCTTCCTGGCAGCGGTTCGTCCTTTCTGTTGCATCCACCTGCAGCACGCCGAAAGAATGGCCCTCGCTGTCGACTAGCGGCGCACACATCAGCGAATGGATCGGCCCGACCGCCAGGCTGTCGCTGTTCTTGAACCGCGGATCATAGGCGGCGTCTGCCGAAAGGATGGCCCGCTGCGCCTCCATCACCTGCGCCACAATCGTCCGGCTGATTTGAATCTTCTCGGGGGTGTCGCCCTCGCGAATCTTCGTCCAGCGCGGCACCAGCGCGCCGTCCTCCTCCTGCAACACGATGAAGCCGCGGTCCACCGCGGGGAAAATCAGGAACAGGGCGTCCAGAATCTGCGGCAGAATGGCGTCCAGCATCAGGCTGTTCCGCAGACTCTGGGTGATTTGCAGCAGCGCCTTCAACTCGGATTGCAGACTGAGCTCCGAGCGGTCCGTGTCCTTGTTCTGCGCCGCGCTTCGCTGCGAGAGCACTACAGCGCCGGTGATCGGTCCCTCGTCGTCCACCAAGACGCAGGGCGTGGACGACGAACCGCGGCCGGCGCTCGCCGGCGCCCCGGCCGGGCACCCGCCATGAAACTCGAACACCAGGTTGCTGATGCGAATGCGGTCCCCGTCCCCGATCTTCTGCCTGCCGCGGATCGGCCGCTCGTTGAGGAACGTGCCGTTGGTGCTGTGCAAGTCTTCCAGGAAACAATCGTCGCCCACCGCCAGGATCTGGGCATGATGGCGGCTGGCATCGGCGGCCTCGATGGGAATGGCACACTCCGGATGCCGCCCCAAGATGACCTTGGGCGGATGGACTTCCCACACCTCCCCGGGATGAGGACCGGTGATCATCAGCAAGTACGGCATGGCATCCATGATGCTCCGCGGCAAGGGACCAAGGAAATCGCTTCGCCTCCTAGGGAGCTGAGCGGGCCTGCAGGGGGGCGGACGGCTCCCGCGGCGACGGCTTCGCTCCTGCTGCCTGCCATTCGTCGGCCGGCCAGAGGATGAGCGTGCCGTCCAGGCTGCCGGTCAGGGCCCTCTTTCGATCGGACGAAAACGCCACCGCCGTAACCTCCTGCGAGTGCCCCTTAAGCGTAAGCAATTCCTTCCCGGACTTCAACTCCCACTCCTTTCCGGGCTTCAACTCCCAGACCTTGGCGGTATTATCCCGGCTGCCGGTGATCGCGCGAAGGCCGTCCGGCGAGAAGGCAACCGACGTCACGGCGGCGGTGTGGCCTTGCAGGACCTGCACGGGTTTGCCGCGCGCGGCATCCCACAGGATGGCACGGTTGTCGGCGCCGCCGGTGAGGATTTGCGTGCCGTCGGGCGAGAAGACCGCGGCGAGCACGGCCCGCCCGTGGCCGTCCTGCTCGCCCGCCGCCGCCGCGGGGGCACGGCCGGGCTTCGGCGTCTGCCCAAGCGTCCGCAGGAGCTTGCGGGTCCCGACGTCCCATATTTTCGCCGTGTTGTCCTGGGAAGCGGTGACCACGCGCTTGCCGTCCGGCGAGAAGGCGATGCTGAGAATGGCTTCCACATGCCCGTCGTCCCCCGCGAAAGTGCCGATCTTTTCTCCGGTCTTTGCATCCCAGAGGATGGCGCTTTTGTCTTTGCTGGCCGTGGCAATGAACTCGCCCCTCGGCGAGTATACGGCGTCCGTCACATAGTCCTTATGCCCCGACAGCTTGAACAAGGCCACGCGGGTGTCAACATTCCAGATTCTTGCGCTGTTGTCCCAACTGGCGGTCACGGCGCGCGGGCCGTCGGGCGAGAACTCCTTGGGCGAGAACTTCGCGGACGCGACGGCGCCCTGCGGGACGAAAACCATGCTCTCGCGGCCGGCCTTCAAGTCCCAAAGGCGAGCTTCGTTGCCGACCACCGTCAGCAGGGAGCCGCCTTTGGGCGAGAAAATCGTCGACCACGCCATTGCGCTGCCCTCCCGGAACGTCCGCACCGCCGTGCCGTTGCCCCCTCCAACCTCCTTAAACGTCCTCAGATCCCAAAGACGCACGAAACTCTCCGCGCTCGTCGCCGCCTTCTCGCCGGCATCCGCCCGGGCAGGCTCGCCAGCGAGGCGGAGCGGCAAGCTCGTCGTCACGGCCTGCAACCCGTCCGGAGAGAAGGACACGGCATTCATGGTTTCCTTGCCGGAGCCGAAGTGGCCGATCTTATGCCCGGTCCGGACCTCCCACAACCTCACGATGTTGTCGTCGCAGGTTGTCAAGGCCTGTTGGCCGTCCGGCGAAAGGGCCATGGAAGTCACGGACCCCGGATGCCTCATGATGCGATCGCCCTGTTCCCGGCCCGTTGCCACGTCCCACTGCGTGGCCGTGCGGTCGCTGCTGGCGGTCAGCACGTGCTGCCCGTCGGGCAGAAAGAAGGCGGCCTTGATCCCGCGCGAGTGAATCAGCGCCTCCTTAAGGAGTTTGAATGTCTTGCCATCCCATTCCCATGATCGGCAGTGTCCCAGGTCGTCACCGGTGAACATGAGCCGGTCGTTGGGCGAGAAGGCGACCGCGGTGACTTCCGCGTTGTGGCTCGGCGTTTGACCCAGCGATTTGAATTTGTTGGTTACCGCGTCCCACTCCCAGAGTTTGGCCGTGTTGTCGTCGCTGCCGGTGAGGATGCGTTTCCTGTCGTGGGAGAGCGCGACCGCGGCGCTCAAGCCTGTTCCCTCCAGGGGTTTCTGGAGTTCCGCGCCGCTGGTCACGTCCCAAATCCGCGTCGTGTTGTCGACTGCTGTCGTCAGGAACTTCTTACCGTCCGGAAAGAAGATCGCCGTGGTGGCCAAGTAGCGGTGCCCTTCCTGGAACTTGCCAATGCACGCACCAGAGGCATCCCAGAGTCTCGCGGTGCGATCGCGGCTGGCGCTGAGGATCTGTTTGCCGTCGCTGGAGAACGCCGCCCCCAGGATGGCGTCTTCGTGGCCCTTGAACACGTTGGCCCCAATCACCAGTTTCTCCTTGTAGCCTTCCAGATTCCACATTTTGACCTGTTCATCCTGGCTTCCGGACAGGAGTTCTCGCCGGGCACCTGCGGCCGCGGGTGCAAAGGTCACGGAAGTCACGCGTCCGGCATGGCCCCGCAGCGTTTTGAGCAGCGTGCGCGTCGTGGTGTCCCAGACGCGGACCGTGTTGTCGTAGCCGCCGCTGACCAGAAGGCTGCCGTCGGGCGAGAATTGGAGCGAGCGGATCCCCGCCGTATGCCCCTCCAGTGCCCCCTCGTAGTTGTCCTTGATGAACTCCCCGGTGCTCTTCTTCGGCCCGGCGTTGACCTTGCTGGACTCCCCGGTGCTCTTCTTCGGCTCGGCATCGGGGTCGGCTTGCCAGAGGAGGATCCGCTTGTCGTAGCCGGCGCTAGCGACCCACTTGTTGTCTGCGGAGAAGGCCGCCGTGTACGCCGGCTCGGTATGCCCCAAGAAAGTGAGCGACGGACTGAGCGGCCGATCGGAATGCTCCCCGCGCGCCGGGAGATTCCAAACCATCACGGACCCGTCCTGGCATGCCGTCACCGCCCGTTTCTCATCCGGCGAGAACGTGGCGGAGCAAACCCACCATTCATGGCCTTGCAACAGGCAGGAGCGGCCGGTAGCGAGATCCCAGAGCCGGGCCGTATTGTCATAAGAGCCGGTCAGCAGGCGCTTCCCGTCGCGGGAATATGCAACGCTGAGCACCGCGTCCTGATGCCCCGGCAAGTCCTTCTGGCCCGGCAACCGCTGCACCAAGGCGCCCGTGCGGGAATCCCAGATCGTGACGTAGTCCGAGAAGGCGTTCGTGCCGGTGGCAAGCTGGTTGCCGTCGGGTGAGAAGGCAACGGCAAACACGTATTGACCACCGGTCGGAATGTCCAGCAGCTTCCTGCCGGCTGCCACGTCCCAGATACGGGCCGTGCCGTCCGCGCTGCCGGTGGCGAAGCGTTTGCCGTCCGGGGAATAGGCGACGGCCTCGATGGGCTGCCCGACATCGACCGTGCGGCTGCCCTGCGTACACAGGTACCTCAGGCGACCCCATTCCCAGTTGCGCAATTTGGCGGGGCATTCGTCCAGCAGGTCCTTGGCCCGGTCGAAGGCGTTCTCTTCGATCTTGGCTGCGGCCAGGCCGATCCGCGCGATGTAGGCGCCATATTCCTCGGCCGCCTTGGCTTCGTTAGCCAACTTTGTTTGTTGCTCGGCCTTCGCGCGCTCCTCCTCCGCAAGTTGCTGGGCCTTCTGAGCCAGTTCTTTCTGTTCATCCGCCTTCTTCTTCTGAACCACGGCGATCACCGTCTGTTCCTCAGCCCGCTTCGTCGCCTTCTTGGCAAGCGCCTCCTTATCCTTGGCGTCCTGCTCCGCAGCCACAGCCCGGTCCCTGTCAGCGATCGCGGCGATTTCGGCGGCGACCGCGGCTGCCCGTGCCGCCTGGATCCAGAAGAAAGCCACGGTGACGACGACCAAGACCGTTGCCATCAGCGCAACTCCCACCCGTCGGGCGGTCTTGAGGCGCCGCTGCCGTGCATCGCGCTCGCGTTGTCCCGCAACGATCTCGAGCAAGAGCGGGGCGTGTTCCGGCCGGTCGGCGTCCAGCAGCGAGGCCGCCAGGTCGTAGTCGCCTTTCTCGAGTGCCCGCCGGGCATAGGCCAACGTCGCTTCCAAAAGGCCGTCCTTTGCCCGCACGTTGCCGTCCCAGAGCTCAAAGGCTTCCTGAAACCCGAAGACGGCCCGGGCATAGGCTTCGTAATCCTCTCGCCGGGCTGCCTCCTGCAAGTCCTCGTCGGCCCGCGTCGAGAGCAGAATGCTCTCCGAGTGCGAACGGTAAAGGCGGATGGCTTCCTGGAGCTCGCCGACGGCGGCATAGCGGGCCGCGGGCTCGGTTGCCATGGCCTTCAAGGCGATGTCCACGAGCTCGCCGCTCTTTTCGGGCGGCTGGATCTCGTTCTTGGCGGCGGCCACCAGGCAGGCGGAAACGCTGGTGCCGGTATGCGGCGTCTTGCCCGTCACGATCTCGTACAGCATCGCGCCCAACAGGTAGATGTCGCTGGGCAAGCCGATGCGTTCCAGCGGGCCGGTGGCCATTTCCGGCGACATGTAGGCGGGGGTGCCCGCCATCCCCGCCCGCTTCGCCGACGCCGAGCCGACGGTGATCGCCAGCCCCCAGTCCATCAGCAGCACCTCGCCGAAATCGCCGAGCATGACGTTCTCCGGCTTCAGATCGCGATGGACCACCCCGCGGGAATGGGCAAAGGCGACGGCGTCGGCCACCTTCATCCAGATCTCCAGGTTCTCCTGAAACGTCTTCAGCGAGAGGACCTTGTCCCAGGGAGTCCCCTTGACGTGTTTCATGGAATAGAACAGCACGCCCGCGTCGTCCTTGCCGAGGTCGTAGATGGGGACGATGTTGGGGTGCTCCAGGTCGCCGGTCACGACGGCTTCGGACAAGAACTTCTCGCGCGATTCGCGGTTCTGCGCTTCGGCCGGCTTGATTCTCTTGAGGGCGACGCTGCGATCGATCGAGGCTTGCCGGGCTGCCAGGACCACGCCCATGCCTCCCTCGCCCAGCACTTGCAGCAGTTCATAGTCGGCCCGCCTGGCGTCGCCGGAATGGGCTTCGCGCAGGATGCGCGGCTGAATGACAAGATTCGATTCTTCCTCGACCGTTTGCGCGGGGGTCTTGATCGACGTGCGCGGGGTCGCCGCCTCATCGAACTTGCCCGACCACAGCAGCGAGACCCTCGCAACGACGTCCTGCGCAAGCTGCGCGGTGTCGATGGTCGGCGCGTAGCGGTGCGAATCCTCCGCCGTCGGCGGCTTCGCGGCAGAAGCATCCGCGGCCCCGCCCGACCGAAGCGTTTGCGCGATCCGTTCCTCATCCGCGGTACCCCTGTCGCGTTCGGCCGGCGCCGGAACGTCCGCGTCCGGCGGCAGAGTTGCCCCGGCGCCGCCCCCTACGGCCTCGAAAGTCCTGAGGATCGGCCGCTCCTCGCCGGCCGGCGCGGCTGGTTCCGACGGGAGGCCCGCTTCCGTACCCCGCCGCGGCAGCGCCCCCGCCAGCCCGCCCTCGGACGCGCCTTGCTCGGCAATCGGCAGCACCTGCTGGCAACGGGGACATTTTCCGCTTTCGAGATCCGCTTGGCTCAGGTTGACCGTGCAAAAGGGGCAAGTCTTCATGGCCGTCCTCCACTGGTGATTCAGCACACGCTACGATGCTCAGAAGCCGAGTTCCTACAAGGTCCGTTGCCCGAGAGTCAGGTCTTCTTCCGACAACATCTCCGCAGTCGCGCCACGCGACCGAAAGCCCCGCTCCGGGAGTCCTCCATGGCCTGATCGACCCTGCGCGTCCAGTCGCCGGGGCCGTGCGCGTGGATGCTGCCGATGGCCGCCAGGGCCGCCCCAACCGCCGGATACCGCAGCCCGGCGTACGAGAGCCGAAATGACCGGCCATCCTTGCCCGCGGACTGGCTGCCATGCGCGGCGGGCGTCCTCTCTCCGCTGGCAGGCGCAAAGGTTGCCTCACGCGCCCCGCCGTTTGCCGCCCGCAGGCCGGCGGCCCCTGCGGGTGAGGCCTGCGCGGGTGCAACCGCGGCCTTCATGGCCCTGCCGCCCACGGGCCGCACGCCGTCCCCCCGCAACGCCGCGGAGGCCTTCGGCTCCGGCTTGCCTTGCTGGATGGGGTTCGCCCCGGGGCCCGGCTCATGGACTGGGTCGCCGAGCGTCTGGCCCGACTTGTAAACCTCCATCAGCAACCGCCACTCCGTCACCTTGTTTTCCGGCAGGCTGACCTCCTTGAGGTACACGCGATAGCGGCCGTTGCGGTACGATCCTTGCGCGAGCTTCTTGAGCAACTCCGCCAGATTCTCGGTCGTATCCGACAGGAGGCTCTCTTTTTCCTCCATTCCGTCCTGATCGACCTTGATGACTTCGATGGTTCGTTTCTCCGCTTGCACCGTGTCGGACAGGACGGGAGCGACTTCAACCGGCTCCGGCTGGGGGGTCGTCGTACTGA
>Ga0181527_1002101_pt1 | contig 19240 bp, 11 predicted proteins | sample PEATcosm2014_Bin_30_FD_119762 | JGI IMG/M metagenome (GOLD analysis project Ga0181527, IMG submission 119762) | Peatland microbial communities from MTU Mesocosm Facility, Houghton, MI, USA - PEATcosm2014_Bin06_60_metaG | ecosystem: Environmental > Terrestrial > Soil > Wetlands > Peat | place...
CTTTTCGGGTCCCCGCCTTGGGGCGCAACAACTTACGTCGACAACTGACGAACTTGGGCTAGCACGATGCGGCACAAGCCGGGAGAAACCCGTTCTGGCACCGTTCGCCGCATGCTACGCTCCGTGAGGTCAAGCCACCTTCGTTCGCCGCCGCCTTACGCGACTCGACAGCGCCCCGGCGGCGACGCAGAGCATCATGAGCGTTGACGGCTCGGGCACGCTGCTGACCACGAGCCGCTCCGCGTTGCCCGCAGACTGCAGACTCAGCACGTAGCCGGGAATGGACGTGCTCGTGAGGCTCAGGTTGTCCAGTCCGCTGGCTTGACCGCTGGGGAAATCCATCAGGTCGTAGATCCCCGGCCCGAAGCCGGCCAGCGGCGTGATGTTGATGATGCCGCCGCCGGGGTTGACGAGCAGCTTGCCGGCCGCGATGACGATGCGGTCGGCAGTGGCGCCGACCTCGAAATTCAGCAGCGACATGCTGCCGGGCGCGCTGCCCCCGATCGTCAAGACGGTATCTGTCGAGATTGCATCGGAGAGCGTCAGGGTGCGGGCCGCGCCGTCAACCAGGTTGATCGTGCCCCACGTGCCGGGACCGCTCCCGCCGGCCACCGTGACGCTGCCGCCGATCGAGCCGGTGCCGCCCAGCGACGCCCCACCCTCGACCGTGACGGCCGTCTTGGCCAGCGAGCCGGCCACGACGAGCTTGCCCTGGCTGACGGTCGTGCCGCCGCTGTAGGTATTCGTGGCGATGAGAGTGATCGTGCCGGTGCCAGCCGCGGTGAAGCCGCCAGTTCCCGAAATCGCCCCGCTGAAAGTAACGGCGTAGCCGCCGTTGTCGATCGTGGCGCCGCCTCCACCGGTGCCCAGTGTGATCGGCACAGCGGTGGAGAACGGCGCACTGGCCCGCAACGTTCCCCCGTCGAGACTCATGGCGGCGGTACCGGCTGCCAAGCTGATCTGCGAAACGACGAGGGTTCCGGCGTTGAGGTTGTAGGTGCCGCTGGTGCCGGGAGCGCCGCTTAGGCTCAGGGCCCCCGCGACGGAATTCGTCCCGCCGGACTGGGTAAATGTGCCCGTGCCTTGAAACCCGACGGACTCGCTCTGGGCCGACAGGTAACCGTTTCCGCTGAGGTTGTAGCTCCCCGTGCCGGAGCCGTAACTGACATAGAGCGGGCCGTCGATGGTGTTGGTCCCGGCCGAGTGTGTAAAGATTCCAGTGCCGGAGACGCCGACATATTCAGCGGGGGCAGACAACTGCCCCGGGCCATCCAAGGTGTACATTCCCGCGCCGCCACTGGAGTTCCCCAGGCGGAGCCAACAGCCGGAGTTAGTGCCGGCGATCGTGTTGGTGCCTCCGGTCTGTGTGAAGCTCCCTGTGCCGCCGGAGGAGCCGATGGTCTCGCCGTTGGGTGCGAGCAACAGGCCGCTGCTGTTGAGGAAATAACTTCCGGAACTGCCGCTCCACTCTCCGAGCGTGAACTGCGGCCCGTAGTTGGACGACTGGGGCACGCTGTTCGTGCCGCCCGACTGGGTGAAGGTTCCGCTGCCGTTAATGCCCAGCCACTCCTGCGGCGCGGACAGCAGGCCGTTGCTCAGCGTGCAGCTCCCGGTGCTGGCCGTATTACTACAGAGATTGAGGCAGCCGTGGATCGAGCCGTTGTTGTACAGGACAACGCTGCCGCCCGATTGCGCAAAGCTTGTAGCGCCGCTTCCGCCCACGCCGAGGACGTTGGTGGTGAGGTACCCGGTTCCGCTCAGGCTGTACATCCCGGAATAGCCGCTGACGCTCGTGACCAGCACCTGGGCGGTCGCATTGGTGCCGCCCGACTGACTGAAGGTCGCGTTGCCGAAATAGCCGACGTTCAACAGCGTCGCGCTGAGATAACCGTTGCCGCTGAGGGAGTACGTGCCGGCGGCGCCGCCCGCGCAGACCGTGACGCCGTAGCCGCTGCTGGCAAAGGTGACGCTGCCGCCGGACTGCGTGAAGGTGCCCGGGTAGTTATAGCCGACGTTGAAGTCATCCGCCACATTGATGCCGCCGGCGGTCATCACGAGCGCCCCGCTGCTGGTGTCTACCCCGCCGTTGTAGACCCCAAGGTCGATGCGGTAGCAGCCCGGCTCGACGGAACTGATCTGGGCGGTTCCGCCGTTGGCGATAAAGGCCATACCGTTGGGCCCGCTCGGCACGCCGTTATCCCAGTTCCCGGGGTTGGACCAATCGCCCATCGCACCCACCCAATCGGAAACCTGACCGCGCGCGGGGGCCACCAAGGCGATCAGAAGAATCGCGGCACCGGTCGCCAGCGCCGCGGCCGTGCGTCGAACGTGAGGCCGGCAGTAGGTGGGAGTTTTCATGGTTCACTCTCCGTTCAAGGTTGTGCGTTGCGACTCATGGGGGCCTTACCTTGGTTGTGGCCACCCGGAGCCGGCAATTGCGGCGGCGGAAAGGCCCCGCTATTTCTGCTTGCCCGCGGGCAACGTCTCCACGAAATGCTCCAGGATGCGGATGCCCATCGCCCGCCCGGCGTTTTGCAGGGCCTTCTTGCCGGCGATGTTCTCCGAGAGGTCGGCGGCGCGCGTGGTTACGCGGTCGGCCAGCACGAGCTTGCCGCTGGAACGGTTGACGAGGTTGATTTCCGCCCGGGCCGTGCAGCTCACGATGTTGCCGATCCGCGCGGCGAACTCGCTGAAGGCCTCGCCGGCCACCAGCACCTCGACCTTGTCCAGGCCCCGCGGCCAACTGTTCACGTCGGTGGCCGTCCAGCTCCGGGCGAAATCGGTCAGCTCGTTCTGCGCGGCGTCCTGCAAAGTGAATCCGCACTCGGTCAAGACCTTCTTGATCTCGGTCTCGACCGCCGGATCCACCGCCCGCGTCACCACAACTGTGAGTGCGCCGGAGACGGCGGCCGGCACGCCCGCGTGGTGCTGCTCGTGCACGATCACCGCCAGCACGGGCTTGCGGCGGCCGGCGAGCTTCTGCTTCAGCCCGGGCACGGGGTCGACAGCGTCGTCGGCGACCGCCAGGAGCTTCGGGCCCGCCTGGCGGATCTTCTGCACCACCTTTTCCGAAAGGGTCGCGACCATCGCCCCCAGGTCGGCGGTGGCCGTGTCTTTGACTATCACGCCTTCGACCAGACTGGTCTCGGTGCCAATGAGCTTGGCCGTGACGAACACGTCTTTGCCGAGCTTGAAGACCCGGCCGGTGACGATGAGCTTGGCGCCCACCAGCTTGCCGACCTTCACGGCCTGCTCCTCGTTGACCAGTCCGGTCAGGTTGAGCTCGTGCTCGCGGAGGGTCTGGCCCAGGACTTGGCGCTCGACGAGCATGAAGCCCGATTCGCCGGAGAGCATGGCCGACAGCGCGGAGGCCACGTCGCTGCCCAGGTTAGGCGCGGCCGGATCGCTGGCCGTGAAATCGAGGATGGCGATCGTCAGCGCGGCGGCCGGTTTGGCCGGGGCTTTCACGGCCGGCGTGGCGGCCGGGGCCCGCGGCTTGGCGTCTTTCGCCGGCACAGCGTCGGCAGCCGATAGCAGACTGGCGCAGGCCACCGCCAGCGCCATACTCAACGCACTTCCAGAAAGGATACGGCTCATTGCGAATCTCCTTGAAGGAAACGGGGGTTCACCGCGGGAAATCAATGCTAGGGACCTTCGTTGCCGGCAACGGCCCCTCGGGTTTCGGCCGTTGGCTCGGCGGCGGCGTCGGCACGGCCGGCGACGCCAGGTAATCCAGGGCAGCGGCCAGAAACAACTGGCTGCGGGGGTCGCTCTCCCAGGGGCCCAGCGGAACCTGGCACAAGACCAGCCGTCCTTTGCCCACGGCCTTGACCAGGACCAGGGCATCGATCGGCGCAGGCTCCTCGCCGGGCGCCTCGCGCGGCCACCAGGCGATCTCTTGCGCCGGCTCGTCCGCCGGCAGTTGCACGGCCCAGGCGTCGGGCCCGATTCCTCGCGGCTCGAAAAGCCGCAGGTGGCGCGCCAAGGGGTGATCGGCAAGCCAGTCGAGTTTCGTTGGCGGCGCGCGCCGCACGAGGGCGTAGCCGGCGAGCTTGGCGGCCCGGATCTGACGCAGGACCAGCACGCTCGTCCCGGCATTCGCCAGGTTGAGCAGCCGGCCCTGGCCCTCGACTTCCTCGCCCAATTGCCCGGAGCCAACGAGGATCATATCGGGGCGGATAAACTGCAAGTCCGTTTCGTTTCGCACCAGCGCGTAGGGCACCCCGGCCGCCTTCAGCAGGGCCGGCAGGCCCTCCGGCCGGTCCCACACCAACGCCTGCTTGCCCCGGCTGCGCTGGGCGACGCCGGCCAGCAGGTCCTTGGGGTAAACGTGAGCCGTCAAGCTCCCCTCGGCAACCGCCTTGGGCCCTGCCGTCTGCTCGGCGCGATACACCAACCGCATCTCGGTCGCCACGCGGACTTCGGGCAGAATCAAGCGGATCGTGGCCACCTGGTCCTTGGCCGGCAGGACGATCCGGCCGGCGGCCAACGGGGCGTCGCCGCACACCAGTCGCCAGGTGATCGTTACCGCAACGGCCGGTTCTTTCACGTTCCACTGGACTTGAGCCGTCTCGGTCCGGCCGCCGAACCAGTAGCCCTCGCTGGAGAGCAGAACCAACAGCAGGGTTGCCGGGGTACTCATGGTTTGCCCTCTGAGAACTCCTTTTCCTGGAAGGAGATTTCCAGGTTATAGCCACCCGAGGACGTGACCATGCGTCCGGCGCTTAGGGATTGGCCGGGAACCGGCTGGAACTGGGTGGCCAGGGCGGCCAGGGTTTCGCCGTTGCCGTTGGGGGTCCGCAGCTCGGCCCAAAGCGAGAGCCGGCGGTTGGCGCCGGCCGTGGTGGCAATGTGGTAGCCCAGGACCTGCCCGGCCTCGAAGGGCACGTTCAGGCTGGCATCCTGGCCAGGCACGATCACCAGATCGACCTTGGATCGCGGCTGGTCGCCCTGCGTCATGACCAGGCGCAAGAGCAGCACTTTATGCCCACGGCCCGTGGTCGGCATTAGACCCAGCTCGGCGGCATGGTCGCCCATCGCCACCCAACTGGTTCGGCCTTGGAAGGCTTCCGAGACATTGGTGAATACTTGTACGTCCCGCTCGACGTCGGCATGGGTCCACTGGACGGCGTGCTGATAGGCCGGCTGGTTCTCCGGTCTTGGGTCTTGGGTCTTCGGCATGGGCTCGCCTGCCGGACGGGGCTGCGGCTGGGCCACCTCGCGGGCCGGTGAGGGCATGTGCAGGTACATCACCCAGCCGGTCAGCCCGATCAGCAGCGAAGCCGCCACCGCCGCGGCCCAAGCCCACGGCAAAGTGCGACGGCGGCGGGGTTGCACTGTCGGCAGGAGACCACCCCGCTCCAGACCGCCGGCCGGAAAGTCGGGTACCGGCTCCGCGGGACGCAACCAATGCCGCAACCGGTCATAGTCATCCGCCGCCTCACGGCACCCCGAACACTCTCGGAGGTGTTCGACGATCTTCACTGCCTCGTCCAGGGCCGAACGGTCCCAATCGCGGGCGAGAAACTGTTGCCGAATTTGATCGCAGGACATATTCATCGAAGCTTCCCCTCTCTTCTCTCCCTCATCCCTCGATTCTCGGCCGAGTTGCTGCTGCGCCGTCCTCACCGTTATGGAGGAATTGTCGCAGGCGATCCAGTCCTTCGTGCAGCCGCCGGGACACATCCCAGGGACTGGTTCCCAGCAGCTCGCTGACTTGGTTGCCCGACATTCCTTGGATCAACCTCAAGGCCACGACGTCGCGGATCGGCTCGGGAAGCTGGGCCAGGGCTACCAGGGCCAGGTCGCGGCGTTCGGCCAGTGCGGCCGGCCCCGGCGGGACCGCGGCCGCGTGGGCCAGGTCCTTCAGCACCCGTTGCTCAGTCCGACTCCGCCGCAACAAGCAGAAGCTCTCGTTCAGGACCACCCGCGCTAGCCACGATCGCAGCGCAGTACAATCGCGGATCCGTCCCCGGTGCTCCCATGCACGTAAGAACGCCTGCTGGCAGACGTCGGCCGCATTCTCCTGGTTGCCGAGAACGCCGTAAGCCAGGCCGTGGTAGAACCGCCCATGCTGGCGAACGTGGGAATCAAGCCGGCCGAGCCACTGTTGATCTTCCTCGACGGTGGAGGCCATGCCTGTCTCCTTCGAATCGCGGGCGCCGCTGCTCATTAGGATGCGCGGAGCGGGACGTTTTTGCTAGCGCCATCGAAATTTGGCGTAGCCGCCGCAACAACGACCGTGCCGGCCATCCGAAAACGGCAGGAAGGGGTATCTCATGGCTGGCGGCGACGTTGTGGCCAGGATTGTGACGCGGTCTCCGCCGCCGTTCCAACCGGTCCGCCGCAAGATCCCCTCCGATGGTGGGGTGGCAACCCGGTTGAAACCAGCGCCAGGGGAGCTGTTCGATTCGCTCCGGCCAACGTGCCGTCCTGCGCCAAAGCAGCAGCCGCAGGGCGTTAGGTGGGGCTTGCAAGCGGCTGTTTCGGCCATGCCTTCCGACTGGCTCTGTGTCCGCCGGGAGGGGTCGCAACGCAGACTCCGTCCCCGCCAGTTCCGCGAACCCTTTCACCGCGCCCCATTCTACCACACGCAAAGGGGGGCTCAAGATGGGTTTCTGCCCGGCCGAATCTGCCCCTGCCGGTCGGAGATGGGCGAGGTGGGCCGTTCTTGCAGAGGGTTCCCTTGACGCGCCCGCCACTACCGGCCTGCCATGGAACATTGATCCAGACAACTTGCGTGGTAGCTGCCCATTCTGTGCGCACTTGTCGTCCCTATTGCCCTGTTCTCGCACGATCTCACGCTTTCGCCCTGCTTGTGGTGGGGGCTCTCGACCATGCCACCCAGGCGTAGGTTATGCGTCACAGGTCTTGCATCCCGGCATCGGTCACTCGTCTCTAAAGTGGATCGAACAGTGTGGCAAAGCCTTGCGAAGCTTTCTTAGTCCCGCGTTAGTGACCCTGGTCCCCGACAGGTCCAGCGATTGGAGTGTGGTCAACCCTTTGAGATGTTTTAGTCCGGCATCCGTCACAGGAGTCTCGGACAGGTCCAGCGATTGGAGTGCAGTCAACCCTTCGAGATTTTCCAGCTCAGCATCCGTCACGCGGAGCTCGGACAGGTTCAGCGAATCAAGTCGAGTCAACCCTTTGAGACCTCCCAGTTGAAGATCAGATTCGCTGGCCCTGTTAATTGGATATGCAGTCTGAGGGAAGTCAAGCCTTCTCATGGTCCGTCCTGACCGACAATCGATCAGGTCGCCCTCCGAGGTCAGGACGTGTCTCCCACGTCGGCAGAAAGCGACTTCGGCAGGCTCACCTAGATCGGCAATCAGTTCCGGGTCACTTGGGTCCGCGCGGAAGCGGAAAAGACGTCTCGGTCCACCCGTCTGATAGTGCCATTGCACGCCGTGAAATAGCGGGCCGCCGGGGAAGGCCGAGAGCCAGAGAACATGGTGGTTCTTCGGTTGGACATGTCGCGCAACCTCCCGCCCTGACGAAAGGTCGAAGATGCGAACGTCAGAACCGGACTCCGAGATCGCCAAGTAGCGACGGCTGAAGCTCGCGTCCAGAACAGCAAAACTGCTTGGGGTGATCCCGAAGAGCTTCTTACCAAAGCGGTCCACCACGGTCAATGTGCTTGACTCTTGTAGCCGCAATCCGTCGGTTGAGTCCACCCACACCTTGCGAACGCCACGAAGCCGCTCGGTAGTCTCTCCCGTCGCAACGGTGAATACGTGGCATGGCCCCTTTTCGCAGCAACAGTAGGCGTGCCGTCCACCCGGCGCGATGACGACCTGCCCTATCTGCTTCAAATCCTTGCGCCGCCAACGCATCACCCCGGACGGGACATCGTAACAAGCCAGACCGCGGCGCCATCCGGCAGCCAGACAAGCGGATTCCTCTTGTGACAGAGCCAGCGAAGTCCCGCCGCAGCCAAGAACCGTCTCGAACTGCGAGATACGTTTGCCTGTGGCCATGTTCCAGATCGAGACGGTACGCTCAAATAGCCCCACAGCGACGATATTGCCGTCACGCGCTGTGGCAAGGTGACGGATTGCTGATGCTGTGTACGTCTCCTTCATGGCCTTTCTTCAGGTGCATGATAGCGGTTCACGTGCTCAGAAATGCCTGAGCGGACTTCGTTTCTGTCCATGCCGGAGCGCGCAAAATGCTCTCTTGATAGATCCTGTCGTAGCCGTTCAACGCCTGGCGCACGCCGAGGAGTCAGGTCGAACAATACGAGCTCGATTCTATCTTACCCCTGCGGAAAGGCGAAGCCCCCCCGCAAGGATTCTCAAATTCTTGGTGCAGCTGCTCTGAAAACTAACTTGGGTCGGGTCTGAAGGGCGTCGTTGTGCCCCCGGCGGTGGGTGCGGTGAGGGAAGGCAGCGGAGCCAGGGCCAAGGGAGCTTGTCCGTCCGGCACGGGAATCACGCGGTCCAGCAACGAGAGGCGGCCGTCTTCAGGAAGCCTATGGCCGGTCAGGCCAAGTTTCTCCACCCATCGCGCGAAACAGCTGCGGCCGGTCTCGGACCAACGCCGGATTTCCTCGATTACGCTCGCTAGCGTAAAGATGGCAAGGTGTTGACGGAGCGATTCCAACACGCTCACGATTACCGTTTGACGCCGCGCGCCAGGCACCGTCTTGTTGGTGCGGCCCGTGTCCCGGGCCTGCGTGGGAGAGCGAAGCGTGCGTTCGGCTTCGTTGTTCGTTCCCGACACCACCAGCGTTTCACCATTGGGCTTCTTCACCGGCTCAGCCGTGACGAAACTGAAGAGTTGCTCCGCCAACATCACGCGCATCAGTTCGTTACACAGCCGTCGATAGTCGTCTTCCGGCCCTTCCCCCGGCGGCAGTTCGGCCGCCCACATCGGACCACCCAGAGCAAGAATCTCATCGTCCAGCACCCCGGCCTTCGCCTTGCGGCCCGCCGCGCTCAACCGCCGGTCGCGTTGTACTCGACAGGCTTTGCGGTAAATCTCCAGGAGCCGATCGGTGAACAGGCGATACTCGGCGTTGGCCGGTTCCAGGAGCGTCAGCTTGATCGCCTTCCGCAGAAAATGCGCCCAGCATTTCTGCGACTGCGTAAAGTCCGCATACACCGCCGCATCGTCGCTGACCACAATCCCCGCGAAGGTCGCCGGCTCGAGAATCTGCCGCCGCGTTTCCGCATCTTTATGCACGCCGAAGAACAATACCCGAACCTTTTCCGAGAGAAAGGCCCACGCGCTGTGGATGCTCCAGCCCGTCTCGTCGGTATGCACCACGAGCGAGTTTGCCAGCAGCACGCAGAGCAGATCGAACTCCTTTTCCCATTGCCGCGCCAACCGTTTCAACAGTGCGTCGGCCTGCGACTTCCGCAGCTTCAGGTTCTGAAAGAAGTTCATCACCAGGCATACCTTGTCGAAGGACAATCCCACGAGGTACACCTGATAGGCGATGGCCAGCACGATTTCCATCCCAGACTCGCTGCGGCCAATCACCCCGGGGATCTTGCCGTAGTGACTGTGTGGGCCACGATAGACTTCATAGGCCACCAGCACCGCTTGCCCATTCTCCAGCCGCCAATGCCTCCTTCATAATCTACTTGCCAAAATCACGCAGCGCCAGTTTCACAGAATGGACAGCTACCTGGCGTCCTCCAATTCCAGACTGCATTCGCAAGGGCTGGCAAATGCGGAAGGGGCCAGCTCAAGAAACGGGACAGCCGCGGCCCTTTCCGTCTTATCGCGGGCCGCGGTGGATCGCTGTTCGACTCGTTCCTTGAGCGAGTAGTAGTCCAGCCGCAGTGCCCTGGAGGTCCGCTGAATGCCATGCGTGCCGGCTGTTCTCGCCGCCGCGGCCCACAAGGCGCCGGGGATACGCAAGCGGGTTCTACGCGTCCGTCGCCAACGATCGAATCGCCGTCGAACGCCCTCCAGCCCGGCAGATCGGTTCCGTGTCTCGTTGGCACCCATCGGCTGTTCTCCAGAATGTTGTGGATCGACAGCCTACGATACCATACCCTCCACAACCGTTCATACACGCCCGCCGGAAGGACACGCTCACTTCGCCGGAATCACCTGCAGTTCCTGAAAGGCCGTGTTCTCTCCGCCGATCTCTCCGTTCACGGGGAAAACTGCCCATACCAGCCAGCGAAACCTGCCCAGCGGTTTGCCGTCACTGCGGCGTATGCTCGTCGCCGCGAATTCGGACGGCTCAACCTGACGGGTATCGACGGCGCTGACCGGCGTGAATAGCGTTGCGTCCGCGACATTCCAGCCGGGATCGGTGGTGGCGTTGCTGCCGTAGAGCAGGTAATTCTGCCGGGCGCGGTTCCTCCCTCCCGACGAGAACGTATTGACTTGAGCAATGCTTTTCAGCGACATCAGATCGAGCTTGTACATCCCGCTGTCAACACCGTTGGCGAATATCGGGCCAAAGCCCTTGACGACCTGGCCATCGGTGAGCGCACTTACGGGATTATCGCGGGGCACCGCTCCGCCCGCGCACACCTTTGCTGGCACAATCGCCGACATCGGCGCCAAAGGAATGGTCTTGAACTCCGTTGTGCCCCTACTCTCCATAACGAAATACGCGTAGTCGTCCAATGCGACAGTAACCGACCTATGCTGGCGAATGACCACAAGGGACAGCTTCTGCCCGGCAGCCCGATTCTGCAATGCCTGAAGGTCATCGGTCGTACGCACCTCCTGGCCATTGCAGGCGACGATCACATCGTCGCCCCGCAGGCCGGCCTTGGCCGCAGTGCTGTCGGCGGGCACGTTGAGCAGCAGCACGCCACCCTCGGTCGGCAGGCCGTAGGCCGAACGATCTTCATCGCCCGAGATGTTGCGGGCCTGCGCCTGCCAGACGAGCCGGGCTGCCGGCTTCAGCTTGGGAATGTGCCCGGAGAACGTCAGCTTGATCGGGTAGGCACAACAGGCATAGGGCGCCTTCGGGGGCAGCGTGATCTGCAGTGACGCAGCATCCTGGCGATAAGTCAGGTGCTCTGTTGACCCCACGAGCGAAACGCTCTTCAAGTCGCTCAGGTTGATACGGAGTGTGCCGAGGGTCTTGATATGGATCGTAGCCCCATCTCCCGGCCAACCGAGCGGCGTGACGTAGAGGATAGTGTTTGCTTTGTTGCGCGTGAACCGGATGTCGGCGGCCGAGCAGCCGGTGGCAATGCCGTTAAAGTTATTCGGTCCTTCGCCGAAAGTCTCCCAGGGCCGTGTCGAAAAGACGGCTTCGCCAATCAAGTCCAGGCAGCGTCCCATATCTGTGAGCATGGTCACAGTCGCGTCTTCCAACTCGCCTGCGGGCGTGAGCGGCACGTTCAACAACAAGTTTCCGTTCTTGCTGACGATATCGAAAAGGGAAGTAACGATCTCACGGCCTTTTCGGTAATCCCTCGTGCGATTGCGCAGCCAGTACCATTCGGGACTCATGGTCTTGTCGGTCTGCCAAACGAACGGCTTGATGGTGTCGGCATACTCGAACTCATAGTTCTCAACGCCGATTCCGGCTCCCTTGAACGTGGCCAATGCCTGTAGTTTGCCGCCGTTCCACTTCTGGTTCTCATTGTAGAGATGTGCGACGATGTTATAGCCCGTCTTCTTGAAGGGCGGCCCGCCGTCGGTGTAGTACAGATCGGGGTGATACCTGTCGATCAAGTCCATCATCCGGTCCTCGAAATTCTTCTCGAATTCCGGCGGCCCCACGTCCTGGCTCCCTTCGTAACCTGGATCGCTGTTCTTCCACGGTACCCCGTAGAGATCGGCAAAGGCCGGATTCTGGCCATCGTAGGGCATCCCGGCCAGCGGCCCCGTCTTGTCGGACCCATGCGAGGTCTGGAACCAGCGGAAGGTCCTGGCGACGTGGGAAGCCACGCCCAAGTGCAACCCGGCTTTCGCCGCGGCTTTTTGCCACATCCCGACCACATCCTTTCCGGCGGTAGCCATGGAATTCCACCGGGGCTGGTATTTCGAATCCCACATGTCGAAATTGTCGTGGTGGGCCGCGACGGGAACCACGTATCGCGCGCCGGCCTGCTTGTACAGCGCGACCAACCGGTCCGCCTGGGCCTGGTCGAACTTCGGCGCCTTGAAGAGTTTACAAATGTCTTTGTAGCCGAACTTGGAGGGATGCCCATACGTGGCACAATGATACTTGTAGCCCTCGCTGCCCTGCTCATACATCCAGCGGGCATACCAGGTGGATGCTACGCCGGGTATGCTTTCCGGCCCCCAATGCATGAAGATCCCCAGCTTGCCATCCCGAAACCACTCGGGGACCTCGGCTTGCTTGAGGGACTCAATCGTAGGCTCGTAATGAACCGGGCCTGAAGCCGATGGGTCGGCAGCCTGGACAATCGCCAGTGGCGTCAGCAACATGGCGGCGGGCAAAAGACCCTTCATGATTGCTTTCATGATTACCTGCCTCCGTATTACCATTCATCCCTGCGGAACGAGCAGGCCGGCCGGCCCTCGTCCTTGCAAAGATTGCAGCCGTCGGCGTTCATGGACTAATCACTTCTTCCCACCCTTCCAGGGAATCACCTGCAGTTCCTGAAAGGCCGTGTTCTCTTGGTTATCATCCGTGACCGGTGAAACCGCCCAGACCAGCCAGCGATGACTGCCCAGCGGTTTGCCGTCGCTGTGGCGAATGCTGGTGGCCGCGAAATCGGCCGACGCACCCTGACGAGTATCGACTGAGATAATCGGCGCAAAAACCGTTGCATCGGCGACTTTCCATCCGGGATCGGTTGCGGCATTACTTCCGTAGAGCACGAAGTTCTGCCGGGAACGTCCCCCGAGGGACGAGAACGTATTGACCTGGGCAATGCTTTTGACCGCGGCCAAATCGACCTTGTACATACCGCACTCAACCCCGTTGGCAAAGACCGGGCCATAGCTATTAACGACCTTGCCATCGGTTAGGGACTCGATCGGATCGTTGTTGGTGGGAGCTCCGCCGGCGGATACTTTCGCCGGCAACACGGCGGACGCCTGGACCAGAGGAAGCATCTTGAAGTCAGGAAATCCCGAAGACTCGCTGACGACATACGCATAGTCGCGCACCTCTACGGTTGCCTGATTCTGCTTGCGTATGATGAGGATGGTCAGTTTTCTGCCGGCGGCCTTGTCGCGCAACTTCTGCAAGTCCGCCACCGTCCTGACCGGCTGACCGTTGCATGTTCGAACCACATCGTCCTTCCGGAGCCCGGCTTTGGCGGCAGCGCTGCCTGCGGTAACGTCCAGGAGCAGAACCCCGGATTCATCCGGCAGTCCATAGGCCGAGCGGTCGCCCAGACCCGAAATATCGCGAATCTGGGACTGAAAGGCGTAACTCACCCGCTGGACGGACGGGTCCTTCCTGGCGGGCCTGCCGGAGTTGCCGATTCTGGGCATTTCCGGGGTGCGGGCGATGGCCTTCAACTCCGGCTTCTGTACGCCAAACCGGTCCATGGGGAAATTCACGAACCCCAGTTTCAGCGCCGGCGATCCCTCCTTCACGCTGAAGTCGCCGTTGGCGGGATCGACGAACTGCGCGTCGGCGACGGTCGAATGCTCGTCACGCTTGGACTGTCCGGCAAGGTTCGTTGCCGGTCTTGGCTCCGCCGCGCCCTCGCGATGCACGAGGTTGTTGTCCATCTCCCTGCCCCACGGCGTGGCCGGCATGCCACCGGCGGGCAGGTAGTGATCGGTCCACATGATGTTGCGGCGGACAACGTCCTCGCTGTGTTTGAACCAGCAATGCGGGTGAAAACCGCTGATGATGTTGTTTTCCACCACGCGGTAGAAGCCTTCACGATTTTTCAAGCCGCCGTTCAGGCAGAGGTTGTTATAGATGTGGAAATTACTGGAGCCGTCGTCGAGATCGATGTCCCAGCCGTGGTCACACCGCCAACGGTTGTTGCGAATAATGTTCGTTTTCACCGCGTCCAGCAGCACGACATCCTTGTCGGCCTCCCATGTCCGGTCGTCGTTCAGATTCAGACCGCTCAGCCCCCAATAGCGGTCCCGGCCCCAGGAATTGAAGGAACCGTGGTCGCCGGTTTCCTTGACGGTGTCGAAGATGTCGCAGAACTCGATGATGTGGCCGCCCCAGCAGCCGTCGCCGATGTTGATGCCGGCGCGCGGCACGTCATAGAGGGAGCAGTGGCGAATGGTGATCCCCTGGGCCATGTCCAGCGTGATACCCGCCGTCTGCTTTTCCACCTGGCCCATGCGATGGATCAGGCAGTCTTCCACCAGGCAGTCGCCGGGATAGTTGGCGGTCTTGGGCCCGGGAGTCCGGTCGATCTTGCCGAGCTGATTCTGTTGATTCCAGTTGATGGGGTTGTAGCAGGCATTCGGATCGCCGATGAAGGCCACGCCGCTTCCTCCCACTTCCGTAATGTGACAGCCGCGTACCGTGACCCTGCGGTTGTAGTTGTTCACGAAGATGGCATTGCCGCCTACCTGGTCAATCAAGCAGTCCTCAAGCGAGCAGTCTTCCGCGCCGTTCAGGAACACCGCGCCGCCGCGATAAATCGTCCAGTCGCTGCGCAAGAGCGGTTCCTTGGTCTCCATGAAGGTCCGTGCAGTGTGGCGGAAGGTCAGTCCCTTGAAGCTGACGAACCGCACCGGCGTCTGCTCCGTGCCGCGGAACTCGATGAGATGCCGCAGTCGGACCGCTTCGATCGTGGCCTTGGCCAGATCAAGGCCGGCAGGCGGGTAGAAGTACAGAGTGCCGGTCTTGCGGTCGAGGAACCATTCGCCCGGTGCATCCAGTTCCTCGAAGATGTTCTCCACGAAACGGCGGTCGTTCATGCCCATCGGGCGGTTGTTCTGCCAGCCGCCTTCGTAGGTGATCTTGTTGTCCGCGCCCTTGCCGGTAATGACATAATGCATGCCGCCCCACTCGGCGGCATGTAGGGCATGGATGAACCCGCCAGCCGGGTCTTTCCAGCGTGCCGCCCGTTGCGGACTGAACGCATCCTTCGCCCAGCCGTTGAAGTGCCGCTCATTGGGGTTGAAGTTCGGATACCGCGCCAGCGGCTGACGTTCGCAATTGACGAAAAGCTGGTCCGTGGCAAGGTCCGCGGGCACTTTCGCCCGCATGATCCCATCCTTGTACGGTTCCCACTTGAGGTCTTTCAGCCGAACACCCCCGCTGATCACCGCCCGCTCCTTCTGATACGCCTGATACACGACCGGAGCGGCCTTCGTGCCGGAATCCTCGGCGGCAAAGATCAAGGTCTCAGGCAGGTAGCACGTCCCCCCTCTCACGAAGACCGTGACGGCTTCGCGCCCGGCCGTCTTCCGTGCGGCCTGTTGTGCCCGCTGCAACGTCGCAAACGGCTTTTCCAGCGTGCCTGGATTCGTATCGCGCCCATTGGCTGCAACAAATATCTGCGCGGGCTGCGCTTCAGCCGAAACAAAGGCACTTAGAAACAATACCACTGCACAACAGACTAGATTCTTCATAAACACACCTTTCTCAATGACTACGTCAAGAGACCTTTGAGACGGTAACATTATATTAGCAACCCTGCGGCTCTCGGCAACCGGCCGACTCTCCACTCCTCAAGTGTACATAGTGCCACCGACCGCCGTGTCAAGAAAGATCGGATTCTCGGACCACTGGCTTGCTCTTTTCGGATGCTCTTTCGCGCTTCTGCCCGAGCGTCATCGAACGTATGGGTTCCTTAGGCGCGGCAGACCGCCTCATCAACGGGTCGTATTTCGGAACGTCTGAGACAACATTTGGCTTGCTGAGAAGACTCGACCGGCGAGCAAGATACACTGACTACCGCGGCAGTGCGGGCGTAGAAACAGCTCCAGCTCTTGTCATAAGATTGCTCGTCGCTTGCGGTGAATGGACGTGCGATGGGCCGCTTGACGCTGGCATTGACAACTTGTTTCAGAATGAGCGGTTACGCCGAATCACGGCGGCAGACAGTAGAACTAAGCGTCGGATTTGACAAACAGTCAAACCAATTTGCAATTCGCACTCAAGTGCGAATCAGAACCCGGCGGACCACCCCAGCGAAGTCATTCTTCCTTGGCCGGAGGGGCGCACCGGACATAGACGTAGAAAGGGCTTCGCCATCTACCCGTCGGCTCATCGATGAACCGTCCTTCGAGCGTCGTGGGGCCAGCCTTCAGATCGACGGAGAAAATCACGGCAACCGAGTCTCCGCTGACCGGCTTGGCCTGCTCGATGTCGGCGATCTTCAACTTGGCACGTGTCGCGGGCAGGGCCGTGCCGCCTGCTATGCCGGCGGTTATCGGCCGGTTCAACTCCCGCGGCCAACGGCGAAACTCGATTTCGTACCGCCCGTCGCGCGCGACCTCGATCATCCAATGTCCCTGGTATTCCAGATTGGCCTGCCCGTAACGGCCGCGGCGAACCTGCGACTGGTCGAACAGTTCGTGGGGCTGCCCGATCCAGTCGTGGGGGTTCAGCGCCGTGGGGTTGGCACGGTCGGAGCCGATGACCATCCGTGCGGGTTTGTCGAAGTCGGTCGAGATGTCGGCCCACCAGCGACCGTAAGCCTTTTCGAGCGCGGCCACCACATCGGGATGCACGCCCGCCACGTTGCGATGCTGGCCGGGATCGGACTTGATCTCGTAAAGCTCGTGCCCGTCGACCAGCCGCCAACGGTCGGTCATCACCGCGTAGTTTTTTCCCTTGACGGGGTCGATTACCCTTTGATTGTGAACGAACAGCGTGCGGTCGGGCCAGTCCGCGGCACCTTGCGCCGGGCTTTGCAGCAGCGGCGCCAGGCTGGCGCCGTCGAACTTCCCATGCGGTGGCGGAGTGAGTCCGCAGAGATCGATCAAGGTAGGCAGTAAGTCGATGTGGGCCGCCAGTCGCGTCACCTCGCGACCGCCGCGGATGCCGCCGGCCGGCCAGTAGACGAAGCACGGCACCCGGTGTCCCCCTTCATACTCCGAGAGCTTGTCCCCCTTCATGCCGGCGTTGAAACCGGCCGTGGGATAACCGTCCTTGTCGAGTTCCACACCGTCGGCCGTGCCGTTGTCGCTCAGAAAAATGAGAATCGTGTTCTTTTCCAGCCCCAACTGCCGCAGTTCGCGCCGCAGCCGGGCGAGATTCTCGTCGAAGTTGACCAGCATCCCGTAGAAGTGGGCAATCGAGTCCGGCACCTTGCCGGCGAACGGCTGGACGTACTTCTCGGCCACCAGCAGCGGATAGTGCGGCACGTTGGTGGGGAGATAGCAGAAGAAGGGGCGGTCCTTGTCGGCGCGAATGAATTGAATCGCCTCGCCAAACCACACGTCGGTGCAGTAGCCCCGGAACTTCTCGGGCTTGCCGTTGCGGAAGTAGGTGTCGTCGAAGTAGTGGTTTCCCCAGTAATCGGGGCTGTTGCCGATGGCGCCGCCGCCGTGGTAGAGGGCCTCCTGGAATCCCCGATCCTGGGGCCGGAAGGGATAGCTGTCGCCCAGGTGCCACTTGCCGAACATGCCGGTCCGATAGCCATTGGCCGCGAAGACATCGGCCATGGTGGTCTCGCCCGCGCGGAGCAGCGATCGCCCCAACACGGTGTGCCAAACGCCGACGCGTGACGAATAGCGGCCCGTCATCAGCGCCGCGCGGGTGGGCGAGCAACACGGGTCGACGTGGAAGTCGGTCAAGCATACGCCGTCGCGGTGCAGGGTGTCGATGGCCGGCGTCTTGAGGATCTGGTTGCCGTGACAACTCATGTCGCCGTAGCCCTGGTCGTCGGTCAGGACCACGACCACGTTGGGCTTTCGCGAGTCCGTGCCGCCGGAGCGGGCGGCCTCCGCGGAGAAGCATGGGGTGCTCGCGTACCGACTTCCCAAGAGGATGCCGCACACGACACTGGCCAAGACGAAGAGTTTGCTCACCGTGCAATTCCTTCCCACCAGCGGTGTTGTGAAACCAGTTCCAGTATATCCTATCCGGCCGGGCGATACCGCTGGAAGCCTGTCGTCAAGAATGGGTCGTATTTCGGCACGTCCCAGAAAACGGATGACTTGATGGGACGCCAGTGAACCGAGCCACTCACATTCTGTGGGGGGGACCGTTGAGCGTCGAAACCAGCCAAAGGGCTGAATCGTCGGCGGACGTTTGGCTCGCTGGCTGGAAGGTCGCGAGCCACTTTGTTACCATAGGAGGATGATTGTCGCTCAGAGCGTATCTTAGCGGGGGTCAAAATGAGAGATACCAGCCAAAGGTTGCCGTGATGTGGAGAAACCCCTCCCTACTGAGTATCGTGCCATCGATCCCGCGGGCCGTATTCATCGCTCTATGCTGCGCGACATCGGCCGTAACGCCCCAGGCCCAGGCGGCTGAACTCGTCGGCGGACAGGCCGTCCGGTCGGCTGCCAACGACCTTATCGCCACCTTCGCGGGGCGTTACCCCCAGGGCCGGCATTATCTGGCGAGGCTGGATCACATCGAAAGCGAGATCCTAGCGGCGACCGGCCCCAAGGTGAAGGAGCTTCAACAGCAGTTCGAGACCTTGCGACGCGAAGCCCTCATCGCCAACCCGCTGGTCAGCGGGCAGCCGATTCTGTACGTCGTGCGCCACCACTACCAGAGCCACTACCACGCCATCGACACGCTCTTCCACACGGGCGAGTTGAACGCCGACCGCGGCATGTGCCCGCACGCGAACCTGTTTCAGGGCGGCGGGGCGCTGAAGACAATTGATCTTTCGCGGTTCAAGCCGCAGGCCGGCCAACCTCGATCGAACTCCCCTCACCCCGACCCTCTGGCAGAGGAAGAGGGAGCCGTCGTGAAGACCCTGCTGGAGACCCGCGACGGCGTGGCACGCGACCCGGAAGTCTACTTCGACGGCAAGAAGATCGTCTTCGCCCTGCGCCGCAACGCCGCCGAGGACTATCACCTCTGGGAGATCAACGCCGATGGCGTCGGCTTGCGGCAACTCACCTCGGCCGAGGGCGTGTCGGATGTCGATCCGATCTACCTGCCCGACGACAGCATCGTCTTCTCGTCGACGCGGGAGCCGAAGTACAACATGTGTTCGCGCGATCACGGAGCGAACCTCTTTCGCATGGAGGCCGACGGGGCGAACATCCATCAGATCGGCAAGAACAATCTGTTCGACAACCAGCCGTCGTTGATGCCCGACGGCCGCATCCTGTATGCGCGTTGGGAATACGTGGACCGCAACTTCGGCGACGCCCACGCCCTGTGGACGGCCAATCCGGACGGCACGAACCAATCGCTCTACTGGAAGAACAACACGGCCTCGCCTGGGGC